>Ga0065697_1000060_pt1 | contig 39228 bp, 46 predicted proteins | sample AntLakMe24m_08um_FD_59086 | JGI IMG/M metagenome (GOLD analysis project Ga0065697, IMG submission 59086) | Hypersaline microbial communities from Antarctic Deep Lake - 24m 0.8um v2 (version 3) | ecosystem: Environmental > Aquatic > Non-marine Saline and Alkaline > Hypersaline | place: Deep Lake... | reverse complement strand
TCGTGATCCCTTGCTTGATTTTCGGCGCCAGGACGGGGTCCGCAAACAGTTCGAGGTCGGAGTGGGAGTGCGTATCGACGAATCCGGGAGAGACCACCTGCTGGTCGAGGTCGACTGTCCGCTCCGCGTCCACGGCGGCGTCCCCACGGACGACGCGCTGGATTTGGCCGTTTTCGACGGCGATGCTCCCACGGAACCACGGTGCGCCCGTCCCGTCGACGATGCGAGCGTTCTCGAGAAGCAGATCGGCGGTCACTGTCTTTCCTCCCGTCCGGCAGCCGCCCGGATAGTGATACTTGTGTGCATGCACCACATCGCGTGGGCACCTCCCTAAGGATGCCCCCTCACATAGCGGGGCTCGTATGCAGACGCCCGTGCATGGCAGGGCCCCCCTTTAACAGATGAGAACCGAAATTCCGGGCCATGGCAGATGAAACTGTGCTTCTCGGGGGATTCGCCCACGAGACGAACACGTTCGCGCTCGGGAAGACGGACAGGCCGCTGTTCCAGCAGCGACAGGAGTATTTCGGCGACGAGATTCCGGAGAAGATGCGCGACACGAACACCTGTGAGGGCGGGGCCATCGAAGTCGCCGAGGACGAAGGAATCGACCTTCGGTACACGGTGTCGGCCTCGGCGACGCCGAGCGGTATCGTGGCAGCAGACGCCTACGAGTTCTACACGGGGCAGATTCTCGACGGCGTCGAGGAACACGGCGACGACCTCGACGGCGTAATCCTCTGTCTCCATGGAGCGATGGTCCCCGAGGGACGTGACGACGGTGAAGGACCACTGGCGTCGATGGTGCGGGAAGCGGTCGGCCCGGATGTCCCCATCGCGGTGTCGCTCGACCTCCACGGCAACATCACCGACGAACTCGTCGAGGCGGCGGACGTTCTCGTTGCGTACGAGGAGTACCCCCACACGGATATGGGTGATACGGGCCGCCGGGCGCTACGCCTTCTGGCCCAGACGATGCGCGGTGAGGTCGATCCGGCGATGCATATCGAACGCCCGCCGGTGCTCGCGATGGGTCCCAAACAGAACACCATGGCTGGACCAATGGCCGAGGTAATGGCCAAAGCGCGGACCTACGAAGAGCGCGACGATGTCCTGAAGGTGAACGTCTTCCCCGGCTTTCACCAGGCAGACATCCCCTCAGTGGGTTGTTCGGTTCCGGTTGTCGCCACGAACGCTGAGACCGCCGCGGAGGTGTCCCGCGAGATGGCCGAACACATCTGGGGCCGGCGACACGACTTCATCGGTGACTACCCTGGCCCCGAAGAGGCGGTCGCGACGGCCAAGCGAAATGCAGTCGAACTCACGGAGGAGGACGGGCCCATCGTGCTCGCTGACGTGGGTGACAATCCTGGGGGCGGTGGGGCAGGCGACGGCACCACTGTCCTCCGGGAGATGCTCGAGCAGGACCTCACGAACACCGGCTTCGCCATCATGTGCGACCCAGAAGTCGTCGACCAGTGCATCGAGGCCGGCGTCGGCGAACGCGTTACCGTGACGGTGGGCGGGAAGACCGACGACATGCACGGCGAGCCGATCGAGAACGTCGACGGCTACGTGACCGCCATCACCGACGGGGAGTTCGTCAACACTGGCCCGATGGGAACGGGCGGCGAGAATCACCTGGGACGGACGGTTCACATGACATGCGGCCACGAGGACGGTGTGAGCGTTCTCCTGACCGAGAACCGCCAGCAGCCCCTCGATGCCGAAATTTGGCGCCATGCGGGAATCCAACCCGAACGGCTGGACACGTTGGTCGTCAAGAGTATGAACCACTTCCGTGCCGATTACGAGCCAATGTCGAGTGAGGTCATCCCAATCAACAGCATCGGGCTCTGCAGTATGGACCCACGGAACTTCGAGTTCACGAAACTGCCTCGGCCGAAGTTCCCGCTCGACGAGATGGCCGACGACGCCTACCCCGACTGGGAGTAGGGACCTGGTTCTCGGCCAGCGGAGGAACAGAGGCCGGGAACTAGTCTCACCTCGGTGTTCTCTACCCCACCGGTGCCAGAGTCAGTCGAGCTCCGCCTCGTCGTACCGCTCTGCGAGGATGTTCTCGTGGTTTTCGTGCATCGTCACCGGATAGCGCCCTTCGGGCGGGCTCCCGATCGCGAGGAGCTTGCAGGGTTCCTCGTAGATCGGGTTGTGGACCAGATGCGGGACGCCGCGCGGGACGGTGACGACATCGTCGGCCTCGACCGTCACGGATTCGTCCTCCAGTTCGAGCCGACACCGGCCGTCGAGCACGTAGTAGAATTCGTCCTGGGCCTCGTGTGCGTGGAAGTGCGTCTGTGATAGCGGCTCCCCCTTCTCCAAAACCGCGACGTTCAGGTTGTACTCCTCGAGACCGAGTTCCTTCGACACCGCCCATCGGCGGCCCGGTTTCTGTGGGTGCGGGTCGAAGTCAGAGAGCGATCGGTGTTGGTAGTCGGTCATTGGCAGCGGAAGCCGCGCAGGCAGTATAAACGGTTCGGCCACCGTCGCCGGCGCGTTCGGGATCCGTCGCTCGCCGATCTACCGGGTAACCTCTTCATACGTGTTCCGTAACACGTAGCTCCCGAACGTCCCGACGATGAGCAGTGTCATCCCCAGTAGAGTGAAGAGAAATGTCTCCCTGAGTCCCGAAAGGTAGATCGCCCGTTGGACCAGTGGATCGCTGTACCATCCAACGAGTGCGGGGAACGCGTAGCCAACGAAGCCGACACCGAACGCGACCATTGAGGCACCGAAAACGGTCAGCAGCCGGTCGAGCATCGACTCAGCGTAATAGTCGGCGTAGAACCCGAGAACGAAGGTGCCTGCGAGCGTGTACTTGTTCAACGGGAGCGACGACACGGGGTAAACGAGGATATAGGCGATCCAGCAACCGCTTGCGATTCCGACCAGCAGCGTCGCGAAGACGCTGCCACGTCGGCCATGGACAAGACGCTGAATTCCGTCGATCGCCGTGGCCGACACGTCAGTCGGCGACGCTTTCGACGTCGGAGACATGGTCTTTCTCCTCTTCCAACTCCACACGACGATGAGGCTCGGCTTTCACCTCCTCGGGGACGCCGTCCATCGCCTGAAGTTGCTGTTCGAACTCCGTCACGCTTTCCGGTTCGTAGTAGGCGTGGCAGGCCACGCTGCGTCCCTCGTCACCGATGGTGCGCAGCGGCGGGTCGACGTGGTCACAGATAGCCTCCCGCTCGGGACATCGGTCCTTGAACCGGCAACCGCTGGGGAGGTTGATGGGGTCGGGGATGGAGCCGCGGATCTCGACGTGTTCTCGCTCCCGGAACGGGTCGGGCTCCGGTGCCGCCCCGAGCAACGCCTTCGCGTAGGGATGTACGGGGTCCTGGATCACCGTCTCGGTCTCCCCAAACTCGATCATTCTGCCGAGATACATGATGCCGATGCGGTCACACACCTGCCGGAGCAGTGAGAGGTCGTGGCTGATGAAGAGAATGGTCAGTCCCATCTCCTCGTTCAGCCGCTGGAGCAGGTTCAGCACGCCCGCGCGGATGCTCACGTCAAGCATCGAGACGGGTTCGTCGGCCAGCAGGAAATCCGGCTCCAGTACCAGCGCCCGCGCGATGGCCACGCGCTGTTTCTCGCCGCCCGAGAGCTGGTGGGGGTAGTTCTCCAGCCAGTTCTCCGGTGGCGTCAGCTCCGCGCGTTCCAGTGCCTCGATCACCCGCTCGTAGCGTTCGTCGGCGTTTCCGATGCCGTGGATTTTCAGCGGCTCGACCACCGTATCGTAGACGGTCATCCGCGGGTTGAGGCTCTCGAACGGGTCCTGGAAAATGATCTGGACGTTCCGGCGGAACTCCTGCAGTTCGGTGCCGGAGATATCCGTCACGTCCTCGCCATGGTAGCGGATGGTACCGTCAGTCGAGTCGATGAGGCGGATGAGCGTCTTCCCGGCTGTGGTCTTTCCACACCCGGACTCGCCGGCCAGCCCGACGATCTCTCCCTCCTCGATGCCGAGGTCGATCCCGTCGACAGCTTTGACATACTCCGTCTCACCAAACAGGCTGCCGATTAGGCCCTGCTGGGAGCTGAAATACTTCTTTAGTCCCGAGCACTCCATGATATACCCCTCGTCTGACTCAGTCATCGGCACCCTCCACGCCGACGGCGGTCCCGTCGTCTTGCACACGGTTCCACGTCGAGCGTCGTTCTGCCTCGGTTCGCATCGTATCGATCCGGTCGTGGTGGTAACATGCTGAGTAGTGATCCTCTGCGACCTCTTGCAAGGGCGGGTGCTCTTGGCCACACTCCTCGGTGGCGAACGGACACCGCGCCAAGAACCGACATCCATCCGGGAGGTCGGCGATGTCCGGTGGACTCCCTGGGATGCTGATGAGGTCGGACTGGTCGCCTCGGAGCGTCGGGAACGCGTTCTGCATCCCCAACGTATAGGGGTTGTACGGGTTCGCGAAGATGTCCCGGAGGTCGCCGTACTCCATCAGCTTCCCCGAGTACATCACGCCGAGGCGGTTGCACGTCTCCGCGATGACGCTGATGTCGTGGGAGATGATGATGACGGAGATGTCCAGCTCGTCCCGGAGCTCCTTCAGCCGCTTCAGAATCTGGTCCTGGACGATGACGTCGAGCGCCGTCGTTGGTTCGTCGGCGATGATGAGGTCCGGGTCCAGCGCCAGCGACATCGCAATGTAGGCGCGCTGCTTCATGCCGCCCGAGAACTGATGGGGATAATCATCCATCCGCTCGGGGTCGAGTCCGACCGTCTCGAACAGTTCAGCGGCGCGTTCGCGGGCCTCGTCGGTCGGCACATCTCTGTGGGCTTGGATGGCCTCGATAATCTGGCTGGAGATGCGGTGAACCGGGTTGAGTGCGTTCATCGCGCCCTGACTGATGAGCGACAGATGCTCCCAGCGGAGCGCGTCGAGTTCGCGCTTTTCCAACTCCGTCATCTCGACGCCTCGGTATTTAATCGACCCCTTGTTCACGCGGCCGTTGGACGGCAGCAGCCCGAGCACTGCCTGTGCGACAGTGCTCTTCCCACAGCCTGACTCGCCGACGAGCCCGAAGATCTCGTTCTCGTCGACCGAGAAGCTGATATGGTCGACCGCGGTGAGATCGCCCACACTCGTCTCGTAAACCACCTCGACGTCGGTCACGTCGAGCAGCGGTGCGTCAGCGTCGAAGTCGAACTCTGCAGATGCTTGTTTCATTATTTCTCCTGGAGCTGTGGGTTAACGACCTCCTCGTAGCCACGGCCGACGAGGTAGGCGCCCGTCACGACGAGCGTGATCGATAGCCCCGGCGGGATGACCCACCACCAGGCGGTCCCGAATGCCTGGGTGACGAACGCTCGCTGGAGCATCACGCCCCAGGANGGAANNGTCGGNTCNCCGAANCCGAGGAACGCGATACTTGCCTGTGCGACGATGGAGTAGCCGACTGCGATNGCGGCGTANAGCGCCGNNAGCGGGATGACGTTCGGCAGGATGTGGACGCCCATGATGCGGAAGTCACTCGCGCCAGCGGCTTGGGCCGCCTCCACATACGGCCGCTCGCGGAGCGTCAGGACCTCCGAGCGTATCACCCGTGCCGTCGAGAGCCAGTAGAGGAGCGCGATGCCCAGGATGATGTTCCAGACGCTCGCGCCCAACACCGTCACGAGGACGATGACGAAGGGGATGAACGGCAGTCCGTAGAGCACGTCCACCACCCGCATNATGACCTCGTCGACCCAGCCGCCGTAGTAGCCGGCGACGATGCCGAATGTCGTTCCGATGATCGCGACCATGAACGCGCCGAGCAGGCCGACGAACATCGCGATGCGCGAGCCCAGCAGCAGTTGGGAGAGCACGTCGTGCGCCGAATCGGTCGTTCCGAGTGGGTGTGCGGCTGTCGGCGGCTGCAGCGACGCCCACGAACCGTCGGCCATGTAGAGCCGTTCGTAGGGCGCGTACGGAACGATGTACGGGGCGAGCAGCGCCATGAGGATGTAGAACACGATGATCGCCAGGCCAGCGACGGCCATCTTCGAGCGGACGAAGATGCGTCCCTGTTCGATCGTGCTCCGCTTGAGGTTCTGGATAAATCGGCGCCAGCCCTGTTTTGTCTCTCGGTGCCGCCGTTCACCGACGCGTGCAGTTTCTTCACTCATATTAGCTCCCCTCCAGCCGGACCCGTGGGTCCAGATACGAGTACATCAGGTCGGCGACGAAGTTCATCGTGATGACGATGACCGAAAGCAACGTGAATGCACCCTGGGCAACAGGGTAGTCACTTCGGAGCGACGCCTTCACCATCTCTCGCCCGAGGCCGGGCCAGGAGTAGACCGTCTCGATGAGCACCTGTCCGCCGACGGCGAAGCCGATGGCGATGGCGAAGGCCGTCACGACCGGCAGGATGGCGTTCCGTGCCGCGTGTTTGAGCAAGATGCGGCGGTCGGTCAGTCCCTTTGCTCGGGCGGTGTCGATGTAATCCTCTGAGAGCACCTCAAGCAGGTTGTTCCGCATTAGCAGCAGCGGGAGCCCGACGTAGAACGTACAGAGCGTAAACACCGGGAGTGCGAGATGATAGAGGAAATCGGTACTGAGGAACTTCTGGGTGGTCGTCGAGTAGGTCGCCTGCATCCCTCGCATCCCGCCCAGCGGGAACAGGTCAAGCTGGAACGAGAAGAGGTAGAGGACGATCATCCCCGTCCAGAACACCGGCGTCGACCGAATGATGAGGACGATCAGCATCCCAACGCGCTCCTTGGTCGTTCCTCGGATCCAGCCAAGCTGTGCTCCGAGGTAGGTTCCGACGGTGTAGGAGATAAGGAACGCCGTCACCATCAGGCTCATCGTGTTCAGGAATCGGTCGGCGACGAGCGACCGAACTGATTCTCCGTAGTAGAACGACTGCCCAAAGTTGAGCTGGACGACGTTCCACATGTAGAGGAGGTACTGTTTCCAAAGCGGTTCGTTCAGGCCGTAGTCTTCGATGACTGCCTGCCGTGCTGCTTCGTTCATCCGTGGACTCGTGATGGCCGCCATCGGACCGCCGGGGACCATCCGGAAGAGGAAAAACAGGATAGTGATGACTGTAAACAGCGACAGCACCATCAACAGCAGGCGTCGTATTACGTATCGTTTATTGACCATTATTTCGACAGCGGGCGGTTAGCGCGCGATTCGAAGGGGACACCGGGCGATTACTTCCCGGTCTTCCCTTCGGGGTAGTAGATATTCCCATCGCTATCCCACACGTAGCCCGCGTCGCTGAGGATTTCGATGGCGGTATCGACGCCGTCGAAGTAGGTCGTCTCCGGGTTGTGCCAGAACTTGATAGAGGGGTTGATCGGCGTCTGCGCCTTCTGGCCGTAGCCCTCGTACAGTTCGTTGATAATCGTCTGCTGGGCTGCCGTGACCACCGCGTTGGTCGCCTGCCGCATCGCAACGTCGTCGAACGGCGGGCGCTGGGTGTTGAGCCACGTACACTGCCGGCAGTCGTCGAGTGAGGAAACGAACGTCAGGTGGTCATGCTCCTCGGTCGTCTGCTTCAGCTGGGCGGGGTCACCGAACCAGAAGTCGAGCAGGTCGTAGTCGCCGTTGATCATCGCCTGCATCTCCGCGTCACGCGTGGAGAGCGGACGCTGAATCCGCTTGTCGATGTTCGGCGCCGCGAACGCGTGGTCCTTGAACGCCGGCATCTCGAAGCGCGAGCCCTGGTCCCACTCGCCCCACTGGAACGGGCCGGAGCCGATAATGGGCTGGTCGTTACCGATGTTGATGGTCCACGGCTGGTCGGTGTTGCCGGTGTCCTCCATGAGCTTGGTCCAGTAGTGCTCGGGGAGGATCGGCGTCGTCCCTGCGGTGATGAGGATGAACGGGACGTACGGCTCCTGCAGGTTGATCGTCACCGTGAGGTCGCCGTCGGTCTCGACGCTCTCGACGACGCTGACGACGCTGTTGAGGTAGGCCGGCGGCTCCGTCTCCATGATCATGTCGAACGTCCACTTCACGTCCGACGCGGTGACGGGCTCGCCGTCGTGGAACGTCATCCCCTCCTTCAGCTGGAAAGTGACGGTCGTGTCGTCCTCCCAGTTCCACTCCGAGGCCGCCCAACCAGTTGCCTTCAGGTCCGGGTCGGCACGGACGAGGAAGTCGTGCATGAAACTGGTTGGCACCCAGTTCCGGCTGGGGCCGACCCCGTTGATGTGCAGGGGATTAAGTTGGTCCGATGGGTCCCAGTTATTCGTGACGATGGTTTTCCCCGCCTCGTTCTTGGGCTGGATCTGGGTGTAGTTCCAGATATTTCGCAGCCCCGAGACGTTCACGACCGTCGAATCTTCCTCGAACCGGTCGGAGTTGTAGGCGTACGTGTTCTCGTTGTAGAGGTACTGCGTCTCAGGCCGCTGCTCTCCGAGGATGTTCTGGGCCTCGTAGACCAGATCCTGTCGGGTTTCCTGGTCGGTTTCCACACGTTGCTGCATCGCGACCTCATTGTAGCGTTCGTGGTTGAACCCCGACTGATTCGCGCTCCCGTCCTTGTGGAACCGGTTGACGAGAATGCTGTCGGGTTCACCGTTGTTCGCACACCAGTTGTACGTGACGAGGTCGAACTCGCCATTGTTCTCACGCTGGGTGAGCACGGTGAATTCAATCGGATCAACCTCCGCTGGCACGCCGATTTCGTCGCGGAGCCACTTGTCAACCAGCACGTTCGCCTGGTACCGAGCGGCGTAGTAGCGCTCGGTGTTGCTCATGTGGACGACGGTGTCCATCATCCGCTCTTGGGGCAGGTCATCTTCGACGACCTTTCCGCTCCCGCCCCCACTTTCGCCGCCGCCACCGCTACTTTCATTCCCGTCGCCCTGATTCTGACTCGAGCAGCCGGCCACACTAACGCTGCCGACTGCCGCACCTGCGGCACCCATTTTTCTCATAAAGCTTCGTCTATTGCTAGACTCGCCTCGACTATTGCTAGCCATACACATGAAAAGTGGATTACCCCACCTTAACACGACCCCCCTCTATAGTAGGGGTCACCCATCCGTCAGGCTCTCTCTTAATGGGCGGGTTCGGAACTGGGTGGCCCGCTCCTGAGTGCACGCACTGGTTCGCTCTTCGAGCGCACACAGTCAGATGAGATAGGCGTTGAGAATCGTCATGTTCCTCCCGAGCCCGTCTATGGTCTCGTTGTGTGCGTCGAGCGCATCGTAAGCGCGCTCGAACTCTGGCTCCGGGTCGGCATCGACGGTGTCTGGGCCGTCCCGTTCCAGTGTCTCGAGGTTCTCCTCGACGGCGTCAAGTGCGTTGGTCATCGCCTCGTGGAACTCCCGGAGGTGGGTGTTGTGCTCGCGGAGTTTTTCGACTGTCGCCTCCCGATGGCGGACGGCCTGATCGGCCGTCAGGAACGCCGTCTCGTCGACGAACTCCTCGATGTTCGACTCCTCGTTGTCGAGCACCGAATCTAGCGTTTCGAGCGCCTCGCGCTCTGCCGCGAGTGCGGCCCGGGTTTCATCAAAAGTCGCCGTCTCGCCGGCCTCGTAGGCCGCGAACTCCTCCCGAAATGTGGCCTGTCGGTCCTGGTCGCGACTCCCGACTGTCTCGGCCGCTTCCAGAATCTGGTCTAGTCCCATGACCTCTGTTTCGTTTTCACCCACGCATGAAACTTTGGCCTGTCAGAGGTGTCATGGTCAGCAACGCCGATTCCACGGCGGATGATTTGGCTCTTCACACGTCTCTGAAGACCACCGCCGAAAGGTCCCCAGCCGGATGCCGCAAAGCGGGTCGAGACCGGGCGAAGCTTTTAGCGTATTGCTGGCACACCACACGGTGTGCAGCTCCGATTTCGTGACCCGAAGTACACCGGCCCAAACCGCTGCTGGCCGTGTACCGCCATCAACGTTGGTGTCGTCGCCCTCGTCGGTGCCGCGCTGACCAGCCTCGCCGGGGTGGCGGTTGCGCTCCCGGTGGTCGTTGCCGCTCTTTCCATCGTCTTCCTCCGGGGGTATCTCATTCCTGGGACGCCCCGCATCGGCCGGTCGCTCCCCGAACCGGTTCGGTCGTGGTTCGATAGCCACGACCCCGTGACGGAGAGGTCGGCGACTGAGGCACTCGTCGCTGCTGGTGTGCTCGAGTACGACCTCAGCCTCGACCCAGCCATGGACACGACGATTCAAGCACAAGCACGGGCGTATCTCGAGGACCGAGAAGCGCTCGAGGCGGCAGTGTTGGAGCAGTTCGACGCGGCGACCGTATCAGTCAACAGCGCACTCGGCGGCGGGGAGCGGTGGTTCGTCCTCGACGAGAACCAGCAAACCGTCCGTCAGTGGACGGCTCGATCGGTCGCGGCACTCGACGTTGCCGGTGGGGCGGTTCTGGAGCAGCGACTCCCCGACTGGGACTGCTGGGCCGAGCGTGACCGGACAGCGATGCTCGCGTTACTACGCTACGGCGCGTCGGCGTGTCCAGACTGTGGGGCCACCTTCGAGGAGAGCGATGGCGCAGACGTCACCTGCTGTGGCGGTCGATCGCTCGTGGGCGCCCGCCGGTGTGCCGACTGCGGTTATCCTCTCGTCGACCGTAACGACCTCCCAACCCGGGAAACGGAGCCATCCCTCGACCGGAGCGAGCCTTCTGGTTCAGGAGCGGGGCTGTGAGCCAAACACGACTGTTTGTGACAGTGTCACTCCTGGTGCTCACGCTCGTCTCGGTCGGCGTCGTTGCGGAAGCTGAGCACAACTACGCCACGGTGACTGATCGGGACGACTCAACTGCGGCGGTCAGTGAGGTCGTCCTCGACGAGGGGTTGGAAATGTCGATTCGGGTCCACAACTCGATGAATCGGCCGCTCCGGGTCCAGTACGTCACCGTCAATCTCGCACATGACGAGGGGAACGGTGGGTCGAGTACGCCGTACAACGGGCGTCGAACGGTGGCTCCGGGCACGGAGACGCTGGTAATCACGGTTCCGGAACGAATGACCGGCGGTTCGCTCTCGGAAGGCGACAGCGTTACTGTCAGCGGGACCGTCGTCGTGGAAGTGTACAACGACTTCCGGTTCGAGATTCCCATCGAACTGGCGGAGGTGCGGCTATGAGCGGCGACGAACCGGAGGAGTGGGAGGCGGAGTACGCAGGCTGGGAGCGTCCGGGACAGTCCTCGGGGGCGGACAGCAAGAAACGCCAAACTGATGGTGAGGAGGGGGTGATTACCGACGAGGACGAACCGTTCGGGCCCCCCCCGAAAATGGGCGACCAGATCTTCCGGGACCGCATCAGGGACCGCCTCGGCGTCACCCCGCAGCAGTGGTACGTTATCGAGACGTTCCTGCTCGTGCTCCCGTACCTACTATTCGTCTTCGTCTACGTCACGTTCCCTGTCAACGAAACGCTCTTCCTCGTCGTCACGCTCGCGTACTCGGTGGTCGCGATGTACGTGGGCCTGCTCTCCTGAGCGGTCTTTCGCCGGTCGTGTTCAGCGATGTTGGGCCTGGGCAGTGTGTGCCGGGCCGGACACCCTCCGTTACGGGGTGGCACACTTTAGGTAGTGCTCTCCCACCGTTCGGTGATGGCCTACGACCTCATCCTGCAGAACGCACGAATTATCGACGGAACCGGCTCACCGTGGTACTCCGGGGACGTCGCCGTCGCCGACGGGCGAATCGCCGCCGTGGGAGACGTGGCCGGCGAGGGTAAACGAGAATTCGATCTTGACGGCAGTGTTGTCGCACCGGGGTTCATCGACATTCACACGCACTCTGATTTCACCCTCCCGGCGAACCGCGACGCCCACAGCAAGGTCCGGCAGGGCGTGACCCTCGAAATCGTCGGCAACTGCGGGACCAGCGCGGCGCCACGTTACGGCGAAGCGGCCCGCTCTGCCGACGACTGGTTCGAGAGTCGGGGCCTCGGCGACGACGTGGATTCTACGCAGTGGACGACGATGGCCGAGTATCTCGACTACCTTGACGAGGGCGGCCTCTCGCTCAACGTCGGCTCGCTCGTCGGACACGGGAACGTCCGCGCCGCAGTCGTCGGCTACGACGACCGCGCCCCGACGGAGGCGGAACTCACTGAGATGCAGGAGCTCGTTGCTGAGGCAATGGATGATGGCGCCGTGGGGCTCTCGACCGGCCTGTTCTACCCGCCGGGCTCCTACGCCGAGACGGACGAGGTCGTCGCGCTCGCGGAGACCGCTGCCGAGCACGGCGGCTTCTACGCGACCCACATGCGTTCAGAGAGCGACCAGCTTGTCCAGAGTGTCGAGGAGACCATCGAGGTGGGGCGCCGGGCCAACATCCCCGTGCAGGTCTCACACCACAAGGCCATCGGCCCCGACAACTGGGGNAAGATCCGGGCGACGCTGCGCCGGATGGANCTGGTCCGCGAGCGNGAGGGCNTCGACGTGCAGTGCGACCAGTACCCCTACGTCGCCTCCTCGACNAGNCTCGGCGCNCTGCTGCCAAACTGGGCCCACGANGGCGGCGACGACGCNCTGCTCGACCGGCTCCGGGACGACGAGGCCCGNGGNCGCATCNGTGAGGAGCTCAAGACCGACCGGAACAGNAGCTGGGACGGCGTGCTCGTCACNGNNGTTCAGACNCCCGANCTNGACGNNTACGAGGGCCAGACNATCGCCGAGATNGCCGCGTCCGACGACGAACANCGGGAGCCAGCNGANATCCTCCTCGACATCGTGCTCGAGGACNAGAACCGCACGATGCACGTCAACTTCGGCATGGACGAGGACGATGTGCGCACCGTCATGCGCCACGACCTGACGATGGTCGGCAGTGACGGCTCCTCGCTCTGCCAGCACGGCCCGCTCGGCGAAGGGGTCCCCCACCCGCGCAACTACGGCACGTTCCCACGCGTGCTCGGCCACTACGTCCGCGAGGAGGACGTGCTCTCGCTCGAACGGGCGGTCCACAAGATGACGGGGATGCCCGCAGCACGGCTCGAGCTCGACGACCGTGGCGTACTGAAAGCCGGCGCCAAAGCCGATATCACGGTGTTCGACCCAGACATCGTCGAACAGACCGGCGACTTCCTCGACCCGGCGCACTACCCGGCCGGCATCGACCACGTGCTCGTCAATGGCGAGTTCGTCGTGGAGGAGGGCGAGCACACCGGCGCGCGGCCCGGGGAGGTACTTGGCACATGAGCGCCCGGGTCACCGCCGTCGAGACGATTCCGGTCTCCGTGCCGTCCGAGGAGTCCTACGAGACGAGCCTCTCTGTCGACACCGGCGGCCAGGGGGCCTACAACCACGTCGTCGTCCGTGTCGAGACGGATGCCGGTGTCACTGGCGTCGGCGAGGTGGCACCGAGCTCCACCTGGCCCCACGGGCTCACGCAGTCGGCAGTGCTGAACCTGATCGCCGACCGCATCGCGCCCATCGTCGAGGGGGAGCCGCTCCACCACATCCGGCGACTGGTTGCGGAGGCCGAACAGGCGCTGTCGGGCGAACCGTTCCCGCTCTGTGGCGTCGACGTGGCGCTCCACGACGCGCTCGGGAAGCTGCGCGACCAGCCGGTGTATGATCTGCTCGGCGGCGCACCCGGCGGCGAGCCGACCGTCGACCTGCATTACTCCATCGGAATCCGCCCGCCAGAAGAGGTGCGCGAGCGCGCGGCACAGGCGGCCACCGAGGGGTTCAATGCGTTCAAACTCAAGGTCGGCGGCCCCGACTTCGCGGCCGAACGGGAGGCCGTCGCCGCCATCGCGGAGGCTGTCCCGGACGCCCGCATCCGCGTCGACGCGAACCAGGGCTGGACCGCTGCGGAGGCCGTGACTGCGGTCCCGAAACTCGACGAGGCGGCCGGCGGGCTGGTACTGGTAGAACAACCCGTCCCGCACGACGACACCGCTGGGCTCCGGCGCGTTCGGGAGGCGACCAGCGTTCCCGTGCTGGCCGACGAGGCGTGTTTCTCTCCGCGTGACGTGGCATCGCTGGCCGAACAGGGCGCCTGTGACATCGTCAACATCAAGCTCGCCAAGACCGGGGGGCTGTCCCGCGGCCAGGACGTCGCCACCGTGGCGAGCGCCCACGGCCTCCCCTGCTTCGTGGGGAGCATGCTGGAACTGGGCATCGGGACCGCGGCGAACGCCCACTTCGCGGCGGCGTCGCCCGCCATCCAGTACCCGACGGGCGTGTTGAACGTTCACGCGGCGACCACGCTCGTCGAGGAGCGGGAGACGTGGCAGCCGGACGGCGACAGCTTCACCGTTCCAGACAGCCCGGGGCTGGGTGTCACGCTGGACGAGGACACGATCGATCGCTACCGGGTGGATTAGAGCCCCACCGGCTCGTTCCTCTCAGGAGTGGGACGAACCTCCCATGTGAGGTAGTGAGGTTTTATGAGCCAGTTCGTTACGTTACTCTACATTATGAACCTTCGAGAGTCGTTCGACGTGCCCGCCCCAGCCATCGTCCTGGCGGAGGGGGAGTTCGGCAAGACCGGGGGAAAGACCTCCAACGGGGTCGTCATGCACAGCGAGGTGTTCGATACGCGTGCGGTCGTCGACTCGACGACAGCCGGGGAGTCGTCGGCTGACGTCCTGCGGCGACCGGACGCCCCGGAGATCCCCATCGTCGAGTCCGTTACCGACGCGCTGGAGACGGCGCCCGAGGCGGAAGTGCTCGTCATCGGCGTCGCGCCCGCCGGCGGCGAACTCCCGGAGGCCTGGATCAGCGGCATCGAGGACGCGGTCCGCGCCGGCTGTGACGTGGTGTCGGGTCTCCACACATTCCTCGGCGACGAGGAGCACTGGACCGAGCTGGCCGCCGACCACGACGCCCGTCTCTTCGACGTGCGCAAGCCGCCTGAGGGGGACGCGCTTCGGGTCGGCGACGGCTCCGTCGACGAGGTCGAGGCCGATGTGGTCCTCACCCTCGGCACCGACTGCGCGGTCGGGAAGCGCACGACGACGTTCGAACTCTACAAAGCCGCCCGCGAGGCGGGGCTGAACGCCGGCTGGGTGGCGACCGGCCAGACCGGCCTCATGGTCGGCGCGCACGACGGCGTCGTCATCGACCGGGTGCCCGCGGACTTCACCGCCGGCGTCGTCGAGGACCTGGTGAAGTCGGTTGCTGAAGACCACGACTTCGTCTTCGTCGAGGGGCAGGCGTCGCTGACCCACCGAGCCTACTCCGGCGTCACGCTCTCGATCCTCCACGGCGCGTGGCCCGACGCCGTCGTGCTCGCAGACGAGCCCGAGCGCACGCAGCGCACCCACTTTAAGCAGTTCCTCGTCGAGGGGGTCGAGTCGGAGGCCGACCTGATCGAGGAGCTCTCGGAGGCTGAGGTGGCGGCCATCTCGACCTGGGGCGACCCGGAGGTCGAACGGGAGCGCCACGGCCTGCCAGCAGTGAACGTCTACGAGGCGGGCGGCCCGGCGGACCTGCTTTCCGCAGTGCGGGAGACGCTTGAGGCCGCCGCACCGAGCAGCACGACAGGTGGAAGTCAATGAGCCGAATTACCGACCTCTCCGCTGAACGGCTCGACCTCCCGCTGACGGAGCCGTTCGAAATCTCGCTCGGCGTCCAGCACGAGGCGGCGAACGTCCTCGTCACCGTGGAGACCGAGTCGGGCGTGACGGGATACGGTGAGGGGTCGCCGCTGGCACCCGTTACTGGTGAGACGCGGGAGGCGGCGCTCGTGACCGCAAAGGCGGCCGCGGAGATCGTCGAGGGCCGAGCGGTCGAGGAGTACCGCGCCCTCGTCAAAGAGCTCCGCAGCACGTTCCCCGGGATGGTCTCGGCGACGTTCGCCGTCGAAACGGCGATCCTCGATGCCTTCTGCCGGGAGAAGGGGATCGCGCTCTCGGAGCTGTTCGGCGGGGGGCCATCGCCGGTCGAGACGGACATGACCATCCCCATCGTCAGCACCGAGGACGCCACGCGGCGGGCCACCGAGGCCGCGGCGGGCGGCTACGAGCATCTGAAGATCAAGACCGGAAACGACATCATCGAGGACGTCGAGCGCGTCGTCGCTGTGCGGGAGGCGGCGCCCGACGCGGCGCTCAAGATCGACGCCAATCAGGGATGGACACCGAAGGAGACGGCGGCATTCGCCGACGAGATTTCCGCGCACGGCATCGAGCTCGACCTCATCGAGCAGCCGGTCGCCGCCGCCGACATCGCCGGGCTCGCGGACGCGCGCCGTCGCATCGACGTCCCCATCGCCGCCGACGAGGCGGTTTTCACCCCTGAGGACGCCATCCGCGTCGTGCGCGAGGAGGCCGCAGACATCGTCAACGCCAAGCTCGGAAAATCCGGGCCGCTGGCGGTCGCGGAGATCGTCGCCATCGCCCAGGGGGCAAACCTCGACTGCATGATCGGCTGCATGCTGGAGAGCGCGGTGGGCATCCACACCAGCGCCCACGTGGTCGCCGGTACGGGGGCGTTCTCTTATGTCGACCTTGATGGGAACCGCCTGCTCGCGGAGGACGTCATCGAGACCGGTGACGGCCCGATGCACGACATCTCGGGACCTGGCCACGGCGTGACGCCGGATAACTGGTGAGCAGGTCGGATACGCGACAGACGTCCGCTCCTGTATTCGGCTAGCACAGTGGGCAACGCTTTTGTCAGTCACCGCCGCGTATAGCGTATACGCAGGGAACTCGCGACGCTGTTCACGCTAGGGATGCTGTTCTCGTTTCTGTTGGCCGTCGTCGTCGGGCTGATGCTGTTCGCCGGGATACTGAACCTCGCGGTCGCCGTCGCCCTCGTCGTCATCAACGCCGTAATGCTGCTTGTCGGCCCGTGGTTCAACGACCGCGTCGTACAGCTGGCTCTACGGCGTTCTGTGGCTCTCACCGGAGGCGTTCGAGGAGCGTTCGCCGGTGTCGATGGCCGTCATCGAGGAGGTGACCGAGAAGTACGGCCACGACACGCCCAAGCTGGGGGTCATCCCCGACTGGCACCCGACCGCGCTCACCTACGGCTCTGGCCGGTACAACGCCCGGACCGTGGTCTCCGAGGGCTGTTTCGAGTATCTCGACGACGAGCTCGCGGCCGTGATGGCCCACGAGCTCGGCCACGTCACCAGTCGGGACTTCACCACGATGCTGCTAGCGAACACGCAGGTCCACTGCTCTACCTCACTGCCGTCCACTCGATGCGCTTCGCCGGGAGCGCGGACTCCTCGGGAGACCCGTTCTCCGGCCCCTCCTCGACGAAGAAAGGCGACCCCCGAGCTGCGCTGGCCGCCGTCGGCGCCGTCGCCTACGTGCTCTGGTAGATTAGCGAGTACGCCGTGCTCTACCTGAACCGCGTCTGGGAACACGCCGCCGACGCCTTCCGCGCCGAGTACGGCGAGGCAGACGACCTCTCGATGGCGCTGGTGAAGATTGCCCTCGGGCTGGTCGAGAGCGAGGATGACCCGGAGCTGCTGAAAGCGACGAGAAAACCTCGGCACCATGGGAATCTCCTAGAGCAAGGAGACAGGATTGCTCTACTACAACGCCCGCGAGCACGACCGGATGGACACGCTGCGTCAGGGCTGCTGTTCGACCTCGTCAGCCCTTGGGCACCAGCTGGATCTCAACTCCACCCACCCGCTGACGGGAAAGCAAATCCACCGACTCTCCGAGGCGGCGCCATCGCCACCTGACTGGGGCTGGTCGTACTCGGATTGTCGTTCGTGCTCTGTGAACGGGAACCGTGGGATAGCGCCGCATTTGATAGCGGCACGTTCTCCGGGTACTGAACGGCACCTTGCCCTCCACCCCTACATTCCGGTGTGACAGTGTTCGATTCGTTCACGCTGGGGAAGCTCACGCTCGACAACCGCGTCGGTCTGGCGCCGATGACGCGGGTGAGTGGGACTGAGGACGGCCGCGCCACCGCGGAGATGGCTCGCTACTACGAGAAATTCGCTGAAGGGGGGTTCAGCTTCCTCGTCACCGAGGGCACCTACACCGACGAGTCCTACAGCCAGGGCTACCTGAACCAGCCCAGTCTGGCGACCGACGAGCAAACCGAGGCCTGGACGCAGGTGACCGAGGCGGTCCACGATGCCGGGTCGCCCATCTTTGCACAGCTGATGCACGCCGGCGCCCAGACCCAGGGCAACCCTCACACCGGTGGCGAGACGCTCGCACCCTCGCTGATTGCGCCGACGGGTGAGAAAGCCGAGGCCTACGGCGGAAGCGGCGAGTTCGAGACGCCGAACGCCGCGACGGAGGCCGGCCTCGAGGCAGCCACGGACGGCTTCGTCCAGTCGGCGGAGAACGCGGTTGAGGCTGGCTTCGACGGTGTCGAGGTCCACGCCGCCAACGGCTACCTGCTCAACGAGTTCCTCTCGACGTACTTCAACGGGCGCACCGACGAGTACGGCGGCGCCCCCGAAAACCGCGTGCGCTTCCCGCGTGACGTCGTCGAAGCCGTCGACGAGGCCACTCCTGACGAGTTCGTCGTCGGTGTCCGACTCTCTCAGACTGCGGTGACCGACGACGAGTACGCCTGGCCGGAGGGGGAGGACGCGGCGGCCGTCTTCGTCGAGGAACTCTCGGCTGCGGGCGCCGACTACGTCCACGTCACCGAACCCGACGCGACCGAGCCCACCTTCGAGAGCGGACTGACGCTGGCCGGCGCCGCTGCCAAGTACGCCGTCGAGGGAACCGCCATCGTCGATAACGGTGGTCTCGGCGATCCCGACGCGGCTCGTGAGAAACTCGAGAACGGTGCAGACCTGATTACGCTCGGGACGAGCGCGCTCGCCAACCCCGACTGGCCCCAGCGCGTGCAGGCGGCGGAAGCGCTCACGGCGTTCGACCCCGTTGAGTTCCTCGTGCCGACCGCGGAGCACGCCGACCATGAGGTGCCCACCGAGGGCGCCGCCGGCGACGACTGAGACCGTTCATTCGGGCCCGAGACCGTCGGCGTACTGCCCGCGCTGCAGCCGCCAGTCGTAGGGCTTGTAGCGTATCGGCGGCCGCTCGTCAGCGTCGATGACGCCGTGGCGCTCCAGAAACGCGTAGATACCGGCCCGGCCGCCGAAATCCCCGCGGTAGTAGAGCAGTAGCCGCGAGACGTACAGCCTCCCATCCGTACGGGTAGTCTCTGTTTCGAGAAACGACGTTGTCGCCACGTCAAGTTCGTCGTCGACGCNANCNGCGNTGTGANCGACTGAGGATAGGTGGACAGCTCGCGGCTCCGCAGTTGAGGGCACAGTGGAGACGCGGGTCGGCGTCGGCGAGGCGATGGGTGCGTTCGAACCCACTCGGGAACAGCCGGGGGAGGTAGCCCAGTCCGTATTTTGATTTCGACCCTCTGAGCAGACCGTGTTCGATGTCATCGAGGCTGAGCTGGTGGCCCGCGACCCGGATCCGTTTTCCGCCGAAAAACCGCCGTTTGGAGTCATAGAGTGCGGGCTTGCGATCCAGATGGTACTGTGCGTAGCCGTTGTAGACGTTGAGCCAGAACGCCGTCGCGCGTTCCCGGGAGAAGCCGGCGATTTCGGCCTCGGGCAGGCTTGCCAGCCGCGACCGCAGCGCAGCCGTCTCCTCGCCATGGCGCACGGCGCTGAGGAACTCGGCTGACAGCATCGTCGGCGACTGCTCGGTCATCGTCGGAGAAAGCGGTGCGAGGCGGAAATAGCTACGCCGGGAGTGCGATGCCGGCACCCGTCAGCCACCACGCGGCGGTCAGGGCGAGCGCGAGCGAAACCATCGCGAGCACCGCGGGAAATGGCGACCGTTGGCGGGTCAGCGTGCCCCAACCCCACACCAGCGCTGGAACGGGGACGAGATGGGCGGCGGCGACGATGGACGGAATCTCATCGGCGAACCAGAGCACTAGCACGAGGAAGCCGGCGGCGATGGCCAGCGTGGCGTACGCCTGGCGGAGTCGGCCGGGCCCCCAGCGGACAGCGAGTGTTCGCTTCCCCGTGGCGGCGTCGGCCTCCCGGTCGGCCCAATGGGTCGCGAGGAGGTTACAGCCCACCAGCAGCGTGAACGGCAGGACCGACCGCGCGGCGGCGGGCGTCGGCGAGCCGAGGACGGCGGCGCCGTAGAGCGGCAGGAGCAGGCCCCCAAGCGTCGCGTTCACGGCCTCACCCACCCCTCGGCGAATCAGTNCCGTCGGCGGGAGCGAGTAGGCCAGCCCGGCCCCGAGAATCACGACCAGTAGCAGGGCGGCGTCGTCGGCCAGCCCGTTCAACACGGCGAGGGCCAGCGTTCCGACTGCCGCGACTCCGGCGCCAATGAGTGCGGCCCGGAGGAACGAGCGCGGGAGTCCCGTCGCGACGAGCGCACCACTGCCGCCCGAGAACGGCATTCGCGTGGCCAGCCGGTCGGTGTCCTGGTCGGCGTACTCGTTGGCATAGTGGACAGCGACCGTCGTCGCGACGAGCGCGGCGGCTCCCGTTCCGACTATCGCGGGGCTGGGCACGATTGGCTCGATGACGAACGGGTCGCTGTTTGTCGCTATCCCCACGCCGAGGACATAGACAAGCAGCACGAGTGCCACCTGCGACGGCCGGGCGGCGACCCACAGGGTCCAGAGCCGCGGCGCGCGCTCCTTGACGGCCCGACTCGGCTCGAACACGGCCGGAGCTTCCGGCGGTATCCCGATGTGACTGTCGGTCCCGGGGGAACGGTTTTGCGCCGGGCTCTCTTTGTTTGGGCTATGAGCCCGTCGTTCGTCGACTTCTCCCTCCCGAATCTCGGCGCCGGCCCGGACCCGTTCTCCGTGGACGCGCTGCCGGAGGAGGTTCGGTTCGTCCTCCTCTGTTTCCAGCGGGACTACCACTGCACTAACTGTCGGAAGCAGGTCCAGCAGTTGGCCGAGCAGTACCCAGCGTTTCAGGAGCGTGGTGCGGAGGTGGTCTCAATCGTTCCGGAGCCACCCGAGCGCGTGGCCGAGTGGCAGGCCGACTACGACCTGCCCTTCCCGCTGCTGGCGGACCCGGACGCCGAGGTGGGTGACGCCTACGACCAGCCGGTCCGGTTCGGTTTCCTGGGCGACTGGAGCGACTTCCTCGGACGGATGCCGGCGATTGTCGTCCTGGACCGCCGCGGCGAGCCCCCGACCGTCGCGGCGGTCCACCGCGGGCGCTCGACGTTCGACCGGCCAACCGTCGACGAGCTACTGGCGGAACTGGACGAGCTACTGGCGGAACTGGACGAGCTACTGGCGGAACTGGACGACCTCGGCGAACACCGCGAGAACTGAGCGGACTCAGTCGGCGTGCTTCTCGAGAACTGTTTCGACGGGTGCGAGCTTAGACCGGGCGCGGAGGCCGGCTAGCGTCTCCCACCCCTGGAGGCGGTCACGCTCAGCGAGGAGCGAGAGCGCGAGTTCCCCGACACCGGCGTACGTGGCCGAGGCGAAATCCCACCCCGGTGCCTCGCCGGGGAACGGCCCGTCCTCCCGGGGTCGACTGATACTCAGGACGCCGCCCAGTGTCTCACGCAGTGCGTGGGCGATACCGTTGGTCTCGTCGTACCGCGTGAGCGGGAACTCACGATTGTCGACGATGAGGAGGCCCGTCTCCCCCTCGACGACGGCGTCGACGCCGGTGCGGTCGGCCTCGATGAGCAGGCGCACGACNTCCATCGTTGANCCCTCGCCGCTGATGGCGTCGACGTAGCGCGTGACTGCGCCCGCGTCAGGGTTGTACTCCACCAGCCCGGCTGTCTGGAGCTCCGAGCGGATTCCCCGGACGAGCAAGCTCCCGTCGAGCGTGACCGATGAGGGGAACGCGAGTCGGTAGCCGCCCTCGATCGGCTCCGCGGCGGTCACCACCGGGCCCATGCCGGCCGCCTCGAGTGCCCGCAGGTCCGCCAGCGCGTCGCCGAACTGCTCGTCGGGAACCACGGCCTCAGCGACCACCAGGTCGCCGGCGTCGTCGGCCGGGTCGTAGCTCACCCGGCTCTGGAGCGTCGCGATGCGTTCGCGCACCTGCGCCAGCCGCCCCGACACGTCGCCGCGCTCGAGCTCCGCCCGTCCGGCTGCGGTCAGCTGCCGGCCCTTCCCGGGCACCTTGTCCGTGAGACCGGCCTCGTCGAGTTCCGAGAGGGTAAGCCGGACGGTCCGATCCTTGATGGAGTAGCCCCGCTGTTGGAGTAGCTCCACCAGCCTGATGGAGCCAATGGGTTCGTTNGCGTCGACGAGCCGAAGCAGGTCGAACGTCCGTCGGTCGAGGGTCGGCCCCCCATCGCTGCTCATTGTCCGGTCACCACCGCGATCGATCGCTCGTTTCGTGGCATGGCTGTTCCACCGTACGCTGTGGGTTCTCCCGAGACGGATAGGTGTTCCCACACGGGAGGGTCGCGCCGACTCGGGCCACACATCCACGCTCGAGGTGGTGACACCTTGCCGCCACTCAGACGGCCCTCGGCCGACAGCGACAGCTGGGAATGGCTGNGAACTGTGGTCTAGAGGCTGTCTATCGCTGGTTNACCGAGTCGAAGCAAGCTTTTTGTGAACCTGACCCACAGTAGCTAACGATGGCAATACTCTACCGCCGTCCCACCCCAACCCATGAGTAAACACGACCACCACCCCACCAACGCGACGATTGAATCGCAGTACGAGGAGTACGTTATGCCCATCTGGAAATCCCTGGACGTTCCGCTGGAGCGTGCGACGGGCTGTACGGTTCAGGATTTCGACGGTAACGAGTATCTCGACGTGTTCTCCGGTATCGCCGTCACCAACGCCGGCCACCGCAACGAGCGGGTCGTCGAGGCTGCCAAGGACCAACTCGATGAGTTCGTCCACGGCTGTTCGTACGTCCACCCGAACCAGCCTGTTGCCGACCTGGCCGAGCGGCTGTCCGAGGTCACGCCAGGGGACCTCCAGAAGAGCTTCTTCTGTAACTCCGGCACCGAAGCCGTCGAGGGCGCCATCAAGCTCGCCCGAAAGTACACCGGGAGCAAGGAGGTGCTCGCCGTCGAGATGGGGTTCCACGGCCGCACGCTGGGTTCGCTCGCGCTCACGGGCAACCGGGCGTACAAGGCCGGTATGGCTCCCACCATCAACGATGTTGCCCACATCCAGCCCCCCTACGGCTACCGCTGTCAGTCCTGTGACGGCGGCCCCTGCACGAACGCGTGTGCCACCAACGTCGAGCGAGTCATCGACAGCCACACTGCTGGCGACCTCGCGGCCATCGTCGTCGAACCCGTGATGGGCGAGGGCGGCATCATCGTCCCGCCGCAGGGCTGGCTCGCCGAACTCGAGGCAGTCGCCCACGAACACGACGCGCTCCTCATCGCCGACGAGGTGCAGTCGGGCTACGGCCGCACCGGCTCCTTCTGGGCGGTCGACCATTTCGAGGCGGAACCGGATATCGTCACGCAGGCCAAGGGCATCGCCAACGGCCTCCCGCTGGGGGCGTTCACCGCCAGCGCGGAGGTGGCAGACACCTTCCAGGCGGGCGACCACCTCTCGACGTTCGGGGGCAACCCCGTCGCGTGTGCCGCGGCACTGGCGACTATCGCCGAACTCGAGGACGGCCTCATCGACAACGCCGCCGACCAGGGCGCGTGGCTGGCCGAGCGCCTCGACGAACTGGAAGCGCGCTTCGACGTGGTGGGCGAGACGCGCGGGCTCGGCCTGATGCAGGGGGTCGAACTGGTCGACACGAGCGAGACTGGCCCGCAGGGCGTCGGCCCCGCGCCGGACAGCACGCTCGCGAAACACGTCAGCCGGAATCTTCGGGAGCGCGGCATCGTGATGGGGGTCGGTGGCTTCCACACCAACGTGATGCGCATCCAGCCGCCGCTCTCAATCTCCCGTACCCAGTTCGAACGCGCAATCGATGGCCTCGAGGCGGCGATCGAGGCGGAACGATGAGTCGCGGCCCCGACCGCTCGCGCGCAGCCGAGTTCCGCAACCGCACGACTGGCGCCGATGTCGAACTCGCCTACGCGGGCATCGACACGTTCCTGAAAGCCGACCTCGCGGAGATCGACGACGTTGGCGGTGCCGACGCTGCGGTGCTCGGCGCGCCCTACGACGGCGCCGTGTCGAACCGCCCGGGTGCCCGCTACGGCCCCGATGCTGTCCGGGAGGCAAGCGCGTGGTGGGCCTACCTCTCGGGCTACAAGGGGGGGCTGACCAACATGCGCACCGGCGAGCAGGTGGATTACGGCGACCTCTCGGTGGTCGATACCGGCGACGTACCGGTGTTCCCGATGGACTGCGAGACGACAGCCGACTCTATCGCTGCCCACGTCGCAACCATCGCCGCCCAGGGGACCATGCCGGTGCTCATCGGCGGCGATCACTACTGCACCTTCCCGGCGGTTCGTGGCTTCGCCGAGGGAGCCGACCTTGACTCCGTGGGCCTCGTCCAGATTGACGCCCACACCGACACCGTTGCGGAGTCGGCGGTGTTCGGCGAGCATTTCCACGGCTCCTCGACCCACCACATCGCGGACTCCGAGTTCGCCGACTACGCGAACGTCTCGCAGGTCGGCATCCGAGGGTACGAGTCGCCAGCGTTCTTCGAGTTCGCCGACGAGACGGGGCTGAACCTCTTCACAATGAACGAGGTGAACGAGCGCGGCATCGGCCCCGTGACCGAGGCAGCGGTCGAGGCTGCGGCCGACGGCACCGACGCGGTCTACGTCACCTTCGACATCGACTCGGTGGACCCGAGCGATGCGCCGGGGACGGGTACTCCGGAGCCGGGTGGCCTCTCGGCTGACCAGGCGCTCACGGTGATGGAGACGCTCGGCGCTCACGATTCTGTCGCGGCTGCGGACCTGATGGAGGTCGCGCCCGATCACGACCCCGCGGGCAACACCTCACGGCTGGCGGCGAATCTGCTGGTGGCGCTGCTGGAGCGGAAGTTCGCGGTGTAATCGCTACGCCTGTGGCACGCCGACCGCCCGCACCGGCGCGCCGTCGCCGCCCAGTTTGATGGGGTAGGCTCGGAGTTCGAACTGCTCGCCCACCGCGCCGAGGTTGCTAAGGTTCTCGAAGATCAGACAGTCCGCACCCAGCAGCGCATGATGGGCCGCGAACCCCTCCGGTTCGTCGGATGCAGTGTTCTCCGTTGGCGTCGGGTCAGGATTGAGTGTATCCGTCCCGACCGCAAGCCCCTGCTCAGCACAGCGCTCGGCAGCGACCGGCGGGAGAGACGGGTGGTCGAGATACTCGTTGCTTCCCCAGTGCTCGTCCCACCCGGTCCAGAAGACAACGCAGTCAGCACGCTCTGCGTCCTTGCCGTCGGGGACGCGCTCGGCCGGAATCGGCTCCCGAGCGCCGAGGTCACGACAGTCCACCCGGATGGTGTCGAGCGCGAACGCCGATATCGGATAGCTGTCGAGGCTGCGCCCATCAGCCTCCGTGTGGGAGGGAGCGTCGACATGGGTGCCGGTGTGACTCCCACACGAGACGGCCTCGACACGGCAGGTATCTTCCGGGTAAGTCGCCGCCGGCTCGACCCGAACCTCGGGATCGCCCGGATACGTCTGCATCCCGGTTTCGAGGGGCTGTGAGAGGTCGTACATACGAGTCTGTGTGTCTGCAGACCACAAAATACCCGTGGTACTCGCTACCAATACCTTTCTGTCCTGGCTCTCGAAGCTACCGACAACATGTGGCAACATGTAACCACCGTGGTGATAGCGAATGGTTAGCCGTCTTGTGGGGTTCGGCCTGCTGGCCCTCTGGGCGGCGGCGATGATTGCGCTGAGCTACTTCGTCTACAAGCGCCAGGGCGTCTCCGACACCTCCGAGTTCATCACGGCGGGTGGCCGCGCTCAGGTTGGCCTGACGACGGCCTCCTTTGCGGTGACGTGGATGTGGGCCGGCGACATCCTCGGTGTCCCACAGTACGTCGGCATCACCGGCGTCGCGGGCATCTGGATGTACGCGGCGCCGGCGGTGCTTTCTTCGTTCATCGTCATCCCGTTTGCGCTGCGCATGCGGAAGCTGTTCCCGCAGGGGCTGACCTACTCCGAGTACTTCATCGAGCGCTTCGGGAAGGGCGCGCACCTGGCGGTCATCGCCGTCATCCTCTATACGATGGTGCTGGGCGGCGTCATCCAACTGTTCGTCGGTGGCGCCGTCATCGGCGGCCTCACGGGTATCGACCCCAACATCGTGATGGCGGTGCTGATGTCGGTCATCGCCGTCTACATCCTGCTGAGCGGGCTCTGGGGCTCGATGACCACTGACTTCGTGCAGTTCCTGAGCGCCATCGTGCTCACCTTGGTGTTCGTTCCGCTGTTGCTGTTCGAGGCCGGCGGCCCGAGTGCCGTCTACGCTAACATGGTGACCAACCTCGGTGACAAATCGCCGTCGTTCCTCTCGATGGCGAATCTGAACTTCATCGAGGACCTGTTCCTCCCCTACGCGCTCGGACTGGGGGTCTGGGGCGTCGTCTCGTTGGCGACGTGGCAGCGGGTCTTCGCCGTCCGTCGGGACAAGACCTCTCGGTTCCTCACCATCGGCGGTATCGGCGTGTTCACCACCATCGCGATGTACTCAATCATCGGCTTCGTCGGGCTGGCGGCGTTCCCCGACGTGGCGCCGGGCAACCTCTCAATTGCGGCGCTCGGGCTGATGCCCGGCTGGGCCGCAGTCGTCTTCCTGCTCGTGGCGCTGATGGTGCTCGGCTCCTCGGTAGACTCCTACCTCACGGCCATCGCGAGCCTCACGTCGCGGGACATCTACTACCGTCACCTCAACCCCGAGGCCAGCGACGACGAGCAGCTCCGGGTCGCCCGTGGCGCCTCTATCGGCTTCGCAGCGGTCATCTTCGCAGGCACGGTGTTCGCGCTGGGCTCCATCAGCTTCGTCCAGTTGCTGCTCATCGGCGGTATCGGCGCGAGCGCGCTGGTCGGCCCATTCGCGCTCTCGCTGTTCTGGAAGAAAACCTCGCAGGTGGGCTTCGTCGCGGGCGTCGTCGGCTCGCAGGCGGTCACGGCCTTCCTTCTCCTTGCGAGCTACGACATCCTGGTGACCAGCCCAACCATCAAGCTCTGGGAAATCATGGCCGTTGGCCACCTGCTGTCGACCGGCCTCGCCACCGGGGTGAGCCTGCTCTCGCCGGACGATTTCGACTTCGACAGTATTGCCCAGGAGACCCCACAGGCCATGGCTGACGGCAGCGGAGGTGATTCGGAATGATGAGCGAAAGCCTGTTCACAGGGATGCTTGTGCTGTTCTGGGTTGCGGAGGCTGCCTTCGGCGGACTGGTGGCCTACTGGTTCATCACGCAGGGGTTCGACAGCGACAAGGACACTGCAAGCGGCGCTCAGATCGAACTCGAGGACCGCTCGGAGACGCTGCAGTCACTTGCGATGTGGGGCGGGTTCTTCGGACTCCTCCTCCTCGGCATCATCGTCGGCGCCTGACGGCGCCGGAGCAGTGTTCGCCTCAGCGCTCGAGGTAGGTTATTCCGTCAGGATGGTAGCCGGCGTCGAATCGCTCGACTTCCTCGAACGTCCCGGTGTCAATGACCGACACGTCGTTGGTCTTGTTGTTCGCGACGAACGCGCGGTCGCCGGATGGCTCGAAGACGGTGCCGCCGGGCCAGATGCCCACGGGAATCCGCTTGATTTCCCAGGGCCGGCGCTCGCCGTCGCGGATATGCTCCGTGTCGATGACGGACACGTCGTCGGACTCGCGATTGGGGACCAGCACGTAGCGCCCCTCAGGGTCGAAGACCACACGGATGGGCGTGGCGCCGAGAATCGCCGGCCCCTCGTCCGCGAACGTCTCCGGGTTCAGTACCGAGAGCCGACCGTCGTCCTGGTTCGCGACGAGAATCTCGCCCGTGTCCTGGTCAACGGCGATGCCTTCCGGCCCCTCGCCGACGGGCGGGTCGGCGACGACACGGCGCTCGTCTGCGTCGACGACGGTGACGGTGTCACTGCCGATGTTGGCGATGTAGGCTCGCTCCTCGCCGGGGCCGAAGGTCACTATGTGGGAGTGTTGCTGGTGGGTCGGGAACGTCTCGAGCAGCTCCTCAGTCTCAATCTTGAAAACGAACACCTGACTGGAGTACGTCGAGACCAGCCAGAGCTCGCCCGCCGACTCGCGCACAGCGAGCCCATGGGGGAAGTCGAAGAGGTCGTGTTCGAAGCGGTCTCGGACCTCCCGGCTCTCGTTGTCGAGGAAGAGCAACGAATCACCCAGCGAGCAGGTGACGTAGGCTGTCTCGCCGTCGGGCGAGAGCGCGACCTCGTGCGGGTTGAAGTCGGTGTCGACGGTCGCGAGCGATTCGCCGGTCTCGGCATCGAGATACTGGACGGTGTCGGCGTCCTTGTTCAGGACGATGAGTTCTCCCATACGCGAGGGTTTAGTGGCCGAAGAATAAACGACCGGATAGCGGCGGCCTGTGGACTGAGACCTGGGTTGAGGATGTGAGCGAGCGCTTACCGAACCTTCCCGCGGGCCTGCACCTCCCAGAGCTCCTCCACACGGCCGTCTCGCACCCCGACCAGCAGGTCGTGGAGGTTGATGGTCGTACAGACGTGCGGGACGATGAACTCCAGTCGGTCGCCCACCTCGAACGTTTCCTCGGCCTCACTGGTGTCGATCCAGCCGTGTTCCTCGCTGGCGTTGGCGTACTCGATGTCGTCCCGGTTCTTGGGGTCGGGCATTGCAGGCTTGTCCAGCGAGAACGTCTTGCTGCCACCGTCGACGACGAGGCGGTCCTCGTCGGGCACGGAGATGACGGTGGTGATAATAGTGGCTGCACACGCCGCTTTGTGCACCTCCCACGGCCGGAGTTCGAGTTCGCCCACGTCGTTGAACGGGTACATCCCGGGATTGATCTCGGTCACGACGGGATGGGTGCAACTGTACCGCGAGGTCGCGGTGCCACCGACTTTCACCTCCTCGACGGCGATTCCCGTGGCTTCGATGTCGTCGACGACCTCCTGTGCCAACTCCATCGCCGCCCAGCAGCCGTCCTCGAACTCCTGTTCGGTCGACGCCGCTGCTTTCACGTGGGAGTCGTACGCAAGGATGCCGTCGAAAGCGAGGTTCTCGGCGTCAGTGATTCGCGCTGCGAGAGCGACGGCCTCGTCCGGGGCCACGCCAGTGCGGTGCAGCCCCATGTCGATTTCGAGCACTGCATGGAGCGTGCGGTCGTGGTTCGCGGCGGCCGCCTGCAACAGGTCGATGGTCGCTGCGGAGTCGACGGTAGTCGCCAGTGCGTCGAGTTTACCGTCCAGCCAGCAGAGCCGGTCGAGTTTCGACTCGCCCACCACCTGATAAGAGAGATAGATGTCGTCGATCCCGTTGCGGGCCATCGTCTCCACCTCGCCCAGCGTCTGACAGCAGATACCCGTCCCGCCGGTCAGTTCGACTTCTTCGGCCGCGATTTCGGCGTTCTTGTGGGTCTTGACGTGCGAACGCAGCGCCACGTCGTGTTCCTCGGCGACAGCAGCGTACTCTGTGATGTTGCGCTCCATCGCGTCGAGGTCCACGAGCAGGGCGGGTGTCTCGAGCGCCTCGACTGGCTCGTAGAGCCGTGGCCCCATCGCTTCGGCGGTCCAAGCAGTCATGCGGAATTTGGCGGCGGGGCGGGGCATAAACGGTGGGGAACCAGCGGTCCACGGGAGCGCAACATGGATTACCCCACGGTCGGTTGTTGACCTATGGATCCGCTCGTAACCTCCCTGACGGTGCCGTTGCGGTTCGTCGTCGGTGTGCTGGCGGCCGCAGTCGCGCTGTTCGTGATGGGGCTGGCGATACCTCGCTTCCCCGACGGCGAACTGCCGCCGCAGATCGCCGCAGGCGTGCTGACGAACCGGCGGCCGGACGGCATCTCGGGGAACCTCGCCGATGCCATCCACTACGCAGCCGGGCTGCTGGGAGGGCCGGTGTTCGTCTGGCTCACGCTGCTGTTCGAGGGGCTGCTCGGCAGCGCCTCGCTCGTCGCGGCAGGGCTGGCGATGGTCGTGCTCTATGGCTTCCTGACGGGCTTTTTCCTGCTCGTCGTGCTGCCGCGCTCGCGGGTCGCGGACCTGCGTGTCCCGCGCATCCAGCGCGCGTGGCTCTTCTCTGTGGCTATCTACGTGCTGGTGCTGGCGCCGCTCACGGCGGTCGGAACCGCGTTGCTCTGAGAACGTCGCGGGCAGCGTGAGAAGTGAGAGAAACCGACCGCTGTTCTACCGCAGCATCCGCGAACAGGTGCCACAGAGGTTCTCCTCTTTCACGTCCACTTCGCGGACGGTGGGCGAGAACGACATCACGCATTTACTGTTGTCACAGTGTTCGAGGCCGAAGTTGTGGCCCATCTCGTGGACCACTTCCTTGCGGATGCGGTCGGCGAACACTTCAGCGGTCGGCTTCGTCGAGATGCCGCCGTCGGAGGAGGTGTTGAGTCGGTGGGTCGAGATGACCGAGCCGCTGCCGTTGAGATACGCCAGCCCGAAGACGTAGTTGCGCTGGCGGTAGTAGAGATCCTCGGTGGTGAGGGCGATGTTCTTGTCGCCGGCACCGGCTTGACTCGCCACTTCGATGAAGCGCTCGGCCCGGTACTGGTTGCGCCCGCGGTCGAGCGCGTCCGTGGGGATGGGCTGTTCGTCCTTGACGCCCACCTCGCATTCATACACCGAGCGCAGCGCCTCGGAGGCCTCACGCTTTGCCCGGCTGGGAACCTCTCCCACAGGAACGATGTCGACGAGCATAGGTAGTTCTACACCAACACCGGACATAAATCCTCGGCATGCCCCGCACCACTGACCCCCTTCTCGTCAGCCGCTTGTCCGACGCTGCGCGGCTGCTGGAGGTCGGCATCGGCGACCGACCAGCGATCGCAGCCGCACTCGTCGACGCGGGCGCCGACGTGCGCGCAACGGACGTTCGGCCGGTGGAGGTTTCAGCAGGCGTCCGGTTCCGAGTGGAAGATCTGACGGCCCACGGTGAGCTGGACGAGTTTCATGCGGTGGACGTCGTGTACGCACTCAACTGCCCGCCGGAGCTGCACCGCCCGCTGCAGGAACTCGCGGCAGCGGTGGGCGCGGACTGTTACTTCACCACTCTCGGCACAGATCCGCCGGCCGTGCCGGTCGAGCAGGAACAGCTCACGGGGACCGTGGATGGGGACCCGGTTCGAGAGACGCTGTACCGGGCGACGAATCGCGAGACGACGCCGTAGCCTCCCTGACGAGCCACAGAAAGAGCCACTGTGGAAGTCGTAACCGACTTGCCCGCCCGCGTCCCAGCGACAGCCATGCAGGCAGACGCCGTCGTACTCGACGTTGACGGGGTGCTCGTGGACGTGGCCGACTCCTACCGGCGGGCCATCATCGAAACGGTGGAACGACGACACGGCGAGACGATCGAGCGCACAACCATCCAGCGGTTCAAGGATGCCGGCGGCTTCAACAACGATTGGGAGCTCACTGACGCCGCCGCCCTGTTCGTGCTCGCTCGACAGGCCGGTTATACAACTAATGCAGAGGCGTTCACTGACGCGATCGCCGCCCACCACGAGAGCGGTCTCGCTGCAGCCCGTGCTGTCGTTGCCGAGGCCGCCGACGCAGACAACTTCGATGCTGAAGCGGTCGAAGCCGAGTGGGACCCCAAGGGCGTCCGCCAGACGTTTCAGGCGCTCTATCTCGGTGTCAAACTGTACCGCGAGATTGAGGGTGGGGAGCCACCGTTCGAGGCACCGGGCTACATCCACGACGAACCAGTCATCGTCACTCCCGAGACTATCGAGGCGCTGCAAACCGACTACGACGTGGGCGTGCTGACGGGCCGCCCAGCCGCCGAGGCCACTATCGCGCTCGAGCGGGTTGGCCTCGACGTGCCGGAGGCACACCGCTTCACGATGGACGACTGGGACGCCGGCAAGCCCGACCCACACGCACTGGTCACGCTGGCCGAGCGGTTCGACGCCGAGAGTACGGTGTTCGTCGGCGACACGCTCGACGACGTCCGGACGGCGGTCAACGCGGCCGCGGCGGACCCCGCCCGCACCTACCACGGCGTGGGTGTGCTCACGGGTGGACTGACGGGCGACGCAGGCCGGGCGAACTACGACGACGCGGGCGCTGGGGCAGTGGTCGATTCCGTGAACGACATCCCCGACCTGCTGGAGTAGGGAGTCATCTCGCTGCCGGTCACGCAATCCTTACGTCACGACCGACCCGAGTCTGAGGCATGGATATCGCGCTACTTGGCGGCACGGGCGACATCGGCGAGGGGCTCGCGCTTCGCTTTGCCTACCACACGAACCACGACGTGCTGGTCGGCTCCCGGAAGGCGGCGAAGGCCGAGGGGAAAGCCGAGGAGTACGAGACCGAACTCGACTCCCGCGGCATCGACGTGACCATCGAGGGCGGCACGAACGAGGACGTGGCGACGGTCGCCGATGTGGTTGTGCTCGCGGTCCCGCCCTACCACGTCACCGACATCATCGAGGCCGTGGCGGACGAGCTTGACGAGGGTGATATCCTCGTCTCCCCCGCGACCGGGATGGACCGCGACGACCACGGCTTCCACTACGCGCCGCCGCCTGCGGGCAGCGTCACCGAGCACGCCGCCGCCGCGGTGCCGGACGGAGTCCCGCTCGTAGGGGCGTTCCACAACCTCGCGGCGGCCCGGCTCGCCAACCTCGACGCCGAACTCGGCATCGACACGTTCGTCCTCGCCGACGACGAGGACGCAAAGGACATCGTCAAGCATCTCGCCGAGGGGATCGGGGGGCTGCGCGTGCTCGACGCCGGTCCCATCGCCAACGCCGCAGAAGTGGAGTCGCTGACGCCGCTACTCATCAACGTCGCCACGAACAATGAGGGGCTGCATGACCTTGGGCTGGAGCTGAAGTAGCTACGTCCGGTCGGTCAGGAACCGCTCGGTCCCGCGGCGCACGATACTCGGGAACAGTCGGGCGACCGTGAGACCGATTCTGGTCACCCAGTCGGTGTAGATGACGGGATTCGTGGACTCGGTGCTCGCGAGCCGCGGCTGGATGAGGGTGCAGTGTACAGCCTCGTGGCGGAGTTCGTGACGCAGCGAACGGGTGAACGATTCCACCGCTCCCTTGCTCCCGCCGTAGGCCGTGGGCCCGGGGTTGCCGACGCTCGCGACGCCGGAGGTGATGACGACCGTCTTCGCGTCGGAGGTGGTCATTCCCCACATAGGCGCGGCGCGGTGATGAGTCCAGCGCCGCCGTCAGAATCGCGATTCGAGCTCGGCTAGCACATCCTCAGGCTCCATCTCCTTCATCGAGAGGAGGACGAGGAGGTGATAGAGGAAATCCGCGCTCTCGTGGGCCAGCTCCTCGGTGTCGTCATCCTTGGCGGCCAGCAGGATTTCCGTGCTCTCCTCGCCAAGCTTCTCGAGGACGGCGTTCTCCCCCTTCTCGTGAGTGAACAGCGAGGTGGTGTAGCTCCCCTCCGGGAGTTCCGCCTTCCGGGACTCGATCGTCGCGAACAGCTCTTCGAGCACGGCATCGCTGTTAGCGTCGGTCACTGTGACGCCTCCACGGTGTCGAAGAACGCGAGGTCGTGAATTCGTGCGTCGGTCGTCAGTTCGGGGTGGAAGGAGGTGCCGACGATGGCTCCCTGCTTCACCGCAACGGGGTCGCCCTCCCAGGTCGCGAGCACCTGTACGTCCTCGCCTATCTCGTCGATGAGCGGTGCGCGGATGAACACCGCGGGGAAGGGGCTGTCCAGCCCCTTCACGTCGAGAGGCGCCTCGAAGGAGTCTTTCTGCCGGCCGAACGCGTTGCGGTCGACGGTCACGTCGATGAGGTCGAGGGTTTCGACCCGCTCGTCTTTCGCGTCTGTGGAGGCGACGATGAGCCCCGCACACGTCGCGAGCACGGGCTTGCCTGCGGCCACGTGGTCCTGTATCTCCGAGGCGATTCCTTCGTCCCGGAGCAGCCGGGAGATGGTGGTCGACTCCCCGCCCGGCATCAGCAGCACATCACAGTCGGGGACGATGCCGGCGTTGCGAATCTCCACCACGTCAGCGTCCTCACCGTGGGCTCTGGCCGCGCGCTTGATGGCGGACGCGTGCTCGCTCACGTCGCCCTGAACCGCGATAACGCCTGCTTGCATAGCTGGAAGTGGGTGGGGCACGCGCAAAAAGGACCCGTTCGGTCGTCGGCCGCTGGCTGTCGGTTCGGGGTATTCGTCAACGGCTGGCCGTCGCCGCCTTTGAGTTTANACACCGGCGGCTGACAGTCGCCGCCTTCCAGTTTACACNTCGGCGGCTGACAGTCGCCGCCTTCCAGTTTACACATCGGCGGCTGACCGTCGCCGCCTTCCAGTTTACACGACGTTGAGGAGGATGACCAACACGCCGAACAGCATCCCGAACGCGACCACCGTCTTGGGGTCGATTCGGATGGCATTGCGGTCCTCGGCGTCGAAGTAGCGGACCAGCCCTGCGCTGGACATCAGGCCGCCGTCGTTACTGCTCATACCCATGAATGCTCGCTTCGCGCGTCTAAAGCTTTCGGCACGGGGCAAGCGGGGGTTGTCCGCCGAACGTGCACCGGTGGGAAACCCTTATTTCCCGCGCTGGCCAATCATCGAAACACATGACTGTTCGACTCAAAGATTTCTACGCGGACTGGTGTGGCCCCTGCAAAACTCAGGACCCCATCCTCGAGGAGCTCGAGGAGGCGTTCGGCGACGTCGAGTTCGAGAAAATCGACGTTGACCAGGATCAGGAAACCGCCAACGAGTACTCGGTTCGCTCGCTCCCAACGCTCGTCATCGAGAACGACGACGGCGTCATCGAGCGGTTCGTCGGTGTCACCCAGCGTGACCAGCTCGAGGACGCGCTGCGGCAGGCCGGCGCCTGAAGCGGGCGACACCTTCTCCGTTCTGCCTCCCTGTGTGCCACAGCGCCGCTTCGCAAGGCAAGCGTTATACGCGCGCCGCCGGAAGCAAATGGCATGGCTAAGTTCGACAAGGCAGCGGCACGCATTCTGGACAAGCAGATCTGTATGCGCTGTAACGCCCGCAACCCCCAGCGCGCTGAGGAGTGCCGGAAGTGCGGCTACGGGAATCTCCGACCCAAGGCCAAAGAGCCCCGTTCGGTCTAACGACCTCGTTTTCTTCGGTTCGCTCTCAGTTCAGTAGCCCGTTGCTCACCGCGTCAGCGACCCGCTCACTCGCCGGGGTATTTGGGCTTCCGACGTTTGGCCCGTTCGAGTGCACGCTCGATGACTGCCTGGACCGTCTCGCCATCCGCAGTCACGAACGGGTCGCCGTGACCTGCGTACATTCCCGCAACCGAGTCTGGAAGCCGGCCCAGCAGGTCCTCGAGACTCTGAACCAGTCGCTCGCGTGACTGGCCCTGCATGTCCGTCCGGCCGAAACTGCCGTTGTCGAAGGCACCGTCGTTGTAGACTACTACGTCGCCGCTGAACAGCGCCGCCGACGAAACGAATGAGACATGATCGGAGGCGTGCCCGGGCGTGTACACCACTTCGTAGTCGTGGTCACCGATTTGGACCGTGTCGCCGTCTTCGAGTTCGTGGGTCCGTCGTGGGTGGTCGGCGTAGGCGTAGCACTCGGCATCGAAGGCGTCGAGCACCGCATCAAGTTCGGCGACGTGGTCACCGTGTTGGTGGGTGATAACCACGCAGTCGATATCGTCGACGTGCGCCTCAACCTCCTCGACGACGCCCGGCATCGCGCCGGCGTCGACCAGCGTCGTGACCTCGCCCTGGACCAGATACGCGTTACACGTGAATCCATCTGCGTCGGCGGTGACGTTGACCGGGTTCATACAGGCTGTTCGGGTGAAGTTGTAAAAAACCCCAGCGGGAGCGTCAGGCGAGGTTCGGCGCTCGCGACCGCCAGCTCGTTATCGGTTCGGGTCCGGCGCGATGAGCTCGACGGGGTGGGTCGCTGGCCGGTCGAGCAGGTCACCCAACTGCTCCAGACAGGAGGTGCCGCTGGCGACTATCTGGCGAGCCTCGCCCGTCTCGGCGTCCACTTCCTCAATCTCTGCAGCCAGTGAGTCCCCGACAGCGTGGCTGAGTTCGTAGTACTCGGATTTGTAGCCGAAACTGCCCGCCATCCCGCAGCACTCCGCCTCGGTCGTCTCGACCTCGTAGCCCAATCGCTCCAGGACGGCCTCGGTGTAGACCTCCAGTCCGAGGGTGCGCTGCTGGCAGTGGCTGTGGTAGGTGACCGGTCCGACGCCGTACTGGAGCGCCCCGAGGTCNGCNCCGTTCTCCAGCAGGCCGTAGACGTACTCCAGCACGTCGTAGCTGTGCTCGGCCANCCGCGCTGCAGTGTCGTCNTCGAGCAGTTTCTCGTACTCGTCGCGGAACATCGCGACGTCTGAAGGCTCGATAACGACGATATCCCGGTCCCGTTCGAGGAACGGCTCCAGCGCGGCCGCGGCCTCACGGGCGCGGCTCGTCGCGGTCGCGACCATCCCCTGGGAGAGCGGCGCGCGGCCGCTCTCGGTTACCGGTGCCAGCTCCACGTCGACGCCCAGCACCTCCAGCGTCCGGACAGCGGCTTTGCCGCGTTCGACCTCGATGTAGTTCGTGTAGGTGTCCGGAAACAGCACCGCCTCCCGGGGCTCGCTGTCGACGCTCGTTTGAGCAGGGACCGAGTCACGGTTCGCGAACCATCGTCGGAGTGTTTCGCGCTGGAACGCCGGGAGGTCCCGACGGTGGTCGATGCCCACCCAGCGGTCCATCGCCGCCCGGGCAGGGCCGCTCCCGGCCAGCCAGTTCGAGAGCGGGGCTGTCGCGCTGCCGAGTTTGGCGAGCGTTCCGATGTTCCCGAACACCCGCTTGCCGAGGTCCATTCCTGCCCTCTCCTCGTCGGGCACGAGGCCGTCGACCAGGGTCTCGATGCCGTTCGGTTCGGCACCGCGGTTGCGGCGGTCCCGGACGACAGTGTTGATCCACGGGATGTCGATTTTCACCGGACAGGCATTCACACACCGCGAGCAGCCGGTACAGAGGTCGCCGAACTCGGCTGAGTCCGGCGAGAGTGAGCCCGGCTCGGCGCCCTCTGTCCCTTCGATACCTGCTTCCCAGCCCGTCGCGATGCCACCGGTGTAGGTCTCGCCGCCGAAGGCGTGACCGCCGACGTGCTGGAAGTTGGCGCAACTGTTGCTGCAGGCCCCACACCGGATGCAGTAGAGCGTCTCCCGGAGGTCCTCGTCCTCCCGCATAGCCATTCGGCCGTTGTCGACGAGCACGAGGTGGAACGAGCGCTCGCCGGTCTGTGCAGAGAGCGGGGTGTCGGGGTCGTCGAAATCAATGGGCGGAGAGTCCGTCGGCGGCGTCAGCAGCGAGACGTACTGGGTGATCTCCTGTCCTGTCGCGCTCTTGGCGATGAGGTCGATCATGGGCGCCAGCTCCGCGACGGAGGGGACCAGTTTCTCGACGCCCCCGACGGCGATGTGCGTCTCTGGGGTGACTGCACACTTGCGAGCGTTCCCCTCGTTTGTGACCAGCGCGATAGTGCCGCTGTCGGCGGCGACGAAGTTCGCGCCGGTCATCCCCACGTCGGCCTCGCAGATGCGCTCGCCCAAGTAGTCGCGAGCGAACGCAGTGAGCTCCTCGGCGGTCTCGAGGGGCTCTTCAGGGGCGAACTCCGCATTGAACAGGTCGGCAATCTCTGCTCGAGATTTGTGAATCCCGGGCCCGACGAGGTGGGAGGGCGCCTCGTCGGCTACCTGAATCACGAACTCGCCGAGATCCGTCTCATAGGTGTCGACGCCAGCGTCCGCGAGGTGGTCGTTCACCTCCAGTTCCTCGGTGGTCATAGATTTGGACTTCACCACCGTCTCAGCGTCGGCCGTCTCACAGACCGCCTCGATGTAGGCGTTGGCGTCGGCAGCGTCGTCAGCAAGGTACACCTCGCCACCGTTTGCCTCGACACTCCCTCGAACCTGCTCGATCAGTTCCGGAATGCGCTCGATGGCATCTTCTTTGATTTCGCGAGCCTCGTCGCGCAGGTCCTCGTACTCATCAAACCCGTCGAGCACCTCATAGCGGTTCTCGTTGAACATCGTCGTGTTCGCCCGGACCGACGCGCCCTCGGTCTCGAGTAGCCGCCTGATGTGGGCGGCCTTTTCGCGACGGGAACTCATCGGTCAGTCAGGATGACGACGTGCACTTCCTTCGGCCCGTGTACCCCTTCGACTGTTGCGCCCATGTCCGCAGTTGCGCTGACGCCAGTCGCGAGCACCGTACTCCCAGGGGCTTCGGCGAACCCGTCGGCCAGTTCACGCGTCGCGCTCCGGACATCCGCTACCAGGTCACGCTCTCGCAACACCGCGACGTGGCGCTCAGGGTAGAGCGCGACCAGTTCATCACCGACGGGGCGGGACTCGACCAACACGGTTCCGTACTCCGCGATACCCCCACTGACAGGTGTTACTCCCGTCGTCGCCGCCTGGAGTTGGGCAGGTGTCGGGTCGGTCCGCACGGCTGTTCCGTCGAGCGAGACACCGTCGAACGGGAGTTCGGTCCCAACAGCGGGGGCGTCCACGGCCGCCGCGAGCGCGTCGGCGAACCCCGCCGTAGTCGTGCGGGTCCGCCCAACATCGAGCGAGGAGAGCGACGCTTCGAACGTCGCGAGCGCTGAAGCCATACCCCGACCAGGGGCTGTCGTCGCTTAAAAGCTGTCTCGCCGAAGAACTGTCGAAGAAACCCCCTGTTTCGTTGTCGAATCGTCGACGAAACCCCCGTTCAACCCGTCCGAAACCGTGCGAATCCCACCCAGGGTTTATCCCTCATGGTCTATTTGGTATTCATATAATGGGATTCGGGAGCTACGATGAATCCGATCAGGGGGATCAGCAGATCGACATGAACGACGGCGACGAGGCAGTCGACGCCGACGGGGGCGCCCACGACGGCTCCGTCGAGTTCGACAACGGTGCGAGCAACGACGAACTCTTAGACCGGCTTCAGGACATCAAGGGCGATTAACTCCGGGAGCCGCGCAGTCGGCATCGCTTTTTCCGACGCCACCACAACGAGTACCTGCGCCGGCGCCGTCGTCCGCGCCGACCGGGTCGTCGACGGCTTCGCGTTCGCTCGCTGTACGGTCGGTGGCGAGGATGCAACCGACGCCGTCTGTCGGCTCGTTTCCGATCTCGCCCGACCCGACGTCTCAGCACTCCTGCTCGCGGGCGTCGCGCCCGCCTGGTTCAATCTGCTCGACCTGCAACACATCCACGCAGAAACGACTCTCCCGACGCTCGCCGTCTCGTTCGAAGCCAGCGAAGGGCTCGCCCCTGCGATTCGCCGGGAGTTCGAGGGCGACGAGCAAGCGTGGCGGCTAGACCGCTACGAGTCACTCCCGCCACGCTATGCGCTCCC
>Ga0065697_1003133_pt1 | contig 39260 bp, 34 predicted proteins | sample AntLakMe24m_08um_FD_59086 | JGI IMG/M metagenome (GOLD analysis project Ga0065697, IMG submission 59086) | Hypersaline microbial communities from Antarctic Deep Lake - 24m 0.8um v2 (version 3) | ecosystem: Environmental > Aquatic > Non-marine Saline and Alkaline > Hypersaline | place: Deep Lake... | reverse complement strand
ACGACGACCTCGCCCATGTGCGAGACGTCGAACTTCCCGGCCGCGTCGCGGACGGCGGCGTGTTCGGTCCGGATCGAGTCGAACTCGACCGGCATCTCCCAGCCACCGAAGTCGGTGAACGAGGCGTCGGCGTCCTCGTGGGCGTCGGCCAGCGGCGGATTTCGCAGGCTCATACCGGCAGATCGCCCGCCGGTGGCTTATCAGTTGGTCTCTAGATCGGTGAGCGACGGGACAGATAAACCGTATTGCGCGATATCAAATGGAGTGGATCACGCCCCTGCTTTGGCTGTTTGGCGTACTACAAACCACCCACTCATTGACATGACGGATGCAGTCGTGGAACTCAAACTATTCTGGAAGGGAAAGTGGCAGCAATGCAATCCATGATGTCTGTAGCCAGGGTTTCTGAATTTCTTGAAGAGGGTACTGGTGTGAGAGGGCCACGTCAGTTTGAATCGCATATCGTGAGCTGCCCATTTCCCCCGCCTCAATACGGTCCACACCGCTCAATTAGTACTGTAACAGATTCAAGCTGGATAATCCTCACCGCACACATCTAACAAAGTATCTTCTGTATCTCTACCAAAACTACCGAGCACGGCATCTAGATTCTCAACCAATTCATTGAGCTAACTATCCTCGGAAATGTTGGTGACTTCTCTGGCATCATGTATCTCCTTCAAATTTTCAGCACCGATCGCGCCCGGTGGAGATGTTCGTGACCGTGGTGAATGCAGTTGGTGGAGAACAATGCTAACTGTTTTTTTGGATAGAAAGTGAATACAAAAGTATGAGAAAGAGTGCCTACGCATTTATTGGTGGAGTCTGTTTAACAGCGTTATTTTTCTCAATCGGATTGTGGGGAAACTATACTTTTGTCAGGAGATCCTCTGCATCTCGTTTCTGGTTCTGATTCGCCCGTCAAAGCGGCTTCCGTGCTCTTCACGTCACTATTTGTCGGACTCTCGGGTGGGCATTATATTGGCGGTTCCTTCAACGATGACGATGGACATCGAGCATTTGCTTTGGGCTCAAATACAGTTCTGTGGTTCTTCCTGATAGGGTTCATCGGTTTCCAAGTTAGGGAGGGCGGAGAACTCATTGAGCCGCTCCTGTATTCGGCGTTTCTAATCCTAAGCAGCGGCGGTATTTTTGCTCTCCATGGGGCTGGTCTAATAGAAGATGAAAGCCGATTAGACGAATACGTGGGCCTGTTCTCCTCGAAAGGGACAGCTCTTATTGTTACGGTGACTTTGATCATCCGAACTGTAACCGACCCGTTTCTTGCCTCTGCCGCGATTATTGGTGCTATAATCGTCGGACTCCTGATTTGGAACGCCTACGGAGACATAATTAGAGAATATTGGGAACAGATTGATAAACAAATTGAGGAACTCCGCACCTCAGACACAGAAGAAGCATTTTTGGAGGAGTCATAGTGTTAGAACACCGTACCAGGTTCTGGTGATGGTGCCTCATCGAGCGCGGTAAACGGAAGTTTGCAGTTTCCAAATAATCGTGAACCGACCCGATGAAAAATTCAGAACCGACAGATAGCGGAAGGTATCTCATACACCTCTCGCACAANGCTTTATCAGTACCTGGTTAATTATCGTATCTATCCGGAAACTATGACCGACGGAAACTCAACCCTTCCAGACCAGAATACGTCTTCGACAGGGCAAACGGAAGGGAGTGAGGTCATCACGCGGGACGAAGCTGACATCACTCTCCCCGAGTTAGAATCACACCTGTTTGAATGTGCGGACATCATTCGGAATCGCGTTGATAAAACCGATTATAAGGAGTACATCCTACCGCTCGTCTTCTACAAAGCGTTCCAAGACACTTACCAAGACAACTACGAGCGCGTCCTGAATGAGAAACAAGAGGAAGGCATCGATCACCAAGTCGCTGTTAAGCTTGCTCACGATGAGGCCTTCCACGAATATGTCGTTCCGAAAGAGTACCGGTGGAATGATCTTCTCAGCGCAAACAACACCGCATTGCGGGTTGACGATGCACTTCGGAAATTCGAGGAGCTCAACGACCAATTTGACGGGATCTCTACGGTCGAATACTCCAGCGTTGATGCATTCACCCAACAGGAAGATAACCGTCTCGAAGAGCTTCTGCGGCACTTAGATGAAACGAATCTGAGCCGGTATCGAGTCCCACCGGACATGCTTGGCGAAGCGTACATGGACCTCGTCAAGCACTTCGCAGAAGAAGAGGGGCGAGACGGTGGCGAGTATTTCACACCGCCGGAAATCGTTGAGTTGATGGTGAAAATCTTGGAGCCGTACGAGAAGGACACCAGTGTTCACGACCCAACGTGTGGTTCTGGCGGGATGCTCGTTCAAGTTGCTGAGCACCTACAGAAGGTCCAGAAAGTTCCGGAAGACCACTGGCGGAGCATTCGCTTCACAGGGCAAGAGATCAATCCGACAGTGTACGCGATGGCACAAATGAATCTGGCCATCCACGACGTCACGGGTGAAATCCAGAAGGGAGATTCGCTGTCTAACCCGCAGTTCACCGAATCAGATTCCGAACTCGAACACTTCGATTATATCCTTGCGAACTTCCCGTTCTCGGCGCGGTGGGACAAAGACACCCTAAAAGACGACTCGTACGGGCGGTTCAACGATCTTGAGAAACTGCCGAGAGCAGAGTCGGGGGGATTACTCGTTCATTCTCCACATGGCCAATCAACTAAAGGAGACTGGACAAGCAGCGATCGTAGTCCCCCATGGCGTTTTGTTCCGGAAACACGAGAGTAAGTTTCGTGATTACTTGATTGAGCGTGACTTGATTGAAGCGGTCGTCGGACTTCCTGAAAACCTCTTCCAGAACGTCTCAATTCCGAGTGCGATTTTGGTGTTGAATGCTGAAAAACCGGAACACCGGTCTAGCGAGATTCAGTTCATCAACGCAGCTGATGAGGAGTTCTACACTGAGCTCAGCAACCAAAACGAACTCCTTGACGAGGGGATTGACCATATTACCAGCATCTTCAAAGATTGGAAGACGATTGAACGCCGTGCACGCACGGTTTCACATGAGGAAGTTGCCGAAAACGACCAGAACCTGAACATAGCGCTCTACGTGGACACGACCGAACCGGAGGAAGATATTAATGTGGAAGACGAATTGGCAAAGCTTCGGGAGTTGCAGAATGAGCGCGACGAGATTGAACCGCAGATGAGTCAGCATATGGAGGTGTTGGACTATGAATGAGGATGATGAGTTTGACAAGTTCGCTGATGCCGAATCTGCGGAACTAGCAGAACCCAACGGTATAGATGAGTGGAATAAGTCAAAACTCGAAAACTTGCTATCTGATCTCTTAACAGGAGGACGGCCAACTGGCGGGGGTTTAGATGAGGGAGAATACATCAGTATTGGAGGGACACAAGTCGAATCTGAGGGGTATCTCAACCTTACCGACTTAGTGTACATTCCTGAGGATTATTTCCAGAAGGTTGAGGAAACCCAATTGCAGAAGCACGATATCTTGGTAGTAAAAGATGGTGCTAATACCGGTGATATAGCGATTGCTTGGGAATCTAATGAGAATGTAGTCACAAATGAGCATCTATTCACCCTTCGCCCGAGGTCTGACCTCAATTCTCCATATCTCTTCTACTATCTTCTCTCGCACAAAGGCTGGAAACAGATCAATGGAACAATCACCGGGTCAGCGCAAGAAGGTATTAACCGGGGGTTTGTTGGAAAGGTTGATATAGAGTATCCGCCACTCCCCGAACCAGCGCAAAATACGCTACCATACTCTACACCGTTGACAAAGCGATTGAGAAGACTGAGAAAATCATTGAGCAAACAGAACGGGTTCAAAAGGGGATACGTCAGGATGTGTTCTCTTATGGTATTGACGAATCTGGAAGACTCCGTAGTCAAGATGATCAGCTTGAGGAGACTTATCTCGGACGATTCCCCTCCGAGTGGAAATTAAGATCGGTTGCAGAGGTCTGTACAGAGGTAGTGGATTGTCCCCATTCCACACCGGAATACGCTGAGGAGGGGGATACTTGTCGTGCGCACCTCTGAGATTGATGACGGACGATTCCATCCGTCTGAAGCACCGAGGGTAACTGAGGAAGGCTACCAAGAGCGTATCTCTCGATTGGAACCACGACCGGGAGATGTGATTTTTACCAGAGAGGCACCGATTGGAGAGGCCTTCAAAATCCCAATGGGAATGAAACTCTGCCTTGGTCAGCGAATAATGCAACTACGACCACGAGATGATATTTTGGATTCAGACTTCTTGGTAGAGTTGTTATACTCTGATAAGATGCAAAACTGGTTCGAGCGATCTGCACGTGGAAGCACCAGCAAACACATAAATGTTGGAGATATGGAAACAATGAAAATTCCTGTCCCTTCGATTGATGAGCAACAAAGAATAGATTCGGTACTCGGAACTTATCGGAACCGTTTGGACTCGGAGCGGAACTACCTGGACCGACTCCAACGGCTCAAACGCGGCCTAATGCAAGACCTCCTATCGGGGACAGTCCGCACAACCGACACTACAATAGAGGTGCCTGAGGGGATCGCACAGCATGGTTAACCAGTGTGAATGTTTCAAACGGACCCTCACAGAAAACTTGCTCACAGGAGTGGTCCGCATTCATGATAATGGGACTGAGATTATAAGTGAGGTTCTTCAGTATGAGTGATGGGCTGAACGAACTAACAAACGAGAAATCGCTCCTTCGGTGGTTAGGTAATCTAGGTTGGAAGGTATATGGTGGAGAAAATCATCATGGGAGTGGTGGGGCGCTGATTAATGACGAGTACGGCCGAGATGTGAATGAGCCGGTCCTTTGGTCTCTCGTTCAAGATCAGGTTATCAAACTGAACCCGAAGGTTACGGAAAAGAACGTTGAGAGTGTCATTTCGGGGATCAAAAGTGATCTTGTCGGTGAACAGACGCTCATTGAGACGAACAGAGTCGCTCATAATTTACTGACTTCAGGCCGGCAAACGACGCTTCAACAACCGGATAAAGAACCAGTAAAAAACGAATGTTACTCTTGTTGACTTTGATCAGATTGAACGTAATTCGTTAATCGCGTCAAACCAAGTGCGGTTCAGAACGAACGGGAAGACGATCAAACCAGACATCACACTCTTTCTCAACGGATTCCCGATCGTTCAGGGAGAGCTCAAGTCATCTGCACAAGGTAACCAAATTGGAAACGCGATCCGGGACTTAAAATCCTATGAGAGTACCGCCCCTGGTGCCTTCGAAACTGGCCTATTCAATTTCGCCGCAGAAACTCACCAATACCACGTTGGCGCAGTCTGTGCGCCTTCTGGTGAATATCAGCCGTGGAACCGTGCGCCACCCGAGTACACTACAGATGCGGATATCGAGAAGTTCAAGCAAGGAGCACGGGCGACACTGAATCCAAAAACTCTCTTGAACATCTTAGAGAACTACGTTTTCTTCGAAAAGACCGATGGGGGGTTGATTAAGATAACCCCCCGGTACATGCAGTATTACGCAACTCAGGAACTCGTTGATCGCGTGAAATCCGGGGAACGGACTCGGGGGCGTCATTTGGCACACTCAGGGCAGTGGGAAATCATTCTCAATGCTGTACGCAGCCGATCGCCTTCTCATGGCCGATTGGTTCCCCTCACCACAGATTCTCATCCTTGTCGATACAGACGATCTTCGTGACCAACTGACCACGACGATGAGTAATATCGGGTATTCGCACCGCTTCGAAGTCGCTAACAGCATGGACCACCTCTACGACATGATTCGAAGTGGTACATCGAAAGTCATTCTCACGACGGTTCAGATGTTCGAGGAGGCACCGCAGGACCTCCAGGGGAACGACAATACAGTGATTCTGAGTGACGAAGCGCACCGCTTCATGGAGAAGCGTTTAGGCAATCGATTAGACGGTGCACTTCCGGACGCGCACCACTATGGATTCACAGGCACACCGGTCAGCTCCCGCATCCGGAATACGTTCAGTAACTACAGTAATGGAGAGGAAAGCAACGGTGGGCGTGCATACCTTGACCGGTATTCAATAAAAGAAGGTATTGAAGACGGCGTCATTCTCCCGGTTCACTTTGAGGTTCGGACAGACGTTGGCTGGCGCGTGGACGACATCGACTTGGACGAACAGTTCCACGAACTGACCGGTGATCTTTCCGACGATGAAAAGCGAGAGGTTATCCGGGAAACCATTACGAGTCAGCAGTTGGGCGAACTACCTACCCGTGTACAGGCGTTGAGCGAGGATATCTACAATCACTATCAGCAGAAATTAGCGCCAAATGACTGGAAAGGGATGGTCGTCACGCCAAGCCGTGAATCTGCGGTCATGTACGGTGAAACCCTGCGCGAGCTCCTCGATGATCCTGATGACGTCCGTGTCGTTATTTCACAGGACAAGGGTTCAGAGTTATCGAGTGATGCCCTTGTCCCTTCGGGTGAACAAGGCCAGGTCATTCGGTCATTCAAACGCGAGGACTCTCCGAAAATACTGGTCGTGTGCAATATGTTGCTAACCGGGTTCGACGCACCGATTTTGAAAGGGATGTACTTGGACCGGAATCTGAAGGACCACAACTTGTTGCAGGCAATTGCTCGCGTGAACCGTCCGGAGGACGGGAAAAACAACGGTCTCATCGTCGATTACCGCGGGGCGCTGTCGAACCTCGAAGACGCGCTTGAATTCGATGATGATGTGATCGAAGAGGAAATCGTCGCTGAGGAAGGAGAGCTATTGGAGCATTTCGAAGAGCTTCTACAAGAGTCGCCAGGACATGTTCTCGGCGGATATCCACGTCGAATCTCAAGAGGACGTCACCGAGCTAGTGTCAAAGGTAGCTAAAAGCAGCGAGCGGTACAAGGAGAAGGTGGCCCGACTGCAGAACATCTACGAGAGCCTGTCACCGCATGGCGATCTCGTGCCGTACGAAGGAATCTACCGAGACCTCAACCGAATTCGTCTTGAACTCGAAAGCATTGAGCAATCGTCTGACGATCCGGTTACGACATCGCAGGAGTGGGGTCAGAAGACGCGAGACTTACTTGAGAAGACCACCGATTTCGATACCGTTGGTGAGCAATATCCAGAATTTGAGCTTGATAGCTCATCACTGGACGAGATTTCAGACGTCCCGCCCGAAATCGAAGTCGTGCGCGTGGGCAAGGGTCTTCAGGAAATTGTTGAGCGGAAACGCCAAGAGAATCCCCGGTATGATCAACTCAGCGAGCGGTTAGAGAATGTGCTGGAAAAGTGGCAGAACGACATGATTGACGCAGCTGAAGCTCTATCCGCTCTCAAGCGAATTGAAGACCACACACGGGAGTTAGAGGAGCGTAAGGAGAATCCTGAACTGAATGATGCAGAGTACGCGATTTACCTTACACTTCGAGACGAGTACGATGACGTAGTCCATAGCGAGGAAGAATCTGAACTATTGGCGAAGGAAATCGATATTCAATTCCGAGAAAACGTAAATCAGGATTTCCTTGGCTGGAAAACTAACCCGGACACCCATAAGGAAATTCGAAGTTCAATCATTTCTGCGCTTCAGGAATGCAATGCGCTTGCTCTCTATAGTGAGGACCAGTTCGTAGATGCGTGTGTGCAGTACCTCATTGAGAACCACGATTGAAGAAGTACTCTTTTCGTTACCAGAACTAAATCCCGAAAGAGCTTATTCGGAAGATTCGGAAACTACACGCTTCCGTTTATTATGCCAGCAGTCTGTCGACACCCATGATCACCGATGCACGGGTGTTACAACCGGAGTTCATCCCCCAAGAGGTGAAACACCGCGACGGCGAAGTCAACTACCTATCCAGCGTTCTCCAGCCAATCCTTGACGGGCAGCCAGCGGACCCTGCCTTCCTGTATGGCCCGTCTGGAGCCGGGAAAACCTGCATCGCACAATTCACCATCGAATGCCTCCGTGAGAACGTCGTTGAGCTCAATCACCAGTACGTGAACTGTTGGGAGGACTACAGCCGATTCAAAACGCTGTACACGCTCCTTGACGGGATCGGGCAAACTCTTGATATCCACCGACAATCCACGCCAAAAGACGTGTTGCTCGACCGACTCCGTAACTACGAGGGTCCGCCGTACATCGTCATTCTCGATGAAGTAGACCAACTCGAAGATAAGAGCCTGCTGTACGACCTGTACCGCATCCCGAGCATCACGATGATACTCATCGCCAATAACGAAGAAGGCCTCTTCGCGTCCATAGACGACCGTCTCAACAGCCGTCTCACCGACTGCACACGCATTCACTTCAGACAGTACAGGAACAACGAAATAGTCGCCATCCTCAAAGATCGTGTCCGATGGGGACTGCAAGGGGACATCGTCAACGAGGGACGCCTCAACACAGTCGCTAACAATGCAGCCGGTGATGCTCGTGTCGCCATCGGTATTCTACGGAAAGCTGCCCGCGCTTCGAAGAAGAACAATCTCAATGAGATACCTGAACAAGTCATTCGGAACGTCGTTCCGGAAGCGAAAACGGAAATCAAGCAGAAAACCGTGAGTCGCCTCACACCACACCAGCAAACACTCTATGAGATCATCACTGAGTACGGTGAAATCGGGCCGCAAGACCTCCACGAGGAGTACCGTTGCCGCGTGACTGATCCGAAGACCCAACGGATGGTTCGGAATTACCTCTCGAAGTTAGAACACTACAATCTCATTAGGTCGGAAGGAAATACGAAAGCTCGAATCTACCGGGCAGTCGCCTGAAAGGAATGAGCGGTAGAATCCTCCAGGAGTTACTCGGATCGCCAGCGTGACCGACAGGGGATCTCCAAGAGTACCACGTACAAGTTAGCTAACACGCTCGTTGAACTCGGTGTTGCTGAGGAACTCGACGAGTATGAAGACGGGTCGTCGCTCTGGCGGGTTGATCCGGTGAGTGGTAACTGGACGGGCGAAACCACGATCGAGCTCGGCCCGGTTCTCATAGCGGTCTACGGTGCAACCTGCGTCGACGAGGACCTCGAACTGTTCGTTGACCGGCACGGCAAAGCAGCGCTGGCTCAAGCAGTCACGGCGACGTTAGAGTACCTTGCTGGTGAGACAACGCGTCGTGGTGTTGCAGATGACCTCGGCGTGCCTGCTGTGGAAGCTATCGCAGCCACACAAGTGATTGAGCAGATCATCGCTGTAGTGAAAGACCACGATCCGACACTCACCGATATTTCGCTCGATGTGGAGATGCACGAGCGAGCGCTTACGCAGGCACCCTACCAGCGCCCTGATGGGTAGAAGGACTATATTGAAACACTCTTCTTCAGATACGATTTGAGGTGAAATACCTCCTCAGTAACTATGCTTATGTGTCATCATACACAATAATGGAAATATGGGATCTAAGCAAGTAGATAAAGTCGAAGAATTTTATAGTTCCTTAATGGATGTGATGCGGGATGCCGATCAATCCCTTGAAGCAATGGAGGTATTGATAGCAATCAAAGGATTTGAACGGAATGTACAGGAGGGGTATGCGAAAGAACTCAATATCGATGAAGAACAACTTGATCAGATCCTTTCGAATCTTATTGATGCCACTGCTGAAGGCGGGGGCGAAGTTAGCCCGGAAACACTTAGCAAAACGTTAGAAACCACTGAAGATTACTTCGGCAAGTAGCGAACCTGTCCTGACCAAAAGGTAGGGGTGATGGCGAGTTGTCGCTACAGGACGAAATTACATTATCCTACAAGCCACAACAATTCTCATAGCACATGCCCATCCGCCTTGACACGTACGAACCCGATATCGAACTCTTGCCCGGGACAGCCAAGTCCGACATTATCGCGTTCCTCTATGACAACCCCGAACTCGGCTTCAGACCCAAAGAACTCGTAGACCACCTCGAACTCCCTCACGACGCCGTCACCACCGCGCTCAAACGATTGTCCGATGACGGGCTCATCGGGAAAACCTCAGACAGCCACTACCACGCCCTCGAACACCGCGAAGACCTTCTCCGGTACGTCGCCAGCCTCGACCAATTAGAGAGGATGTTCGAAAATCAGGACAAGGACTACGACGAGCACACCGACATCGAATCCCCGAAGACCGACTTCGGCGAAGACGAGTTGGAAGAAGAGCTTGCTGAGTTAGAAGCCAATCTAGAAAAATAGTAAGTACCGGATCAGGACAGTCAGTTGGGCGTGAAGCACGGCTCTTCGAGGTTCCTAAATGGCTTATGGAGAACCCCAAGAGCCAGCGATTCGGAAATTCCACACTATTCCCTATTGGCCACTGTGTTCTCCTACCTTCTGTGACAACAAACAACCCTGGCCAGGACGGTGACGACTCTCCTGACCACGTTGCAGCAAGAATTGAACAGAATCCCTCACAGGCAGTAGGTGACCGGATTTCAAACCAGGATTTCAATGCCTGGTACGAGGACCGGCAAATCGAGCAGAACATTCTGGATGGGAAATCGTATTTCAACGGGCCATCACCACCGAAGGACCCGGACCGACACACGCCAAGTAAACTTCTGCAGTGTCATCGGAAAGCCAGCTACGCTCGACAGAACGCACCGCGAGAGGGCACATCACCTGAGGGTCTGTTCTGGATCGGGTCTGAATTCGAGGAGCAAATCATCGTCCCATACCTACAGAGCATTGTCCCGGACGAACTGTACGTTCAGAACTCGCTCTGGATCGATACAACCATCTCAAACGACGAGGTCGAGGTACACCTGCGAGGCTCGACCGACCCGGCGATCGTGACCAGTGACGCTGATCCAGTCTACCTCACCGAAATCAAAACGACGACGTCTCTTGATCATCTCACGGAACCGAAGGAACATCACCGAGCACAACTGCACGCTTACCTCTACGCGCTTGACAAGGAGTACGACTATCCGATAACCAATGGACTCCTTGTCTACGGTTCCCGAAAGACGCTGGATATCAAAGTATTCCACGTCACGTTCGACGAGGTATTCTGGCACAGGATTATTGAGTGGATGACGACCCAAACCGAGTACGAGGAAGTTGGTGAGCTCCCACCAGCAGACCCTGAACGAGAATGGGAATGTTCGTACTGTTCGTACAAGCATCGCTGTGGTGAGGCGGACACACCGTACTCAGCTATTGGTCACGACGGTCTGCTACCGTTGTTGGATGAGTACGACCGGCAGAACCTCGTGGAGTACTTAGAGGCGCACACGGACGCTGACGCGAAGCTCACACCGACACTCGCCCATGCACACCCTGACCTGGTTGAGGAGTACGGTGCGTTCGACTGGTCATGCCCTCGGTGCGACAACACGTACGCGTGGGAGTGCCGTGGATTGGGGCGGCGATACGACGGACCCGCCCGTCTGTCCGAACTGCCTCGATAACGGAGATTTGCTGACGCTTAGTGGTCCAGAACCGGAAGAACAACACACCTCGTAGTGTGATCGGTTACCTCTCTTCGTCGTTACCGTCATCCGAGTCCACGGCGTGCTTCTTCATCTTCTCCTGCATATCGGTATCCGACAACCGGTGTTGAGAATCATCACTTGAACTGTTGTCTTCCGAACCAACTTCCGGATCATCATCATCATCTCCAGTACTGAGTTGCTCATCTGGATTTGGCCGTATCACCTTCGACGAAGTCTCCTCCCTACTAGCATCGTCATCACCGTTGTCTTCGTCTGAGGTCTCTTCATCGCGCTTAATGAGTGTCTCTTCGTGCGCTTCTGTGAACCCCGCGTACTCTCCCGGATTCTCGTGAAACCACGTGATGAACTCCTCCGTTTTCTCCTTCATCGACTGGTAATGCGTCCGCATATCACGATAGTTACTCACGACACCACGCATCGCTAAATCCTGCACTACTGCTTCCCCGAAGTCAGTGAGATGGTACTCGTTTAACGTTCGACCATGGCGTCTGGCGGGTATAATCTCGACTACACCGAGATCGCATGCGTCATCGAGGCGTGTGCTAATCGTGGACGATGTAATCAGCACATCCGGTTCAATTTCCGAATACGTCTTCCCGCGGTTCTGAAGAACAACAAGTAATCCGACCCCGCCTTTCGATTTGAGGAACTCACCGAGCGTCTTTACCATCGATACTGTGTACTCCATTTTCGACCTACTTAGACACCCAATCCAACTCCAAATTCGTCTCCGCTCCAGTTTTCGCTAAGCCCGAGATCGCGGCAATAGAACCACTTTGCATGCCGGTTTATCAGTACATTCGGAAGTTACACGCAGATGTTTACACTCCGATTTGGAGTAACCACTGGCACGACCCTCACCGTGCCACGAGTTACTCACCTGCGAAACCGACGCCCCTCGCTTGCAGCGCGGGCAGTCAGGGGTGGTGCAGGTGGGTAGCGACTCCGAGGGAGTGACCGACACCGCAGCTCAACGAACCGCAACGCCAGAGGAGATCGTTGAGGAGATAGCAGAGCAAGCAGACGATCTATGCCACATCCACGACCACATCACGCGCGTTATTACGAACGTGGAGATCAAGGACGGTTGGTTCACGGGGTACGACGAACCTGGCCGTGCAAAATTTGACCTGGAACCGATGGTCAAGACGTTCCTCTACATGTACGCGCGCGGGTTCAGTCAGTCCGAACTTGCACGGCGTCTACGAGGAGCAGCGTACGTGTATCTCCGGCTTGGACTTGACCGGCCTATCAACCAGCAGATTATCAGTCATAACGAGCGGAGTCGCTTTGACAAGGGTGACCGGCCAATTTTGAAAGCCGCAGCTGAATGCATCCAAGAGGTATGCGCTGATCACGGTGTCGTTGCGACGAACGAGCCAGCGCTGGACCCTGACGACGTACAGCACGAGGATGTCAGTGAGGACCAGATCATGAATGCCGTGCAGCGTGCGACAGACCTCGGCTTCGATGAATTCTCAGCTGACCGCGCCAGTAACAGCAAGTTTGCGCTTGAAGCGTACTTTGAGCGGCAAGGATACCTGAATATGGCCAATGCCGGGGCAACATCGAAACGCCGGCGGTTCGCCCGAGTAAGTGAACGCGATGTCGTTCCGCACGGGTCATCGCACAACCGAACGATGGGGAAAATCGCGGCCCCTGACCCACAGCTGTCGTTAGACCAGTTCGGGAGTGGTGATAGCGAGCCAATGTGGAAGCGTGTTCGAGATGAATTGCTGCCGCCGTTCCATGCGGGCGTCGAGGCGATCCTCGATGAAATTGACGCCAAGGACAGTGATGGGTTTCGGGAACCGGTGCATGCAGCGATTGACATTACACCCGTGGAAGTGCACGTCTCACCATTCAAATCCGAAGATGATGTTGAGCCTGGTGAAGAACCAGTCACGTACACGAGTAACGGGGCGAAGAAAGAGAAGTACCTGAAAGACGAGTACCCGGATCCGATAAGCGGGTTGAAGCGGAGTAACGAGCGGGGGTTCCAATTCGCCACCATCTCGATTATTGCTGAAGACACACCAATCGTGCTCGGGGTTGAGCCTGTTCGTGATAAGCGTCGATGGGAAGACGCAGACGAAATCGAGACCACATCCCGTGGTGACATCGTTGAACGCCTGTTAGAACAGGCTGCGCAACACGTCGATATTCATAAGGCGTTCCTCGACCGTGGTTTCGATAGCCTGCAGGTTCGAGACGTTCTCGACCGGCGTAACATCCAGTACGTGGTCGGGCTGACGAAAGGCAGCAACGTAGATGAAGACAATATTGAAGAGGTGAAAACGAACGAGGTCTACGACGGACGTGTATGTTGGGGGAACGCGACATACGATGGCCGGACACACGATATGAGCTTCGTGTACGACCCGTCAGATCGGTCGGATGATGACTACATCATCTGGACGATGAACGGACACGTAGATATCGGCCGGGCACGAGCGTTGATCGCACAGTACGATCAGCGAATGGAGATTGAGTCGCAGTACGCCACGATCAAACAGCACTTCCTCCCGAAGACCAGCACGATGGAGTATGGAAAGCGGTTCTTGTATTTTCTAATCGGCGTTGTGATGTACAACGTCTGGCGGATGGCGAACTTCATCCTGCGTGATGCGGTGTCGGTACATCTCGGTGAGCACCCGCCAATCACTGCAGGTGAAATCATCGAGTTGGTCGCGTTCTGCTTGTTCGATCCTGGCGGGTGACGCGGAGATCTTCCTGGTAGTCCGACTTTCCGGTGAGCGGTAGCTCTCGTCGACGGTCGGTGTTTTCGCTGTTCAAACCGGTCCACCACCCGATAATCAGTCAGTTTTCTTTGAGGAAGTAGGTCAGGGCGGAATCGAGTTTGTTTCATCGGTGAGAGACATCGCTAACCCCCGTGTTTCGTTTGTAGATTCTCCAAACAGCCAAGTCAGGGCATGGGTGAGACCGATGCGCTACGGTGAGTTCGGCGTGGAGTACGATACCCACACGCTTTCAGTGAAGATGGCGAGAACTACACGCCGCTGATCACGCAGACTGTCGTCGACGAGTTCCAGCGTATCCTCCGGTCGCTTTCGTCCCCCCCCTTCGGTTGACGACCAGATTCATGATCGACCTCCGAGCGCTCGCCGCTCAGCGACGACGGTTCTCCAAATTGACCCGCTCGAACGCCTCGGTCTCGCCCACCTTGCGCTCCAGCAGCGAGGCGAGGTTGTCGTTCGCGGTAGCGAACACGATCTGTCGGTCGCCCCGGACTGCGAGCTCGATCACGAGATTGAAAAACGACAGCGTATTGAGCTCGTCCAAGTGCGCGAACGGCTCGTCTAGCAACATCAACGGAGGCGCGGAGTCGTGTGCGAGGTTGTTCGTGACGAAGATCGCCAGCACGAGCGCCGTCCGCTGGCCGGAACTCATCTCATCGATCCCTACCACCTCTCCGCTTTCCCGCCGGACGACCTGGAGTTTTTCGTTGTCGTCGGTGAGTTCGACGCGGTTGAAGTCGTAGGGTCGCTGAAACACTTTGAACAGTGTCGTGACTATCTCGGTGTACTCCCCGAGAACTTCGTCGAGGCTCTCCTCAACACCTGCGAACGTCTCCCTGAGGTGATCACGCGTCTCTTTCAGTCGTTCAATACGATCTTTCAGACGGTCGCTCTCGTCCATCTTCGTGTCGATTTCGTCCGACAACTTCGAGACCGGCTTCGACACGGCCGAGTCCACCGCCTCTTCGACTGCGAACTCTAGCATCCGACGGTCGGACTCAACCGCGGGGCTGGCGTCGAGCAGTTCTTCCGGCCACTGATTTTCGAGTACATCGAGTCCCCGCTGAACGGCCGACAGTCGATCCTCACAGTCGTCGATCTGTCGGTGTACATCTGTGCTGGGACCGAAGTCGCGTATCTCCGAGGTCAGCTCTGCGATGTCGGCCTCGATTTTCTCTAGAACCGTTGTTAGCACCGCATCGGCCGAACGTTTGTAGACAGGCTGGTTCTGTGCTAGCCTGGCGACTGCCTCTACTATCTCGGGAGTCGCCTCGGGGGGCAGAACCCCTTCCCTGCCGTCTGCGACGAGACCGAACAGCCGCGGAACGTCGTCGAAGCTACACAGGTGGCCGCCGTACCGACGGATGGCGTCGTCGATAGCTGCCAGGTCGACACTCTCGACGACCTCCAGCGCCTGCTCGACATTTCTCAGCGATTCGGTGAGACTCTCCGGAACACCGCCCGCGTCGTGTGTGTGCTCGGGCTCCTTGCGTGTCCGGATATCCTTGGCAGACTGTTCGACGTAACAGGCTGGGCAGTGTTGAACGTCTTCGTCGTCAGTGATCTCGAGGTACTCCTCAGTGTCTGCACGGATCTGCTTACGGAGTTCTTGCCGACGTTCCTCCAGATCACCGAGTTCTGCCAGTCGGTTGCGGGTCTCTTCCAAGTTCTCGCGCCGTTTGTGCAGTGCCGTTTCGACGGTCTCGCACCACGATTCGGCGGATTGTTTCGATTCGATCTCCTCGACTTTGAGATCCGTCTCCTCGATTCCCCGGACGAGTCGACGTACGTCCTCTCGGCCGGTTCCATTGGCGACGAAGAGGAGTCCAGTGAAGAACGTCGAGAACGGCAGTTCTGTAGTCATCTCGGACTCGACTTGTTTCCCAACCTCAACGACCCGGCGACGCTCGTCTTTCAACTCCCGAACATCCTTGAGGCCCTTCTTTCTCTGCTCGAGAAGGTCCTCCTCGCCGTCAAGTCCCGACCGTAGATCGCGGGCGGTCTCCCAGGTCAAGTCTGACATCGTGGCGTCGAGTCCCTCCTCAAGCCGTTCGAACCGTCGCAGCCAGTCCCGCCAACGTGAGATCTGTTCACGTGGCGGCTCCTCGTCTGTCCATTCTCTTCCGCCTCCCGAATCGTCGTTTTCGACGAGCGCAGACGTTGCCGCCGAAAGGTCACGTTGAGCGCTTCCGAGCGTCGAGAGGGCGTCTTTCACCTTGTCTCGGCGGACTTCGAGTTCCTTTCGTTTCGACTCGATCTCCTCAATCTCCTCTTCTGTATCGTTAATCTCCCCATCAAGCAGGTCCAGAAGTTCGTCCTTTTCCTTCGTAGCGTACGCGAGGTCTTCGCCGTAGAGGAAGTTCCTGAACACTCGCTCGATCTCCAAGTCGGTCGTCGGTTCAAGGAGTCGCGTCGTCTCGCCGGCCTCGTGGTAGTTGACGCGGTAGAATTCGACATGCCGTCTCGCCGGCCCCTGCGGCCGGAACCCGAACCAGTCGGCGACCCGGTCGTTCACCGATCCCGAGTCCATCGGTAGCGGTTCGTCGTCCCCCTTCAGCGTGACACTCAACTCGTCATAGGTGGCGACACGGTCGTCGTCACGGCGGGTCTGGCCGACGAGCCCCATCGTGACCCCGTCGAGAAGACTCGTCTTTCCGGTCCCGTTAGGGCCGTACAGGAGGGTGAACTGCGCAGCGTCGAGTCGCTGTTTAGACGCCTCCTCCCGGAAGTCTCCCAGTTCGACAGTGTCGACGGCCGTCGGGCGGTTATCGGTCGTCACCGATGACGGGGCGCGAGCACTGCCGACATCATCCATGTCAATCTCCAGCAGTCGCTCGAACTTCTCGTCGCGGTTGGTGTTCTGATCGAACAGGAACTCCAAACCGTTGCCAGTCACCCGCTGGACGAGCGCCTCGCGCCCGAATTCGTCGTTCACCTCGGACAGTGCCTGACGGCTGTGCTCCAGTGGGCGGAGGAACTCCTCCAGCAACTCGCAGGGGACACACCGCCGGATGGCGAACTTCGTCTTTCTCTCAAATTCGCGGCGAAACTCGTCGTCAGGTACACTGTCGTCCTCGTAGGCCCAGAACAGCTGGATGTTCCACTGGTTCGGCGTGTCGTCATTGTAGAACTCCAGCTCGAGCTGTCGGGTGTCTATCTCCAGTAGCGTCTCCCAGTCGTGGTCGCCACCCGTCAGCAGCCGGACGAACAACACCTCGTCATCGAATCCCTGTTCCCGAGTCCGTTCTATCCGGTACAGCGACTCCGCGCTCTTCGCACGTTCAGGTTCGTCAGCGCAGTCTTCTATCGGATAGACCGGAGTTACCTCTCCAGTCGCTTCCAACTCCGCCGGGATATCGGTCATTGATTCACCTCGACAAATTCGACCTGCGAACCACTCGCGGTGACGTCTTCAGGTTCAATTTTGCCATTTGTCACGTTCTCTAGTCCGTCGATTTCCTTCAGCTGAGTTTCAATAGCCGATACCATCAAGACAAGCGGTTTGTAACTTCTCTCTTCCTGACGTACCCACAACTTGGCGATGTCAGTGAGATGTTGCCGCCGTGCTCCTGCCGTCGGATCGTCAAGCCGCGAAAGCGAAATGTCAACGCCACGCTCACCGGCGTCGATGGCATTGATCGGAATATCTAGTGGTCCACATCGGTCCGCTGGGTCAATGGAACGACCGTACTTCCCGCTGGCCGCCTGGAACGTCTCAAGGAGGCGTTTCGAGTTCCTTTCAGCACTGTTACCGCGGCGGTGTCCGTAAACCGCGAACGAGTGTCCCAGTTTCTCACCCTCCTTCGCTCGGAGGTTCTTGAGTGCCGCCAGCGGCACGTCATACCTATCCTCGAGACTGCCCAGCCTTCCTATGTCAAGTTCCCAGAATGTAACCGCAGCGACGAGTTCCGCCTCGCGTGGCTGGTCGGGCAGTCGTCTTTTCCGTTCCGTCCATTCACATTCTGAACACGTCCGACAGTCGCAGTCGTCACACACCTCACACTCACACTCGTCAATCTCCTCCGGCCGTTCGTCGTATGCCGATCCGTTCCAGGTCCGTGTACACAGGATCTGTGGCTCCGGGCGGAGTCCCTGTGCTGGGGCAGGGCCGTTCCCCTCGCGTCGCACACGCAGTCTACTCACCCCGTCGTCGACCAGTGTCCAGACACACTCGGCGCGGCTAGACGGGAGCACCCCCTGTAGACCCCCGTTATTGTACGTCCTGTTGTAGTTCTCGAGTGACGACCACTCGCGGGCCTTTGTGTACACGCCCGAGTACCCCCCACTGTGCGTCGTTCTCGTCCTCGCCTGGGACATCCCCCCAGTTAGCACAGATGTACGTCACGTCGTTTTTGTTAGTGAATATACTTGACCGAAAATTGGTCCACTCCGGGTGGAACGGTTTCGGGTTACACTGTGGGTGAACGAGGATGTTCCCTCTCTTGACATATTTTCTGACCTGCTCTTGGAGGTCATCGTCCTCATCGTTCAAGAGGTCCGAACAGGTCCAGACGACGATTCCGGCTCCGGTCAGCGGCCCGAGGTGGTGGATTCGGTTGCCGGTTGCGAGGTTGTCGGCCTCGTTCGGGTTCGCCCCTTCGCTCATCGGATAGGTCTTGTACTGAATCACGACTGTCGGCTTGTCGATGTTGCCGAGCGCATCGGCTCGCAGAGGGACGATTGTCGGGGTGACGAACTCCTTGCCGGGTTCGTCCGGCACGTCCTCCCCGATCACGTAAAAGTCCTCTTCCCCAGAGGTTTTCGACTGTCTCCTGCATCTCCTCAATCTCGACTGGGCGACAGCCAAGGACAAATAGCGGGCTCTCCTCGAAGAACAGTTCGTCGTGCTCGAACACCCATTCCACATTATAACTCCACTCGGGGGCAACTGCGAGGTCGGAGTCTTCCGCCAGACTCAGAAATGACTCCGCCCTCTGTCTCGCTTCCCCCGGTCTGGGCAGCGACTGAACGCCTTCGACGACTGTCCCGGGCTGCCACAACACGATATCTTTCTCGCGACTGTCCTCGAAGATTGAGTAGGCATTCCTCTCGAACCCCCCGGCGACCCTGTCGACCGAATGAATATTATCGCCGTCCGGCATTTGAAGAAGGATTTGGAATAGGCGTACTTAAACTGTCCTAACAACGGTTGCCGATCATCGTCTCCTGTTAGCCCCGATAGACGACGGCTCCCGAGAGCTGCTCTTCACCTCATGCCGCCGCGACTACCGCCACGCAGTCCCGTGTTCATGTCCGCGGTGGCGCGGGACTCCTCAGTGAGTATGGGTACCGCTGGGAGATCAAAAGTGGGTACAGGTCGATCAAGCGATTTATAGCTGCGACGCCCTCGGACGTCCCATCGAATTCCGTTCCTCACACCAGATCTCGCAGACGCACGGAACGGTTACAGAGATGCTGGGCCACGGGACGCACAATCAGCCTGCAGGGACCATTACTGACGATACCGAAATGGCGCTCTGTATTGCCTGCAGCCTTGCCGAGCATCACGCGTTTAGGCCGGACGATATCGCTGAGCGCTTTGTCGCCTGGTACGACAGTGGTCCGTTCGACATTGGCCTAATGACCAGTGATGCCATCCAGAACATCAAACACGGAGCATCCTGACGTGATGCTGGCCAGCAGGTGTGGGAGTCCCGCGCCGAAGGGAGCAATGCCGGAAATGGGTGCGTAATGCGCTGTGCGCCGTATTCGCTCGCCTTTCGGGACGAGTGGAGTGACCTTGTACGTGTGAGTGCGATGTCTTCAGCGATCACGCACGCGGATCCGCGCTGCACATATGGCTGTGTCGTGCTCAATCTTACTTTGGCAGGGTTGCTTGCCCAGCGACCAACTCCTCTCAGAGACGCTCTCGATCATATCGAAGCCGATGCTCCCGAGGAACTCCTCACAGCGTTACGCTCCGTTCCGGACGGTGTCAATCCCGACACGCTCAGTGCAAGCGGCTACGTGGTCGATACGCTGCAAACATCGCTGTATCACGGACTTACAGCGGACACGGCGGAGGAAGCCATCGTCTCTGCTGTAAATATGGAAGAAGACACCGACACCGTCGGTGCAGTTACGGGAGCTATCGCGGGAGCTCGCTTCGGAGCAGATGCACTCCTCGATCGATGGATCGGCGAGTTGGAGTGTGCTGATGAAATCGAACACCTCGAGTCGGTACTAATCACTGCAGAATTCACCGTGGACGAGGATTCCGTTAGCTAGCTTTCCGAAGCCCAGTCTATCACTTAATCTTAATATTATGATTCTGGTTAAGTTCAACCGCTACTGACAGCCTACAGTAGCGAATTTGGCTGCTATTTCGATTCCGTGAGAGGACGATGTTCGTCTGGTCTTGGGATGTACCCTGCCTCAATTTCGATATCGACGCGACGCATATCCTTACAGCCCTCTTCGGGTCGTACCGCTGCCAGTCGAGACAGGTACTCGTCTCAGCGGCGACATCGTAGAAATTCCTTGATTCGGTATGAACCTCGTACACGCCGTCCTTCTTCGCTAGCGAGACATCCATCTTTTCGTCGCATGCTCGCCGCGTTCGTGGTGCGAGTTTATCGGCTGACGGTTGTGCCGAGACCGTATCTGTCACCAGTTGGATGGCGCTCTAGGTGTCTCTGCTTGTTACCCATCCACTGTCCGGGGCGAGACGGAGTTGTTAGGTTCCACGAGGCGAATAGGGTGTTCCTCGATCGGGTGATTGTAGGGTAGGAGAAAGAGCGTCTTCACTTCTGTCGGTTGACTTCACTCCCTTGCGTCAACGTGTCCGCTCTACCTTCGTATTAGGATATGCGGCCGACGATGATTTGCACTTTTCACAGAACTCATACCTCCCTTTCACTGCGTTCTGGGGGTTGTCGATAATCAAATCTGCAGTAAGCGGTTCCACTTTTTCGCCGCAACTCATCACAAGTTCCACGCCTGGAATCCGGAGTGCCCCATTTACTTCTTCCAGTATTTCGTTGGGGACGAAATGCCACTCCCCAATAGACGAGTCAGGAACGATTGCAATTCCTTCCAACTGCATCATATCTAACTGTGCCTCTACGGGAATCTCATCCAATACTTCCTTCCGCCTTGGGTCAACATCTAATGTCGAATCTGGACCGATGTTGTATGTCTCAACGGTTCTCTTGTCATTACGGGATGTGAACTGAAGATGGCCGAGAACGCTGGTAGATACGTTTTCGGTACGTCCAAGATATCGACCGTTTCGAGTTTCGTAGATGTGAACTGCGTTGTCTGGGAACGCGGTAGCCAGAGCAGCGTACTGACCATTGGGTGAGATCGCTACCGCTGCAGTGTTACTCTCAAAGGACTCTTTCAAAAGCTGCGTGCCGTTAGAATCGAACAAATAGAACGTATCGCCTCGATCGCCTAGCGCTGCTATCGTTCCATCATTCCCAGGAACCGCTTCCGAGATGCCAGAAACTTCGATTACTTGAACGACCTTGTGGGCGCTGACAAGACAGATTCCGGCTGGTTCGTAACCCTTGGAATATTCCCGTTCGTTCTCTGCCCAGCATGCAATGTACTGTCCATTGTCTGATGGAACGCCGTAAAAAATCTCGACACCTATCCGGGAAAAAGGATTGATAGGATTCAGGATCAAATGTTGCCCATGCCCTAGTCTTGTCATAGATGTGGTCTTGGGCTTCACATATCTCGATACGTACCTTATCGTCTCTCATCTGAATCCTACCATGAGATTCAAAGAGATAATCTTTTATAGATGACTTACCATTTTATAGTGACAATTCAATGGCCGCATTTATTGAAGCTCTGCTGAAGGAACGGCTCTGGTACTGGTTAGAGACTAAGAAAGGGATGGATGTTGAAGGAGAGGTGAATCTTGGAACGGGACGCATCGATCTGATTGCCAAGACGCCGGATAACGAGGTATGGGGGATTGAGTTGAAAAGCAAATCTGGAGTCGGTTTTGGATCTACTCTCTATGATCAGAGCCATCGATACATGGAGAGCGGTGCTCTAGATCGGATTTTCTTCGCATCCCATGCCGTTGATGGTCTCCAGAATGTTCTCAATGGGTCGAACAAACCAGACATCGGCATTTTAAACCAGACCAGTCAGAAGCTGTGTGCTGGTATCACTGCTGGGGAGTATACACGGGAAACCGTCGATCATGCGATTGAACAGGCGCTCCCAGAGGAATTTCTGAATCGTCGCACTTCGGCGGCCGCTACTATTCGGAAGTACATCTCCTCCAAACTTGATGGGCCAGTGGCAGACTCAAAATCCCCGATTCCGTTGACACAGGCTATGACCGAGCTTCAACGCGCTCGCTGCCCCATGGAGATGGGAATTATCCACGTCCCGCTCAATCTCAGGGGAGGCGTCCTCTACGATATTGAGAAAAATATCGACCCAGACCAAGCCTACGACCCTCATATCTTGCGCGATGCTGAGCTCCTCTCTCGCGAGACCGACCCCGTGTTCGCGCGACGTGAAGAACCGTGGGTCCGTCATTGTATCTGGCGAGAGTATGGGGGTCTTCCCGAGGCGTATCTCCCTAATGTACGGGAGTCGGATCAAGCGTTCCGCCCGATAGATCTCCTCGCATTCCCAGAAAGTCCAGACCCGACAGATGCTGTCGAGGCCCCGGATCTCAACGAGGCCATTGGCGTTGAAGCAAAGGGTGAATCATCCTTTGGCGGGGACCGAATGATTCGGCAGCTCTCTGAATTTCTCCAGACAAAGACCCTATCTCGGCTCTATCTTGCAGTTCCTCAATCCCTCGAAGAGGAGAGTCTAAACGTTCTATCTCTGCATGAGGAACTGGATGAAGTAGGGATCCTAGCCGTGGATGAGGACGGGACGGTCAGCCTCGCTCGGCGAGCGACGAATATGATCCCTCAGCACGATGGATACATGGATAGATACAGGCCCAGAAAAATCGGCTACGGGGACATCACACTTGAACGAGGACAGGATGTCATCTCTCCCTTTGTTACTGAAGAAGAAGCTGAACGCTTGAAGAACTCAGATGCAGCCGAGTATGCACAGGATCTCCTGACCGACAATTCAGAATTAGCGGATACAAATGGCTGGATCTCTGCAACCTTTTCAAACTCACTCCGGTCGCCAGAGTCTGAGTTTGAACAAGGGAAAAAAGCTCGATCGTATCTCCTCAAAGGACGGTCTGCTGATCCCTACCATGATAGCGAGGACCCGTTCGAAAACCCATCAGAGATGAAACAAGGCTATGTTCGCCTCACTATCACCGATTTCGAAGCGGATGGAGACTTTGCTCTCAAGCTTCATTTTGGACGCGGGTCGTGGGAGGGAGGTTACATCTGGTTAGCTGGTGATGAGGTTAAACAACTGGAGGCTGTGCTGGTATCGCTTGAGACAATTTCTGGTGGTGAGGTCTCTGGTCAGGGAAAAGTCCTTGATCTGGAGACATACCCGTTCGATCATGCCGAGAACGAGCCTCACCGGATATCCGGCAGCTCTGGCGAAGAAGAACCATTAATACTGCAGATTACTTCCTCGAACGAAGACAATGTGTTCGCAAAAATGCGTCTCGGAGAAGGTAATGCCGAAGGGGTTGATGTTGAACTCACCAAACCGCAATGGCTTGACCTTCTCGCCACAATCGACATACTGCAAACCGGCAACCACCGCGAACTACCGGGTGAATATAGTTCGTATCCCCGTATCGGCCCTAGTGGGGAAGATACCTGGAGCCTTGGGACAGACATAGAGAAACAGAACAACCCTGATCCTCTTCCAGAGACGTAGCTGTCCTCTGTAACTACTAGGAGCCTATTCTGCGACGTGGACTTAATCAGGCTAGCACTCACTTTACAGCGGTTCTTGGGCTTTGATCCCCGACGAGAAAGTAACCAACAGGCTCTCGATAGACGGCACATTTATCGTATAGAAGTCAATTCTGGAAGACATGAATACGAAAACTGGAAAGTTCGACCTAAATATGGAGGACGTTCTTGAGGCTTGGGGGCCTGCTGACGGGGCTCGAGAACTCATTGCCAACGCCCTCGACGAACACGCACTCACCGACACACAAGAGCCTGATATCTCCCAGGATGATAAGGGTCGGTGGCACATTCGAGATTTCGGTCGAGGACTTCGATATGATCACTTCACGCAGGCAGAAAACGAGGAGAAACTCGAACGCCCAGATACGGTCATCGGGAAGTTCGGCGTTGGGCTGAAGGATGCGCTCGCGACCTTCCATCGGCACGGTATCAACGTGGTTATTCACTCGAAGCACAACACGTTCCGAACCGAGGAAGCACCAAAGCATGGATTCGAAGACATCTCTACCCTTCACGTCGACGTGCAACCGCCAAAGCAGTCTCTTGAGGGGACCGACGTTATTCTCGACGGAATAAGCAAAGACGCGATCGAGGAAGCGAAAGGGAACTTCATCCGGTATAGCGACGTCGAACAACTGGAAGCGACTCGCTTTGGGAACGTATATCGGGTCGCCGACGGCGAATCCGCCGCGGTCTACGTCACCGGATTAAAAGTCGCTGAAGAGGAGAACTTCCTCTTCTCGTACGACATCACCAACACGACGAAGCAAATCCGAGATGCGCTCAATCGGGAGCGTTCGAACGTTGGGCGAACGGCCTACACTGCCCGAGTGAAACGAATCCTTCGGGCATGCGAGTCTGAAACTGTCGCCGAACGTCTTGTCGACGATCTCCAGCGGTTTACTGAGGGGAGTACCCACGACGAACTCGGTTGGAAGCCAATTCAGCTTCACGCAGTCCAGATCCTCAACGCCCGCCGGAAGGTCGTGGTCTCGACCGTCGACGAACAACGACGCAACAGAGACCTGCTTGACCATGCCCGAGACGACGGATACGATGTCGTGACGGTTCCTGACCGGATCCGTGACGAGTTGAACTCGACAGATGATATCGATGGGAACACGATTCGCGACGTCTCCGTGTATCAGAACGAGTATGAGGACAGCTTCGAGTTCACGTGGGTTACGGAGACCGACCTCAGGGAGCCCGAACGACAAATCTGGGACCTCCGTCACGACCTCTTTGAAATTGTGAACCACCCTGCTGACTATGAGTTCCGCATCGCACAACAGTTCAGAGCAACTGACAACGATTCAACGCAGGGACTCCATCAGGGTCGTGACCAACGTATTATCGTCCATCGAGATGTCCTGACTGACGCAAGCACTTTCCTGGGGGTGCTGCTTCATGAGCTGGCGCACACTCGGACTCCATTCCCGGATCAAACTAGGGAATTCGAGAACGCGCTTACCGACCTTCTCGGCGAGGTCGGACAGGTGGCTGTACACAAAGAGTAACCCAGAATCAAAACATCCGGTAGAAACAACTGCGTATTCGCCGGGTTTTCCCCGAACCATGGATGAGTCTACCAGTGATTTATATCCACGTATTGAGCAGTCAGCGGATATGAGTCACGGAACGCTCGCGATTGACGTCGAAACTGCTAGCCCCTTTAACGATCCTGGCTGGGATGATTTCGATGACACCGCTTACTTCGAACTGGTTGCAATTGCGCTTGGCTATCAGTCTGAACCTGATGGCCGATTGAGACGACGGTACTCTTTCGTCGTGGGGGATAGGACGATGACTCTACCGCCTCTCTGTTAGAAGACGCCGTCTCCTGGTGTCGTGCTCGGGATGCAAGTCGTACGCTCACCTATAACGGAGATGGGTTTGACGTCATCCACCTTCGCAACTGGGGCGCACTCGTGGGTGTCGACGTTGAACCGCTGCTCGTTGGTCACGAGGATATGAGACATCCAGCGACTGAACGCCACGGTAATCGACTCCCGGAATGGAAGGACTTCCCGAAGTTCGAGACGCTCTGTGACTGGGAGGGCGTTGAGACGACACCTACCTACTACTCCGATTATAATCTGGAGACGTCTCTGCAGAGATACGATGCGATTGACTCCGCACATGTACAGGGCAAGCACATCGGGCAGGTTCTGGGAGAGCTGTATGTCGATGGACTTGATAACGGTGATACTGGCCCCTGCTCGATAGATGACCTCGAACGGTTGATTTCGCATTATGCTACAGGAGACATTGAGCCCCTTTTCGAACTCGACCGTCTATTTAACCCTCCTGAAGAGCCCGTATAGCGAATTCAATTCTCCCCTTACAATTCTGCGACCCGAATAGTGGCTCGATACCGGTTCTGATACTCTTAAGATTAATGTTATCGTTAAATAGCTGTAGTACTTCTTCTGATGCGCCAATCCAAAAAACCGATCCCCATCGGGCTTCTCGAATCAAAAACAACATCGCGTTTCAGATTTCCCCTAGAATTAAGTTATGTGATGCGTACCTCTGTTTGAGGATGAAGACTCAGGACGACATCGCTCACAAGCAGCCGATAACAATCGAGGTTCAGATCCTCAAGGAACTCGACAAGCCCAGCCCGAAGATGGCGACTCGTCTTCTTGTCGCTGACCGTGACGGGAACCGGTTCTCCTTGGCGATCTGGAAGAATAACGCGCTCTCGGATTATGACTGGACGATCGGCCAATGGTACCGACTCGAGAACGCACGCGGAAATGTCTTCAACGGGAAACAGAGTCTGAATGGCTCGTCGAAAATGCGTGCAACACCCCTGGAGGCATCAGAGGAAGACGAGACCAGTACCGACGATGTAGGCCGTGTTGATACCATCCTCGAAAACATGTCGCCTGACCAGGCATACCTTTCGCTCTTCCCGATCAGTCGATCCTTCGATACACTCTCGGTCTACGAGTACTCGATTGAAGCGGCTGAGGCCTTCGAGGATGCCCCTGATACAGTCACCTACCGGTGCGCTGGTCGACTCCGACGGATCACTGGCGCGGGTGTAGCGTATGCTGGTTCGATGCGAATAGTATCGACCCGGAAACTCCCAGATAAACTCGCGGACCCCTTCTCACTGAGCGAGCCCACAGAGCGAGAGTTGAAAGCGACTGATGCTCGAGACCGTCATCGGATCGAGCGGCTCCTCAAGTCACTCGTCAAAGCTGCAATCGACGACTCGGCGTACGACCCGTACCAGATCAACCGAATTCGTGCGCGAACACCGTCGATCACTGCCGGAGATGGACTCTTTGAGGCGTGTTACGAATTCGCCGCACGGGTTGATGTCATGCCATCGGGTGATGCATTCGTAGGCATCGAAGTGCGCTACCACACACGGAGTCAGGTCACTGCTGACGTCTATGAGGACAAGACTGGCGAGTTGGTCGGAACTATCGTCGAGCACGACCCCGAGCGGTACAACATCAGTGGAACCGGACGAGTAGTGGGATTCACCGACCACCACTTCACCGATGCTCTCGACGAACTCGGCGGCCTCTCACTTGCAGACTGGTATGCTCAGAAGGATCGCGTTCCCGAAGGTGTCCTTGAGGCACTCCGCGAGAAAAATCCACGGCTCGTCGATATCCAGTATCAGGAAGACGAACCTGCTCGAATCCACGTGCCAGATCTGCTCCGAGTCGCGCCGCGCAAGGAAGTGGTCAAAGAACTGGACCCGGCCTTCCACCGACGGTGGGACCGCGAGGCAAAGATGCTTCCAGACAAGCGATTCCGCCACGCTATCGAGTTCGTCGACCATCTCGGCAGCCTCTCCGACATCGATGCGACGGTTGCTCCAGAGCCTCTCGGTCCGAGTCTGTCCTATATGTCGACGGCCGTCGATCGCGAGAAGAATCTCCGATTTAAGGACGGACGAACGGCTACCACTCCGTCGAGCGGGATACGCTCAGGGGTTTACCAGCAACCCACGAGCTTCGATATTGCGTACGTCTACCCCACGGAGAGCGAACAGGAGAGTAAGCGGTTCATCTCGAACTTCGAGAACAAGCTTTCACAATGCCACTGTGAGCCAACGGCAGCGCGTCATGTTCCCTACGAACTCGGTGGTGAACTCAGCTACCTTGCTGTCATCAACGAACTGGAGTCGGTAGACGCTGTCCTTGCTGTCGTCCCACCACGGGACGACGACCGAATCACTGCTGGGGATATCACCGATCCGTACCCTGAATTCAAGAAAGGGCTCGGAAAGCAAAAGGTTCCGTCGCAGATGATCGTGACCGAAAACCTCGGCACGAGATGGGTGATGAACAACACTGCAATGGGGCTCATTGCAGGTGCTGGTGGTGTTCCATGGCGCGTCGACGAGATGCCCGGCGAAGCGGACTGTTTCATCGGCCTCGACGTCACTCGCGATCCGGAGACGGGGCAACATCTTGGGGCCAGTGCAAACGTGGTCTACGCTGACGGTACGGTCTTCGCCTCAAAGACTCAGACACTGCAATCGGGAGAGACGTTCGACGAACAATCCATCATCGACGTCATCAAAGACGTCTTCCAGGAATTCGTTCGACGCGAAGGGCGGTCACCCGAGCATATCGTCATCCATCGCGACGGTCGGCTATTCGAGGATGCAGATGAGATTCAGGCTCCATTCGCAGACTCGAGCGTCTCAATCGACATCCTCGACGTCCGGAAGAGCGGTGCTCCACGCATCGCCCGGTACGAGGATAACTCGTTCAAAATCGATGAAAAGGGCAGGCTGTTCATCTCCCAAGATGATACCCACGGGTTCATCGCGACCACCGGGAAACCCGAATTCGATGATTCGGATAACCTCGGTACCCCGAAAACACTACGCGTCGTTCGACGTGCGGGCGACACGCCGATGCTGACGCTCCTGAAGCAGGTGTACTGGTTGAGCGAAGCCCACGTCGGAAGTGTCTCGAGGAGTGTTCGGCTTCCAATTACGACCTACTACGCAGACCGCTGCGCTGAGCACGCTCGAGAAGGCTATCTACTCCACGGTGAACTGATCGAGGGGGTTCCGTACCTGTAGCCACCCCTCGGCCGATGGTGAGCGGTGATCTCACCACTGAGTCCGTTCAAACCCACAAATCCATGAACTTCAGCACCCCTATCACAGTCCCACGCAGTGACGGCGACGACACGGTCGAAATCGAGATGGAGTTCGCGATGGTCCGGTCGTGGCGGTCGTTCGTGAAGTACTTCGGTGAAGCACGGGCGATTCGCACTGTCACCTACTCGCAGTCGCCACAGATAATTCACGAAGTATTCAATCACGAAAAGCTCGACATCGACTTCCTCGAAGTGGTTATCGGCGATTACCGCCAGAGTGAGTATCGAAAAGATCTGCAGGGAGACGTCGACTTGGCAGCGCAACTAAACCATCTGCTCCAGAATGAGCAGCTTCAGCTGTTCACTCTCGATAAGCAGGTGACGCTTCACTCGAAGCTGTACCTGATCGAGAATCGCGATGGTACTCGTACACTCATACTCGGGTCACCCAACCTCTCGAAACAAGCATGGGGAGGGAAACCAGACGAACATGCTGGTTGCCTTTACAACGGATGGGATTTCGGTTATCGACACCTGGTTCGAGAAGTTCTATGAGGCACATCGAAAGCAATGCGAGGTGTTCATGAAGGATCTCACAGAGCGACTCGATGCTGCCGAGACACCAGAGGAGCAAACGGAGGAACTGCACCTCTGGGTCGATGGAACGATGCCGTCGAACAACCCCACTGGCGATCTTCACCGCCGTATCGTCGATCTTCTCGATAGAAAACGACGATCGGATTCGACGGGTCAACGTGGCTTCTGACCCAGACGAGGCAGACGAAGTCGTTGCGCTCGCAACGGACGGTTCCGGAGATGTCGATCCCACCGATGTCGGACCGAGCCAACAGATTCGACTCTCGCCACAGGGTCTCGAAGACCCGGTTAAAAGCGCCAAATCTACGCTTACACGTCACAATGTTGCCGTGAAACCGACCGAACTTCGTGGATCATCAGCTGGCTTCGCTCGCTATATGCGGTCGTTCAATGACGACTTTCCGATAATGTGGCTCAATGAGAAAGAGCAGTCGGTTAGAATGCAGGTGGACAACACCACCCTAGAACTCACTGCTTCGCCCGACCACGCCTCGGAGGTCGACGACGCACTAGCGCATATTGAATCTTACATCGAGACGATTCAGCGCTTTGGGGACACGAAGCACTCCGAGGCCACGATGGCCCATTTCTATGAGGCACTGATCTACTTTTTTTGGGCCCCGTTCGCGGATTACTTCGCTAGCCACTACGCTGGTACTCCCGGCGCTGAGCTCGACAAGGATCTCCCATTCCTCTACATTCACGGTGGAAACGACTCCGGAAAGGGGATGTTCATCCGGTTTGCGATTCGACTCATCTCGAATGGGTATGTGGCAGAACCTGTGGAAGGAACACAGTTCACGAAGGACGCAATCAACCGGTGTCGAGGGTCGAATACCGTCTTCCCGTTCGTCGTCGACGACGTCGATAAGGGCAATGTCGAGCGAGACATCGTCAAGACCTACTGGGAAGGGGGCTGGGATGGCTCAGTTTCGTTCCCCACATTCATTTTCACCAGTAACCACACGAAGCCCAAGTCGGAGTTCCGCACCCGAATGAAGGTCCTCGACTTCGACGTCATGTTCGATGTTACTGGTGACCAGCGCGAGAAAGCCGCCCGGATTGCAAACGAACCGAACCGACTCTTCTCCTGGTTCTCGCACTTTATGTTCGAACAAGACCTTTCGCTTCCGGACCGGTCGGACAAGTTAGCTGTCGCTCGAGATGTATTCAAACAGCTCTACGTATTTGCCGAACGTGACGAACCAAACTATTTCCCGTCTGAAGGCCCTGCCGAGGACATCTATGACCATGGCCGGCGAGTGTGGCGTCACGCACACGAGAGCGGCCTGTTCACCCTTGAAACGCGGAACGGGGTCATCCGGGCCGACTTCTCCGCTGAACTCGAGTCACAAGACGTCTGGAAGTACCAGAAGCTCGTGCCCGCGACAATTCGGGCAGAAAAGCAACGAGCACGGATCGAGTTTAGTCAACCTGAGCGGTTCTTTGAGTGGACTGGTATCAAAACCCAAACGCGGGTTCTTGCAGCGTCTGGGATTCAGATAGTCTGCACGTATTCTTTTCACTATCCAATCTTTGTGTCGCTATGTGAGCATGAGGTAGAACCAGTATGGAATACGTACGATCGGAGTCTCTTCAAGAACTTCGACTGGTTCTGGCAAGGTCGCTGTGTCTCCCGCAACAACAACCCCAAGCGGAGCTTCGTAGGTCTCGATGAACTCCGCGACTGCATTCGTTGTTGGCTCCATCGAACCTGCCCTGTAGCCGAGTCCGATCGGAACAGGAATACCAGCACATTCGAACACGAAATCGACCTCGCCTTCCGTTCCGGGCCAGTACTCGACTGTCGGTTCAGCTGGTGGATCATAGTCATCGAATTCATACCCTGCGGAAAAGTTCATATTGAAACTGAGACGCATCGAGTGGTCGAAGGCTGCCACATGCGCCAGCTTCGATTCGAGCTGATAGTCATTGAGGACCTCACTGGGCGTGTGGCCTGTATAGGCATTGACGAGTGCTGTATCACGTAGATAGAGTCGAATGGAACGTGGTCGACTGTTATCGTATTCTGGCGATGGTGTGAGGAGGAACAGCTTACTGAGGGCTTCGAAGTAGCTCTCTCGAAGTGTTCGCCGATCGACGTCGAAGAGTTCAGAAAGACGGTTATATCTGAACGGTGTTTCCAGATCTGCTGCAACGAGTGCACACAGCCGCTCCAAGTCTGCAATATTCTTTACTGCATCTAGGCCTGGTATCTCTTGGTAGAGTGAGAGCCGTACGTCTTCGCGACGGTGTTTGTACGCATCTTCTGAGAGGTTAGATGCTGAATCGACCCCTTCTGCTTCGTAGCTGAGGACCCCACCGAGTGCGAGGTAGTGCACCACCTGTGAACGAATGCGACTCGCGTCGGTCTCTACAGAGTCATAGAGTTCGCGTAACGTCTCGAAAAATTGCGTCGGGTCGTTCGTGCGACAGGCGTTTGGTAATCCTGTCTCACCTCGGCGAATTGGCGAGGGACTCAGTCGTCTCTCGTCTTCTCCGAGTTCCGGGAAAACACTGTGAATATGGTCACGGAACTTTTCCGGGAAAATCGACCAAACTGAATATCGATCTGCATCGAACCCAACTCGTTTGAGTTCCCGTTCGATTTGGAGTTCTGCACTTGCAGTGAGAATCACATGTCGGTCTTCTGCTCCCTCGAGTAGTGACTTAACTTCCTCACCCCATCCTTCCAGAGACTTATTCGGATGTTCAATCCGATGTACGTCGTCTAAGATGATGTACTGTGGTGCTTCGTTCTCAAACACTTGGCTCAGGACGCGTCCCTCGTAATAATTGACCGCACGTCGCAGCTGATCATTTGACTGGAGCTGATATAGCGGATTTTCGTCGAACGGAATGTAGAGTACGTTTTGAGGAGGTATCTCGTCTGCTTTGATTCGCTGACGGATAAACTGATTAATGAGTACGGTTTTTCCGACTCCTTTTTGCCCAACTAACGCATACACGTCGTATTTGTCGGGTTCCGGCTCGGATTTGTGGGGTGATGCGAACCGATAAAAATCACTTTTCTTTTGCGCTGGGATGTTTAATTCATCAAGTGCGCTCATTCCGTTTCTCCACCATGGATTATGACGATGGAGGTTAGATAGAAGCGAGTTGTCGATTGTGTCTTCGACCATTATTCTCTATATTCGACTTTGTGATGATACTACTTTTGCTAATTCGTTTGTCTAGCGGACCTTCGAGTGCTTGTTAAACAATCTAATGTATCTAATCAAGCAAGTATTATCAGCCTTTCCAAAATTAGGTTTGTGGCGTTCATCTCATTGATTTAATATTAAAGTTAATTTTAATCTCCTCCTGACCGTTGGTCTATCTGAATAGTAGCTGAATTTGCATTCACTCCTCCTCCCAATGGAGGCTCTTGAGAACTGTTTGTAGCTCGTGGAGCTGTTTACGTCTCCGCGACTGATGTCCTATCTCGGATTCGAGAGACCCAATTTGTTTTGCGATACACTCAGTTGCCTGCGAAGGAGATCACTGGAGTCGTCAGACCGTGGTTTATCTGGAAGCCGTTTCCGTCCGGAGAGTGTATTCCCATTCGCGTCAGTCCCGCAGCCGATCTCGGTCGATAAGCCCGGGTCGTGTCGCGTCGCCGTGAGTGGTACACCAGTTCGTTCACGTTTGTCCACCTCGAACGCTCGCCATTCAGGCCCGTGATCGATGCGCTGCTCGTCGATAACGAGTCCACAGTTCTTACAGACAGTTTCGACCGCGTTGGTGGTGACTCGACTGTAACACTCAGGACACTGGTTTGCGCTTGAGTCAGTCTGGGCATCTTCGTCGAACGTCGTCTCGTAGCTCTCTCTCGTTACAGGGCGGAAAGCGGCGAGCGGGGCAGGCCGTTACGGACCACTAGTCAACCGGCTACATCACTCGGTGAATCAACTACCACCCTGGTCGGACTCAGGAAAGGGGGCGGCCGTCTCGGTTGTCCTCGACCCCGTAAGCACCGCAGGCACGAGGGGCGCAGCGGCGGTCACGAGATGCTGAGCGGCTGGCGGGGTTTCAGGGTTAGTCTCGGGCGTTGACCGCAATCTCGCTATTGGTTCGCTGAGCAGCGCTCTTCGTCGATTAGGACATCGATGCTTTCCGGTGTCACCGCGAGCCGTATTCCTTTTACCGTGAACTGTACTTTGGCGTCACCACTCGACGAGTGCAAGACCTGCTCGAGCGCCTCGACGTCGACGGAATCATTCAACTGATACTCGTGCCGATCCAGCCCACACGCTTCGAGCGTCTCAATGATATCGACGACGAGGGTAGGAGAGGCTCCAGAACCGTTCGGTGATGAGTGATCCATCTGAACGTCCGGTGCTTAGAGAGGCTAGCGTGTGAAAGATAGGGAATCAACTACAGTTGCTTGAAGGTCCTCCGACCCACTCCGGCAGGACGAAGGTGACGTCACTCCGGCGAGCGAATTGACGACCAGACCGGTGATCGGGATAGTCATGCATAATTCGCTACTTAAGCCAGTGTGAAGCCGTCACCGGTACAGTAGCTACTCGATATACTGTGATTCCCACGCTCGTCGGTCCTCGATAGCTTCTTCGCCGTCTTTCGTGATTGCGTAATAGTTTGTTCGCCTATCGAGCTGCCCTTTTTCGACTAGGTCCTTGTTGACGACGGTATCGAGATTCGGATACAGCCGGCCGTGATTGATCTCGTGACTGTAGTACTGCTCGATTTCTTCTTTCACGTCCTGACCAGACGGTTGGTTAGCACCAGCGATCACGTATAGCAGGTCTCGTTGGAACCCTGTGAGATCATCCATGTCGTGGCAATTCAATCGTTCTGATGTTTGTTATCAGATCCGTACATGGCTGTATGTCAGCGCTAGAGGCCATTTCTCTACAAGTTGGCCGGAGAGGCTCACAGAGTTTTCAGCCTGTATGTTTGTCTATATGCTATGTAGACCGGTCTCTCATGCGGACTCCTAACTTCCGAATGTCCCTCCAAGAACTCATAGCATGTCCAACAGGGAATACAATTAAGCAGTATCGTATTGAGCGTTATATGTGCGGGTGAAGTGACACATGTATCTGGCCGATGACCCTCGTCCCCTGCTTCCCGAGTGGATCATTGAGGCGTACGCTGTCCTTTCTGCTGAGATATCGAACTCAAACACCGAAGACAGCAACCAGCAGGTCCCGTCAATCGATCGAGATCGGGCGATCGATATCCTTTGCACAACCGATCAACTGACACTCGAGCCAGCGGATGCAGAGCATGCAATCACACGGCTCCTCGAGCGCGGGTATTTTTACGAAGTCGGCGCTGAACTCCGCGTGACTCTCCCATCTGCGGAGTGAAGGTGTTGCTCTGTCACTTGGATTCGGAGCGGAAGTCGCTCACGTATTGGTCTTCCCACTTGCGACGGGCTTCGAGTTCACGGTGGCCGCGGGCCGTGATCGTATAGTAGTTCGTTCGGCGGTCGAGTTCTCCCTTCTCGACGAGGCCTTTGTCGACGATCTCGTCTAGGTTCGGATAGAGCCGTCCGTGGTGTATCTCACCTTCGTAGTACTGCTCGAGTTCCTGTTTGATCGCAAGTCGTGGGTTCGTCTTGGCCGGCGATCGTGTACAACAGGTCGCGTTGAAAGCCTGTTAAATCGTACATATATCTTCTGTGTTCTATCAGGGTATAAGAGTGACGAGAACAGGATGTGGAGCGTCTACCGTCGGTGGTTTAGGCGATACGAGATTTGTCAGTTATTGTCGCCCGGGTTACCAACTAACTCACTCGTACCGGGATTATCACCGCAATTTGATGTACTTTCGAAGTTAGGGCTGCAGGTGGAATTGAGATATCGGATTCGGCAGCTATAGAGACGTACGTTCCTTTTTACGAGCGTATCATTGGATCTGTGTTGGCTGTGTCAGCAGGATCACCGCCAAGCTGACTCGCGTAACCGATTGATTTGAGCGAAGTTCGTCGATCAACTCATACCCTGCGCTGTTCGGCAGCTTCGCTGTGCCGCCGAGTCCCTCGAGTAACTCCGTGAGAACGCTCGTGTAGGTGTTCTTATCCAAGCAGTCGGATGTGTCCTGCTACCTGCTTAAGCCGCTGTACGAGCAACTGTGCTGCGTGAGCCTTTCCTCCGACCGTCGGCCAGTGGATAAAGGCCCCACCGATGCGCTGGCCCTATTAGATGGGCTTGAGAATGCTTTTGATATGATCCATCTTCTCGTCGCGTAACAGCATTTCGTCAGGTGGAATCTCGATCTCGAGCACTTGGTCGTTCGTAATAAGACTCATTACTATTGGAATGACTATCTTCTATGAAATAATATAAGTATGAATGTCCGATGTATCTGATGTGTACTCCGCTCACTCATACGGCGCTATTCAGATGTTCATACGATCCGGGATACACTTTTCACCGTAGCCACGATGAAACAAACGAAGAGAAACACTCCACCCGTGAAGATAAATCTCTCACCAAACACGCTTCCACCAAGAAACCCTGCCGTAGCCATACCTATCGATCCGGTAAACGTAATCGCAAGCCCCATGTCCCCGGCCGTGTTCAACATATCTTCTGTCATATACTTCTTATAGAATCGTATCCCGCCAACTATCGACCCGAAAAGAACAACGATGGTAGACATAACGGCAAACAGTACTTGGAGAACGATCGGGAGTGCAGGCCCAGGGAGGAGAGCACTCCCAACTATCGCAACGAGCGCCAATCCCCCAAGCAGAAGGACAACCCCACCGACAATTCTGACCGATTTCTTTTCTTCCCCCTCCAAACTCAGATTTTCTTTCAGGGTTGACAAAAGGGCCGATCGGATAAGATAATCGCCGACAAACGTCAAAACACCCACACTACCAAATAGCAGTAGCAGCAAACTCACGTCCGACTCAAGCAAGAATCCGCCTACAAGCATCCCGGTTGATGCACTAGCAACGATTGCGGTCGTCATTTGCTCAGTTATGGCGGGCTCTTCGCTCCCATATCGATTTTTGAACCCTCTCGCCCCTTCTAATACGACACCAAGCAAGAAGACGGCTACTGAGATAGCCCCAAGGAATACTCCTATGTCGGATGCTGTCCACGAGGCGATGAAACTGTTTGTGCTACTGTCGCTCGTTACCTCGTTGCTGGTCTCTCCATCCTCACTGCTGTCACTCCCTCCTCCATCCCCACCACCACTTCCGCTGCTGGGATTGACTGCGGTTTCGCCCCCGTCGCTACTTTGTTCCTCAGTTGGTTCACCACTGCCGTCAGTACTCTCGCTACTGTCGCTTTCCTGCCCCCACTCAGAATCGTCAAACTCGAGCTGTGCTTTGATCCGTTGCTCTACCCGATCGGCGTCTGCTTCGAAACTACTTGCAATACTCGCATCAGCGATGCGTTCCATATCGAAAACGCGCAACGCGTATCCACCCTCGAGCGAACTATCAATCTCGCTCGTACTGATGACTTCGCCGGTCACTTCGCACCGACCGGTTTCAGTCACCGTCGGAACACTTTGAATCTTGTTGGACACGCCTGCGTAGGTTATCGGCATCTCACCAGGGCTAGCCCCATCGACTAAAACACCAGAATGAACGACGATATCATGCGTCACCGGGACACAGATCGGGGGTGACATTGGAACGGCAACCGATTTATCACCACACGACGCGACCGAGGTGAGGTATTCTTGACCAGATGTTGACGACCCGGTTAGATCCGATTCAACCGTGACGAGCTCCCCTTCGTAGTCACCACTCCGAATTTCAGCAGGCGAATCGAGCGTCTGGCTGTCATAGTTCACGTCGACAAGTACTATGTCGTATCCGGTCGGTTTTGAGACATCTCCACTCGGCCCATAGATCGGTACTATTGCGATGTCGACCGCCGCAACACCTTCACCCCAAAACCCTTGGCTGAATGACTGTGCTCGAGCACCCGACTCGGGTATCTGAATCTGAAAGCCACCATTCCGCTGGGCTGAGTCGTTAGATTCATTCAGCATCCCCCAACTTGCGAGTTCACCAGGTGGCTCCTGAAAGAGATCACTGGATAGGCCACCAGGTTCGGCAAAGTATCCAATTGTCTGTTGACTCGAGACGGCCGATGAGGGTTTGGCTGCAAGGGAAACGACTGCCGTTGAAGACTCGAGTCGAACGACCTCATATTCGTGTTCTTGGGGATTTTCATCTAGGTCGTCGAATGAAACTGGTGTCCCACGCATTTCAACCTCGAAATCATCAGCGACGATGATACTCCCGGAAACCTCGCCGGCCGAGAACGATCTTCCGTCGATAGTCGCTTTCCCTGCTGGAATGGGGTCAGAACTGAATACGATATGCCGATCATTGTTTGAGTCGATGACGACTGTTCTCTCGTTAGGAGGCTCTATCCCGAACTGCTCGAGCGTTGATTTGATCTTGTCGAAATTCTCGATATTGCTGTCAGTGACCGGCCCATACGAAATTCCCGTTGTAGTGTCCCTGAATTGCGTTGTTGCGGTGGTAGCCGCCACGCTTGAACCAGCAGACAGAACTGAAACGAGAACGAGTGCCGTGATCGCGACTGCAGTAAGTCGACGCATTGAGTGATAGTATCAGTGAGATCGGATAAACATCTAGGATTTCGTGAACCAACTCTCTCACCCCTCCGCCGTAGTGTATCCTCACTCATGCCCGCGAGGAGTGCCTCGTGTAGATCGCCGACGGGAATCTGACCGCTATCCACGGCGCCACGTTCTGGGTGATACCTCTGATCACCGTACTCCGAGTCGGGAACCGAATCGTTGACACCGAGAGCGCGGTCGAACTCAGGGGCGTCCTGTGGACTGGGCTCGTCTGGCGTCATCGGTCGAGCACTTCGACGTTGGGATTCGCACCAGTTGGCCCAGCGACCGCTTTCGCACGCTCGAGTTCGCGGATCTCTTGCTGGGCCCGCCGTTCGAGGGCATCTGCCCGACGACAGCGGTCGATTCTCTCGCCGTCGACGACGTCGTCGTCATCGATCGTGAAGCGCTTGCCACGGTGGTCGATCTGCTCGAGCATCAGTACGCGTCCTCCTGAGCCGCGTCTCGAGCGTCAGCCCGCAGGTGGTCGTATCGGATCTCACAGCTGTCCGAGCAGAACCGGCCGGCGTATCCTCCACGATCACGGGTGAATGCCGAACAATTCGGCATCCGACACGCGTTGCCGTCGGTCATCTGGCGATACCTCGCTTCAGGAACTGAGTCGTCTCCGCGTCTGGCGACGCTGGTGCTACATCAGTTGTTTGCATGGATTGCTGCGGTGGGCTTCAGTCGAACCCCCGCACCTCTTTTGGGGGCGACAAACCATCTCGAGCGAACAACTAGTTCAACTCGCAGTTCATCAGTAGATAGTCGCATGGTTTCTTTATTCAGAAAAATCCATGAAACCGGATCGACCGATTCGGTAACTACAGATGCTTATTGAACGCTGGACGGTCTATCAGGATTGAGAGATATTCGGAATCGTGTGCTGAATACAAGGCGCATAGTCTGCATGCTGTGAGGCCAACCAACGAACAACAGTGGTGGATAAGACAGATATTT
>Ga0065697_1000184_pt1 | contig 39662 bp, 39 predicted proteins | sample AntLakMe24m_08um_FD_59086 | JGI IMG/M metagenome (GOLD analysis project Ga0065697, IMG submission 59086) | Hypersaline microbial communities from Antarctic Deep Lake - 24m 0.8um v2 (version 3) | ecosystem: Environmental > Aquatic > Non-marine Saline and Alkaline > Hypersaline | place: Deep Lake... | reverse complement strand
CACGAGCCTGAGGGTGGCGGCATCGTCCGCCCCATCGTCGTCGTCAGTGAGCGGGTTGTTGTCGATCAGGCCGTCGGTGGTCTCGTTGCCACCGGCGGTTTCGTTGCCACCGGCGGTTTCGTTGCCACCGGCGGTCTCGTTGCCGTCGCCGCCGGCGGTTCCTCTCCCGGCTTCGGTTCCGCTCCCGTCGGCGTCCCCGTCCGCCGCGGCGGAGCGCTCCAAGCCGAGCAACCCACCGACTGACAGCGGCTGATGGTTCGTCCAGTTCTCGAAGCGGTCCTCGCGGACCGCGATGAGCGGGTCGGGGAACGCAACGACGGTGAACGGCTGCAGCTCACCGAGGGTTCGCTGGAGCTCCGCCACGGCCTCGCGTCGTTCGTCGCCGTCCGCTCGGCGCTGGGTCGCGAGCAACTCGTCGACGCCGTTGATGTCGGTGAATCCGAACGGGTTCTGCCACCCCGACTCCGCGACGAACTGGGAGTGAGTGAACGCGTACATCGCGTCCGGGTCGAACGGCTCCGCCTCCCGGAACTGCCCGACGTACACGTCGAAGTTGTGGTTGATGAGCACCTTCCGCCGGAGGTCGGTGTGCCCGAGGGTGCTGATCCGGGCGTCGATGCCCACTGCGTTCAGGTTCTCCGCGAGGTGTCTGGCGATCCGAATCGCGTTGGGGTCCCTGTCGGCGGGCGGGGCGTTGATCTCAAGAGTTAGCTGCGAGGACCGGTCGCGTCCCGCGATGTTCCGTGTGCGGCCGAGACAGCCGGCGCTCAGGGCCGCGAACCCTCCCGCGAGCGCGCCGCGCCGACTGATCTGCCGAGTCATGTGTTCGTCGCTGTTTCGTCCCTCGCGTATATCTCTTCTGTGGTGTCGTCGCCGGACCGAACTCCGGATCCGGGTGCGAAGCGCGGCGGTCGCCTGCCAATTCGCCAGATCCGCTGGCCCCTCAGATCACGTCGGCGAGCGGGAGTGTCAGTCCGATCGCCCACGACACGAGCCCCGCCGCGAGCACTGGGCGGTCGGCGGCGGCACGCCCTATCGCGACGACGCCGAGCGCGGCGAGGAGGGCCACCCGGTGGACGAGGAGATCGGGCGGCACCGCCACGCCGAGCGCGGCGAAGTCGATCACGAACCCGGCGCCGAGCCCGACCACGACACCGAGGAACGCCGCGCTCGGGTCCGAATCGGGTGCCTGCGCGACGACGAGCGCCGGAATCCCGACCGCGATGACCAGGTACAGCGGGCCAGCGATGAGTTTTGGTTCCGACCCCGGGGTACCGGCGGCCTCCAGCGCGACCCCTCGCCACTCGGACGCCGACGATGAGGGCCGCGAGCGCGGTGCCGAGGACCGCCGCGTCCGCGTGTCGGACCGCCTCCCGCTGGGTCCGACGCGCGAGTTCGACGGCCGCCGCCCGGGTCCGGCGTCGGAGCAGCGCGCCTCCCAGCATCGCCACCGACGCCGGCTCGATCACAGAGACCCAGCCATCGCTCCAGCCGCCCTCCATGCCGCGGTACTCGCGGCTAACCTCGGCGTCGACCGCGCCGTAAATGAATTCGTCTTCGAGCCGGACCGCCGGGTCGTCGATGCCCGGAACCGTGTGGCGGAGTCGGAACCAGTCGTAGTACTCCTCGTGGGCCTGTACCGCGGTGTAGGTTCCGTCGGGCGACTCGTACGCCCGGAGGTGGTCGCGCACGCCGAGGTACGCCCCGTCGTGGAGTTCGAACGTCTCACCGAGCCAGACGCCGCGGTCGGGTTCTTCCATGTAGCTGTACCGGTCGGAACTGTGCGCGTCCGCCCAGTCGCGTTCGACGAGCGCCAGCACCTGATCGGCGTCGGCGGTCGCCGCCGCCTCCGCTTCCTCGGTCTCCTCCCAGTCGGTCCCCGTCCGCCTCTCAATCGCGTGCCGCGTCGTCTCCGCATCGGCGTGAACGAGGACGTTGATCGCGAGCGTCCGCCCCTCCACCGAGGTATCTCGGCTCGTGTACGGCCAGAGTCGGTAGTCGCCGTCGACCGTGATGAGCGACTCCTCCTCGACCGCCGAAGGCGCCGGCTCGTCGACGATCGGTGGCGGCGCCTCGTCGCCTGCCCCGGCGAAAAAGCCGGAGGCCGCGAGCCCAACACCGACCACGACGAGGAGCGCGACGACGACCGTCGTCCGTCTCATGGGTCGTGTGAAGGTGGCGGGGGAGAAACGCCTTTGGGTGAATTTCTGCGATCTCCGCCGTTCACCAGGTCTCGACGAACCCTTCCCGCACGTCCTCCGCGCACCCCTCGCAGTCGGGGTGGCCGCCCTCGAAACACGACGGTCGTCCCTCGGCGTCGACGGCGACGGCCCGGCGCTCAGCGTGTCGGCGACAGACGATCCGGGCGCGCCCCTCGTCGTCGGTCGGGAGGTCGTACTGCTCCGCCCCCGAGCCGTCGCCAGCGGGATCCGTCTTCGCCTCGGAGTACGCCCGCTTAGCCTCCTCGAACTGCTTGCCCGCCTTGCGGAGCTGCTGGCGGATGACGCGTTCGAGTTGGTCGTCCATACCCGTCGTTTCGGCGCGTCGGATATAGGTCCGTTGCCGAGGGCGGGACGGGACCGAGCGCGCCTCGTCGCGGTCGATCTGTCGTCATTCCTGTCGCGATCGACTCGCCAGCACCCTCGTTGGTCCGTTCCATGCTACTGTTCCACTCGAAACGACGCCCGCGTGTGACTGACGCGTGTCAGACGCAGGCGCGATCGGCTGCTTCGGTGATCTACCGGAACCAGCGAAATCCCGGTACGAGGCGCCAAAAGCACCGATCAGTTCACTTTCACTCTGGTCACACACGTTTTAATACCGTGAGGAACCAACCGTCGTACGCCTCCCATTGAAACACGACCGGAGGCGGAGACACCCCATGAGCGAACTGCGACAGGAAGCGGAAGCGATAGCGGAACAGTTCTCGGACCACCTAGACGTCGGCGCCGACGAGGTCGAGGAGCGACTGGAAAACCTCGTCAACGAGTACCGCGTCCCCCTCGACGAGGCGCGTCGGAGCGTCACCAACAGCTACCTCGAAGACGCCGGGATGGAGCGCGACGAGCTCGGCCGCGGCGGGAGCGAATCGGTCCTTGTCAACGAGATCGACGAGGACGAGCAGTGGGTCGACCTGCGCGTTGAGCTGGTCGACCTGTGGGAGCCCCGCAGCGACTCGATCTCGCAGGTCGGACTCTTAGGCGACGAGTCGGGCACGATCAAGTTCGTCGCCTTCGAGACCTCTGACCTCCCCGAGCTGACTGAGGGACAGGCGTACGAGCTCTCCAACGTCGTCACCGACGAGTACGAGGGGAGCTACTCGGTGAAGCTCAACCGGACCACCCAGATCACCGAGATCGACGAGGAGATCGAGGTCGGCGACAACGCCGACACCGTCGAGGGAGCCCTCGTGGACATCCAGTCCGGCTCCGGGCTGATCAAGCGCTGCCCCGAAGAGGACTGCACGCGCGTCCTCCAGAACGGACGGTGTTCCGAGCACGGACAGGTCGAGGGCGAGTTCGACCTCCGGATCAAGGGCGTCCTCGACGACGGCGAGACCGTCACCGAGGTCATCTTCGACCGCGAGGCCACCGAGGAGCTCACCGGGATGGGCTTAGAGGAGGCCAAGGACATGGCGATGGACGCGCTCGACACCACCGTCGTCGCCGAGGAGATGGGCGACGACGTGCTCGGGCGATACTACCGCGTCACCGGCCCCACCTTCGGCCGGTACGTTCTGGTCGACGAGATGGAAGACCCCGGTGCGGTCGACGTTGAAAACGCGCTGATCGAAGCGAGGTCGATTTAAATGAGCCAATCTGCCCCCACCCGAGAAGTCGCCCGGCGCGTGTTCGCGACCGAATTCAACGACGCCGGCTTCACGTTCACCGAGTCCGACGACGAGCGCGCCCCCGTCTACGCGCTGCTGCCGACGGGTGAGTCATCGAACCGCGTGTTCTTCGTCGGCACCCTCACGGAGAAGGAGGACGTCGGCGAGGACGCCGAGTACTGGCGCGGCCGCATCGTCGACCCGACGGGCACGTTCTTCGTGTACGCCGGCCAGTACCAGCCCGAGGCCGCCTCCAAGCTCCGCGATCTGGAGCCGCCCGCCTACGTCGCAGTCGTGGGAAAGCCCCGGACGTACGAGACCGACGACGGCACCGTCCGGGTCTCGGTCCGCCCCGAGTCGATCACCGAGGTCGACGCCAACACTCGCGACCGCTGGGTCGCGGAGACGGCCAAGCGAACGATCGAGCGCGCCGCCGCGTTTGACGACGAGGGGAACGAGTACGCGCGGATGGCCCGCGAGGAGTACGACCTCGACCCCGAGACGTACAAGGCCGCCGCGCTGTCGGCGCTGGAGGATCTCGACGAGAGCGACGGCGACGAGCTCGCGGGCGACGGGTCCGAGGGTGACGATACCGCGACCGACGATACCGCGAGCGACGACACCGCTCCGGACGGATCGGATTCGGCCGGCACGCCGGAGCCCTGACGCGATCGGTTCGGCCCGACTCCGGTCTGCCCCCGGAACGTAATTTCCAATCTTGCGATCGTCTGACAAACGCTTAAGTATATTGCGCGACGATCGGTCCGATAATGGGCAACAAGAACAAAACGATCTCGTTCCGCGTCAACGAGGACGCCTTCGAGACCCTCCGCGACATCGCCGAGGAGCGGGATATCTCGCTGTCGGCGGTCTTCCGGGACTACGTGGATACGCTCGTTGCCCACGACGGACAGGTCCGCGTCATCCCCGAGGCGGAACTCGAAAGCATGGGCGACACCGGGGAGTCGTTCCCTCCCAAGATCGAGGTTCCGAAGAGTTTCGTGCGCGAGCACGAGCGGCTGGAACTCGAGGCCGATCACCTCCGCGAGCAGTTGGAGGAGCACAAACGCTACGTCAACTACCTCCGCGAGCAGCTTGAGGACGGCGACGAAGAGGTGATCCAGCTCGAAGACCTCGACGGCGAACCCGACGAGCCCTCGTTCCGGCTCGGATAGTCGACGGCGGGTCGTTTTCGACCTCTCCCGACAACGCTTTTTCCGTCTCGCCGCAGTTCCTCGTCCCCGATCAGCCGCGCCTTCGACAGGCGGAGAAACCTACCCGATCGTTCGGTACTGTTCGGTGAAACGACGATGTCGGCGAAAATATTGCTGGATATGCCTTGAGTTGTTCAAAAACGTCCGATTCTCTCCGACTCTGATGGACAGTTCCTCACCCCTCCTATCGATTTCTGACTATAATAAACTATTTACGAAAACCATAATACCCGGGCGTCGAACCCTTCGTGTATGAAGAGGTGGGTTCGACCGTGAGCGTGTTCGACAGAGCGTACGACGATCCGGTCCGCGTTCTCGACGAGGGCGGCGAGGTCGTCGGCGACGTGCCGGACCTCGACGACGAGGCGCTCGTCGAGATGTACCGGGACATGCGGCTGGCGCGGCACTTCGACGGTCGCGCCGTGAGCCTCCAGCGGCAGGGGCGGATGGGGACGTATCCGCCGCTGTCCGGACAGGAGGGCGCGCAGATCGGCTCCGCGACCGCGCTCGACGAGGACGACTGGATGGTCCCCTCGTACCGCGAGCACGGCGCGGCGCTCGTTCGTGGACTCCCGCTGAAACAGACCCTACTCTACTGGATGGGCCACGAGGCGGGCAACGCGACGCCCGAGGGCGTGAACGTGTTCCCGGTCGCGGTCCCCATCGCCTCGCAGGTCCCGCACGCCACCGGTGCGGCGTGGGCGTCGAAGCTCCGCGGCGAGAACGACGCGTTCCTCTGTTACTTCGGGGACGGCGCGACCAGCGAGGGCGACTTCCACGAGGGGGTCAACTTCGCGGGCGTGTTCGATACGCCGACCGTCTTCTTCTGTAACAACAACCAATGGGCCATCTCCGTGCCCCGCGAGCGACAGACGCGGAGTGCGACGCTGGCCCAGAAGGCGGAGGCGTACGGGATCGACGGGGTACAGGTCGACGGGATGGACCCGTTGGCGGTGTACAGCGTCACGAAGGCAGCCGTCGAGAAGGCGCGTGACCCCGAGACCGACCGACCTCGCCCGACGCTGATCGAGGCGATCCAGTATCGGTTCGGCGCGCACACGACCGCCGACGATCCGACGGTCTACCGCGACGACGACGAGGTCGAGAGCTGGAAACGGAAGGACCCGATCCCGCGACTCGAACGCTACCTCCGGTCCGAGGGCGTGCTCGACGACGAGCGCGTCGCGGAGATCGAGACCGCCGTCGAGACACGGGTGGCAGAGGCCATCGAGGCGGCCGAGTCGGAGGTGCGGCCGAAGCCACAAGAGATGTTCGAGCACGCGTACGCGGAGCTCCCACCCGAGCTAGAGCGGCAGTACGAGGAGTTCGCGGCGTTCCGCGAGGCACACGGCGACGAAGCATTCTTGGAGGAGTGAATGAGCGAGACACAGAACCTTACCGTGGTACAGGCGGTTCGAGACGGATTGTACACCGAGATGCGCGAGGACGACGACGTCCTCGTGTTGGGCCAAGATGTGGGGAAGAACGGCGGCGTCTTCCGCGCGACCGAGGGCCTGTTCGACGAGTTCGGCGGCGACCGCGTCGTCGACACCCCGCTTGCAGAGTCGGGGATCGTCGGTGCCGCCGTCGGCATGGCCGCGATGGGACTCAAACCCGTTCCCGAGATCCAGTTTTCGGGGTTCATGTATCCCGGTTTCGACCAGATCGTCTCCCACATGGCCCGCTTCCGGACGCGAAGCCGGGGGCGATTCAACCTGCCGATGACCCTCCGCGCCCCGTACGGTGGCGGAATTCGGGCGCCGGAGCACCACTCCGAGTCGAAGGAGGCGTTTTACGCCCACGAGGCCGGGCTGAAGGTCGTCATCCCCTCGACCCCGTACGACGCGAAGGGGCTGCTCGCGGCGTCGATTCGCGACCCCGACCCGGTGATCTTCCTCGAACCGAAGCTCATCTACCGGGCGTTCCGCGGCGAGGTGCCCGAGGAGCCGTACACCGTTCCCATCGGTGAGGCGGTCACCCGCCGTGAGGGCGGCGACGTGGCGGTGTTCACCTACGGCGCCATGACGCGCCCGACGCTCGAGGCCGCTGAGACCCTCGCCGAGGAGGGGATCGATTGCGAGGTCGTCGACCTCCGAACCGTCTCACCGCTCGACCGCGAGGCGATCATCGAGGCGTTCGAGGCCACCGGGCGTGCCGTCGTCGTCCACGAAGCCCCGAAGACGGGGGGGCTCGCCGGCGAGATCACGGCGATCATTCAGGAGGAGGCGCTCCTGTATCAGGAGGCGCCCGTGAAGCGCGTCACCGGATTCGACGTGCCGTACCCGCTGTACGCGCTGGAGGACTACTACCTCCCGACCGCGACCCGCATCGAGGAGGGTATCAGAGAGGCGGTGGAGTTCTGACCATGCCGGTCAAAGAGTTCAAACTGCCCGACGTGGGCGAAGGAGTCGCCGAGGGCGAGCTGGTCACTTGGCTGGTCGCGCCCGGCGACCGCGTCGAGGAGGATCAGCCGGTCGCGGAGGTCGAGACCGACAAGGCGCTCGTCGAGGTCCCCTCGCGGTACGACGGGACCGTCGAGGAGCTGTTCGTCGAGGAGGGAGATATCGTCCCCGTCGGCGACGTGATCATCTCGTTCCGCGTCGGAGAGGACGGTGAAGACGTCGAGGCGGGAGGAGACGACTCCGCAGAGACGGGAGCCGACGCCACGGAGCCGGAGCCGGAGACGGACATCGGCGCCGAGACCGACGCGGAATCCGACGCCGAGACGGAGCCCGACACCCCGCCCGGCCGGACCTTCGCGCCGCCGTCGGCCCGTCGACTCGCCCGCGAACTGGGCGTCGACATCGCCGTCGTCGACGGGAGCGGTCCCGGCGGTCGGATCGGCGAGGCCGACGTGCGGGCGCACGCGGAGGGCGGTGGCGACCACGCTGGCGCCGACGCGGGCGATTCTGGCTCCGACAAGGCACCGGCCCCGACCCCGACCGACGTGGGATCCAGTGACCGGAAATCCGCCGTACACAAGCGCGGTGACGACGGATCCGCCGAATCCTCTGCGGACGCCCCGTCCGCTGCCGGGGCTCCCGAGTCGGCCGGCCGCGAGACGACGCTCGCGACGCCCGCGACCCGGAAGGTCGCCCGCGAACTGGGCGTCGACATCGACGACGTGCCGACCGACGAGACCCGGGACGGCGAGGCGTTCGTCACCGGCGAGATCGTTCGGGCCTACGCGGAGGCGCTGGAGTCGGGGGCGTCGCCCGCGGCGGACGCGGTCGATACGTCGGCGCCCGAACCGAAATCCGCCGATGCCTCGCCGAGCGCCCCTGGCTCGGCCGACGAGACCATCCCCCTATCGCGGGGTGCGGCGTACCATCGGAAAAGCAGATGGAGCGGTCGAAGTACACCGCTCCGCACGTCAGCCACCACGATACCGCCGAGGTCGACGGGCTGGTGGCGGCGCGGGAAGAACTGAAACGGCGCGCGGAGGAGCAGGGCGTGAAGCTCACCTACATGCCGTTCGTGATGAAGGCGATCGTCGCGGGGCTGAAGGAGTACCCGTCCCTCAACAGTGAGCTTCGCGAGGACGACGAGGAAATCGTGTTGAAGGGCGACTACAACCTCGGGATCGCCGTCGCGACCGACGCCGGGCTGATGGTGCCGGTCGTCGAGAACGTCGACGAGAAGGGGCTCTTCGAGCTGGCGGAGGAGGTCAGAGATCTCGCTTCGCGCGCCCGCGAGCGCAAGCTCACGCCGGCGGAGATGAAGGGCGGCACGTTCTCGATCACCAACTTCGGCGCCATCGGCGGGGAGTACGCCACGCCGATCATCAACTATCCCGAGACCGCGATCCTCGGGCTGGGCGCCATCGAGGAGCGCCCGGTCGTGCGCGACGGTGAGGTCGTCGCGGCGCCGACGCTTCCGCTGTCGCTGTCGATCGACCATCGCGTGATCGACGGCGCGGTCGCGGCCGAGTTCGCGAACACCGTGATGGAACACCTTGAACATCCGCTGCTACTGTTGACTCAATAATGGTTGTCGGAGACATCGCAACCGGAACGGAGGTACTGGTGATCGGCGCGGGACCGGGCGGCTACGTCGCCGCCATCCGCGCCGCACAGAAGGGGCTCGACACGACGCTCGTCGAGAAGGACGCCTACGGCGGCGCCTGCCTGAATCGCGGCTGTATCCCCTCGAAGGCGCTGATCACGGGATCGGGGCTCGCTCACGAGGCCGGCAACGCCGAGTCGATGGGTATCCACGCGGACCCCGCCGTCGACATGGGGAAGATGGTCGAGTGGAAAGACGGCGTGGTCGACCGACTCACCGGCGGCGTCGAGAAGCTCTGTAAGGCGAACGGCGTCAACCTCGTGCCGGGGACCGCCTCGTTCGTCGACGAACACACCGCGCGCGTCGCCCACGGCGGCCAGGGACAGGGCTCCGAGTCGATCGAGTTCGAGCACGCGATCATTGCGACCGGATCGCGGCCGATCCAGATACCCGGCTTCGAGTTCGCCGAGGACCACGTCTGGAGCTCCGCCGACGCGCTCGACGCCGACACGGTCCCCGACCGGCTCGGGATCGTCGGCGGCGGGTATATCGGCATGGAGCTGGCGACGACGTACGCCAAGCTCGGCGCCGACGTGACCGTCGTCGAGATGCTCGACGACATCCTCGACCCCTACGAGGACGACGTGAAGCGGATCGTCCGCAAACGGGCCGAGGAGCTGGGCGTCGAGTTCCACTTTGGCGAGGGCGCGAGCGAGTGGTCGGAGGGCGCCGACGGCGGCTACCTCCTCCACACGGAGACCGAGGAGGGCGAGGAGTCGACGTACGGCGCCGACAAGATCCTCGTCGCCGTCGGCCGCCAGCCTGTCACAGACGGACTCGACGTAGACAATGCCGGGATCGAGACGGACGACCGCGGCTTCATCGAGACGGACGACCGCACCCGCACCGCGGTCGAGCACATTCACGCCGTCGGCGACGTGGCGGGCGACCCGATGCTCGCGCACGTGGCCTCGAAACGAGGGGATCGTCGCTGCCGAGGTGATCGCGGGCGAACCCACGGCGCTCGACCAGCAGGCGATCCCGGCGGCCGTCTTCACCGACCCCGAGATCGGAACGGTCGGGATGACCGAGGAAGAAGCCGAGGCGGACGGGTTTGACCCGGTGGTCGGCGAGATGCCCTTCAACGCCTCCGGTCGCGCGATGACGACCGGTCACACCGAGGGGTTCGTCCGGCTCGTCGCCGACGACGAGACCGGGTTCGTCCTCGGCGCGCAGATTGTCGGCCCGGAGGCCTCGGAGCTGATCGCCGAGGCCGCGCTCGCGATCGAGATGGGCGCGACGCTGGAGGACGTGGCGGCGACGGTCCACACCCACCCGACGCTCGCGGAGGCGGTAATGGAGGCCGCGGAGAACGCCCGCGGACAGGCGATTCACACGCTGAATCGGTAGGGTGGTAGAAACCGGCGGGCTCGGTGCCCGCGATCCCTTTTAAGCGGAGGCGTCGTAGCCCGCATCATTCACCGCGCTCACGAGCGCGTCCGAATCGGCGTCGCCCTCGACGGTCGCGGACTTGCTCTCGCGGTCCGCAGTCGCACTCTCGACGCCGTCGACGCCTTCGAGCGCCTCCGTGACGCTCTGTTCGCAGTGTTCACACGACATTCCTTCGACGGTGATCGTCTGGCTCATAGCGTACGACAATAGGGCCGGGGGNGATTTGTCGTTTTCTGCTTCGAGACCGCGGGTCGGGAGCCCAGTTGACTTTGGAATCCGAACCGCTCCGGCCAACCGTCTTATATATCGGTCTCGTACCGGGATACATGCGCGACCTCGACGAGACGGATTTAGAGATCCTGTCGCTTCTGGCTGAGGACGCCCGGCGCCCATTTAGCGAGATCGGCGACCGGGTTGGGCTGTCGGGACCGGCGGTCTCCGACCGCGTCACCCGGCTGGAGGAGACCGGCGTTATCAAGCGATTCACGGTCGACGTCGATCGGACGAAGCTCCGCGCCGGGGTTCCCGTTCTGGTGGACGTGGAGCTGCCGGTTGGCGCCGAATCGACCGACGGATCGAACACCCTCGACGCGGCCCGCGAGCGCGTCCGCGACGCCGACGCCGTCGAGCACCAGTTCGTCACGGCTGAGGGCGACCTCCGCGTGTACGCCCGCGTCGAGGGCCGGAACGTTCGGGAGTGGGTGGTCGGGCTGTTTGAGGGGGTCGGCGTCGAGGACTACACGGTCACGCTGGTCGACGAGTTCGAGTGGACGCCCTCGATCGAGGGCGTGGAGTTCGCGTTGACCTGCGCGGAGTGTTCCAACACGGTCGACAGCGAAGGCGAGACGGCGCGGATCGACGGCGAGGTGTACCACTTCTGTTGTCCGTCCTGCCTGTCGCAGTTCCGGGAGCGGTACCAGCGGCTGGAGGAGGGGGCGTGATCTGACGGATCGGTTGTTTATAAGTCATTTTTGTCGGTGAGTATCTCTAAAGCCCTAGCCGATCGCTTATAAACGGTTCCTGACGGCAGATCGACGGTGAACACCTCCAAAGCCCCAGCCGTGAGGACAGCGCAGGCGACGCAAGCACTGCAGGGAGTGAGTGAGGCGAACGACCGAAGCGCGCAGCGAGAGTGCGCTGTCCTCACGGCTGCCCCTTTGAGTCCCGCCCCGCCCCGCACAGCACCGCCACACCTCCCCACCCTCGTCGGTCGCCCGTCGCTTCGCTCGGGCTGCTCCAGCCCGCGCTGGCCACCGGGGCGATGACGCTGTCCAGCGTGAGCGTGCTCGCCAACAGCCTGCTGTTCCGGCGGTACGAGCCGGACCGCGACTACCGGCTGCTCGGTCGGCTGCGGTGAGGCGAGCCGCTAGCTCCGATCACGGCTCGCCTCTCGCCACGCGGTACGCCTGATCGGCGTACCGGAATCGCGTCGTCTCGTTGTCGAAGCCAACGGTCTGATCGGCCGTTCGCGTGTCCGTGCGGAGGACTACCCGCTCGACTGCTTCGTCCGTGAACGCGAGCAGATTTCGGTAGCCCCGATTCCGTCGCCGCATCACCTGCTCGGGGATGAGCATGCGGCCCGCCGTCTGCGCTCGCTCCAGCGTGAGGCTGGCTCGCTCTCCGTCGTCACCGTTTGACGCAGCCCGCCACCCATCTGCGGTGACAGTCACCGCGGTTCCGTCCGACTCGCTCGTCGCGTTGTCCGTCGGCGCGACGGAGACCGGCGGTGCGTCGAACTCGACGAGGGCGGCGCTATTCGACATCGTGCGCCCGTATCCCACGACGGCGGCGTAGTGGCCTCCACCGAGGTACGGATCGCGCTCGGCGAGTCCGTCGGATCGGTCGATCCGCCTCCCGACGTGTTGCAGCCGGCGAACGCCCCGAGGGCGGCGGATAGGCCGACGAGGAGGGACCGTCGATGCATACTCGCCCTGTCCGTCAGCGTGTGAAGGGTCTTGTGGGGTCGCTGGTGGGGCGCACTCGCCTACCGGATGTCGATTTGATATAGCGGAATACAATTTAATCACACAATCTAGCTCCAATCCCCCGCTCAACGGCTACGACCGCCTCGCCCGTCGGTTCCGGTCCCGTGAGCGACGATCGACCGGCTTTTTCCCCGCCGCGCCGTCGGATCGGGTATGGCCGACGAGTTCGACCCCGAGAAGTTCGAGGACAAGTACGCCCACTACTTCAACGAGCTCCAGCGGGCGTACAAGAACGCGTTCAACCAGATGAACGACCGGTACGACTCGGAGCTGATCCACGGAATCGACCAGACGGTGCTCAACGAGTCCGAACCGTTCTACGAGGACGGCGAGTTCCGCGTCGAACTCCCCGAGAACCCCCGCGAGCGCATCCGTGGGGCAGTTCCCGTCGACGATGAGCTGTTCAAGGAGGCGCTCAACGAGTACGTCGACCGGATCGAGTCGGAGCTGTACCGGACGCTGGGCGTCGATCGCCCGGAGTGAGACGACCGCGTTCCGTCCGCTTCACCGCCTAACGCGCCGGTTCTCTCGGATCGCGTTCCGTCGAACCAAAGGCATAAGCCGCCCGGACGCCAATTCGCGAGCATGAGCACGGACACCACTGACGCGGACAACGACCTCCGCGAGCGGATCACGAACTTCCTGCGACGCAACTTCCCGCAGATCCAGATGCACGGCGGGAGCGCCGCCATCAGCCACCTCGACCGCGAGAGCGGCGAGGTCACAGTCCAGCTCGGTGGCGCCTGTTCCGGCTGCGGTATCTCTCCCATGACGATCCAAGCGATCAAGTCCCGGATGGTCAAGGAGATCCCCGAGATCGAGACGGTCCACGCCGACACGGGCGCGGGCGCCGGCGCCGACGGCGACCTCGGCGGCACCAGCAGCGGCGGCATGTCACCCTCCTTCCCCGGCGAGACGACCGACGACGGCGGCGACGACGAAGGCCCCCAGGCCCCGTTCTGAGCGGTTCTCCCGATCTCGCGGCTTCGTTCTCTCCCGTTTTCCGCACTCAGATAGCTATTCGCTCGTCAGTTCGGTATCTGACGCGTCTCTAGTTGATTCTGTGTGGGCGTGGTTGAGCCCTGTTGCGCGTGTTTAAATCGGATTTCGCTATATCAATTTCTCCTCCCGACGCGACTGAAGGCTTTTTGCCCCCGGCGGTCGTGGACGGTTCCTATGCACCATCGGGAAGTCGAGTCGACGGCGGAGTACGTCGCGCGGTTCGAGACGGGCGCCGACTGGCGCGAGGAAATCGAGGACCTCGCCCGCGCGGAGGACGTCGAGGCGGGCTGGTTCACGGCGCTCGGGGCCGTACAGGACGCGGAGGTGTGGTTCTACGACCAGGATGAGACAGAGTATCAGTCGGTGACCTTCGACGAGCCGCTGGAGGTCGCGGCCTGCGTCGGCAACGTCTCGCTGCTCGACGGCGACGTGTTCGCGCACACGCACGTCGTGCTGTCGCGACCGAGCGGACAGGCGCTCGCGGGCCACCTCGACTCTGCGACCGTCTGGGCCGGCGAGTGCCACCTCCGGGCGTTCGCGGAGCCGCTGGAGCGCTCTCACGACGCCGCCACCGACCTCGACTTATGGCTCTGAGGCGGGGCGCGCGGCGATGAGGCCGGACGACGAGCGCTACTTCGCTCAGATCGAAGACCGGCTCGACGAGGCGTGGGACGTGGCCGAGGCCGCCAAGGAGCAGGGTCACGACCCGAAACCGAAGATCGAGATCCCGATCGCCCGCGATATGGCCGACCGGGTCGAGAACATTCTCGGAATCGACGGGGTCGCGGAGCGCGTCCGCGAGTTGGAAGGCGAGATGTCCCGCGAGGAGGCGGCCCTCGAACTCGTCACCGACTTCGTCGAGGGGACCGTCGGCGACTACGACTCCCGGGCCGGCAAGGTCGAAGGCGCGGTCCGGACCGCGGTCGCGCTGCTCACCGAGGGGGTCGTCGCCGCGCCGATCGAGGGGATCGACCGGGTCGAGCTGCTGGAAAACGACGACGGCACCGAATTCGTCAACGTCTACTACGCCGGTCCGATCCGGTCTGCGGGCGGGACCGCGCAGGCGCTGTCCGTGCTCGTCGCCGACTACGCCCGATCGTTGCTCGACATCGACGAGTACAAGCCGCGAGACGTAGAGGTCGAGCGCTACGCCGAGGAGATCTCGTTGTACGACAAGGAGACAGGCCTCCAGTACTCGCCGAAGGACAAGGAGTCGAAGTTCATCGCACAGCACATGCCCGTCATGCTCGACGGGGAAGCGACGGGCGACGAGGAGGTCTCCGGGTTCCGCGATCTGGAACGCGTCGACACCAACTCCGCGCGCGGCGGGATGTGTCTCGTGGCCGCCGAAGGGATCGCGCTGAAGGCCCCGAAGATCCAGCGGTACACCCGCGACCTCGACGAGGTCGACTGGCCGTGGCTGCAAGATCTGATCGACGGAACGATCGGCAAGGACGGCGGCGGCGCGAGCGACGAGGCTCCCGAGAATGCCGGCGCAGAGGGAGACGACGACAGCGAGGACACCGCGGGCAACGAGAGCGACGGGGACGACGCGGATGATGCCGATTCGGAAACCGATGGCCCTGCTGGCCCCCCTCCGTCCGAAGTCCTCACAGAAGTTCCTCCGGGACCTGATCGCAGGCCGTCCCGTCTTTACCCACCCGAGTGAGGCGGGTGGATTCCGACTTCGATACGGTCGCGCGCGCAACCACGGGTTCGCGACCGGCGGGGTCCACCCGGCGACCATGCACCTCGTCGACGACTTCCTCGCGGCGGGCACCCAGATCAAGACGGAGCGTCCGGGGAAAGCCCACGGGGTCATCCCCGTCGACTCCATCGAGGGGCCGACCGTGCGACTCGCGAACGGCGAGGTCCGGCGGATCGACGACCCTGAGGAGGCGAAGGAGATCCGGAACGGCGTCGAGAAAGTGCTCGATCTCGGCGAGTATCTCGTCAACTACGGCGAGTTCGTCGAGAACAACCACCCGCTCGCGCCCGCCTCGTACGTCTACGAGTGGTGGGTTCAGGAGTTTGAGACCGCCGGTGCCGACGTGCAGGCCATGCGGGACGACCCCCACGTCGACCTTGAACACCCCGATGTCGACGAGGCGCTCGCGTGGGCGCGCGAGTACGACTGTCCGCTTCACCCGGAGTACACGTACCTCTGGCACGACGTGTCGGTCGATGCGTTCGAGGCGCTCGCAGATGCGGTTGCCGCCGGCGACGTGGTCGAGGGCGTCCTCGCGATCGAGCGCACGGAGACGACGCAGCACGCGCTGGAGTCGCTGCTGGTCCAACACGTCGCGACGCCGGACGCGCTCCGGATCCCCACGTGGCGCCCGCTGGCGCGGTCGCTCGGAATCGACGACGGGCTCCGAAAGACGTGGAGCGCGGACGACCTCTCGGCGGCGGCCCGCGAGTGGGATGACGGTGAGAACGCGGTGAAAGCCATCAACGAAGTCGCTCCCTTCGAGATTCGCGAGCGGGCGCCGACCCGGATCGGCAACCGGATGGGCCGCCCGGAGAAGTCGGAGAGCCGTGACCTCTCGCCGGCGGTCCACACCCTGTTCCCGATCAACGAGGCCGGCGGCCCCCAGCGCGACGTGGCGGAGGCCGCGGGGACGATGGACGACTCGGGCCACCGAGGGCGGCTGGACCTGGAGGTCTCCGACCGGGTGTGCCCCGACTGTGGCGAGCACACGTACCGGGCGCAGTGCCCGGACTGCGGGGTCCACACCGACCTCCACTACGAGTGCGGCGACTGCGGCACCGTCTGCGAGCCCGACGAGGCCGGCCGCGTCGAGTGCCCGCGCTGCGAGTGGGAGGTGACGGCGGCGACCTACCAGGAGGTCGACCTCAACGACGCGTACCGCTCCGCGCTGGAGACCGTCGGCGAGCGGGAATCCGCCTTCGAGATTCTGAAGGGCGTTCAGGGGCTCACCTCGCGGAACAAGACCCCCGAGCCGATCGAGAAGGGGGTCCTCCGCGCGAAAAATGGTGTCACATCGTTCAAGGACGGCACCGTCAGGTACGACATGACCGACCTCCCGGTCACGTCGGTCCGCGCCGAGGAGCTCGACATCACCGCCGACCACCTCCGAGAGATCGGTTACGAGACAGATATCGACGGCGAACCCCTGCGCCACGACGATCAACTGGTGGAGCTTCGGGTGCAGGACATCGTCCTCTCCGACGGCGCTGCCGAGCACATGCTCAAGACTGCGGGCTTCGTCGACGACCTCTTAGAGCAGTTCTACGGGCTCGACCGCTTCTACGAGTTCAACGAGCGCGACGACCTCGTCGGCGAGCTCGTCTTCGGGGATGGCGCCGCACACGAGCGCCGCAACTGTCGGGAGAGTGGTGGGTTTCACGTCGGCCGCCGTGGGATACGCTCATCCGTACTTTCACGCCGCCAAGCGGCGCAACTGCTTCCACCCGGAGACGGAGATTGAGTATCGAGACGACGCAGGGTGGCACCGCGAGACCATCGAGAAATTCGTTGAGGAGCGACTGAATGATCCCCAGACCGACGACTTCGGAACACTCGTCAACGAACTCGATGGCAACGTCGAGGTTCCTTCGATCGACGAACACGGAAACAAGTCGACACAGCCGGTGACTGCCGTCTCGAAACACCTGAGTCAGGACCATCTCGTCCAGGTCGAGACCCAGCGCGGACGTTCGATTCGCGTGACACCCGACCACACGATGCTGCGAGTCGCGGATGGAGGCGTTCAAAAGGTCGCTGCAAACGAACTGGAGATCGGCGATTCGGTCCCGACGACAACTCTTCGTCACGAGATGTCGGTGGGCGCTACTGTCGACGTGACGACGGACGGGGGGATCGAGGCGGACACAGTTGCCTCGGTCGATTTCCTCGAAAGCGACATCGAACACACTTACAATCTCACAGTCGCCGAGACGCACACGCTCGCGGCGAACGATTTACTGGTCGCTCAGTGTGACGGAGACGAGGATTGCGTTATGCTCCTCATGGACGGACTTCTCAACTTCTCGAAGACGTTCTTACCGGACCAACGCGGCGGTCGTATGGACGCGCCCCTCGTGATGTCCTCGCGGATCGACCCGTCGGAGATCGACGACGAGGCGCACAACGTCGACATCGCGCGGGAGTACCCTCGCGAGTTCTACGACGCGACGCTGGAGATGGCCGATCCGGAGTCGGTCGAGGACCTGATTCAGATCGGCGAGGACACGCTCGGGACCGACGAGGAGTACCACGGGTTCGGCCGACACCCACGACACGACGGACATCGCGATGGGACCCGATCTGTCGGCGTACAAGACGCTCGGCGACATGATGGAGAAGATGGACGCCCAGCTGGAGCTGGCCCGGAAGCTGCGCGCGGTCGACGAGACGGACGTGGCCGAGCGCGTGATCGAGTACCACTTCCTGCCGGACATCATCGGGAACCTCCGGGCGTTCTCGCGGCAGAAGACGCGGTGTCTCGACTGCGGCGAGAAGTACCGACGGATGCCGCTATCTGGCGACTGCCGCGAGTGCGGCGGGCGGGTGAACCTCACCGTCCACGAGGGGTCGGTGAGCAAGTACGTCGACACGGCGATCGAGGTCGCCGATCGGTTCGGCTGCCGGCCCTACACGAAACAGCGGTTGAAGGTGTTAGACCAGTCGCTGGAGTCGATCTTCGAGGACGACACCAACAAGCAGTCGGGTATCGCGGACTTCATGTGAGGGATCGGGCTCGGAACGTGGTTATTGAGGCGTTTTAAGCGGTGGTCGGTTCTGTCGACCGTTTATAAGTAATTGATCTCGTTCTGACGGCGAATGTCTCCAAAGCCCCAGCCGCTCGCCTATAACTGATTGAAAGATCTCCGAGGAACACCTCCAAAGCCCCAGCAGCGAGGCCGGCGCACGCTCGTTGCGCTCCTCACTCGCGTTGCTCGCTGCGGTGCTTACGTCGCCTGCGCCGGCCTCGCTGCTGCCCCTTTGAATCCCACCCCGCCCCGCACAGTACCGTACCTCACGCCTCTCCAGCCTCGCCGCTCACTTGGGGCTCCCTTCGGTCGCCCGCGTCGCTCGCGGCGTCCCTCGTGCGACGCTCCTCGCGCCCAGTGGGCGCTCGGAGGCGCGCGCCACCGCTGCTGTCGTCCTATCCGTTTATAAGGAGATCGCCGCTTCAGTCGTCGCCGCGCGCGTCCTCAACCACTTGCACGAACTGGCGGGCGGTCTCGGTGATCGACTCGTAGTCGCCGCGCGCGGCCGCGTCGTAGTCGACGAGGGCGCCGCCCGCGCCGACCGCGAACGCGCCGGCGTCGATGTAGTCTGCGGCGTTGTCGGGGCCCACGCCGCCGGTCGGCATCATCGGGATCTGGCCGAGCGGCCCCTTCATCGCGCCGAGGTGGGCCGGCCCGACGGTCTTCGCAGGAAACACCTTCACGAAGTCGGCACCGGCCTCGTAGCCGCGGATTGCCTCGGTCGGCGTCATCACGCCGGGGGCGCTGACGGCGCCGTAGCGGTTGCACGTCTCGATCACGTCCTCGTGGAGGCTCGGCGAGACGACGAACTCCGCGCCGGCCATCAGCGTCGTTCTGGCGGTCTCGCTGTCGAGGACCGTCCCGGTGCCCACGACGACCTCGTCGTCGAAGGAACCCGCAACCTCGCTGAGCTTCTCGGCGACATTCGGCGTGTCCGCGGTGATCTCAACGGCGGTGACACCGCCGTCGCGTAGCGCCTCCGTGATCTCGATCAGCTGGTCCGCTTCGACCCCGCGCAGCACCGCGACGACGCCGCTGTCGACGAGCCGTGAGAGCGTCTCGTTCATACGCTCCTGTTTCCGAGGGATCACTTAAATGGACGCGGATGCGCACGGGGGCGCTCACCGACCGTGTTATTTTTATCGTGACACCTCCGACCGTGATACTTCTGATCGTGCGACCGATCGACACGAAAACGGCGGCGATCGCGGGCCGACCCGGTCGAAACGGCCGAGACGAAACACTACCCTTTTGACCCTCCTTTCGGTAACAAACGGTATAATGGGCCGACGAAAGAAGATCGTTCAAGAGTGTGAGCGGCTGATGGATGAGCCGGATAACATCCGGAACATCGCCATCGCCGCCCACGTCGACCACGGGAAGACGACGCTCTCCGACAACCTGCTGGCCGGTGCCGGCATGATCTCCCAGGACACCGCGGGCGAGCAGCTCGCGATGGACACGAAGGAGGACGAGCAGGAGCGCGGCATCACCATCGACGCGGCGAACGTNTCGATGACCCACGAGTACGAGGACACCAACCACCTCATCAACCTCATCGACACGCCGGGCCACGTCGACTTCGGCGGCGATGTCACCCGTGCGATGCGCGCGGTCGACGGCGCCTTAGTGGTCGTCGACGCCGTCGAGGGCGCGATGCCCCAGACCGAGACGGTGCTCCGGCAGGCGCTCCGCGAGGGCGTGAAGCCGGCGCTGTTCATCAACAAGGTCGACCGCCTTATCTCCGAGCTTCAGGAGGGGCCACAGGAGATGCAGGAGCGGCTGATGTCCGTCATCGCCGACGTCAACGAGCTCATTCGCGGAATGGCCGAGAACATGGACGACATCCCCGAGGACTGGACCGTCTCCGTCGAGGACGGAACGGTCGGGTTCGGCTCCGCGCTGTACAAGTGGGGCGTCTCGATGCCGTCGATGCAGCGGACCGGCATGGACTTCGGCGACATCATGGACCTCGAACAGAACGACAAACGCGACGAGCTCCACGAGCGGACGCCGCTTTCGGACGTCGTGCTCGATATGGTCTGTGAGCACTTCCCGAACCCGGTCGACGCCCAGCCCCGTCGTGTCCCGCGTATCTGGCGCGGCGACGCGGAGAGCGAGCTGGCCGACACGATGCGGATGGTCAACGAGGACGGCGAGGTCGTCTTCATGGTCACCGACATCTCCATGGACCCGCACGCGGGCGAGATCGCGACGGGCCGCGTCTTCTCCGGGACGCTGGAGAAGGGCCAAGAGCTGTACGTCTCCGGTACTGCGGGCAAGAACCGGATCCAGAGCGTTGGGCTCTTCATGGGGTCCGAGCGCGAGGAAGTGGACCGCGTTCCGGCCGGGAACATCGCGTCCGTCACCGGCCTGCGCGACGCCATCGCAGGCTCCACCGTCTCTTCCGTGGAGATGACGCCGTTCGAGTCGATCGAGCACATCTCCGAGCCGGTCATCACGAAGTCCGTCGAGGCGCAGAACATGGACGACCTGCCGAAGCTCATCGAGACGCTCCAGCAGGTCGCCAAGGAGGACCCGACGATCCAGATCGAGATCAACGAGGACACGGGCGAGCACCTCATCAGCGGGCAGGGCGAGCTCCACCTCGAAGTGATCACCCAGCGGATCCGCGACAACCAGGGCATTCCGGTCATCACCGGCGAACCGATCGTGGTCTTCCGCGAGCAGCCCCAGGAGGCCTCCCGCGAGGTTGAGGGGCAGTCGCCGAACCGCCACAACAAGTTCTACCTCACCGTCGAGCCGATGGCTCAGGAGATCGTTGACGCCATCCAGCTCGGCGAGGTTTCGATGGACATGCCCGAACTGGAGCGCCGCGAGGCGCTGCAGGAGGCCGGCATGGACAAGGACACGTCCCAGAACGTCGAGGACATCCACCGAACCAACATCCTCATCGACGACACGAAGGGGATTCAGCACCTCAACGAGACGATGGAGCTCGTCTTGGAGGGGCTTCAGGAGGCCCTCGATGACGGGCCGCTCGCCGCTGAGCCCGTTCAGGGGTCGCTGTTCCGCTTACACGACGCGAAGCTCCACGAGGACACCATCCACCGCGGTCCCGCGCAGGTTATTCCCGCGGTCCGCAACGCGGTCCACCGCTCGCTGATCGACGGCGAGGTCCGCCTGCTGGAGCCGATTCAGGACGTTCGTATCGACGTTCCCTCGGAGCACATGGGCGCGGCGTCCGGCGAGATTCAGGGTCGCCGTGGCCGCGTCGACGACATGTATCAGGAGGGCGACCTCATGGTTGTCGAGGGCATCGCGCCCGTCGAGGAGATGATCGGGTTCTCCTCTGACATCCGCTCGGCCACTGAAGGCCGCGCCTCGTGGAACACCGAGAACGCGGGCTTCCGCGTGCTCGTCGATAATCTCCAGCGCGAGAAGATTATGGAGATCCGCGAGCGCAAGGGCATGAAGCTGGAACTGCCGCAGTCGATCGACTACTTCTAAGTCGACGACGCGGTCCGCGGTTGCGGTTTTCTGCGGTCTCTCTCTCCCGATTCTTTCGCTCTTTCTGCCCCGTCAGCCACGGGTCCGCTTGACCGCCGACGAACCGCCGACGAGCACGAAGAAGAGCCCGATCGTGATCGCGAGCAGCGGCGCACTCGACGTGCGGTGTTTCAAGAATCCTGCGTCCGGATCCGACGGATCGACGTACGCGGTGGCGGACTCGTCGACGGCGTATTCTTCGACCACCGAACGGGCCGTTGACTCGGTGTCGTAGTTCGTCGAAATCGTCGACGGGAACACGTTCGTGCTCGCGTACGCGGTCCCTTCGTATTCGTAGGTGAAGCGCACTGTCGGGCGGTAGCTCACGTCTGTGCTGCTTCCGGCCGAGGTCGATTCGATGTCGAGATCGGTGATCGTGGCGTCGACCTCGACGGCGTCTTCCACGGCGTTCGATTGCTGGGTGTAGTCGTACGCGCCGTACCCGGTCGCCGCGAGTCCGATCACCAGCATGAGAACTGCACCCCGGACTGTGCTCGGACCGCTGATCGTGAGTCCGTCATCTCCCATTTACGACGTCACCTCGGAGGGGAGAGAGGCGGTTTCGTGGGAGCGCTCGCGTCGAAACTGTCGACGAACCGTCTGGAGGATTTTCACACCGTCGTGACACGCCCTCGACACATAATTGTGCGGTTGTCCCTTCACTCACTTACTGTTCGATCCTCAATCGGTTCTGCGCTGCCCGCTATTCGCCCCAAACCGTGTGCCGCGTTGGCAGGCTCGATAGCGAGGCAACGCCTGCCATCGCCGAAGGCTTATACCGGATCCACCGACTCGTTTCGGGTATGCAGACGGGCACGACTCCCGCTCGGCGCATCGCGACGGAGCCAGCAAGCGGCCGCTCCGCGCCGCCGACAGGACCGTGCCGGACCGTCCCGTCGACGGGAACCCTCGGAACCTCGTCCGCCGTGACGGCGACCGTTTCCGGTGTGGGGGTGGCCGCGTGAGCGACGGTCGCGACGGGGCTCCCGAGGAACGGGACGACGCTGGCGACGGTGAGTCCGTCGACGGTGCCGCCTCGCTAGACGGTGGTCACGCCTCGGCGACGCCGTCGACGCATACGGTGCGGCTCGAACTCGTCGACGAGCCCGGACAGCTGCTCGCCGCGCTCCACCCGATCGCCGACAACGGGGGGAACCTCCTCTCCATCTACCACGAGCGGGGGAACAAGACCCCCCGTGGTCGGATCCCGGTCGAGGTCGACTTCGAGGCAACCCCGGAGCGCTTCGAGGGGATCGTCGAGGCCCTCCGGAGCGAGGGTGTGAACGTGATGCAGGCGGGGACGGAGCGGTACGCCGAGGAGGTGACGCTACTTCTCTTCGGTCACCTCATCGACACGGACCTGTCGGACACGCTCTCGCGGATCGAGGCCTGCGAGTCGGCGTCCGTCGCCGACGTGTCGCTGGCGGCACCACAGGGGACCGAGGAGGTGTCAAGCGCCCGGCTTCGCCTGGAGGCCCGCGCCGGAGAGACGGAGACGGCGCTTGCGGCGGTCCGGGAACTGGCCGCTGAGAAGAACCTCCGTCTGGTCGAGCCGCTCACGGGGGTGGAGGCGTGAAACTCGCCGTTATCGGTGCGGGCGCGGTCGGTCGCTCGGTCGTCGATCTAGCGGGCGAGTACGGCCACGAGGTCGTCGCGGTAGCGGACTCGTCGAGCGCGGTCGTCGCGGACGGATCTGACGGTCGGGACGCCGGCGTCGACTCCGACGCGGTCGTGGCTCGCAAGGCCGAGCGAGGGATCGTCGGTGACGACGACCCGGACGACGCGCTGGCAGCCGACTACGACGCGCTGGTGGAGGCGACGCCGACGACGCTTGGCGACGCCGAGCCCGGTTTCTCGCACGTCCGGACCGCCTTGGAGCGCGACCGCCACGCCGTGCTCGCGAACAAAGGACCAGTCGCGGAGCGGTTCGGCGACCTGCGGGCGCTCGTCGCCGACAGCGCGGGCGACATCCGGTTCGAGGCGACCGTCGGGGGCGCTATTCCCGCGGTGTCGACCGTCGAGGATATCGAGCCCGGCCACGTCACCGCGGTTCGAGGCGTGCTCAACGGGACGGCGAACTTCATCCTCACCCGGATGGCCGCCGAGGGGCTCGACTACGACCACGTCCTCGCGGAGGCGCAAGATCTCGGCGTCGCGGAGGCCGACCCCTCCTTCGACGTGGACGGTACCGACGCGGCGCTCAAGTGCGTGATCCTCGCGAACGTGCTGTCGTTCGGCGCGGCCGACGACCCGGACGACGCCCGAGAATTCTCCCTCGACGACGCCGCTGTCGAGGGGATCCGCGACGTGCCCGGCTCCGCGCTCCGGCTCGCGGCCGAAGACGGCCGGACCGTCCGGCTCATCGGCGAGGCGACCGAGGAGACCGTCCGTGTCGCGCCCCGGCTCGTCCCCGAGAACGGGACGCTCGCGGTCTCCGGGACGCAGAACATCGTCCAGATCGAGACCACCCACGCCGGCCGGCTCAACATTTCCGGACGGGGTGCTGGCGGCCCGGAGACGGCGAGTGCGGTGCTCGGAGACGTGGGTCGGCTACAGTAGGTCGCTTCGCTATCGAGCTGCGTCAGCGCGACCTGGCACACGAAACCGGACCGTGTGTCGCTCTCCCGTGCCCCGCGTTGTCGAGAATCGCCCGACGGCGTCGCGATTGTCTGTGGGCCGTATCGAAACCGTTTTAGTGGAATCTACCGAAACTTACTCACAGAGCGCCTTAGCGCGTGATTACCCCATGAGTGACAAACCGCACCAGAACCTGGCCATTATCGGCCACGTCGACCACGGCAAGAGTACGCTCGTGGGTCGCCTCCTCTTCGAGACGGGGAGCGTCCCCGAGCACGTAATCGAGCAGCACCGCGAGGAAGCCGAAGAGAAGGGCAAAGGCGGCTTCGAGTTCGCCTACGTGATGGACAACCTCGCCGAGGAGCGCGAGCGTGGCGTCACGATCGACATCGCCCACCAGGAGTTCGACACGGACAACTACTACTTCACCATCGTCGACTGCCCGGGCCACCGTGACTTCGTGAAGAACATGATCACGGGCGCCTCCCAGGCCGACAACGCGGTGCTCGTCGTCGCGGCCGACGACGGCGTCGCGCCCCAGACCCGAGAGCACGTGTTCCTGGCCCGCACGCTGGGTATCAACGAGCTCATCATCGGCGTCAACAAGATGGACCTTGTCGACTACAAGGAGTCCTCGTACGACCAGGTCGTCGAGGAAGTCAACGACCTCCTCAACCAGGTCCGCTTCGCCACCGACGACACGACGTTCGTGCCGATCTCGGCGTTCGAGGGCGACAACATCTCCGAGGAGTCCGAGAACACACCTTGGTACGACGGCCCCACCCTGCTGGAGTCGCTCAACGACCTGCCGGAGTCCGAGCCGCCGACGGACGCGCCGCTCCGACTCCCCATCCAGGACGTTTACACCATCTCCGGCATCGGGACTGTCCCCGTAGGACGCGTCGAGACCGGTATCCTCAACATCGGCGACAACGTCTCCTTCCAGCCGTCCGACGTGGGCGGCGAAGTGAAGACGGTCGAGATGCACCACGAGGAAGTGCCCAAGGCCGAGCCCGGTGACAACGTCGGATTCAACGTCCGCGGTCTCGGCAAGGACGACATCCGTCGCGGTGACGTCTGTGGTCCCGCCGACGACCCGCCGAGCGTCGCCGAGACGTTCAAGGCGCAGGTCGTCGTCATGCAGCACCCCAGCGTCATCACCGCCGGCTACACGCCGGTCTTCCACGCCCACACGGCGCAGGTCGCCTGTACGATCGAGGAGATCAACCAGAAGATCGACCCCGCGTCGGGTGAGGTCGCCGAGGAGAACCCGGACTTCATCAAGTCCGGCGACGCCGCGGTCGTCACCGTGCGCCCGCAAAAGCCGCTCAGCATCGAGCCGTCCGGCGAGATTCCGGAACTCGGCAGCTTCGCCATCCGCGACATGGGTCAGACCATCGCGGCCGGCAAGGTGCTCGAAGTCAACGAGCGATAATCGATGCAGCAGGCACGCGTCCGCCTCGCCGGCACGAGCCCCGAGGACCTCGACGACATCTGCGCCGACGTCCGCGAGATCGCGGACTCGACGGGGGTTGCCCTGTCAGGCCCGATCCCGCTACCGACGAAGACGCTCGAGATCCCGTCGCGAAAGTCCCCGGACGGTGAGGGGACGGCGACGTGGGAGCACTGGGAGATGCGCGTCCACAAGCGTCTGATCGACATCGACGCCGACGAACGCGCGCTCCGTCAGCTCATGCGCGTCCAGGTGCCCAACGACGTTAGCATCGAGATCGTTCTCGAAGACTAAGCGCTAGGGCGTCCGTTCACACGTTCTCTTCGTTTTCTTTCGCGCTCGCTAGCGCCGTCGCCGTCGTTCGTCGCTCGACTCGGACACGGTCTGACACGCCCGTAGCGAGATCACTGCACGTCGAGCAATCCCGCGCGCCCGGTAACGAGCCCGCAGAACGCGCCGGTCGCGTGAGCGATCAGCGCGACGCCCGGCGCCGCTGTCGTCGCGGTGAGGACGAGAGCAGCCAGTCCGAACAGCGCGAACTGCGCACGGGTGGAGAGCCGCAGCCGGTCGAACAGTGTCGCGCTCACGACGTTGCTCGCGAGGAGGTAGCCACCGAGCCCGAAGACGGCGCCGCTCAGACCCAACACGGCGGTCTGGGGGCCGAGCAGTCCGCCGAGCGTCACCTGCGTGATTCCGGCGAGCGCACCCGTTCCGATCACGAACGCGTGGAATCGGAGACGGGTGGTCCGGCGCTCGACGAGCGGGCCGACGAGAAGCAGCGCGAGCGCGTTCGCCAGCAAGTGGCCGATTGACCCGTGTGCGTACACACTAGTGACGACGGTCCACGGCGCGACGGAGAGCGGCGTCGACAGCGCGAAGATCGCCGCGAGGTCGACGAGACGTAGCGCCCCCTGTGCGATCCCGACAAGCGACGCGATCGCGAGGGTTTCGAGGGTGGCACGCATGGGCAGACCGTTCACGCCGGACCGACTTAAGCGCGGTCGCGCCGGTCGGATCTCAGATTACGTTGTCGGGAGCGTGAGCCGCCGCCATCCGTTTGGCTTCGACCGCGTACCGCTCTCTATCGGCCGGATCGTTGACGGCTCCGACGTTCGCCGGGTCGGCGTCGACCGCGGCAGTGGTGTCCCGGATGTCGGTGAAGGAGGTGAGCGCACGCTCCTTCCGGAAATAGCGCTCGCCGTCGGTTGTGGCGTAGGTGAGGATCACCATGTTCTGCTCGTCGTCGGAATAGGTGCGCTCGACGAGCCACATTCGGATGGGCTTGGCGTCGGCGTCGGTCTCGGCATCGGTCATGTGCTATATTTCGAATTCTATGCACAAACGACTTCCGGCGATGTTGGGCGGTGGCAGATTGAGGTTCCAACCGATGCCAGTCCGAGTCTCCCGCTTGAAGTGACGGGGGACCGTCAGTGTTAAGTCATTTAGGCCGACCTAAACCAACGTATGCACGCTGAACACCCCCTCGAATGCCGTCAAACGGCCGCGGGCCGATGACTGGCGGCCGCGTTCGAGGCTGGATCCGAGGTCGCCTCTCGCGGAAGCGGCTCACGGTCGTCGGGACGCTCGCCGTTCTCGCGGTCGGCGTCGTCGTCGTGGTTCGAGCCCTCGACGCCGACGCGGTCGTGGCGGCCGCGGGAGCGGCCGATCCGACGCTTCTCGTCGTCGCCCTCGGCGTCTACGTCCTTTCGTGGCCAGTCCGTGGGCGCCGGTACGCCGATGTGCTCGCGGCCATGGGCCGCCGCTGCCGGACCGGATTCCTCACTGCGACCGTATTCGCCAGTCAGACCGCGAACCTGATCGTCCCCGCGCGGGCCGGCGACGGGGTCCGCGCGTACCTGCTCAAGGACCGGCGCGACGTGCCGTACCCGACCGGCGTCGCCTCGCTCGCTGTCGAGCGCGCGTTCGACCTCGTGGCGATCGGCGTCCTCGGGGGCGTCGCGCTCGCGTTCCTCCTTCTGACCGGTCGGTCGCCCGGCTCTGGCGACTCGGTCGGCACCGTCGCGCCGTCGACTGCGCTCGCGGCCGCGGCCGGTATCGCCGCCGTCGCCGCGACCGTCTCGGTCGCGACCGTCGCTGTTGCCCGGAGCGACCGGCGGTTCGGCCCCGCGCTCCGCGCTCAGACCGAGCATCCACGTCTCTCACGGGCCGTCGACGCCGTCGTCAGATTCGGCTCGTCGGTCCGGGTCGTCGCTGCCAATCCTCGACGCCTCGGTGCCGTGTTCCTCTGGAGCGCCGTCGTCTGGACGCTCGACGTCCTTACGGCCGTCCTCGTGCTCGCGGCGCTCACGGGCGGAATTGGGGTGTTCGTCCCGACGCCGACGCTGCTCGTCGTCGGCACGCTCGCGGTCAGCGTCGGCAACCTCGCGAAGGTGCTCCCGCTCTCGCAGGGCGGGATCGGGCTGTACGAGGCGGCGTTCACCGGACTTGTTGTGAGCACGACTGGCCTCCCCGTCGAGACGGCGCTCGCGGCGGCGATTCTCGATCACGCGCTGAAAAACGCGGTCACGCTCGCGGGCGGTGGGGTCGCCGCGCTCGCGCTCGGACTCTCACCGACGGCCGGCCCTGCAAGCGACGGCGACCCCAGACCGGAAGCCGTCTCCGGAGACGGGGCAGCGAACGCGGCCGGAGAGAGCGAGTTGTCGAATTCCGGACCGCCAGATTTTTAGGCTAACCTAAAAACTTTGCAGTATGGAAGAACGCCGTCCAGACGCCGCCAGCGGGGACATCTGTGTGATCGTCCCCACGATCCGTGAGTACGAGTGTCTCCGCGAGTACGTCGCGAACGCCCGGGAGCACGGGTTCGACGTCTCTCGGCTCCACTTCGTGCTCGTCACCGAGGACTTCTGTGACGTCGACGAGATGCAGTCCATGCTCGACGACCTCGGCGTCTCCGGCAAGGTATTCGACGGCAGTCGCCGTGAAGAGTGGTACGAGGCAAACGAGGTCGCGGAGTACGGTCACGTCGTTCCGGCTGCGAGCCACGCCGAGACCAGCTTCGGCCTGCTGTACATGTGGGCCGACGAGTCGTTCGAGTACGGGCTCTTCATCGACGACGATACGCTCCCCCACGACGACGAGGACTACTTCGGCCGCCACATGGAGAACCTCGGGTTCGAGGGCGCAATCGAGCGCGTCAGCTCCGACAAGCAGTGGGTGAACGTCCTCTACCAGAATGCCGACGAACACGGGCTCTACCCGCGCGGCTACCCGTATTCCGCGATGAACGAGACAGTGGAGACTGGTACTGTCGAGGTCGAGTCCGGCGAGGTCGTCGCCTCGCAGGGGCTGTGGACGAACGTCCCCGACCTCGACGCGGTCCGGATCCTGATGGACGGCGACCTGGAGGGGCAGGCGCAGACGCGGACGACCGCCGACGACTTCGGGAGCGACTTCGTCGCCGCCCGCGACAACTACCTCACCGTCTGCTCGATGAATCTCGCGTTCCGCCGCGAGGTGATCCCGGCGTTCTACCAGCTCCCGATGGACGACAACGAGTGGGAAGTCGGGCGATTCGACGACATCTGGAGCGGCGTGTTCTTAAAACGAGCCTGCGACGTACTCGGCAAGCGGATCTACAACGGCGGCCCGCTGTGTGAACACAACAAGGCCGCCCGGTCGACGTTCGACGACCTCCACAACGAGGTCGCCGGGCTCGAACTCAACGAGCACCTCTGGGAACTGATCGACGATGCTGGCGCTGATGCCGACGACTACGTCGCGGTGTACGACGCGATGGCCGATCGACTGACCGACAGCGAGTTTGACGAGTACCGGAACGGTGCGTTCTTCACCCACGTCGGCGAACACATGCGCGACTGGCTCGACTGCCTCGATGCGCTCCGCCGAACGCCGGCGGTTGCGGACGACTGAACCGACACCACTAAGACTATTTAGGTTAGCCTAAAACACATGACCAACTACCTACCAGACGGCGTAGACCGCCGGCAGTTCCTCGCAGCCACGGGCGCGCTCGGCGTCGCCGGCCTTGCCGGGTGTACGGGTGACGATACCGACGGCGGCAGCGGCAACAGCAGCGACGGCGGCGACGGCGGCGACGGCGGCGACGGCGGCGACGGATCGATCGGACAGATCGGTTCCGGGCGCGAAGGTCGCGGAGCCCCCGGTGGCATCCCGATGGCCGAGATGCCCGATCTGGAAGGCGAGCTCACGGTCTACTCCGGCCGCGGCGAGTTCCTCGTCGGCGAGCTCGTTGAGTACATCGAGGACCAGTACGACGATTTCGACCTGACCGTCCGGTACGCTGGTTCTACCGACCTGGTAAACCAAATTCTCAATGAGGGTGACGGCTCCCCCGCCGACGTGTTCTACTCGGTCAACGCGGGCTCGCTGGGCACGCTCGCCGGCGAGGGCCGTTCCCAAGCGCTCTCCTCGGAAATCACCGACATGGTTCGGTCGGAGTTCCGCACCGAGCAGTGGATCGGCACGTCGGGACGCGCCCGGACCGTTCCGTACAACACCGGAGAGTTCTCCGACGACGACCTCCCCGACGACATCATGGCGTACCCGGAGGAGTTCGCCGGGAGTCTCGGCTGGGCGCCTTCCTACGGCTCCTGTCAGGCGTTCATCACCGCGATGCGACTCATCGAGGGCGAGGAGGCGACGCTGGCGTGGCTGGAGTCCGTGGTGGAGGCCGGAATCAGCAGCTATCCCGACGAGTTCGCCGCCTGTCAGGCGATCGCTGACGGAGAGATCGACGCGGCGTTCACGAACCACTACTACATCCAGCGCGTCCTCGACGGCAACCCCGACGCATCGATCGGCACCGCCTTCACCAGCGGCGACGCCGGTGCGGTGTTCAACGTCGCCGGCGCCGCAGTCGTCGACACGGCGAGCGACGCGACGCTCGCAGAGAACTTCATCCGCCACCTGCTGTCGGCCGAGGCGCAGGACTACTTCGCCCGGTCGACGTTCGAGTACCCACTCATCCCCGATGTCGAGCCGATCGGCGACCTGCCGACGATCGACGAACTCGACGTGCCAGATATCGATCTGACGGAGCTGTCCGACCTCGAACCGACGATCGACCTCATGCGTGAGGCCGGCGTCGAGGTGTAGGCTCCCCCGTCGACTCCCGTGTCGTCCCCCTCCAGCCCTCCACCGTCCCCGCCGACTCGCGCGCCGACTCGTGAGCCGCGGCCGCGCCCGGCTCGCTCGCGCAGATCGTCTCACGCTGGCGGCCGCCTTCGTCGCCGTCGCGACCGGCGCCTTCACCTTCGTCATCGCTGCGACGCTGTTCCGGTACCACTCCGTCAACCACGACGAGGGGGTGTACCTCATGCAGGCCGCGCTGCTGCTCTCCGGTCAGCTCGAGATCCACGCCGGCGCGCTGGCCGACGCCGTCCATCCGTGGTTCTTTATCGAGGACGGCGGCCGGCTCTATCCGAAGTACAACCCCGTTCCCGCCGCGATGTACGCCGTGTCGATGTGGCTGTTCGGCGAGCCGCGGGCGACGCTCGCGGTCGTCGCCGCCGGCAACGCGGCGCTCGTGTACGTGCTCGGATCGACCGCGTTCGATCGGCGGGTCGGCCTCGCGGCCGCCGTCCTCTTCGTCGCCTCGCCGCTGGCGCTCGCCACCTCCTCGGTATTTCTCCCGTACGCGCCCACGACGCTCCTGAACCTGCTGTTCGCGGTTGCGTACCTCCGGGGCGTCCGCGACCGGTCGCTCGCGCTCGCCGGGCTCGCGGGCGTCGCGATCGGGCTCGCCTTCTTCGCCCGGCCGTTCACGGCGGTGTTGTTCGCGGCGCCGTTCATCCTCCACGCGGTGGTTCGGGTCGCTGTCGCGGTCCGGGAGGTGGAGATTCTGTCACCCTCTCTTCCCGGGACAGTCCGTCGCCACGGGTTCACGGCGCTGTTCGGCACCGTTTTCGTCGGCGTCACCCTCGCGTACAACTTCCGGCTGACCGGCTCGCCCCTCACCTTCCCGTACGAGGCGTTCGCGCCGATGGACGGTCCCGGGTTCGGGGAGCGCCGAATCCTCGGACACAGCGAGGAGTACACGCTCGAACTGGCGCTCCGCTCGAACGGGTACGCGCTGTGGTACCTCGCAACGCGCTGGGTCGTCGCCGGACCGCTCGGTACGCTGCTCGCGTTCGCGGGCGGCGGGCTGGCCACGCGGCGCTGGCTGTCGGGGCGACGCGCGCTGGCGGAGGGGGACAGCGGCGTGGAACCTCTCACCGAACGGCGCTTCGAGCGAACCGCGGGGCTCCTGCTCGCCGGTGTCGTCGTCTCCGTCGTCGTCGGGAACCTCTTCTTCTGGGGGACGAACAACCTCCTCGCGACGCTCTCGGACCCGACCAACGGGCTGGTCGCGGGTTTCGGACCGTTCTACCACTTCGATCTCCTCGTCCCGCTGTCGATCTTCGGTGGCGTCGCCGTCGTCGCCGGCGGCCGGGGGCTCTCTCGGCTTCGCGTGTGGCTCGCCTCTCGGGTCACGCCCGAATCTGCGCAGGCGATCGTCGTCGCGGTCGCGGTACTCGCGCTCTTCGGCGGAGCGCTCGGTGCCGCGGCTGTGGTCGAGGCCCCGCTCGATCGGCACGCGGCATACGCCGACAAGTACGAGGCGGCCTACGAGCCGATCGAGTCCGCGTCGTTCGACGACGACCTCGTGTTCGTCCCCACCCCGTACGGCGAGTGGCTCCAACACCCGTTTCAGTCGCTCCGGAACGATCCCGGGCTGGACGGGGAGGTCGTGTACGCGCTCAACCGCGACCCGGCCGAGGATTTCGCGGTGATCGACGCGTACCCCGATCGCGAGCTTCATCGCTACGCGTACCGGGGAGTGTGGACACCGAACCCGAACCGCCACGTCGCGCCGAAGCTCGAATCGCTCGATGTCCGGGAAGGCGCCCGGATCGACGCGTCGACGACCGTCGGCGTCCCCGACCGTGTTCAGCGCGCGGTCGTTCGACTGGAGACCGACCGCGGCGACGGTCACGCCGAGTACGACGTGAGCGACCCCGACGACTCGCTGGCGGTCGACTGGTCGGTCGGGCCCGACGGCGCGCGGCTGGCCGGTGACCCGAACGCGACCGTCCCGATCGACCCCGAAGGCGACGAGGTCATCGTGACGGTGACGCTCGTCGACCCCGCGGGCTCGACGTTCACCTACCGGCAGGAGGCGACGGTTCGATCGACGGACGAGGGCATCGATGGCGACGGCGTCGAGGTCGTCTGGCCGCCGGAGCGCTCCGTCTGTCGGCTCGTGACGGAGTGCGGGACGGGAGGGACGTATATACCCGACGACCCGGACGCCCACGCGGAGTGGGTCGTCTTCGAGACGAACGCCGAGGCGAACGAGGAGCGGTGAACCGCTGACGGATGTTTATGAGTGGTTGACGGCGGATCGGCAGCGAACACCTCCAAAGCCCCAGCCGCGAGGACAACGCACGCTCGCTGCGCTCCTCACTCGGTCGCCCGCGCTCCTTCGTTTCGGTGCTTACGTCGCCTGCGTTGTCCTCGCGGCTGCCTCTTTGAGTCCCGCCCCGCACAGCGACCGCACCTCACACCTCCCCAACCTCGTCGGTCGCCCTCCGTGTTACTCCGGACGACCGACTCCCTCGCGCGTGCGACTTCGCGCCCTCGGGGCGCTCGTCGGCACGCGCCACCGCGTTTATTTATAAATAGCCGTCACTGCCGCAATTCCATTTAAATACCACGTCGCGTCCGGTGGTCCGTGTCGTCGATGAAAAGAACCTCCTCCCGATTTCCGGGCGGCTCCGTGCTCAGAGCCGTCGCAGCTGCTCTTCCAGACAGACCGTCACGATCGACTTCGCGATGGCGACGCCGCCCTCGATCGGGTCGAGCTTCGTCTCGCCCAGTCGCTCGGCGTAGTCGATCGGTCGCTCGCGCACGTCGTGGCCGCGCATCAGCGGACGGATGAGCAGTTCAGCGGAGAGGCCGGTGTTCTCGGTCCATCCGATGTCCTCGACGACCTCGCGGCGGTAGGCGCGCATCCCGGTGGTGGTGTCGTGGACGCGCTCGCCCATCAGGACGGACGCGATGGCCGCGAACGCGTGGTTGCCGAGGCGGTTGAACGCGGGCATCGCCTTTGCGCCGTGATAGAGGCGGTCGCCGCTGACGACGTCGGCGCCGTCGTTGATCGCTTCGAGGAACTCCGGCAGCTGCTCCATCGGGTAGGTGTCGTCGCAGTCGGTCGTGACGACGACCGGGCGGTCGGGCGTTAAAATCGCCTCGCGGACGGCGACACCGTACCCCTGCGGCTCCTGTTCGACGACGCGCGCGCCGTGCTCGCGGGCGATCTCCGGCGTCCGGTCCGAGGAGCCGTCGACGCAGACGATCTCGGCGCGCCCGCCGGTGACCTCGTCGATGTCGGAGAGGACGGTTCCGATCGCTTCTTCCTCGTTGTACGTCCCCATCACGACGCTCACGTCGTCGAAGGTGTACTCCGTGTCGTCGGCCCGTGCGGTCGAATCGTCAGTCTGCTCGGTCGGATCGATATCGACGGAGTCGTCGGCGGTCGCCTCGTCGCCGGGCGCCGTGAGTGAACTCATTACCTCCGACGTGCCGCCCCACCCACTTGAGTTTTTAGGTTTACCTAAAGTAGCTGTTAGAGACGATCTCGAACGTCGTCGGCGACGCGCAGCGCCAGTGCAGCGATCGTGAGCGTGGGGTTCATCGCGCCGCTGGTGGGAAACACCGAACTGGACGCGATCCAGCAGTTGTCCAGATCGTGGGTGCGGCAGTCGGCGTCGACGACGCCCGCGTCGGGATCGGCCGCTCATCCGGGTGGTTCCCATGTGGTGGTACGCGGGGCCGGTCGCGTCGGGGCCGGCGACCCACTCGATCTCCGCGCCCAACTCTTCGAGAACCGACCGCTGGATCTCGTTGGCGCGCTCGATGGTTCGGAGCGCGCGGTCACCGACGCTCCAGTGGATCTCGGGGACGGGGTTGCCGTGGTCGTCGGTGCGGTCGGGGTCGAGCCCGACGTAGCTGTCCGACTGAGGGAGCTGTTCGACGAGCCCGCCCCATCGCCACATGGGTGCCGTAGCCATCGCGGAGCCGCTCTACGAGGGTATCCCCCCAGTCGTCGCCGGTCAGCGCCTCCTCGACCGGCGAGGGGCCAGCGTAGTTGAGAAACTCCAGCTTGAACGGGCCGACCTCCTCGTCGGCCTCGTCGTAGAACTGGTCGCAGGCGCTGGTGTAGAAGCCGACGTGGTTCTGTCGGGTCGGCTCGTCGAGGGTACCGCCGACGCCGGCGAACAGGTGGTCCATGAAGAACTTACCGACCGCCCCGCTGGAGTTCGCCAGCCCGTCGGGGTACGCGTCCGACTCCGAGAGCAGGAGGAGCCGCGGCGTCTCGACGCCGCCGCAGGCGACGACGAAGGCATCGGCCTCCTGTCGGTACTCTTCGCCGTCGGGCGTCGCGTACACCGCTGCAGTAATGCGATCGGCGTCGTGCTCCAGTCGCTGCACGGGAGCGCGATCGATAACGGTCGCCCCCTTCTCCTCCGCGCGCTCGATGTGGACCGTCGCGTCGTACTTCGCGCCCGCCGGACAGACGGGCTGGCAGGTACCGTAGCCGACGCACGCGGACCGCCCGTCGTACGCCTCCGAGTTGCGCGCGTTCGGCACCGAGTGCATGTCGATCTCCAGCTCCTCGCACGCCTCCGCGAACAGCGAGTCGCTGTAGGAGGGCTCGAACGCGGGCATCGGGTGGGGCTCCTCGCGCGGCGGCGCGTAGGGGTTGTCCGACGCGCCGGCGACGCCCAGTTCCCGCTCGGCCGCGGCGTAGTACGGCCGGAGGTCGGCGTAGTCGATCGGCCAATCCGGGCCGACGCCCCGCTCGGTCCCGGACGCGAAGTCGTCCTCGTGGAGCCGCATCACCATCCCCTGCCAGTGGAGTGTCGACCCCCCGATACCCTTGACACGGGCGTGGTTCAGCGGGTAGAACCGCTCGCCGGCGTTGCTGTGCGCGTCGCGCTCCCCGCCCACGTCCCAGACATCGGGGCGGTCGTAACTCGGCCGGATCGCTCGTTCCTGACGGTCGAGCCGGTCCGCGGGGTCGAACCGGGGGCCGGCATCGAGCACGATCACCTCGTGGTCGGCGGCCAGTCGGTCGGCAACCAGCGCGCCCGCGGGGCCGGCGCCGACGACGCAGACATCCGCGTTCGCGACGGGAGTTCGATCGGTGTTTTCCGCGCTCATCGCGGGCCTCGTTGGTAGCTCTCGGTCCCGCCGGGGTGTCCCTGCGGGTTCTCCAACCCGACTAGCTCGCCGCCAGTCGGCGACGCGTACAGCGCCAACAGGAGCTCATTGACGACGTAGTACCGAACCCGCTCCGCGAGCGTCCCGTCCCGGTCCTCCTCTGCGATGTCGGCGCCGACCTCCCGGAGGAGCCGATCGCAGTCGCTCTCGGAGAGATCCGCGATCGGCACGCCGTGCCACGATCGGGCGGCGTCGTCGAGTTCGCTGACCGCCGTGTGGAGCCCGTCGGCGTGCGTCGACCCGGTGAGGCGCCCGTCGAGGAAGCGGTTGACGAACGCTTCGACGCCGTCGACTGCACTCGGGTAGACGACCGTCGCGACCGCGACCATCGACGCGCGGACCGACTCCTCGTCCAGCGTGCCCTCGTCTTCGGCGCGATCTCCCTCTCGACGCGCGGCGAGGGCGACGCCGCCGGTCGCGCCGACAGCGGCCAGCGCGGCCGTCGCGTCACGCCGCGTCAGTTCCATAATTGGTTTAGGCCTCCCTAAACTATTATATCCGTCGGACCCGCCCGACGACCGAATCGGAACTGCTAACGGTGGGTACACCCACCCTCTGGCAAGCACGCCGCTTCCCGGACTATGAGCTGGACACGCCGGATCCGCGACATCCTGACAGACGGCGACGACCGACTACCGCTGGGGTTGACCCTGTTGTCCGCGGCTATCGCCGGGACGGTGGTGTTCCCGCTAGCGTGGCTGGTCATCGAGGCGGTCACCGTCGAGCGGTCGCGGGCGATGGAGCTTTTGTTCAGTTCGGGGACTGTCGAGGTGCTGCTCAACAGCCTGCTGTTGATGGCCGGCGTCACAGTTTTCTCGATTCTGTTGGGAGTTCCGCTGGCGTATCTCACCGCCCGCACCGACCTTCCCTTCCGTCGGTTCTGGTCCGTTGTCGCCGCGCTCCCGCTTGTCGTGCCGAGCTACGTCGGCGCGTTCGCGTTCGTCTCCGCGTTCGGGCCCCGAGGTGAGTTCCACGACGTACTCGCGCCACTGGGGATCGACCGAGTTCCGGAAATATACGGGCTCCCGGGCACGATTCTCGTGATCACCTTGTACACGTACCCGTACGTCTACCTAACCACCCGTGCCGCGCTCCTCTCGTTCGACACGACGCTGATCGAGGCGGCCCGGACGCTGAACCACGGTCGGCTTGAGGCGTTCCGCCGGGTGACGCTCCCCGTGATTCGGCCGGCGATCGCTGCCGGGTCGCTTCTGGCGGCGCTGTACGCGGTCTCCGATTTCGGCACGCCGTCGATCATGCGACTGCCGGTGTTCACCCGACAGATATACGTCGAGTACAACGCGTTCGGCCGCGACTACGCCGCGCTGCTCTCCCTCCAGCTGCTCGCGGTCGTCCTCGTCGTGCTGGCGCTGGAGTGGCTGGTCCGGTCGAACCGGGACGCCCACGGCGACGACGCTGGGAGCACGAACCGTCTCGTGAACCTCGGTCGGTGGCGCTGGCCCGCGACGCTCCTGCCGGCGTCTGTGTCGGCGGTCGCACTCCTCGTCCCGATCTGGATCCTCCTGTTGTGGCTCCTCCGTTCCGAGGCCGGCCGGCGCCCCTCCATGGCATTCGAGCCGATCCAGGTGATCAACTCGGTCTCGGTCGCCGCCGCCGCCGCGGTCGTCGCCGCGCTGGCTGCCATCCCCATCGCGTACTTCGCCGCGACGAGCGACTCGCCGCTGGCGACGCTGTTCGAGCGGGCGACGTACGTCGGGTTCGCGGTCCCGGGGATCGTGTTAGCGCTCGCGTTGGTCTACTTCGGCTCGGGGTACCTCCCGTGGATCTACCAGACGCTCCCGCTGTTGGTGTTCGCGTACGTCGTCCGTTTCCTCCCGCAGGTCGTCGGCTCGACGCGGACCGCGATCCTCGGGGTCGATCCCAAGCTCGTCGAGGCCGGCCGGACGCTCGGTGAGTCCTCGATGGGCGCGTTCCGCCGGGTGACATTCCCGCTCACGCGATCGGGGATCGTCGCTGGCGCCGCCCTCGTCTTCCTCACGACGATGAAGGAGCTTCCCGTCACGCTCATCCTCCGCCCGTCCGGGTTCGAGACGATCGTCACGCAGATCTGGCGCGCACAGGAGACGGCGCTGTACCAGTACGCGGTCGTCCCCACCCTCATCCTGCTCGTCATCTCCGGGCTCTCGATGGTCGTCATCCTCACGCAGGAGGGCGGCGAGGAGGGGCTGTGAGGGCGCCGTGGCCGGCGTCCACAACTGCCCGCTGACGGACGAAACTCGATCCGCTCCGACTTCGCTCCGATTCCACACGTACTAATTGGATGCCGCTTCACGAGGCCGTATGGACCTCACCGATTCGACCGCACTCGTCACCGGTGGCGCGGGGCTCGTCGGGAGCCACCTCGCCGCGCAACTCCTCGATCGCGGCGCAACGGTTCGCGTCGCCGACGACCTCTCGAAGGGCGACCGCGACCGCGTCCCCGACGGCGCCGAGTTCGTCGAGGCCGACCTCACCGACCCCGACGACGTCGCCGAGGCGGTCACCGATGACCTCGATATCGTCTTCCACTTCGCCGCGTACACCGACACGAACTACGACGACGACCGGGAGCTGTTCGAGGCGAACACGGCGATGACGTACAACGTCTTGGAACGCATGCACGAGGTCGGCGTCGATCGGCTCGCCTTCACCTCCTCCTCGACGGTGTACGGCGAGGCCCCCCGCCCGACGCCGGAGGACTACGGCCCGCTTGAGCCCATCTCTATCTACGGTTCCTCCAAGCTCGCCGACGAGGCGCTGATCTCGACGCACGCCCACTCGTACGGCGTCCAGTCGTGGGTGTTCCGCTTCGCGAACATCGTCGGCCCCCACCAGCGCGGCAACGTGATCCCCGACTTCATCCAGAAGCTGGATGCGGATCCGTCCGAGCTTGAGATCCTCGGCGACGGGCGGCAGGAAAAGTCGTACATGCACGTCTCCGAGTGCGTCGACGCCATCCAGCACGTCGTCGAGCACGCCGACGAGGACCTGAACGTCTACAACCTCGGGACGGAGACGACGACTTCAGTCACCGACATCGCCGACATCGTCAGCGACGAACTCGGCGTCGACCCCGAGTACGCGTACACCGGCGGCGACCGCGGTTGGACCGGCGACGTGCCCAAGATGCGGCTGTCGATCGAGCGGCTCGCGGACCTCGGCTGGGAGCCGTCGATCGAAAGCGACGAGGCGGTTCGGCGGAGCGCGCGCGAACTGATCGACGAGATCGTCTGAGACGGACGGCTGTACGTGATTGTTGATGTGTTCGTGGCGGTCAGTCATTTATAAATCGCTGACCGCGGATCGGCGGGGAACGCCTTCAAATCTCCAGCCGCTCGATCGTACGTGATCGACGACTCCGCGGTGAACATCTTCAAAGGGGCAGCCGCGAGGCCGGCGCACGCTCGCTGTGCTCCTCACTCGGTCACTAACGCTCCCTCGCTGCGGTGCTTACATCGCCTGCGCCGGCCTCGCGGCTGCCCCTTTGAGTCCCGCCCCAACCACACCGCAACCGCAGCCTCACACCTCCCCAGCCTCGCGGCTCCCTCCGGTCGCCGCGTCCCTCGCACGATGCTGTTCGCGGCCGCTTATAAGCGGCCGCTCACAGGCGCGCGCCGCCGCAGGTCTAGCGT
>Ga0065697_1000030_pt1 | contig 40173 bp, 45 predicted proteins | sample AntLakMe24m_08um_FD_59086 | JGI IMG/M metagenome (GOLD analysis project Ga0065697, IMG submission 59086) | Hypersaline microbial communities from Antarctic Deep Lake - 24m 0.8um v2 (version 3) | ecosystem: Environmental > Aquatic > Non-marine Saline and Alkaline > Hypersaline | place: Deep Lake... | reverse complement strand
AGCAGAAACTGCTAACGAGTGGCTGAGATCGTTCGCTTTCGCATGGAATCAGCTTATCTGAACACTACCCGTTGAGGTGGCGAAGATGGTAAAGCAGGGATTTTGCGAGGGGATTGCGAGCCGTCGACGTGATGTCGACTGGCTCGGACCGGTCCAGTTGGACGGTTTTACCGCCTGTGTTGGCGAACTCCTGATCGAAAGCGATCCGAGAGAGGACTTCCTTGAAGTCCTCTCTCGTGTAGGTTCCACAAGGCTTGATTCCAAACTCAAGCGCCGGATACAGCAGCGTGGAAGCAGCACGACAGACCTGCTTTACTTCGGTTGTTTCGACCATCTTGATGACTACGATGCGAGCCACCAGTTAGCTTCGGCAACTACTGTGAAGGCCGGGACTCTCTCCTTGATTCAGGTAGCCAGCGAGCCCCGCAACCAGCGCCATCCCGTAGACGAGTAGCAGCGCACTCCCTGTCCCGACTGGGCCGAACACCACATCCAGATACGGCTCTCGCACCCCCGGTCCGAGCAGCATAGACGGGAGGACGAACAGCACGAACGTGGCGAGTAGGTGGCTCGCGATACCCAGACTGGCGACGCCGACGCCCAGGCGGACGGAGCGATTCATATACATCACAGAAACAGTCCGTTGGACGGTGAGAAAAAGGCTGCCCTCGTGTCGGCTGGGGCGTTCACACAGTTCCAGAAAGCCTAACCCCGCCCTCCGAAGTGTTCGTGTATGGACGCACACGACCTGATCACCCGCAATGCTGCGGAGGTCGTCACCGAGGAGGAGGTCGAGGAGCTGGCAGCCGATCCCCAGGGCAAGCGCGCCTACGTCGGCTACGAGCCCTCCGGCGTGCTGCACATCGGCCACATGCTCGGCGCGAACAAGCTCATCGATCTGCAGGAGGCAGGGATCGAGGTCGTCATCCTGCTGGCGGACGTGCACGCCTACCTCAACGGGAAGGGGACGTTCGAGGAGATTCGCGACACCGCAGAACGGATGCAGGAGCAGTTCGTCGCCTACGGGCTGGACGAGGAGAACACGGAGTTCGTGCTCGGCTCGGAGTTCCAGTTCGACGAGGAGTACGTCCTCGACCTTCACGCGCTCGAACTCGAGACCACGCTCTCCCGTGCCGAGCGCGCAATGTCCGAAATCGGTGCTGGTGACTCAGTGACGGTCTCGCAGGCAGTCTACCCGCTGATGCAGGCGCTGGACATCGAGTACCTCGACATCGACCTCGCGGTCGGCGGGATGGAGCAGCGGAAAGTCCACATGCTCGCCCGCGACACGCTCCCCTCCGTGGGGTACGAATCACCGACCTGTCTCCACACGCCGCTCATCTCGGAACTCGGGACCGGCATCGGGAAGATGTCCAGCAGTTCGGGCATCTCCATCTCGATGGAAGACTCCAGCGAGGACATCGAGGAGAAGGTCAACAGCGCCTTCTGCCCGGCCGGCGAGGTCGACCTCGAGCCGACCGAGGACGGCGAGGAGCGCAACAACCCCGTGCTGGAAATCTTCGAGTACCACGTGTTCCCGCGCTTCGACGAGGTGGTGGTCGAGCGCCCCGAGGAGTACGGCGGCGACCTCGAGTACGGGAGCTACGAGGACCTCGAGGCGGATTTCGCGTCGGGCGAACTCCACCCCGCCGACGCGAAGCCAACGCTCGCGAGTTACCTCGACCGACTCATCGAGCCGGGACGACAGAAGCTCGAAGAACAGCGAGCGTGAACGGCGGGATTCTCTCCTTGAAGGAAGATAACCAGTCGCGGCGCGTGACCGGCGAGCCACCTCGTGTGGCTCGCTCGAACCTCATGCCGCGACTGTGCCGGCGTGNGTCCTGTGCCTCAGAACATTCCGAACTGCCGCATCACGCCAGTCACGAGCGCTCGCACAACCAGACCGAGTCCTGCGAGCACCAGCGCGATTCCGGCAGCGATCAGGAGGTTCTCCCACGCGACCAGCAGGATGCCGGCGAGCAGGAGCAACAGGCCGACGACGCCGCCGATGCCGAGTTTGTCGAACATAGCCGAGGGCGGGCACCCCGGACAGAAAACAGTCGCGGTAAGCCCCTAGTATTTAACAAGGCCACCGACCAACCAGCGGACAATGGCCGACGAGAACGAGGGACCCGAGGGCGTCCGGATGCCCGAGGACGACGAGCAGTTCGCCGAAGTCGAGGAGATGCTCGGCGCGAACCGCGTCCGCGTGCGCTGTGCCGACGGCGAGACGCGCACAGCCCGCATCCCCGGCCGGATGCGCAAGCGCGAGTGGATCCGCGACGGCGACTTAGTGCTCGTGAGCCCCTGGGACTGGCAGGACGAAAAGGCCGATATCGAACACCGCTATGAGAACGCCGACGCCGACCGCCTCCGCGACGGCGGCTACGTCAGCTAACAGGTCAACAAAAACGGAGGTTACTTCACAGTTTAGGTTGACTGGACAACATAACTATGAGTGACTGGGCTGGGCTCTTGCCGGTGTTCGTCGTGGCTTCGACGGTCGGCCTCGCAGCACCGGTCGCGGTGTCCGCCTGGCTGCTCGACTGGCGTCGCGGCGGCTGTTTCGGACAGTCGGTCCGGCAGTCGCTCGCAGGGTGGGCCGTCCTCCACAGTGTGGCCGCCGTCGCGCTGCTGGGCTTCGGTGCCCCGCCCGGGCTGGCGGTGACGGTGCTGGTCGCCGGACTGCTCGCGGCGCTGCTGCTCGGGCTGGTCCCGCTCGGAATCGGCCAGCGGCTGTTCGAGCGCCGCGGTGTCCAGCCCGAGGCCAGCCTCCGCTACACCACCTACGGCTGGCTCCCCGCGCTTGCCCTCACCTGCGGTGCCTTCTTCGCCCCGAGTCTCGCGCTGCCGGGCAGTATTGGTCAGGGTCACATCCTCTCGGTGGGGGGCCCACAGGTCTGTCTGCTGGGCTTCTGTGGGGTTTCCGTCGTGACACTGCTGATGGTGGGCCTGCTCGGCGCGGTCGTTTACGTCTGCCCCGCCCCGTTCGGCCTGCTGGTCGCCGAGTATCTGGAGTAAGCGGTCGTTCCGGCCACCCTTTTACGGCGTCACGCCCTAGCAGCGGGTAGATGAGTGAGGATTACGGCTTTCTCGACGAGGAGAACGTCGAGATGCCCGGCGACGAGTTCGAGGAGATCGACGTCGCCGACACCGCCGAGGACGAGGAAGGGCGCCGACAGGACCGCGAGTTCGACGAGTTCCGCAAGCGACTCAAGAATGTCGAGCGGCTGAAAGTCGAGCAGAGCGTCTTCGACGACGCCACCCTCGCCGCGCTGTACAAACTGGTTCAGGACGGCCACGTCCAGGCGTTCGGCGGCCCGCTCTCGACGGGGAAGGAGGCCAACGTGTACGAGGCCAGCGGGAGGGAGGGCAACGTCGCGGTCAAAATCTACCGCATCAGCGCCTCTGACTTCCGGCAGATGAAGGATTACCTCGCGGGCGACCCCCGATTCGAGGGGCTGGGCAACAACAAGAAAGCGACTGTGCTCGCCTGGACCCGCAAGGAGTTCGCCAACCTCACCCGCGCCCGCCGGGCCGGCGTCAGAGTGCCCGAACCCATCGCCGTCCAGCGAAACGTCCTCGTGATGGAGTTGGTCGGGCAGGCCGACGAGCGCCGCGCGCCGCGGCTTGCGGAGGTGGACGTCGAGAACCCCGAACAGGCCTACGAAGTGGTGCGGGAGTACATGCGACGGCTCTACGCCGCCGGACTCGTCCACGGCGACCTCTCGGAGTACAACATGATCGTCCACGAGGGCGAACTGGTCATCATCGACCTCGGGCAGGCGGTGACGGTTCACCACCCCAATGCCATGGATTTCCTCGAACGAGACTGCTACAACGTGGCGACGTTCTTCTCGCGGCAAGGGCTGGAGGTGACTGGCGAGGAACTGGAAGCTTACGTCACCGAACCCGAGCCAGAACCCGGGAGCGACCTGGAGGAGTCGAACCAGCCCACTGACAACGCCTGACAGAAGCGGATTTCTGCTCGACGCTCAACGACGAACGGCTTCGGGTCGTCGACGAGACGCTTGACGTCGTCGAAACCGAGCGAGGGAGCGTGTACGCGCCGACGAGGAACCCTTACAACCCTCCAGCGGCTAACTCGACTATATGCAACACGTAACGGTTCCACAGGACCGTATCGGCGTCCTCATCGGCTCCGGGGGCGAGACGATGCGGGAGATCGAGGACCGCGCCGGCGTTCGCCTCGACATCGACTCCGAGGACGGGTCGGTCGGCATCGAAACGGTCGGTGACCCCATCGCCGCGATGGACGCCCCAGATATCGTGAAGGCCATCGGTCGCGGCTTCAAGCCCGAATCGGCGCTGAAGCTGCTGGAGAGCGAGATGCGGCGGTTCACCCTCATCGACCTGAACGAACAGACACGGAACAAGAACGACCTGCAGCGCCAGAAAGGCCGCCTCATCGGTGAGGACGGCCGGACCCGGGAGCTGATGGAACAGTTCAGTGGTGCGGAAGTCGTCATCTACGGCTCGACGGTCGGCATCATCGGCGAACCCGAGGAAGTCGAGACCGTTCGGCGAGCAGTCGGGATGATTCTCGACGGCGCACCCCACGGGCCGGTCTACTCGTTCCTCGAGCGCAAGCACAACCAGATGAAGCAGGGCTGGAACGTCCGCGAGCGGACGTAAGGCTGGTTCTGTTCGGGTTTTTCGAGTGGTTCGTAGCTACGGCGCTGCGCTCAGAAAGCGCTGGCCAACGTGATCGCCGCTGGGGCAGAAACCGAAGACGCATCAGCGCCGCGTTCAGCAGCAGTCGCAGCCGCCGTGGCCGTGGCCGTGGTGGTCGCCGTGATACGGTCCTGCTACCGTCTGGACCGTTTCGTGGAAGCAGGGAACTCGGAAATGTGTCCCACCGGCAACGTCTGCGTGCGGCGCAACTAACAACTATTAACCCCCTCCGGCCGGAAGCCTTCCGCAAGAATGGCCGAGGACGTCAAACCGACCCGGAAGAACCTCATGGCGATTGAGGACCGCATCGATCTCTCCGAGCGGGGTCACGACACCCTCGAACAGAAACGGGACGGCCTCATCATGGAGTTCATGGATATTCTGGATCAGGCCCAGGACATCCGCAACGAACTCGACGCTGACTACGAGCGCGCCCAGCAGAAACTTGACATGGCCCGAGCCATGGAGGGCGACGTTGCCGTCCGCGGCGCCGCTGCGGCGCTGAAAGAACACCCCGAGATCACGACCCAGTCCAAGAACATCATGGGTGTCGTAGTCCCGCAGATCGAGTCCTCGAAGGTCCGGAAATCTCTGGACCAGCGTGGCTACGGCTTGCTTGGCTCCTCGGCGCGCATCGACGAGACCGCCGATGCTTACGAGGAACTCCTCGAGTCCATCATCCTCGCCGCCGAGGTCGAGACGGCGATGCAGAAGATGCTCGAAGAGATCGAGACCACCAAGCGCCGCGTCAACGCACTGGAGTTCAAACTGCTTCCCGAACTCTACGAGAACCAGGACTATATCGAGCAGAAACTCGAGGAGCAGGAGCGTGAAGAAATCTTCCGGCTGAAGAAGATCAAGGACAAAAAAGAGGAAGAAGAGGCCGAAGCCGAGGCCGAAGCGGCAGAGTCCGAACGCGAACAGCCTGTCTCCGCCGACTGAGCTCGTGGCCTGCCCGGAGTGTGACGCGCCGGTCGTCGCATTCACCGTTCCCGAGTCACTCCGGGCGTACGCCCCCGACGAGCACACGATTCTCTGTACGCGCTGTCTGCGGACGGCGCCAGCCGGGGATGATGACCCTGCCCCCGCTGCCGACGCCGATTTCTCCCCGGTTTCAGCTGCGTTCCCGAGCGGTCGCGCCGGCGTCCCGTTTGCACTCGCACTCGGGAAACTCGGCTCGCTGGCGCTGGAGCGAGCGGCCATCGAGACACTCTGTGAAGAAACCGAACGCGCCGGCGCGGACGTGTGGCTGGCACTCAACCGATTGGCTCACGAAGAAGCCCTCGACCCGCATTTCGATCTGCCCCGCAGAACCGAGCAGCTCTCTTCCTTCCGGTAGGCGGTTCACTCGACGTTCGCGGTGGCAGGTTCCTCCGTAGTCCTGGCCGCCGGCGACGTCGAACGCGTGCCGAGGCTCGGCTGGTCGTCCTCGTGAGAGCTGCGGAGCGCCAGCATGATCCCGACGCCGCTCACGGCGACGACGAGGCCGAACAGAGCCAGCCCCCAGAACCGCAGATTCGTGAACAGCTCATACCGGGGGAGTTGGCACCGACACGCGAAAAGTACCTACCGCCTTAGACGCCGGTCTCGTACCGCAGGATGCCGGCGATACCGCCGAACGCGTTGAGCAGCTGGTCGCCCTTCTCGAAGTCGGTGCTGATGAACTTCGTGTCGGTGCCGCGCTGGTCGGCGATCTCCATTAGATGCTCGACCACGTCCTCTCGCTCCTCGACCGCCGCTGACTCACTGCACTCCGAGCACTCGTGGGTCGGTGTGTTGTGCCGGCGCTCGACGGTTTCGTACTCCGTGTGGCCGTTGGGGCACTCGAACACGACCACGTCGTCGGAGAGGTCCTCCGAGAGCAGCAGCCGGTCGACTGAGCCCATGATGAGGTTCTCCCGCGTGGGCCCGAGGCCGTAGGTGGCCTCGCCGCCGGTGTGGAGGTTCTTGAAGAACTCCTCCATCTGGTTTTTGTCATCGACCAGTTCTTGGTCGGCCAGCGCCTCCTGCCCGGCGTCGACCAGGTCGTAGAGGCCGGACTCGTCGGTGTAGGAGACGTCGAACTTCCCGAGCACCTTGTCCTGGAGCTCGTGGTGGAGGTAGTCGCCGTCNATGAACTCGTCTTTGGTCGGCGAGGGGCCGCCGATGAGGATGCCGTCGAGTTCGTGGCGTTTGGGGACGAACAGGTCGTCGGCCATCTCCGCGATCTCTTGATAGAAGTTGTCGATGGCCTCGAGACGCAGGCGGGCGAACCGCTGGGCGGACTGACCCCCTTTGCGCTGTTTCCCGGGGACCAGCGAGGAGGCTGACTTGACAGGCTCGACGCGCTTGCCTTTGAGCCAGCCGACGTTCGCCTCCCGGCGGTCGAGGACGATGAGGCCATACAGCCCCGCGTCGGCCATCATGTGCTCCAGCGGCTCGATCAGGAAATCCGAGTCGCAGTGGTAGCGGAACGACTCCACGGGGTTTGGCGGGGACTCGAGCGTCCGCGTGATCATCTCGGTCTGCCCGCCGCCAGCGTTGATCGCCCCCGAGAAGATGACCATTCCGTTATCGGGCGGTTTGGTGTCGTAGTAGCGCAGGCGGTCCTTGATGCTCGTCAGGGCGTCCTGCACGTTCGTCCGGGTCTGCTTTGATTTGATGTTGGCCGCTTCGGAGTGTTCCTGCGTGACGTGGGCGACCACGTCAGAGACCAGTCTGTCTTCGGGGATGTAGATGGTGACCAGCTGGGTGCCGGAGCCCTCGAAGTTCTGGAGCTCCTCTAACACCTTTCGGAACTCGTACTTCCGCCGGTCCTCACTCCCCTGGTCGGCGTCAGTGCTCATTACCGTAAAGTAGGTCCCAACCCGTGTAAGTACCTGTTGACTGTGTAGGCCTGCCACGAATGTGGTCTCGCTGGCGGTGTCGTCGACGGCCATCTCTCCCCCGGAGGCGGAGATTGAGGCAGACCGTCGCCGCTCACTGGTCACGCGCCGTTTCTGGGTTTCACATCGACGAGGGCGCCTCGACGCCCAGCACGTCGAGGGCGTTTCCGACCGTGTGGCGGGCCGCGTCGACCAGCGCCAGCCGGGCCGCCCGCACCTCGTCGTCCTCCGCTGTCAGCACCGGACACTCGCGGTAGAACGTGTTGAAGCAGTCCGCGAACTCCCGGGTGTAGGTCGCGACGCGGTGGGGCTCCTGCTTCTCGGCCGCGTGCTCGATGACCGCAGGGAGCCGGGCGATTGTCCGGAGGAGGTCGTGCTCTGCGGGCGCCGTCAATGCCTCGGGGTCGACCGTCTCGGGGACGGCTTCGCCGTCGAGAATCCCGCAACAGCGGGCGTGGACGTACTGGACGTAGGGCGCAGATTGGGCTTCGAAATCGAGTGCACGCTCCCACTCGAAGGTGATGGCCTTGCTGGGCTGTTTGGCGACGATATCATAGCGCACGGCGCCGATCCCCACTTGGCGGGCGATACGTTCGACGTCCTCGTCTCCGAGTTTGTCCTCGCGGATGCGGTCGCCCATGCGGGACTCNACCTCCTCACGGGCGCGGGCGACAGCCTCATCAAGCAGGTCGTCGAGGTCGATACCCGTCCCCGCTCGCGTGCTCATCCCCTCGCCACCCGGGAGGTTCACCCACGAGTAGAACTGCTGGTCGAGCTGCGCAGTGTCGTGGCCCAGCAGGTCGAGCGTGCAGTTCAGCTGCTCGAACGTGAGCTTGTGGTCCTCGCCGATGACGGTGACCGCGCGATCATAGTTCTCGAACTTCCACTCGTGGTGGGCGATATCCCGAGTCGTGTAGAGGGTCGTCCCGTCCGAGCGCAGGAAGACGAAGCTCTTCTCGATGCCGAACTCACGCAGATCGAGTTGCCAGGCCTCCTCCTCGTAGAACGCCTCGTCCAACGCGCGCAGGCGCTCAACTACGTCGTCGGTAGCTCCCGAGCGCATGAACCGCGTCTCTTTGACGAACTCGTCGAACGCCGCCGGGAGGCGGCTGAGGCTCTGGCACATCCCCGAAAGCACCGTATCGACCACTTCGCTCACGCGCTCGTAGGTCGCCTCGTCGCCCTCGTCCAGTCCCTCGATGATGGCCGCGATTTTGGCCTCGGCTTCCTCGACGGCGTCGTCGTCGGCCGACTCGAGATAGCTGTTCCCCTTGCGGTAGTAGCGGACGAGGTCGTAGTCGGGCTTCTCGCGCTCGGGTTCGGGCAGTTCCCCCTCGTCGAACGTCTCGTAGGCCCAGGTGAACAGCGCCATCTGGCGGCCGGCGTCGTTGACGTAGTAGTGGCGGTCAACGTCGTAGCCGGCGTAGTCGAGCGCATTGGCGATTGCATCGCCGATGATGGGGTTGCGGGCGCGGCCGACGTGGACCGGGCCGGTCGGGTTCGCGGAGGTGTGCTCGACGACGACCGATTCCCCCTTCGACGGGCGCTGGCCGTAGTCGTCGTTCTCGGCTGCCGCGTCGAGCGTGTCGGCGTAGTAGTCGTCGCTGGGCGCGAAGTTGAGATAGGGCCCCTGCGTGGAGACGCCACCGAGATAGTCGTAGTCGGCGGGATTGATCTCCTCGAGGAGCTGCTGGGCGACGGCGGGCGGTGCCGCGCCGACCTCGCCGGCGAGCCGGAAGGCGACGCTGGAGGCGAGGATGGCGTCGACGCCCTCCGGTGGCTCCTCGATGCCGAGGTCGTCGGTGGGGAGGTCGCGAGCCGTCAACGCGGCCGCGACGGCCGCCTCGACCGCCGAACGAAACTCGATGAACATGGAGAGGGATTCCGGGCGGTGGCTAAAGGGGTTTCCGAAGCCGTCGAAAACCCCGATAGACGAGTAGAACTGGCCCCGCAGAGCCTGTGAAGCGGATTTCCGTCTGTGGGTCGCCCAAACCGGTTTTGAGATGGGTTGCGTGAATCCGAGTTTCTGTTCGTTCACCGCCACCAGCATCCGCGTTTCCGGCAGTTCTATCCCATTTCTGGGATGCATTCCACATTCAGTATCGTTAAGAAGGACGGCGCGCTATCGTAACGTATGCAAGGGACGATGGCCGCGGTAGACGCCGATGGCCTGGCTGCGCTGAAGACCGTTGCGCTCGAGGGGGGCCTCGCCGGCGACGTGAAGGTGTCCTGTGCGAGTCTCGGCGAACGCCTCGACGCCTCGAGCCAGACCGCCTCCCGTCGGCTCCAGCGGCTGGAGGAAGCAGGAGTGATAGAACGCGAAGTCGTCAACGACGGCCAGTGGGTCGCGTTGACCGACGCCGGCAAAGCTCGCCTTCGCGGGGAGTACGCCGATTACCGCCGCCTCTTCGATGAGGGGGCCGAACTCACCCTAACCGGGGCTGTCACCGGCGGGATGGGCGAGGGTCGGCACTACATCTCGCTGCCGGGCTACAAGCGCCAGTTCATCGACCGGCTGGGCTACGAGCCGTATCCGGGCACGCTGAACGTCGAACTCGACGAGCGAAGCGTCCGGGTTCGGGCCGAACTCGCCGCCGTCGAACCGCTCTCAATCGATGCCTGGGAGGACGAGGGCCGCACGTACGGCTCGGCGTCGTGTTACGTCGCCACCGTCGAGGGGAACCACCGGACGTTCGATCCGGTTCACGTCATCGTCCCCGACCGAACCCACCATGACGAGGACCAGATTGAACTCATTGCCCCCGAGATGCTGCGCGACGAGCTCGGGCTGGGCGACGGTGACGAACTGACGGTCCGCATCGAGGACCGATGAGCTCCGGACGCAACGCCATCGACGCCGTGGAGGCCGCGATCGCGGCGTTTGGCCGTGACGAGCCCGTCCTGGTCCACGACGCCGCCGACCGAGAGGGAGAAGTGGACATTATCTACCCCGCGACGGCGGCTGACGCCGACGCGATGACGCGGCTGCGCAACGACGCTGGCGGACTGATCTGTGTGGCGGTGACCGATGCCGTCGCCGAGGCCTGGGACCTGCCGTTCCTCTCGGACGCGCTGGGCCACCCCGCGACCGAGAGCGACCACCTGGCGTACGACGCCCGTTCCTCGTTCTCGCTGCCGGTGAACCACCGCGAAACGTTCACCGGCATCACGGACGACGACCGCTCGCTGACGGCCGTAGAGCTGGGCCGGGCCGCGGCTGCGACGCTGGCAGGAGCGTTCGATGCCGAGGCGTTCGCGGAGACGTTCCGCTCGCCAGGACACGTCAATCTGCTGCGTGGCGCGCCCAGCGGATTGGCGGACCGACAGGGTCACACGGAGCTCGGGCTGGCGCTGGCGGACGCGGCCGGACAGCCGCCCGCAGTTGTGGTCTGTGAGATGCTGGACGACGAGACTGGCGGGGCGCTCACCCCGTCTTCTGCACGAGCGTACGCGGAGCGCAACGGACTGACCTACGTCGAGGGTCGGGACCTGCTGACCCGCCTCGACTGAGCTTCTGGCGAATTTAAGACCCTCCCCGACGCAGATGAAGTATGAGCGTCTTCGAAGAGATGGCCAAGGACGGCACCATCTGGATGAACGGCGAGTACGTCGACTGGGAGGACGCGACCGTCCACGTCCTGAGCCACGCGATGCACTACGGCACCGGCGTGTTCGAGGGCGTGCGCGCCTACGACACCGAGGAGGGCACTGCGATCTTCCGCTGGGAGGACCATCTCGACCGCCTCTATGACTCCACGAAGCCCTACGACATGGAGATCGAGTTCACCCGTGAGGAGCTCACGGAAGCCACGCTCGAGGTGCTGCAGCGCAACGACCTCGAGTCGGCCTACATCCGGCCGCTGGTCTACTACGGCTACGACTCACTCGGCGTCTCCCCCGGTGACTGCCCGACGGACGTGACCATCGCCGCATGGCCGTGGGGCGCCTACCTCGGTGAGGAGGCGCTCAAGAACGGCATCAAGGTGAAGATCTCCTCCTGGCGCAAGCACGCCTCGAGCCAGATTCCGACCAACGCCAAGACCACGGGGCTCTACGTCAACAGCATGCTCGCGGGCGAGGAAGCCCGCCGCAACGGCTTCGCGGAAGCCATTGTCCTGAACAAGGAAGGCAACGTCGCGGAAGGCCCCGGCGAGAACATCTTCCTCGTGCGCGACGGCGAAATCTTCACGCCCGGCCTGAGCGAGTCTATCCTCGACGGCATCACGCGTGACACCCTTATCACGCTGGCCGAGGAGCGCGGCTACACCGTCCACGACAACGTGAGCATCTCCCGTGGCGAACTCAACACCGCCGACGAGCTGTTCTTCACCGGCTCCGCCGCGGAGGTCACGCCCATCCGGCAGGTCGACAACGTCGAAATCGGCAACGGCAGCCGTGGCCCCGTGACCGAGGAGCTGCAGACGGCCTTCTTCGACCTCGTGAACCGGGAGACGCTGGACCACGACGAGTGGTTCACCTACGTCTGAAACGGCCACCCGACTCCCTCTCGGCCCCGTTCCTTGTGGCGAACTGACCACAAGAGCGACGCGTTTTTACTGATCGGCCAATACAACCGATAGGAGTATCATGGTAAAAGCAACCACTCGGCGTGATTTGTTGAAACTTACCGGTGCGGCCGGAATTACTGGACTGGCTGGCTGTACGAGCGGTGGCGGTGGGAGCGACGACGACACCATCACGCTCGGCGGTTCGATGAGCCTCTCCGGGGACAACGCCGACCTCGGGAAGCTCTACAAGGACGCCTACGAGCTGACCATCCAGAAAATCAACGACGCCGGCGGCATCGAGGCGGGCGACGGCAACACGTACGAACTGGAGATGATTCTCCGGGACGACGAGACCGACGCCTCGAAATCCAAGTCCATCTATCAGCAGCTGATCGACCAGGAGGGTGTGGACTTCCTGGTCGGCCCCTACTCGAGCAGCGTGACGCTGCCGGCGTCGGCGGTCGCTGCCAGCAACAAGAAGCCGATGGTCGAGGGCGGCGGTGCCAGCCCCGAGATTTTCGCCCAGGGTAACAAGTGGATTTTCGGGCTCCTGCCAACTGCGAACAAGTACGCGCTATCGGGCATCGACATGGCGGCGGCCCAGTCCCCGACACCCTCGAAGGCGGCGCTGCTCGCCGAGGACGACACTTTCAGCCAGTCGACCGCGAAGGGCGCACGCGCGAAGATGAAAGACGCCGGCCTCGAAATCGCCGTCGACGAGACGTTCCCCTCGAGCACCTCCGACCTCTCGACGCTGTTGGGGAAAGTGCGCGACGCCGGGGCAGACGTGCTGCTCCTCGCCGCCCATCAGAAACACGCCATCGTGATGGCCAAGCAGATGGAGAGCCAGAACGTCAACGTCGACATGGCGATGGCGACCGTCGGGTCGCTGAACCAGTCGTTCAAGGACGAGGCGGGCGCGAACGGTGACTACGTCTACGGCCCCTCCTCGTGGGCCATCAACGCGGATTTCGAGGACTCGGTCTACGGCTCGACCAGCGGGTTCGCCTCGGCCATCGAGAGCGAGTACGGCTACAAGCCCGACTACCACTCAGCGGCCGGCGAGTCGGTCATCCTGACGTACAAGAACGCCTTCGAGGCCGTCGACGAGCTCACGCCCACGAAGGTCCGGGACAGTATCCGCTCGACCTCGTTCACCTCTGCCTACGGCAACATCGCCTTCGACCAGAAGGGGATCATCGACAAGAAGATGCTCGTCTACCAGTGGCAGCCCGACAGCGGCAAGCAGATTGTCTGGCCCGAGGCCGTCCAGCAGTCCGAACCTACCTACCCGATGCCGACCTGGGACGAACGATAGATGGCCGTCTCCCAGTTCGTTGTCAACGGACTCCTGGTCGGGGCGCTTTTCGCCGCCGTCGCGGTCGGCTTCGCGCTGATCTGGGGTGTCGTCGACATCATCAACCTCGCCCACGGCGAGATGGTGATGCTCGGCGGCTACGTGAGCTACTGGACGGTCACGCTACTGACCGGCGACGCGACGGCCTCACCGCTGCTCGCGATCGCCACCGTCCCGGTCGCCGTCGCGGTGACCGGTGCGGTGGGCTATGGCCTCCAGCGGGGGCTGGTCTCACGAGTGACCGACGAGGATCTCTTCCTCACGCTGCTGGTCACGTTCGGGCTGAGCATCGTCATCCAGCAGCTCGTGCTGCAGGCGTTCAGCGCCGACCCGCGTACGGTGTCGGTTACCTTCGCCCAGCCATCCCTGACGGTGGCCGGGCTGGTGGTGCCGAAACTGAAGCTCCTGTCGTTCGCCGGCGCCATCGCGCTGACGGGTGCACTCTACGGCTTCCTCGACCGGACCCGCCGCGGGCGGGCCATCCGCGCGGTCGCCCAGAACGCAGAGGCGGCCGCGCTGGTCGGAATCGACGTGGAACACACCCGCGCGACGACGTTCGGCCTCTCGGCGGGCATCGCCGGTGGGGCGGGCGCGTTCGTTGCCATGATCCTCACTATCCAGCCACAGATGGGGCTCATCTACACCCTCAAGAGCTTCGTCATCGTCGTCTTCGGCGGCATCGGCTCGGTGCCGGGCGCACTGGTCGGCGGCCTCCTACTGGGGGTCGTCGAGGAACTCACCTCCGGGCTCGTGAGCAGCCGGTGGACCCTCGCCGTCTCGTTCACCCTGCTCATCGTGTTGCTGGTGGTGCGACCGAGCGGCCTGTTCGGACAGGCCGAGGGGGAGGAGTAAGATGAGCGACGCGACCGACGTCAACGATCGCATCGACGACTTCGCCCGGCGCGCCCGTCGGGTCGCCGACGAGAACGGCTGGCGCATCCTCGCGGGCTGTACCGCCCTTGGAGCCGCGCTCCCTCTCGTGGGGCTGCAGGAGGGCTACTACATGACCGTCGTGTCGGAGCTGTTCATGTTTGCCGTCCTCGCGCTCTCGTGGGACCTCATCGGCGGCCAGACCGGCTACCCCAGCTTCGGGAACATGGCGTTCTTCGGCATCGGCGCCTACAGCACTGCCATCCTGACCAAGGACATGGGTGTCGGTTTCTACCCCGCATGGTTTGTGGGCGCAGTGCTGGCGGTGGTTGCGGCGGTGCTAATCGGCGCCGCAGTGTTGCGGCTCCGCGGCGGCTACTTCGCCATCGCAACCCTCGGCGTGTTGCTGGCGGCCCAGCAGGTGACCCGTAACCTCGATATCACCGGCGGGGCGTCCGGGAAGATACTGCTGAACAGCCCGTCGGAGACGACGTTCTACTACCTCTTCCTCGGCCTGCTGGCAGTTGAGGTGGCGCTGGTCTACTACTTAACGGGGACGCGCTTTGGCTACGTGCTGAACGCCATCCGCGACGACGAAGGGAAAGCCACCGCCATGGGCGAGAACACGACCTACTACAAGGTGGTCGCGCTGGCGGTCGCCGCGTGCTTCACCGGCTTCGCTGGCGGGGCATGGAGCCTCTCCAACACGTTCGTCGACCCCGCGACCGGCTACAGCCTCGCCTGGAACGTCGAGATCATCGCGATGTCGCTACTGGGCGGCGCCGGCACCGTCGTCGGCCCCGTGCTGGGGGCGTTCGGCCTCCACGGCATCGTCGCGGTGGTCGACGTCTGGTTCTCGGGCTGGCAGCTAGTCATCATCGGCAGCATCGTCATCGTGACCGTCATCGCGTTCCCCAAGGGCGTCGTTGGGACGCTCCTCGCGCGAGCGAACGCGATGGAGTACTACCGCCACGGCGGACAGGCTGCTGGCGAGAGCCCCGAGGAGGGGGCCGAAGAGTGACCCAGGACACGAGACGAACGGCGACAGACGGCGGCCGTCAGGCCGCACTCAGGACCGACGGCGTGACCAAGCGCTTCGGCGGCCTCACCGCCGTCGACAGCGTCGACATCGCAGTTGAGCCGGGCGAGATTGTCGGTCTCATCGGACCGAACGGCGCCGGCAAGTCGACGCTGTTCGACTGCATCACCGGCCGGCTCGAACCCGATGAGGGCACGGTCTCGCTCCACGGCGAGCCCATCACCGGGGAGCCCGAACACCGGGTGGCCCGCGACGGGCTGGTCCGGATGTTCCAGCATACCCGCGTCTACGGTGAGATGACCGCCCGACAGAACCTGCTGGTGAGCGCCACCGACGACCGGGCCCCCTCGCGGGTGTTCCGGCCGCCGAGTGAGGTGACCCAGGAACGGGCCGAAGAACTGCTCGAATACGTCGGGTTGTCGGGATTGGCCGACACGCGAGCCGGGCGCATGAGCTTCGGCCAGCAGAAGCTGCTCGAGTTCGCGATGGCGCTGATGGCCGACCCGGACGTGCTGTTGATGGACGAACCAGCGGGCGGCATCAACCCCTCGATGCTCTCGAAGCTCATCGAGTACATCCGTGACGCAAACACCGAGCGAGAAGTGACTATCCTCCTCATCGAACACAACATGGAGTTCGTGATGGAGGTTGCCGACCGCATCTACGCGCTCGCCCACGGCGAGCGCATCGCCGTCGGGACGCCGGCGGAGATACAGGGCGACGAACGCGTGCTCGACGCCTACCTGGGGAGGGAGTGAGTATGGAGGGACCCATCCTACGACTCGACGACGTGACCGCCGGATACGAGAACACGACCGTCCTCCACGACGTCTCCATCGAGGTCGAGGAGGGCGAGATTGCCTGCCTCATCGGCCCCAACGGGTCGGGGAAGTCGACGCTGATGAAGAGCGTCTACGGCTTCGCCGACGTCTTCGACGGCACCGTCTCGGTGCGCGGCGAGGAGATTACCGGCCGCTCCCCACAGGAGAACCTCCGGGCGGGGATGAGCTACCTGCTCCAGGACGCGAGCGTCTTCCCGGGGATGACCGTCCACGAGAACATGCTGATGGGCGGGTTCGTCTTCGAGGACGATGAACGCGCCGAGGACCGGGCGGCCCAGCTCTACGAGGAGTTCCCCCTGCTCGGGGAGATCTGCGACCAGAAGGCCGGCTCCCTTTCGGGCGGACAACGGCGCCTGCTGGAGCTCGCGCGGGCGCTGGTAGTCGAGCCCGACATCATGCTGCTTGATGAGCCGAGCATCGGGCTGGAGCCCCGCTACATCGACCAGGTGTTCGAGCGCATCGAACAGCTGAACGAGTTGGGGACGACCATCCTGCTAGTCGAGCAGAACGCCGAGAAGGGGCTCTCGGTGGCCGACCGCGGCTTCGTGCTCGCGAGCGGCGAGATCAAGTTCACGGGCACCGGCACCGAACTGCTCGATGACGACGAGGTGGGCCGGCTCTACCTCGGCGGGTGAGGGCGCGGTTCGAAACCCTTACCACCGAATCGCGAATACTCATGAACAACTCGCTGGTCGACGGGACGCCAGTGGGCACCCGATAGCTCGGGACGAAATGTGGTCGGCCGGGCGCAACGCGCCCCTGCCGACTGAATCGCAAGCGCCCGCAATCTAACCATGGCACGGAGCTTCTACTCCCACATCAAGGACGCGTGGAAACAGCCCGGCGACGGCAAGCTCGCCGAACTGCAGTGGCAGCGAAAACAGGAGTGGCGCACCCAGGGCGCCATCGAGCGCGTCGAGCGCCCGACCCGCCTCGACAAAGCCCGCGAACTCGGCTACAAGGCCAAGCAGGGCATCGTCGTGGTCCGCGTCGCCATCCGCAAGGGCGGCGCCCGGAAACGCCGACACAAGGCCGGCCGCCGCTCGAAGCGCCAGGGCGTCAACCGCCTCAGCCGCCGGACCTCCATCCAGCGCATCGGCGAGGAGCGTGCCTCGCGCAAATACCCCAACCTGCGGGTGCTGAACTCCTACTGGGTCGGCGAGGACGGCTCGCAGAAGTGGTTCGAAGCGATTCTGGTGGACCCCGAACACGCCGCCATCCAGAACGACGAGGAGCTCAACTGGCTCTGTGATGACTCCCAGACCGGCCGTGCGTTCCGCGGCCTCACGAATGCCGGCAAGTCCAGCCGTGGCCTCCGCAACCGCGGCAAAGGTGCGGAGAAGGTCCGCCCGAGCGTTGCGGCGGGCAACCGCGGCGGGAAGTAAGCCAGTCAGACCACCTGCGGTTCTACCGCTTGACTTTCGACGCAACCACGCCAGCGGCAGCTCGGTACTGAATGTACGCAACAGTTAGTCGACGATTTCGCGTCGTGTCCCTCCCCCGCCACGCGGTAGTCGCCCTCCTCGTCGGCCTCGGGCGGCTCGTCGCCGTACGCACAGAGCGTTCACGGCCCGAAGCGGGACCGTGGCGGGAGGAAAGCGCGACTACTCGACTTTTACGACCTGCTTCCCGATGTTCTCGCCTTCGAACAGCCCGACGAAGGCGTCGGGAGCGTTCTCCAGGCCCTCCGTCACCGTCTCGCAGTAGGCGAGTTCGCCGGTCCCGACCCACTCTGCGAGATCGCTCGTCGCTTTCTCGAATCGGGTGGCGTAGTCGCCGACGAGCAGCCCCTGGACCCGGGCCCGAGTCTCGATGAGTTTGCCGAGCTTCCGCGGGCCAGTCGGGACCTCCTCCTCGTTGTAGAGGGCAATCTGGCCACAGACCGCGACGTGTGCGTCGACGTTGAGCTGCGTGAACACCGCATCCGTGATGGGGCCCCCGACGTTGTCAAAGTAACCGTCGACGCCCGCCGGCGCCGCCTCCGACAGTGCCTCAACGTAGTCATCAGTCGCTTTGTAGTTGAGACAGGCGTCGAAGCCGAACTCCGCCTCGACGATTTTGCACTTCTCGTCAGAGCCCGCGAAGCCGATCACGGTTGCGCCCTGTTTCTTGGCCAACTGGCCCACGACGGAGCCAACGGCGCCCGCAGCGGCACTCACAACAACCGTGTCGCCAGCCCGCGGTTCGAGCACCTCTCGGGTGCCGAAGTAGGCCGTCCGGCCGGGCATTCCGAGCACGCCCAGCGCGGTCGAGGCAGGGAGGTCGCCAACGCTCACGGACTGGAGTTCGGCGGCATTGGCGACGTGCTGTTCCGCCCAGACCATGTTGCCGACGACGGTGTCGCCCGGCTCGAACTGCGTTCCATACTCCTCGACGACTTCCGCGACAGCGCCGCCTTCGAGCGGCTGGCCGACCTCCCAGGGTTCGGCGTAGGACTCGCCAGCGCGCATCCGGCCGCGCATGTAGGGGTCCACCGAGAGATACTGAATGTCGAGCAGGACCTCTCCGGGGCCAGGCTCGCCGAGTTCGACCTCCCGCAGGTCGAAGGTGTCGTCGTCCGGGACGCCGTCCGGTCGCTCAGCAAGGTGATAGCGTTTGGTCGTGACCATACTGAACCGAAGGGTGGGAGAGGGAAGGGCGCTACGGCGGCGGCAGAAGCGCGTGCAGGACCGCAGTTGTGCACCGGCAGTGACCGCTGGCCGTGACCTTATGCCCGGGCGGGCCGGAACGTCATGGTATGGCTGACCTCTCACTCGATGCGACGCAGCTCGACCGGTACTCCCGGCATATCATCCTCGACGAGGTGGGGCCTGCGGGACAGCAGAAGCTGCTGGAAGGCAGCGCACTCATCGTCGGTGCGGGCGGCCTCGGGGCGCCGGTCATCCAGTATCTCGCGGCCGCCGGCGTGGGGGAACTCGGTATCGTCGACGACGACGTGGTCGAGCGCTCGAACCTCCAGCGCCAGATCATCCACCGCGACGCCGACATCGGCCACCCCAAGGTCGAAAGCGCTGCGGAGTTCGTCGCTGGCCTCAACCCCGATATCGACGTGGCGCCGATTCACAAGCGCCTCCAGCCCGCAGACGCCCAGGCGTTGGTCGCCGACTACGACGTGGTGGTGGACTGCTCGGACAACTTCCCCACGCGGTACATGCTGAACGACGCCGCCCAGATTGAAGGCGTCCCACTGGCCCACGGTGCCATCTACAAGTTCGAAGGCCAGATCACGACCCTCACCCCCGAGGGCCCCTGCTACCGCTGTCTGTTCCCCGAAGCGCCCGAACCTGGCACCGTGCCGGACTGTGCGACGACCGGCGTGTTGGGTGTCCTCCCAGGAACTGTCGGCTGTATTCAAGCCACAGAGGCCGCCAAACTGCTGCTTGGCCTCGGTGACCCCCTCGAGGGACGGCTCCTGTTCTACGACGCCCGCGAGATGAGCTTCGAAACCGTCCCGTACCAACAGAATCCGGACTGCCCCGCCTGCGGCGGCGGCATCGATTCGGTGACCGATGTGGCGTACACGGGTGGCTGTCGCGTCCGCAGCGACTAAGCTGGATGTCAACAGTAACCACACGTAAATCCGCACTAAAACGTTCCGCTCGTCTATTCTGCGATAATCGAACGAAGGAGAGCAGATAGGCAATTTCTAACTCAACGAAAGGTTTATACGTTTTCCCGGACTATCAATGGGTGAAGGAAGCCTGGTGAGAGACACTGGGCGCTCCCGGTACCAACATAATGACCACCAACACAACCCACCGAGAAACCGAGGCGGAGCGAGTCGAGGACGAGAGCGAGGAGCTCTGCCCGGAGTGTGGTGGGGCCCTCCACAACGACGAAGCACAGGCGGAGACGGTCTGTAACGACTGCGGCCTCGTCGTCGAGGAAGACGCCATCGACCGTGGTCCGGAGTGGCGCGCATTCGACTCCAGCGAGAAGGACAAAAAGTCCCGTGTCGGCGCCCCGACCACGAAGATGATGCACGACGACGGGCTGTCGACCAACATCGGCTGGCAGAACAAGGACGCCTACGGCAACTCGCTGTCGGCGAGCCAGCGCCAGAAAATGCAGCGGCTGCGCACCTGGAACGAGCGATTCCGCACCCGGGACCACAAGGAGCGCAACCTCAAGCAGGCGCTGGGTGAAATCGACCGGATGGCCTCCGCGCTCGGCCTGCCCGAGAACGTTCGCGAGACAGCGTCGGTTATCTACCGCCGCGCGCTCGCGGAGGATCTCCTGCCGGGCCGCTCCATCGAGGGCATCGCCACGGCCAGCCTCCACGCTGCAGCCCGGATGGGGAACGTCCCCCGCAGCCTCGACGAGATGGCTGCCGTCTCCCGTGTCGACCAGGCCACGTTCAAACGGGCCTACCGCTACATCGTCCGGGAGCTCTCCCTCGAAGTCCAGCCCGCGGACCCCCTCGAGTATCTCCCGCGGTTCGCGAGCGAACTCGAGCTTTCTGACGAAACCGAGCACCGGGCCCGCGAACTGCTCGAGACGGCCAAGCGCCAGAACGTCCACTCCGGCAAATCGCCGGTCGGCCTCGCGGCCGCCGCGATCTACGCCGCGGGCGTCCTCTGTAACGACGCGCTCACCCAGACCGAAGTCAGCGACGTGACCGACATGAGTGAGGTCACCATCCGGAACCGCTATCAGGAGCTGCTCCAGGCCGCCGAGAACGAGGCAGCGTCGCCGGCCAGCACGGCGGCCTGACCGGTCGATGACTCCCGCGAACCGAGTGGGTATGTAACCGATATCTGATTCGGGAGACCCGCAGAGACCGCCCGAGTTGACTGTTTTTCGGCTATTTTGAGCGGCAGAACGCGAGAGACGAGCGCATCAGTCAGTCTTACGTTCGAGTTGCAGTGCTGCATCGCCCGATGTTCGCCTTCAGAAGCGAACAGACAACGGTGGAGCCTCCTCTCGGACGAATGAGTACACATCACGAACGCATCCACAGTCCCCCGAGCGAAACCCGTATTCCCGTCGGCGCGCTACCTGCGCTAAATGGACTGTGACCGGTGTGGCGCCGACGCCGTCATGCACGCCGCCTACTCCGGCGCGCACCTCTGTGAGAACCACTTCACTCGCTCGGTCGAGAAGCGGGTGCGCCGCCGTGTCCGCGAGGACAACCTCCTCGCCAGCGACGCGACGCCGGAGAGCCCCGAGACGTGGGTCATTGGCCTCTCGGGCGGGAAGGATTCGGTCGTCCTGACCGAAATCCTCTCGGATACGTTTGGGAAGGACCCGCGGGTGGAGCTTGTAGCGCTCTCCATCCACGAGGGCATCGAGGGGTACCGCGACGAATCCCTCGCCGCCTCGGAGGAACTGACCGAGGCCCTCGATATTCAGCACACAGTCGTCGGCTACGAGGAGGAGTTCGGTGTCCGGATGGACGACGTGGTGGAGGACGACCCCGAGAACATGGCCCCGTGTGCCTACTGCGGGGTGTTCCGACGGGACCTGCTCGAGAGCTACGCCGAGGAGTTGGGCGCAGACAAGCTGCTGACGGGCCACAACCTCGACGACGAAGCCCAGACAGCGCTGATGAACGTCCTCGAAGGCGACATAAAGCAGGTGGCAAAACATTTCGACGCCTCCATCGGCGGCTTCGACGACCGCGAGGAAACCGAAGCGTTCGTCCCACGGGCGAAACCGCTGCGGGACGTGCCCGAAAAGGAGGTGGCGCTCTATGCCCACCTGAAGGACCTGCCGGCCCACATCACCGAGTGCCCCCACGCGAGCGAGGCGTATCGGGGGGAGATTCAGGAACTCCTGCTCAAACTGGAGGAGAACCACCCCGGGACGCGCCACTCCATCATGTCCGGCTATGAGGAGTTGGCGGCGCTGGCGGCCGACGCCTACGGCGGCGAGGACGGCCAGGCGCTCAGGGAGTGTACGGAGTGCGGTTCGACGACCTCAGCTGATGTCTGCCGGAAGTGCCGACTGCTGGCGTCGATGGAAGCGGTCTGAATCGCGGAGGTCTCTCCTACTGCTCCCGGTATCCCGCATTAACCGAGACGATCCCGAAGACGTAGCGGTCTGTCTCGACCCGGCCCAGTTTGTCGACCAGCGCGCGTCGGGTCGCCCCCGTCCGGCGGTCCAGTTGCCCGAGCGTGTCGCGCCGAACGGAATCGAACAGCGGCGGATTGAGCTGTGTGAACAGCCAGAGTGCCGCGTTCGCTGCCCGGTTCCCCTGAGGCACGAAGTTCGCGAGCACGACGGTGTCGGCCAGGTCACACCATCCCGAGACCACGGCGTACGGGTCCGGGAACAGCGACGTGACGAACGTCGCGAGCACGGCGTCGGCCTCCCTGACCGGCGGTGCCGTCGCGTCGCCGTGGACCAGCGAGACGTTCTCCCAGCCGCGTCGAGTGACGAGCGCCCGTGCCCGCGTGAGCATCGGCCGCGTGATGTCGACACCGACCACGTGACCGGAGGGCCCAACTGCCTCCCGAAGCGCCGGCAGATTGGGGCCGGGACCGCAGCCGAACTCCACCACAGTGTCGCCGTCCGAGAGTCCGAGTGCGGAAATAGAGCCACTCCGAACGCCGCCGACCGACGAGGTCGCCCGCGCGAACCAGTCATAAATCGCTGCCCACCGGCCGTAGTCAGCCTGAATCCGGCGGGCGTGAGCAGTCTGAGTACTCTCCCGGGGCGGGTCGCTCACAGCTCGCTCACCGCAGACGGCGGCGTTTTGGGCCACCACTGCTCGACGCCGGCCCGCCCGACTGTCGAGTAACACTGTTCGGAGCCAGTACAGTCTCGTGGTCGCTGGTAGTCGAGACCGCGCTCGCCCAGATACGTCACGTAGCCGTCGTCGACCCGGTCGAGTTTCTCGTGGCAGAGGCGGCGCTCGCCACAGGTGCCGGCACCGACGTTCCGGTAGGGACAGGTGAACGTCGTCCGTTCACCACCCGCTCCCGACGCCGTCGCGTCGATACGGACCCCGACGAGCCGGTAGGCCAGTCGCAGCCGCCGGACCACCGACGCCGGTGAACTGGCGCCCAGAAACAGCAGATGGGCGAACGCGTAGCCGAAATCGTGGAGCAGGCGCTCGAACAGCGTCAGATCGCTCCGAGAGTCAGTCAGCAACCCCCGGAGTTCCGCGTACCACGTCGACACCGCCGAGACGGCCTCAAGCGTTTCCGCAGCCTCCCGGAGCGCGGCCTGTCGCTCAGTGAGCGGGGCTGCCCCGTCGGTGAGGCGGTACGACGGCACTGATTCGACATGGGCCAGTACCGTCTCGCGGAGACAGGCGTCGGCAACGTACTCGTCGACGAGCCTCCGGAGTTCTGGGAGCCAGACGGTCGCAATCCGACCATACGTCCCGTCGAGCAGGTCGTCTGCCCTGGCGTAGCCGTCGTCGGCGGGTGGGGTCGGGAACCGGTCGACGATACGCCGGAGGTGCGCTGGGTTCGGTTCCGCCATGGCTGGAGGTACGGTCGGGACGACTTAATCACCGCGCCTGTTACTCACTCACTCGGCCAACCGTCACCTCGAAGGGGACCACCTCGCGCCGGCGGTAGCGCTCCTCGGCCATCGCGTCGACGACCTCGCGGCCCATCGCCCGCCACTCAGCACGGAGGTCGTCGTAGCCCATCCCCACTGCGTTGCGAATCTCGGTCTCGTGGTCTGCGAGACCGGCGCCGTTGGCTTTCCGGGCAGCGTCTTCCAAGGCCGGCTCCGAGTAGGGTGGTTCGACTAGCTTCTCGTGGCGGTAGACCGCGTCGGTGAGGACTGAGAGCCCGGCCGTCTCGAACAGCCGTTCCACCCGGTCGCCCAGCGCGACGTCCGTCCCGACACCCGAGAGGTACGCCTCGCGAGCGCGCTGCTCGAGGCTCGGCTCGGCGTCGACAGTCGAGTCGACTTCAACGGCGGCGTTGTTGGGTTCGACCGCCGCCACCAGATCCGACGAGACCCGGGCGAACTCGCTGAGGGCCGCGCCGGGGTCGGGGAGATTGATGAGCAGCGCCTGACAGACCACGAGGTCGAAGCTGTCGTCCTGAAACGGCAGGCGGGTCGCGTCGGCGCCAACCATCGGGAGACCGGTCTGGTCTCGGGCGACTCCGAGCAGGTCCTGGTCTGCGTCCGCGCCAATCACCTCACCAGTCGTCTCGCTGGCGAGCACACGAGTCAGTTCCCCCGTACCACACCCAACGTCCAGCACGCGCTCGCGGTCGCCGAGCGAGAGTGGGGCCAACGCGGCCGTCTCCTCCCACATCCCGCGGCGCGTGTGTTCGAGATAGTCGGCGGTGAACCGTCGCACGCGGCAGAATCCGACCGGCGCAGCAAAAAGTGAGTCGCTCTCAGTCCCGGGAGCGCGCCACGAGCGCGGTGGCCAGCAGTGCGAGCGCAGCAACGGCCGCGGGCGCACCGAGACCCGGAATATCCGTCTGGGTTCGTTCGGGTCGCTCAGTCGGGTACTGCACGGTGATTTCGATGTTGTCGGCGCTGACGGGGTGGGTGTTGCTCCCCGCGAACATCGGGAAGCTGAACCTCTCGGCCTCGTCGTCGATGGCTTCGATGGCGACGAACAGCGTCAGTTCCGCGGTGACGCTCGCCCCCGGTTCGACAGTTCCCCAGGTGAACGTGCGGTTGGCCTCGTGGTAGGTTCCAGTGTCCGTGGTCGACCGCGCGACGTTCCAACCGTTCGGGAGCGAGCCGAGCGTTAGCTTCAGCCCCTCGACGGCCTGGTCGCCGGTGTGTTCAAGCGAGAACGTGACCGTCGCCCGGCCGCCGGGCTCGCTGGTGACGGCTTGACTCTCGAAGGTCAGCGGCTCAGTCGTGCGGAGCGTAAGGTCCAGTTCACCGCTCTGGTAGCGCCGAAGCTGGCTCACGCCCTCGCTGGAGACGGCGATAACCGCCTCGGCCTCGACGGAGTCATTCACCGTCAGCGTGTAGCTGCCGTCCGAATCGGTGGTCGCACTCGCCACATCGTCGGGTGGATCAGCGGCGAGCGCCCGCAGGTCGTCGGTCGAGGCGTTCTCGAACCGACTCTGGGTTCCCACGAGGACGGTCGCCCCAGAGACGGGCGTCCCGTTCAGGTGGCTGACCGTGCCCGAGAGCGTGCTCTGTGTGGCGGTGGTCGAGCCGACGCCGGCGTCGACTGAGGGCGCGGGTGTCCCGACGGCGCCGGCCGGCACGGCGAACACGACCAGCAGCGCAACGGCGAGAAGGGGAAGTCGCATGGCGGGGGTTGGAGAGCGACCCGTAAGGGTTGCACGATTAGCGGCGGGCAAGGTGCTCGCTCTGGGTGTGTTGGAGTGCGGTGTCGTCGAGCCAGCCCGCACGAGAGACGTGGACGACTGACTCGGAACTCCAGCGGAGGATACCCCTGTCGACCCGGCGCTACTCGCGGAGCGCCGTCACGTGCTCGACGTTCCAGGCGTAGCTGCGACCGTCCTCGGTGGGCGTCTCGAGCACGAACGGCACGTCGCGCCACTCGGGGTGGTTGAGGATGCGGCGGAACCCGTCGTCGCCGATGTAGCCGTCGCCGATGTGGGCGTGTTCGTCTTTGTTGGTGCCGCAGTCGTGTTTAGAGTCGTTGAGGTGGATGCAGTCGAGATGCTCGGTGCCCACGACGTCGTCGAACTCAGCGACCGTCTCGTCGACGCCCTCCGGCGTCGAGAGGTCATAGCCCGCGGCGAACGTGTGAGCGGTGTCCAGACAGACGCCGACATCAGCCTCGGTGCCCTCGACCACCCGGGCGAGATGCTCGAACTGGCCGCCGAGTTTGGTGCCGCTGCCGGCGTCGCTCTCGACCAAGATTTTGACGCCATCGGGGATGTCGAGCGAGTCGATGACGCCGATAGCGTTCTCAATCCCGCCGTCGACGCCCGCGCCAGTGTGGGCGCCGAGGTGGACGTTGACGTACTCGATGTCGAGACGGTCGGCGGCGTCGACCTCCTGCTGCATGGAGTCGCGGCTTTTCTCGCGGAGCCCCTCCTTGGGCGTACAGAGATTCACGAGATACGAGGAGTGGATGACCCACGGCCCGGCGAGTTCCGCCGCGGTTTCGTCGCGGAACTGTTCGGCCGCGTCGTCCTCAATGCTGCCGTGGTCCCACACCTGTGGGGAGTGGGTAAACACCTGCCCGCAGTTGCCGCCGATGTCGAGTTGGCGGCCGACCGCGTTGTCGATGCCGCCTGCGATGGAGACGTGCGCCCCGATTCTGAGCATGGTAGAGGGTGGCGAGCGACCGGCAAAAGATGTTCGAAGCTGAGCGTCGCGAAGCTTCGAACCACGCGGATCGAGTGAACCGAGATCCGCCATCGGGTTCGGACCGGGGCAACGCGACAGTCCGGCTACCCAGACGAACGGAGTCCCATTCATAATCTAGACAGGAAGCGTACCGGAGGCACCGAATCCCGAGCGGTGACGAACCGTTAGCGGTCGCTCCCCTGACGGTCGCGGACCCACGCATCGCTCCGATATTTCTCGTCGGCGATCTCCTCGGCCCGTGCGAGTTCGGCTTCGGTCCAGCTCCCATCCTCAGCGTCGGCCCACTTCTGCAACGCCGCGGTGAAGGCGTCGACAGCCTCCTCGCGCGTTGCGTCCACGAGGTCCGTGATGCCCGCGACACGCTCGGAGAACTCCTCGGACGTCACGTCCGGGTCCGCGAACACCGCAAGGTGCGCGTCGGGTCGGGCGTCGTAGGTGATGGAGCCGTGCTGAATTACCGCCGATTTCTGGCGGTACTGTGCGTTCCCGGCTAGCTTCCGCCCGGTGCCGCCGTGGCTGACCACGTCGTGGGCGGGGTGGAGCCCGCGGAGGTAGCAGGCGGGTTTGTAGATGCTCGGGCGTTTCTCCTCGACGAAATCCGCGTCGACGCCGAGGCGGGCGAAGCCGTCCAGAATCGGCGGACAGAGCAGGTGGTAGCATTCGAGGAGTTCGCCCGGGAGCTCGTCGGCGGGAGCGGTGATGGAGTAGGAGATATCGCCGTCGTTGTCGTGGTAGATGCCGCCGCCGCCGGTCTGTCTGCGGGTGACGTCGACGCCAGCCGCTTCGCAGTGGGCCCAATCGACCGTCTCGGGAGCCTGGCCGTAGCCCATCGAGAGGCAACTGGGCGCCCACCGGTAGAGCCGGACGGTCCGGGGGCCGCCGCTGGCGGCGGTTTCGGCGGCCACCTCGTCCAGGGCCATGTTCAGCGGGCCGGGGCGGGCCTCCTCACGAATGAGACGCCACTCCCGGTCAGCGATGTCCGTATCGGTCATGGTTCCGGATTCGGCGGCACGGGGAAAGCGGTTGCGGGGTGGGACTGGGAGGATTGAGGGGTGATACGGAGATGTGAATCACGACGCCGTGTGGTGGCGCGAAGCGCGAGCGCAAGCGTGCCCATCAACTCGAGATCGATCTAATTTTTCTCCCAACAAGCTTGCCGCATCTCAATTCAATCGAGAAAGTCTGGGACTACCTCAAGTGGACAATGGCACCGATCATCGTCGAGAATGAAGACGAGTTCAAAGAACTCGTCAAAGACACGTTCGACTGAATAACTAACCGGATCAGCTTCGCTAAGAAGTGGTGTCAGAAATTCCTTAACTTTCAAAAATTATCTGATCATTTACGGGCGTTCGCCGTCCGCTCTCGCTCCCAACATTCAAGATTTGCCGTGTCCAGCGTCTCTCTGAGCAGTTCTGGGGATAGCATAGACAACTCAAACCACGGACTGCTCACTTCTCAAACTGGCTTAACTAGACAGTGCCAACATTACCGAATTCACTGGAACCTGCCCTGTTCGATGACGCGCCGGCCGCAGTCTCGCGCGGTCGTAGACCATAACAGTTATTGAGTAGGGNGTANANACGTACAGCTAATATATGGGATCATTAACCTCGAAACATCGCCTCCCCACGTGGGCAATCGTCGTCCTGATACTACTCGTGAGCGCCGGCACCGCTGCCGCCGTCACGATCGTCGCCATCAATCCGAATCCCATCTCCCCTGGGACTGGTACACTGTCCGGTTCAAACGACCTCGCGCTCGACTCCCAGAGTTTGACGTACAGCGGAACGAACGTGACCGGCGTTGACGTCGCGATTAACAACACTGGAAGTGTCCACACTGCCGACGTCCACATCGCTCTTAAAGACTCGACCGGCGCCGTGATCGCAACGCAAACCGTCTCAGGTGCAAATCTCCCCTCTGCAACGGTCACGACGGTCAGTGTGACGTTTGCTTCCGAACATTCGGTGGATTCCTTCGCTGAACTCGAAGTGACCGTCGAACAGACTGGCTAAGTCCTCCCTGGCTTTTTTTGTTCGCCGCTGCCTCTCCAGCGACAGCGTTCGTACGGGACGGTGGCTTACTACAAACGTTTTATCGGTGCGGCCCAAGGGTATGTAGGTGATGCGTCGGGAGTACACTGTCTTCGTCCTGTCTGCACTCGTGGGGGTGGCCGTTTTCGGTGGCACGGTGCTCGCCGTCACGGTACCGGTGCTTCCGATGCACCCGGTCGAGATGGGGTCCGCAACCACGATCAACTCGACCGATCTCGGCGTCGACTCGCACCGTTTGACTTACACCAGCGAGAACGTCTCCGGTGTGGGCGTCGTCGTCAACAACACCGGAACCGGGACGCATACGGGCGACGTTCGGGCCACGCTTCGAGATATCAACGGGGCTGTGGTGGCCAGTGCAACTATTACGGGGACTTCATTCCCAGCCGGGACGACGACTGTTACCCTCACGTTTTCGGCATCGTATTCTACAGGGACCTTCTCGGCGGTCGCGGTCACCGTCGAATCGACCGGATGACCTACCCCGCGTGAGTCACCCCGGTCGCAGGATGCATAGTGGCCCAGTACCTGCTGAACCCGTTCGCTGGTGAACGCCGCCGAGATGCCCTCACCAATAATTTCGCCGTCCTCGAACGTTTCGATGATGAGTGTCGGCTCTTCACTCTCGAACGTCTGCCCCGTCCAGGCGTGTAGCGATGTTATCGTGAGTTGTTCGTGCTCAAGATCGAATTCGAATGGTGCGAACGTGTTCGGAGTTCATCAACTGTTTGCTCGGTACTGATGAAGAGCCACGACTCGCCGTTCTGCAGTCCCTCTTGGAGAAATTGCATGGCGAGGGTACTCTTGCCGGTTCCAGGCGTGCTGGTAAGGAGTACTGCACGCTCTTCGGGATAGCCACCGTCGAGCATAGTATCGAGGGCGGGGCTGCCGGTCGAAACTACAGACGTTCTCGTTCAGCCACGAATGCTAATAAGTCGGTGTTATACTGGCTCGACAGCGGGCGTTTCCGCCGCAGTGTCGACTTCCATAATGTCGGTGTCCTTCGTGGTATGGTCGCGGAGAAATGTGCCGACGTTGGGGTCATTTTGGAGGAGGCGACGTAGGAGTCGTCGCCACGTAGCCTGCTGATTTGTCCCAACCACGACAATATCCGCGTCTATCTGGCTGGCCTCCTCGAGGATCACCTCTTCGACGAGGAATCCTTGCCGGGTGATCACCGAAGCCTCGACGCCATCAAGCGTCGATGAAATCGCCCGAGTGAGTTCTGTCGTTTGGGTATCGTCTCCGGTCTGGTAGAGATTCACATGGAGGACTCTGAGGTCCGCTGGGGTGTGGTCGTGTGCGAGCCGGCCGGCGGCCGCGAGGGTTTGAGTACTCTGGTCGGTGAGTGGATAGCGGATCGGGACGAGTATCGTCGTGTGCTCAGTCATCGAACACCTCAGTACTAGTGAGCAGGAGCAATCGCTCCATAAACTTGACGAACTAATTATCAACTAAAAACCGGTTAATACGGCAGCAGTAATCACTTATTCCGATATGCTAATTGACATCAGAAACGTACTGACGGGGGAGCCATGCCGCGACGGGCGAACGAAAGAAGGCCCTTGCGCAACCCCTGATTACCAATTCGTTCCGGCGCTCGATCCGATCGGAATTCATACCCCCAATCAACTCGTCAAGTTCTGTGAACAGTGCCTCCCGGTCACCAGCATGTACTGTGACGACGGGGACTGGCGAGACGCGTACGACGTTTTCGGCGACGCTTCCCAGTGAACCGCCTCGGGGTCAAGTGGTTCGAGACGCGAAGCGTCTCGTCATCACGAAAATCAAAGATTTGGCTCTGTAGTTTCGCTAGACTCCGTTGCAATTGGCACAAAATCGTCCCGAAATAGTTAGAATATGATCCATTTCAAGGATCGACCGTTGTCTATTGATTTCACTGAAATGTCTGTCTGGGAGTAGTGAAACAGAGCCAAAAATCACCGCACCAACAGCGAGAACACCTATCGAAATCACCCTGAATCGACTGTAGTCTAGCGAAACTACAGAGCCCAGTCCCATCAACCATTCGCGGCGAACCCGGAAGCCACGAACCAAAATATCCGTACAAAGATGACCCATAACGCGGCACCCTTTTTCCCACGGAACCCCCAGACACGATATGGTCAGTAACGTCGCGAGCGTGATGGCCGAGTTGGAGGCCGAGGACTTCTACCTCCTCTCGGGCCTCGAACAGGGGATGCGCTTCTCTGAGTGGGTGAACCTGGAGAAGCTCCCCGACTACGCCGACATGACCACCGAGGAGACCGAGTACCGGCTGAACCGCTGTGCAGACCGTGAACTGGTCGAACGCCGGACGATGCAGTACGAGGGCTACCGCCTCACCTTCGAGGGGTATGACTGTCTCGCGCTGCGGACCTTCTCCGAGCGCGGCACCATCGAGGGCGTCGGCGCCCCCCTCGGCGTCGGCAAGGAGGGTGACGTCTATGAGGTCCAATCCTACCGCCCGATGGCGCTGAAGTACCACCGCGAGGGGTATACGGGCTTCCGGAAAATCCACAAGGAGCGTGACTACACCTCCGAGAACAACCACGTCTCCTGGTTCTACACCGCCCGGAAGGCCGCCGAGCGGGAACACGAGGTGCTGACTGAACTCTATCCCGACGTATCGGTCCCGCGGCCCGTCGACCAGAACCGCCACGCCATCCTGATGGAGAAGTTCGACGGCGTCGAACTCGAGCGGGCGTCGTTCCCGCCCGAGCAGGTGGTCGGCGTCTGTGACCTGGTGCTCCGGGAGATGCGGGACGCCTACGAGGCCGGCTTCATCCACTGCGATATGAGCCAGCACAACGTCGCCGTCGCCGAGAGCGGCGTCACCGTCTTCGACTGGCCGCAGGCGGTGGCCACGGACCACGAGAACGCCGAGGAACTCCTCGAGCGGGACGTGGAGAACGTCGTGAGCTTCTTCCAGCGCAAGAACCCCCAAGAGATGCCCGGCGATGTCGACGTCCGAGCGCTCGCGAAGGCAATCCGTGACGAGGACGCCGGGTTCGGAAGCGTCGCCACCTTTGCCGAGTAATCAGGCCAGTCCGCACGTCACCGTTGCGCCCCGGCGGCTCGATGGTCTGCCACGCTGGGGGCTCGCGAGGAGTCATTGCCGAAACCGACTCACACAACGGCAATGAACACAGTTAGCGGTCGGGAACGCCTTTACTCGTCCACTCCTAACTGTGGGTATGAACACGCCATCGACACGCCGTGGCTATCTCGCCAGTGCCGTGAGCCTGGTCGGTGTCGGCGTCGCCGGCTGCACCGGGAGTCCAGAGACTGAGTCCCCAGAGCCCGACGAGACTGCCGAGACCAACAGAACCGAAGAAACGGACGAGACCGAAGGAACCGACGAGGAACTGGACCTTCGGGAAGCCAACGTCGTCGCGGTCGAGATCGAGTCCGTTGACAGCGGTTACCGGTTCGACGTGACGCTCTACCACGACGACGACGGCGAGGACGGCTACGCGAACTGGTGGCAGGTGGAACGCCGAAACGGCGAGCAACTGGGCCGGCGGGAACTCGCCCACGCCCACGGCACGCAGGAGTTCACGCGGTCGGCAACCATCGACGTCCCGGACGGCGTCGAGACGGTGGTCGTCCGCGGCCACGACCAGACCCACGGCTACGGCGGACAGGCGATGCTGGTGACCATAGCTACGGGCGAGACGAAAGCCGTTCAGCAGGGTCCCGACCCGCAGCGATTCGATGAGTGACGCGGGCAACCGAGCAGCAAAAACACCGGAAACCCGGTTGTGAGGGCTGTCCCGCCGGAAAGCGCTGCCGACGGCAACAGCGTGGTGTTGGGACTGGCCCGCCGGATCGGCCTGCGGTACCCAGGCCCCGCCACACCGGTTTCTGCTCCGCCGCGGCCGTTGGTTCTAGGACCCCAGCGTCCCAACGCCGTGTATGGAACTCACCGAGAACGTCTACACGCTCCCGGTCACCACCAGCATCGGCGGCCAGGAACGCACGTTCACGCCCACCGCCGTCGACACCGAGCAGGGCCTCATCCTGATCGACACCGCGCTCCCGGGGCACGCTGCGGACCTCGAAGCCGCCCTCGAAGAGCACGGCTTCGGCTTCGAGGACGTTCGTTTCGTCGTACTCACCCACCACGACGGCGACCACGCCGGGGCGCTCACCGCTGTGCAGGCCGAGACCGACGCGCCGACGGTGGCTCACTGGGCGGAAGCGCCCTACGTCGACGGCCGGAAGTTCCCCATCAAGGCGGGCGACGAGCGCTACCCGGCCGCCCGGGTCGACGTGGAAGCCATCGACGGCGTGGGCTTCACCACCGAAGCCGGTCCACTCGAGATGGTCGAGACGTTCGGCCACAGTCCGGGCCACTGCTCGCTCTACCTCCCGGAGGAGCAACTCCTCATCGCCGGCGACGCGCTGACGGCCGCCGACGGCGAACTCCACGGCCCGGCCGAACAGCACACCCCCGAGATGACGCAGGCGATGGAGTCCGTCGCCAAACTGGGTGAACTCGACGTGGAACACGCGATCTGTTTCCACGGCGGCTACGCCGAGCAGGGCAGCGAGCGCATCCGGGAGCTCGCCGACGTCTGAGCCCGAGCGGTCACCGTTTTCACCCCCGGTTGCCAAGGAGGCCCATGACCGACGCGCCCGAGGACACCCCCGACGTTCGGGACCCGGACACCGATTTCGTGCTGGTGGATGCGTTGGACGCGGCTACGGCCCGTGAGCAGGCCGAGCACCTCCGCGCGGCCATCCGGGAGCACGACTACCGGTACTACGTCGAGAACGACCCCGTCATCGCCGACCGGACCTACGACGAGCTGTTCAAGCGCCTCGAAACGCTGGAGGAGACGTTCGATCTGGATTGTGAGAACTCACCCACCCGCCGCGTTGGCGGCGAGCCTGTGGACGAACTCGAGACGGTCGACCTCGTGGTCCCGCTCCTGTCCCTCGACTCCTCGGGCGACGCCGCGGACGTGCGGGGGTTCGACGACAGAGTGCACCGAGAGCTTCGGAACGCCGGCGTCGAAGACGAGGTTTCCTACGTCTGTGAGCCCAAGTTCGACGGGCTCTCCATCGAGATCACGTATCTCGACGGTGTGTACGAGCGCGCGGCCACCCGCGGCGACGGCGAGCGCGGCGACGACGTGACCGAGAACGTCCGCACGATCAGCTCCGTGCCCCAGCGCCTGCGCGGTGACCCGCCTGCGGTGCTCGTCGTCCGTGGGGAGATATTCATGCCGTTGGACGCGTTTCAGGCCCACAACCGCGAGCGCGTCGAGCACGGCGAGGACGCCTTCGCCAACCCCCGCAACGCCGCCGCCGGCAGTCTCCGACAACTGGACCCTGCTGTCACCGCCGAGCGCCCGCTCGACTGTTTCTTCTACGACGTGCTCTGGGCCAGCGAGGAACCTGCCGACAGCGTTGCAGCGGTGGTCGAAGGTGCCCAATTCGACGGTAGTGCCTCCGCTGGCGCAGCGAAAATGGAGGGGCTGGAGACGCACTGGGCCGAGCACCAACAGCTCCCGGCGTGGGGGCTGCAGGTGAACGACCGCCACCGGCTCGTCGACGACATCGAGGCTGCCATTGACTACCGCGACGAACTGCTCGAGGGACGGGCGGATCTGGACTACGAAATCGACGGCACGGTGCTGAAACTCAACGGTCGTGCGCAGTGCCGCACGCTCGGGACCACGGCACGGCACTACCGCTGGGCCTACGCCTACAAGTTCCCCGCCCGGCGCGAGGAGACCCGCATCGCCGACATCGTGATTCAGGTCGGCCGGACCGGGCGGCTCACCCCGGTCGCGCTGCTGGACCCTGTCGACGTTGGTGGCGTAACCGTCTCGCGGGCCAGCCTCCACAATCAGGAGGAAATCGCGGAGAAAGGCGTCGGCGTCGGCGACATGGTGAAAGTCGAGCGGGCGGGTGACGTGATTCCGTACGTCTCGGAGGTGGTGGAGTCGAACTCGGTCGGCCACTTCGAGTTCCCCGAGCAGTGTCCGGTCTGTGGCAGCGAGGTTGAGGCGGACGGCCCGCTCCGGTTCTGTACAGGGGGTCTCTCCTGTCCGGCCCAGCTGAAACGCGCTGTCGAACACTACGCCAGCGACAGCGGGCTGGATCTCGAGGGGCTGGGCGAGAAAGCGGCCGCACAGTTGGTCGAGGCAGGTCTCATCAAGAACTCCGTCGCCGACCTCTACCACCTCACCGCCGAGCAACTGACCGCGCTGGAGGGGTGGGGTGAGAAAAGCGCTGAGAACCTCCTCGCGGAACTGAAGGCGTCGAAGGAACCCGACCTCGGTGCGTTCCTCTCCGCGTTGGGGATTCCCGGCGTGGGGCCGACGATGGCCGACGACCTCGCGGCGGCGTTCGGCGATATCGACGCCGTGCTGGCTGCAGACGAGGCAGACATCCGCGAGGTCGAGGGGTTCGGACCGACCGTCGCGGGCCACGTCGCCGAGTTCGTCGCCAACGAGCGCAACCTGGCGGTGGTCCGCCGGCTCCGCGAGGCCGGCGTCGAGCCAGAATCCGCGTCCGAATCGGCAGCAGGCGAAGAACTCGGCGGGCTCACGTTCGTCTTCACCGGGTCCCTCGAGTTGACGCGAAGCGACGCCCAGGATCTCGTGGAGGCCCACGGCGCGAACGCGACGGGGTCGGTCTCTAGCAATACGGATTTCCTCGTTGCAGGGGAGAACCCTGGCCAGTCCAAGCGTGATGACGCCGCAGCCAACGACGTGCCGGTGCTGGATGAGGCGGCCTTCGCCGACCTGCTGGCCGAGTACGACATCGACTACCCGCCAGCCTGAGCGGGTGCGTGGACGAACACGGGCGGGCGGCAATCACAACCACCTTAACCCATGCAACCGAACTCGCCCACATGGCTGTGAACACTGCGGCGCTGGGGCTGGCGGTCCTCCTCAGCGGGGCGCTGGCGGTGCTCCACTACGTCCGCGGCTCCGGCTGGGAGTCCGCACCCGACATCTCTGAGGAGCTGCTCGAGCGACGCGCGTCGACAGTGCCCGAGACCGACTTCCCCGAGCCCTACAACCGCTCCATCGGCGGTGGTGGCGGTGTCGTCGCGGTCGGCGGCGAGGCCGGCGAGGAGGGTGAACTCGAGGGTGGTGCGGAGGAGGCCGCCGGTGGCCCCGCCGACATCCCCGAGGACGAAGTCGAGTACTTCGAGATCGAGTTCGTCAAGGAGGGAGAGACGGTCGAACTCCCGAACAACGAGAACATCCTCGACGCTGGCGAGGAGCAGGGGTTCGACCTCCCCTACGCCTGCCGACAGGGACAGTGTGTCTCCTGTGCGGGCCAGGTCCAGGAAGGAAACAGCGAGGAGTATCTCGTGCACGACAATCAACAGATGCTCTCTGACGGCGAGATCGACGAGGGATACACGCTGACCTGCGTCGCCTACCCGCGTGCGGACTTCACGCTGGAGACCGGCGAAACGCCCTGAGCGACTGAGCCGGCTGCACCTGCTTCTTCCGACGCGTTCAAGCACCGGCCCGTCGACCCACGAGCGTGCCAAGCCCCGACACCGAGACGGTCAGCAGCTCGCTCACCGAGGGCGATCTGGTGCGACCGATGGCCCAGCTTGCCTGGCCTATCATCGTCACGCAGCTGCTGATGGTCGCGTACAACCTGACCGACACGCTCTGGCTGGGGCAGTACTCGACGGATGCGGTCGCGGCGATTTCGCTCGCCTTCCCGCTCATCTTCCTCTTCATCTCCGTCGGCGGCGGCTTCACCGTCGCCGGCAGCACGCTCGTCGCCCAGTACACCGGCGCCGAAAGCGAACGCTCAGCAGGGACGGTCGCCGGGCAGACCCTCTCGTTCATCACGATTATCGCCGTCGTCGTCGGCGTCCTGGGCTATCTGCTCACGGACGATCTGCTCGGTGTGCTACCGAGTTCGCCTGCGACGGCCGGGCAGGTGGTGCCGCTCGCCGCGGAGTACATGGCGGTGTTCTTCCTCGGCCTGCCGTTCCTCTTTGGTTACTTCGTCTTCTCGGCGCTGATGCGCGGGTACGGCAACACCCGTGCGCCGATGCTCATCATGGCCGTCAGCGTTGGGGTCAACGTCGTCATCGATCCGGTGCTCATCTTCGGCTGGGGCCCTGTCCCGCAACTGGGCGTCGCCGGCGCCGCCGTTGCCACCATCACCTCTCGCGGTCTCGCGACCCTGCTGGGACTCTACGTACTCTTCGGGACGGATGCCGGGCCCGACGTCTATCTCGAAGATTTCCGTCCCCGGCTCGAGTATATCGTCAAAATCGTCCGACTCGGGGTGCCCTCCGCCCTCGAGCAGTCTGCCTCCGCGCTGGGGTTCATCACGCTCACCGCGATGGTGGTGACGTTCAAGCCCGAAGTCGTCGCCGCCTACGGGTTGGGGAACCGTCTCACCTCGCTGGTCTTCCTCCCCGCGCTGGGGCTCGGGCGAGCGACCAACACTATCGTCGGGCAGAACCTCGGTGCCGGCAAGCCAGACCGTGCTGAGCGCGCGGTGAAGCTGGCAGCGAAAGTCGGCGCCGGGACGATGTTCGGCGTCGCGATTCTGACGTTCTTCTTCGCTGAGCCCGCGGTTGGCGTCTTCATCGGTACCGGCACCGAGGCCGCCGCCGAAACGATCCGACTTGGCGCTGAATACCTCCGCGTCCGAGCGGTCGAGTTCGCGTTCATCGGTGTCCTGCAGGTGGTGTTGGGAGCCTACCGTGGTGCCGGCAACACCAAGACGGCGCTCGCGTTCTCGCTGGTCGCGCTCTGGCTCGGCCGGGTGCCAATCGTCTATTTCCTCTCGTTCATGCAGGGGATGGGGCCGGCCGGCATCTGGATCGGGATGGCTGTCGGGCAGATTATTGGCGCGGATCGCCGCCGCCGCGTGGTTCACCCGTGGGACGTGGAAGAAGGCAGTCATTGACGAAGGCGCTGAGGGTGCGTGACGCCTTCGGTCATCGACGACGACGGCTCTGAGGAAGCCTGATACACCGGTACTCCCTTCCCGACAGCGTCGAGAGAACGGGTATGACCGACGTCCACGGACACGAAGTTTGCGGCGTCGATGTCGGCCCCGAGACGCGGTGTGACCACTACGCGACCGACCGGGACGTCATCGCCATCAAGTTCCCCTGCTGTGAGACGTTCTTCTCCTGTTTCCAGTGCCACGAGGCCGTCACCGACCACGATGCGAAGCAGTGGGGCGAAACGGATTCTGAGCAGTCAGCAGTCCTGTGCGGTGTCTGTGGAGACGTGCTAACTGTGGCCGAATACGTCGCCTGCGAGGACCGCTGTCCGACCTGCGACGCCGCGTTCAATCCCGGTTGCCGAACGCACTATCACTACTACTTCGCGGACGCGCTGTTTGCAGACCAGTCATAGCGGTCGCTGAGTGGTGGTTCTCAGTTCGGCTGTAGAGGAAGCGGAGCGGTAGACAATGTTCACCCGCCGCGAGCGAACTACGTGAGCGAGCGGGCCGAGGAACCCCCGAAGGGGGTGACGAAGGCTTTTGGTGCGAGCTTTTGCCAGCGACCGAAGGGAGCGCAGCAAAAGGTCGGTGCTTAGTACCGCGACGGCATGTACGCCATCCCGAGCAGGAAGATGGCCGAAATCCCGCTCAGAAGCGTGACGCCCCAGAGCCCGTTCTCGTAGGTGTGCTGGGTGTCAGTGGCCGTGTTGAGCTCGTTGAGCGCCGCGAAGTCACTCGAAAGCAGGATGGTGCTTTCGTCAACGAAATCGACGTAGAACGTCTGCTCGGAGAGCGTGACGTTGGCGCGCTGGCCCACCGAACTGGACATCGTTTGCGGGGCGATCCAACTCAGGTCGACCGCGGTCGCCGAGACGGCGTCGACGCTAGACGCGTTCCCGTTGTAGTCGAGCGTGTCGCCCTCGCTGTACTCCCGGCTCTCAGGCTCGGGGAAGTACTCGTCGGCGGGGACGAGGCGCTCCTCACCGTTTTCCGTGATGACGACGTGCTCCTCACCCTCGTACATCACCGTCTCGTTGCTCGCGTCGGGGTCTTCAGCCAGGATAGCCTGCTTGTCGATCTGCTGTTCCAGCGTGAACGTGGTGGGGTCCTCGCCCGCACCAGTCAGCACACGCCAAGTCTGGCCGTCGAACTCGACCGTGGAGTTGTTCTCCCAACTCTGGCTGTAGTCGCTGTTCTGGACGGTCCACTCGAAGACGGTCTCGTAGGTCGTGCCGCCCTCACCGCCGGAGGACTCGGTGGCCGTAATCGAAGCCACGGTGTACTCTTGCTCGCTAACAGTGAAGCTATCCCCGGCCTGTAGCTCGCGGCCCTCGGCGTCGAGGTGCGGCGACTCCGCCGTGACCACGAGGGCGAGCGACAGCGACCCGACCACGAGGAAGAAGGCGACGAAGACCGCCACAGCGCGTCGTTGCATGCTTGGGCATAGGTAGACCCGGCGTAAAAACGATTCCTCTTTCGGGGGCAGAGTCACCGAACCACCCCGGGCCGCCGGCTGCGGGTCCGCGATCGAAATTGACGTGTTACGGTAACGATTCCCACGTGTTAGGAACAAGCGTAGCCCGATTTGAAGCAGGAGCCTGCAAGAACACCCGATGAACACGTCACCTCCCACCAGGTTCGCCTGCCCCGCCTGTGGGAGCGCTTCCCCATCGACCACGCGACCCAAGCAGGCACTGGTCGAGTACGGCTGTGCGGTTTGCGGGTCCACAGTCGGCTGTGAGCCTTCTCCGACTGCTGAGACCGGTGATTTCGCCCGGAAAACCCGCTCCCGGAGCTACTCGCTCCGAGGTTCGGTCGTCGTGCCGGCCAAGCCCTTACGGGCCGGGAGAGGGCCGCGCTCGGATGCCGCTTCGTCGCCCCACGTCGCCGGGTTCGGACGAACCTCGTGTGGGCGTTCACGTACAACGCCGTCGGGGGCTCCCGCTTGGGATGGCGGGGCTGCTGAATCCGCTGTTCGCCGCGCTCGCGATGAGCGCCAGCAGTCTGCTGGTGGTGGCGAACTCCGCGCGGTCGTTCGACGCTGAGGGGTTCGAAACACAGGCCACTGTTCAGCAATATCGGAGCTACACGTCTCCGGCACCGCCCCTGTCGAGGACGGTCAGACTGTCGCCCCGAACGACCCGTACGAACAGGCCGTGCACGTCTTCGATGTCGTCGACGATGGCTCAACGAATTCGACGCCGGCCCCGCGGGCGTGGTGGCGACGCAGGTGTACGTCGTCGATTTCGACGATTGAAAACTGATTGGCTGCGCCCACCGGGAGTTTTCGGTGATGTTCGGCCGGTGACGACACTACTGGAAGTCGCATCGCTGCCCGCTCCAGACATGTGTCTCGAAATCGAAGTCGAAGCTGTCACACCGGACGCCTGACGGCGATGATCGGAACACAGCTGTGTCGAGGCGAACCCTTCGATTGCACTCCGTTCCCCACTTCAAATCGCGGCCGAACGGCTGTCACTCGTCACGTTTGGTCTTCGTAGAAAGCCAAGGGCCGGATTCGAACCGGCGATGGGCGGCTCTGCAGGCCGCTGCGTTAGGCCAGACTCTGCCACCTTGGCGCTGTCCCGTGGTAGTCGTCTCAGTCGTTTAAGCGTACCGTAATCGGGCGCTGTCGCTCTTCGGTCCGTAAATGAGTGTTCGACGAGCGGAGTGCTCGTCGAAGCTAGTTGACCGCAATGAATGGAGAGACGGCGAATCAGGGTTTCCAGCGGCTCGCGCACGCCAGTACTGGCTGACAC
>Ga0065697_1000629_pt1 | contig 41151 bp, 46 predicted proteins | sample AntLakMe24m_08um_FD_59086 | JGI IMG/M metagenome (GOLD analysis project Ga0065697, IMG submission 59086) | Hypersaline microbial communities from Antarctic Deep Lake - 24m 0.8um v2 (version 3) | ecosystem: Environmental > Aquatic > Non-marine Saline and Alkaline > Hypersaline | place: Deep Lake... | reverse complement strand
CCGGCGGGTCGGCGTCGTCGCCCTCGGTGACGACCCCGCCGTCGGTCTCCGCCCGTGCCCGCGACAGGTCGAACCCGAGGTCCTCGAACAGCGCGGGCTTCCCGGCGTAGTACGTCTCGCCGTCTATCTCGGCGCGGATCCCCTTCCCCGTCAGGCTCTCGAACGCCGCCGGCTCGGGGTGGTCGGTCACGCCTGTCCGGTCGGCGCGGTCGAGGATCGCACTCGCGATCGGGTGCTCGCTCCGCCGCTCCAGCGCCGCGGCCCGCCGTAGCAGCGTCGCCTCGTCGGCGTCGCCGAGCGGTACGAGGTCGGTGACCGTGAGTTTGCCCTTGGTGAGCGTGCCGGTCTTGTCGAGCGCGACGGCGTCGACCTCACCCATCGCTTCGAGGTGGTTCCCGCCCTTGATCAGGACGCCGTTTTTCGCCGCGCTCGTGATCCCGGAGACGACCGAGACGGGCGTCGAGATGACGAACGCGCAGGGACACGCGATCACCAGCAGCGTGAGCCCGCGGACGAACCACGTCCCCCAGTCCGCGGCGAACGTGATCCCGTAGCCGGCGACCTCGACGGCGATCGGCTCCGCGATGACCAGCGGCGGGATCGCGGCCGTCAGGACCGCTAGCACGACCACAACCGGCGTGTAGTACCCAGCGAATCGGTCGACGAACCGCTCGGTATCGGTCTTCTTGGCCTGTGCACCCTGCACCATCTCGATGACGCGCGCGAGCGTCGAGTCGCCTGCAGTCGAGGTTACTTCGATCTCCAAATACCCCTCCTCGTTGATCGCGCCCGCGAACACTTCGTCTCCGGAAACCTTGTCGACGGGCACGCTCTCGCCGGTTATCGGCGACTCGTCGACCGCGCTCTCACCCTCGATAACCGTTCCGTCGAGCGGGACCTTCTCGCCCGGACGGACGATCACGGTCTCGCCGACCGCTACGTCATCGGCCGGGATCGTCGTCTCCGCATTCTCGCGTTTCACGGTGGCCTCGTCCGGCGACAGCTCCATTAGCTCGCGCAGGGAGTCGCGAGCCCGGTCCATCGCGTAATCTTCCAACAGCTCGGCGATGCTGAAAAGCACCGCCAGCGTGGCGGCCTCGACGAAGTAGCCGATCCCCGTCGCCGCGATGATCGCCGTTCCCATCAGCAGGTCGATGTCGAGGCTCCGGTTCCGCGCCGAGTAGTACCCCCCGCCGGATGACGGGGAGCCCGCTCGCCGCGACCGCGCCGAGGAACAGAGCGTCGGCGAGCGTGAACGGGACGCCGAGCACACTCGCTACTTCGGGGTTCTGTGCGGTCAGAATGAACTCGAACAGAAGTCCGAGCGTTACGAGTCCCGCGCCAAGCCACGTCTTCTTCGCGCGCGCCGTCGTCCAGACCTCGGCGGGGGGCGCGACGGCGACCCCGCCGGATTCCGTGTCGGCGTCGGTGCCTCCCTCGGTGTCGTCGCCGCTCTCGTCGCTGCCCGACCGCCCGCCCGTGACCTCGTAGCCGGCGCCCTCGATGGCTGCGACCACGTCGTCTTCATCGATGACAGTCGGGGTCGTAGGTCACCGTCGCCGTCCCGGCGGTCGGATTGAGCGCGGCGTTGGTCACGCCGTCGAGACGCCCAATCGCGTTGTCGACCTTGCCGGCACAAGAGGGGCAGTCCATCTCGGGGACCGCGAGGCTGACGGTCAGCTCTCGTCGCCTCCCGTCTGCGCCGGCCGCCCCGCCGGTCGTCTCGCTGCCGGCCGTCTCTTCGCTGCCGTTCGAGCCGTCTCTCATTACGCGGAGAAAGGGGTCGTATCTCGATAAGCCTTCGTTGGAATATTCCAACACCTGCAGATTGGGACGCCCCCGGCAACGCCGATCCCCGCCGCCTCATTTCGAGGCCGGCGAGGCGTCGACAACCCGCTCGTCGACCACGTGCGCCTTCGCGAGACGCTCCTCGGCCCGGCGGAGTCGGTAGGTGAGCGTCGATCGCGGCACGTCGAGGTGGTCGGCGAGTTCGCCGACGTCGACCTCGCGCGGGGACTCGTAGTAGCCGTGTTCGACGGCGGCCCTGATCGCGGCCTCCTGCTCGGGAGAGAGCCCCACTTCGTCCCCGCTCGTTCCCGACCCACCGGCTGCGCCCGACGCACTCGCCGTCTTGAGCAGTTCGGTGCGGGCGGCGTCGCCGACGGCGGCCCGGAGTGCGTCGAAGAACTCGCCCACGTCTCCTTCGCCGGAGTGAATGAGCCGCCAGGTGTAGTGGCGCCCTTCGTGGCGTGTCTCGAACAGCACGCTCTCCCCGAGGTGGTCGCGCGCGATGTGTGGCACGGACGCGCAGACGGGCGTGGGCTCCCAGTCGGTGTACAACACCAGCGTGTCGTCGGTGTGATCGAGGACGCGGGTGGTCTGGGTCGCGCCGCAGTGCTCGGTCGCGAGGCAGTCGGCGTAGTAGTCACCGTCGAGGAACGCGGCCTCGATGTCGTCGAGCGCGGCCGGGGTGCCGGTGGCGTGGTCGACGCGCCAAAGGTGGTCGTCGGTGGCGTGTACCGACAGTGATCGGACCCGGGAGCCGGGGTGGTCGGCCAACGCGTCGGCCACCCTGTTGCGCCCCGGCTCGTACTCCAGAGCGAAGACGAGTTCGCGCATACCGGGCGATAGGCGCCCGGCGGATATTAACGCGCGGCCCGACCCGCCGCCGGATCTATGCGCGCCGTTCGGCCCGACTCCACCACGCGTATTCGATTTGATATACCGAAACGCGATTTATCCGTGCGGCGTCCGAACGTGTTCGGGCGCGTTTCGCGGCCGTGAGAACCCGTCGAAACCGGGGTTCGGTGGGGCATGTGTACGCCGGGTATGGTCGAGAAGACGGACCGAACCGGCGGATCGGATGGAATGCGCTCCGCAGACGGTCGTCGCTTCGAGGTGTTCGTCCGCGAGAGGGAAGCGGACCCGCTCCGCCACGTCGGCACCGTCACCGCGCCGACGCCCGACGCCGCCCACGGGGAGGCGAGCAAGCTCTTCGCGTGGTACGCCCGCGACGTATGGGTGTGTCCCGCCGACGAGACGCACCGGTACTCTGCCGGGTCGCTCGCGGACGAGGAGAGCGGCGAGGCAGCCGGTGACGAGAATCCCGACGCCGACGAGCCGCGCGTCTACGAGGAGACGGAGGGGACGCCGACCGTCTCGTGTGGCGGGGCGCCCGTCGACGACACGGAGGGGTCGCGATGATCTCCGTCAGCAAGCTCCTCTGTGGGCTCGACGCCGAAAGCGACGGGCTCCGATACGACGCGGCCGACGGGTCGAAAAAACCCCAGATCACGGACGACAAACAGCAACGCCCGGTCGTCGTCTGGAACACCACGAAGCGGTGTAACCTCTACTGCGAGCACTGCTACGCCGCGGCCGATCAGGAGGAAGCGCCGAACGAGCTGTCGACCGCGGAGGGGAAGGCGCTCATCGACGACCTCGCCGAGTTCGGGGTGCCGGTGCTCCTGTTCTCCGGCGGGGAGCCGCTCGTCCGCGAGGACCTCCTGGAACTGATTGCACACGCCGCCGACAGCGGCGTCCGTCCCGTGCTCTCGACGAACGGGACCCTCCTGACTCGCGACCGTGCCCGCGAGTTGAAGCAGGCGGGGCTCAAGTACGCGGGCGTCTCGGTCGACGGTCTCCCCGAGCGCAACGACCGCATTCGGGGCGAAGAGGGCGCGTTCGACGCCGCGGTCCGGGGGATCGAGGCGTGTCTCGACGTGGGGCTCAAGACCGGGCTCCGGTACACGATCACCGAGCACAATGTCGAGGACCTCGCGGGCGTCGTCGACCTGCTCGTCGACGTGGGCGTCGACCGGTTCTGCTTCTACCACCTCGACTACGGCGGGCGCGGCGCCGACATCTCCGACGTGGATCTGAGCCCCGAGGCGACCCGGAAAGCGGTCACCGACCTGTGTGACCTCACCCGCGAGTACCACGAGTCGGGCGAGGAGATCGAGACGCTGCTCGTCGGCAACTACGCCGACGCGGGCCACCTCGTCGAGTACGCCGACCGCGAGATGGGGACCGATCGCGCACAACGAATCTACCGGTACCTCGAACGCAACGGCGGCGACCCGACCGGCGAGCGCGTCGCCGACGTGGACCCCGTCGGTAACGTTCACCTTACGCAGTTCTGGCAGGGATACTCGCCCGGGAACGTCAGAGACCGATCGTTCGGCGCGATCTGGTCGGACAAGTCGAACCCGCTTCTCGGGGCGCTCCGCGAGCGCGAAGATCACCTCTCGGGGAAGTGCGCCGACTGCGCGTACCAGAGCGTCTGCCGCGGCGGCTCGCGGCTGCGCGCGCTGGCGGCCCACGACGACCCGTTCGCGCCCGACCCGAAGTGCTACCTCACCGAGGCCGAACGCGACGGGGAGGCCGCAATGAGTCGGATTCGAGGCGGGCCGGCCGCCGACGCGGACTGATAGGGATCATCGTAGTAGCCCATAGATTCACAATAGCTGATCGATAGATGCGGGACCTCGAATGCCACGAAACATCCGGTTGGCTACGATGATCCCTATGAGCTACCGGTCGGGCTGGTCGCCGTCGGCGCCCAATCGCGCTCGTCGGACGATTCTCCCGCAGTGCCGTACTTCTCACTCGACCTCGTCGAACACGTCGGTGACGAGCTTCGCTTGAGCGGCCCGGAGCCGCTGTGAGAGCGCGGACTTGCTAATCTCTATCTCGGCGGCCAGATCGCCGAGCTCCACGTTTCGGTCGTTGTCGAAGTAGCCGCGGACCACCGCGAGTTCGAGCCCCTCCCGCTGTTTCGGGGTGAGCGCGGAGAGGTCGAAGGTCACCTGCTCGGTCGCCTCCGGCCCCTCGACGACCGCGAGTCGGACCAGTCTGACGTGATCGAGGGCCTCCCTGAGCGCACCGACCACGTCGCGGACCGTCTCTCGGTCGTCGACGTAGGTGGTCACGAGCATCGTCCCGTCTTCGACCCGCCGGACGTGCGGGACGCAGCCGAACCCTTGGAAGATCCGACAGAGGCAGTCGTCGGAGACCTCGCCGCGAGCGCGCACGAGCCCGTCGTCGCCGGTCGGCTGCACGTCGACGGTGCACTCGTGACCCACCGCGTTGACGGCCACGGCGCTCGCGTCGGGAGTCTCGGAGACGATGGGACACTCCCAGTCGTCGCTCGGATCGATGTCGAGGTCGACGCGGAGTCGGCGCCCGTCCTCTGCGGCTTCGGCCATGGAGCCGCTTGGTCGGCCGGCGGCTTCAGCGCTCGCCGGATCCCCAGTGTCCGAGAACGCGCGCGACAGGTGGCGGCTCCGGCGCGAAGGGGCGGAGCTGCTTCCGCGGCGCCGTCGTCGGATCCCGCGCCGTTTATGTGCCACGCCGCGGTGGACCGAGACGACGTGCGCGAGACAGCACGCGGAGTCTTCGAACTGGCACGCCCGGGTAACTGCATCGCCGCCGCGGTGCTCACCGGAACCGGCGCGTTCGTCGCCGGCGCCAGCGACGCGCTCGCTCCGGCGGCGATCGCCGCGGTCACCACCGCGTTCGCGGTCGCCGCCGGCAACGCCATCAACGACTACTTCGACCGGGAGATCGACGCGATCAACCAGCCCGACCGCCCGATCCCACGCGGCGCGGTCTCGCCGCGGCGTGCGCTCGGAATCTCCGGCGTTTGGTTCGCGGCCGCCGTCGCGCTCGCGCTGGCGCTCCCGCGGCTGGCGCTCGCCATCGCCGGTGTCAACCTCGCCGCCCTCGTCACCTACACGACGATTTTTAAGGGGACGCCGGGGCTCGGCAACGCTCTCGTCTCGTACCTCGTGGGATCGACGTTCCTGTTCGGCGGCGCTGCCGTCGGCCGCCCCGAGGCGGTCGTCGTGCTCGCGCTGCTCGCGGGCCTCTCGACGTTCGCCCGCGAGGTGATCAAAGACGTCGAGGACGTGGTCGGCGACCGGGAGGAGGGGCTTCACACTCTCCCGGTCGCGATCGGCGAGCGCCGGTCGCTGTGGGTCGCGACCGGCTCGCTCGTCGTCGCCGTCGCCGCCAGTCCGTTTCCGTACCTCTCCGGGACGTTCGGCGGCGCCTACCTCCTCCTCGTCGCGGTCGCCGACGCGGTCATGCTGTACGCCTGCTACGAGGCGTTTACCGACCCGACGGCGGCACAACAGCGGTTCAAGTACGGCACGTTCCTCGCGGCCGTCGCCTTCGTCGTCGGTCGCGCTGCGCTGCTCATTTAAAAAGGCGGTCGACGATATCGTCGTCGTCGACGACGCGGTCGCTCACCGAACGAGGCCGCTTAAAAATCCGCAAAACGAAAACCGCGAACCGCTCGACGGCGGACGGTTAGGTGACGGTCACGCGACGTTGAAGCCCTTATCGCGGAGGAAATCCTCCACGCGACCCGAGTGGTTCCCCTGCAGCTCGATGGCGCCGTCCTCGACGGTGCCGCCGCAGGCGAACTTCGACTTGAGATCCGACGAGAGGGAGCTCATGTCCACGTCTTTCGGGTCGAATCCTTCGATGACCGTTACCTCCTTACCGTACCTGCGCTCGTCGATGCGGATGCTGATCTGCTGGGACTCTTTCGCGACGTCCTCGCAGACGCAGAGTTCCTGGGGCAGTCCGCACGTCGAGCAGACTTCCGACATTACGGCCCGAACTACAAGATGCCCGTATTAAATAGTGTCGGGAGTGCGGCCGCCGTGCACGCCGAGTGCGGCCACGATCGCGACCCTGATTCGCATCGTGGCACGCGATTCCAGGGACTCCTTACGACTCTCGCACGTTTCGACCGACTGTCTCGCCGAACGACTCCGCGCCGGTGACCGGATCGCGCTCGTAGGCGATCTTGCCACGGACCGTCGTCAGCTCCGGGAAGACGCCCTGTAACCCCTCAAAGGGCGTCCAGCCGGACGCGCCGTGGAGCGCGCCGGCCTCGATCTCGCGGGGGTTCGTCAGATCGACCACGACGAGATCGGCGTCGGCGCCGGGTTCGATCCGCCCTTTCCCCTCGATCTCGAAGATCGACGCCGGGTTGGCGGCGACCACGTCGCGAACGCGCTCCAACGAGAGGTTCCCCTTGCGGACGGACTCCAAGAGAAGCGGATAGAGGGTCTCTACGCCCGGAACGCCGCTGGGCGCGTCGACGAGCCTCTGTCGCTTCTCCGCGACCGTGTGGGGCGCGTGGTCGGTGGCGACCACGTCGACGTCGCCGTCGCGGAGCCGCTCGAAGACGGCCGCGCGCCGCTCCTCCGAGCGGAGCGGCGGGTTCATGCGCCCGAAGGTGCCGAGCCGCCCCGCGTCCTCGCGCGACAGGAAGAGGTGGTGCGGCGTCACCTCACAGGTTGCGTCGGTATCGCTCACGGCGTCGATCCCCTCGGGCGTCGACGTGTGCGCGATATGCACCTGCGCGTCGCTCTCTGCGCCGGCGTCGAGGGCGCGCTCGATCGCCGCAGTCTCCGCTTCGGCGGTTCGGTAGGCCGACCACGCGTCGGCGTTCGCGGCGGTGCCGACCCCCCCGAGGTCGCCGTCGAGCGCACTCTCATCGAACAGGGTCTCGTCCTCCGCGTGGACCGTGACCGGAACGTCGCGGGCGGCGGCCTCGGCGAGCGCCTCCTCGAACAGGTCCAGTGCGATCCCCATGTCGCCGGTCGAATCCGCGAGGAACACCTCGCCGAGCGCGAACAGGGGGCGCTCGAAGAGGCTCTCGGGGTCCCAGTCGGCGGTGACGCCGCCGTTGATCCCGTAGTCGACGAGCGAGTCGGCGGCGAGGGCGGCCTTCTCGTCGAAGGCGTCGCCGTCGACGGTCGGGGGTGAGGTGTTCGGCTGGTCGACGACCGTCGTCACGCCGCCCGCGGCCGCGCCCCGCGAGCCCGAGGTCCACGTCTCCTTGTGGCTCGCGCCCGGCTCGCGGAAGTGGACGTGGACGTCGACGGCGCCGGGGAGAAGGTGGCGTCCCCGCGCGTCGACGACGCGCTCGCCGGTGTCGGCGTCGAGTCCCGCGTTCGTCGGTTCGACCGCGTCGATGGTCCCGTCTCGGATCCGAACGTCGCGGACCCGCCCGTCGGCCAGCTCCGCACCCGTGATGAGCATGGGTACGCGCTCGCGGTGCGCCGCTTAAACCGTGGTGGTTCGTGCGACGCGGTCACCGCGGGGAGCCGTCGAAGCGTGGCGCGGGCGACGCCCGGACGACCACAAAGCGTTTGTCGGGCGCGAAATCCGTTCGAGTATGGCCCTCCCCTTCCCCTCGCTCTCCACTATCGCGTCCGCCCCGGCCGTCGTGGACTCGGTCGTCGGCTGGCTGTGGACGCTCGCGCTGTTCCTCTTTCCCGGCCTCGTCGCCGCGGGACTGTGCGCCCCGTTTCTCGCCGCCGAGCGCCTCCGGGAACTGTTCCGCGCGCTCCCCCCGAACGGGCGGCTCCTGACCTCGTACGTCGGCGTCTCGATCGCGCTCTCGGTCCCGTACCTCACCGGCGTCGTCCTCACCGTCACGCTCGCCGGCGAGGCACGGCCCCGCTTGGAGCGAGGGGTTCCTCGTCACGGCGCTGTTCGGCGGGATCGGTGTCGGACTCGTCGCTCCGGCGGTCGCCGTGACTCGGCCTCCCGCGGCTCGGGACCGACTGGGACCCGACGGGGTACGGCCCCGGGACGTGGGGGAGCCTCCTCGCCGCCGGACTGGCGTACGCGCTCGTCGCCGCCGTGCCCCTCGTCGCACTCGCGATCGGTATGGCGCTGCCCGGCGGGTACTGACGGCGACGTTCGCTCGGGACCGTCGCGGGGTTCGGCGGGGACGCTCAGCACCGTAAGGTTTTGTTAATCCGCGCGACGTACGGCCGGATATGTTTCCCGCACCCCTCCGGCTGTTTTTCGTCGCCGTCCCCCTCCTCGTCGCCGCCGGCGCGCTGGCGATGGCGGCGTTCCCGCGTCGGATGACCCAGTGGCAGATGCGTGGTCCCGACGGCGCGACACGACGGATCGAACCGAGCGGGACGCGGCTCCTGATGATGCGCGTGATGGGGGTCGTCGTCGCCGGCCTCGCGCTGCTCATGCTGTTCGCGAGCTTCGCGATACTCCCCTGACCGACATCGACGAACCGCACGGCCGACAATCACCGATCTAACGCGTTAACGCTCACCATCGGCCGATACGGCTCTCTTAACTAAGTGGGTAGGGATCGATTGGTGAGTATGAGCCTAACACAGGCGATTCAAAGCGAAGTCATGGCTACGCCCCTACAGTTCGGTGGGGACCTGATCGGACTGGCGGTTCTCTTCCTCGTCCTCGCGTTAGTCGCGGCGGTCCTCGGCGCCAGCGGCGTCGCCGGAATCAGTATGAGTATCGCGAAGTGGCTCGTCATCATCTTCGTCGTGCTCGCCGTCGTCACGTTCATCCTTTAAGCTCCCGACCGACCACCACAACCGCTGTAGATCCCGTTGATACTTTTTCAGACGCGACATCGGATGGAACAGCGGACCGCTAGCGACTGCTCGCTGACCGAATGTGGGAATGGCGTCAAATACCGATGGATCACCCGGATAGTTCGGATGAGACGCTGCCAACGCTCCGATACGGTTTTGGGCCGTCCCGCGGAATTGTTGATAAATGCTGTCTCGACAGTTCGTCCGGGAGAACCCCGAGGTCGTTCGCGAGGCGCTCGACAACAAGGGCGTCGACGTGGACCTCGACCGGATACTCGACGTTGACGAGGAGTGGCGGGAGCTGAAGAGCCGTGGCGACGATTTGCGCCACGAGCGCAACGAGGTCTCCTCGACGATCGGCGAGCTGAAACAGGCCGGCGAGGAGGAGGCGGCCCAAGAGGCGATCGAGCGCTCACAGGAGGTCAAGTCGGAGCTGCAGGAGATCGAAGAGCGCGCCGACGAGCTGGAGGCCGAACTGGAGGAGTCCCTGCTCGAACTCCCCCAGATCCCCCACGAGTCGGTGCCGGTCGGGGCCGACGAGTCGGAGAACGTCGAGCGACGCCGCGAGGGGTTCGACGACCTGCGCGAGGTTCCCGACAACGTGGAGCCCCACTACGATCTGGGCGAGGAGCTGGAGATCCTCGACTTCGAGCGCGGCGCGAAAGTCGCCGGCGGCGGCTTCTACGTCGCGAAGGGCGACGGCGCCCGGCTGGAGCATGCGCTGATCCAGTTCATGCTCGACGTGCATCGCGAGCAGGATTACCGTGACGTGTTCCCGCCGATCGCGGTCAACTCCACGTCGATGCGCGGCACCGGCCAGCTCCCGAAGTTCACCGAGGACGCCTACCGGATCGAGGGGACCAACGAGGACGCGTACGACGACGACGACCTCTGGCTGCTCCCGACCGCGGAGGTGCCCGTCACGAACCTCCACCGCGACGAGATCCTGCTCGGCGAGGACCTCCCGCTCAAGTACCAGGCGTACACGCCGAACTTCCGGCAGGAGGCGGGTGAGCACGGCACCGAAACGCGCGGGATCGTCCGCGTCCACCAGTTCAACAAGGTGGAGATGGTGAACTTCGTCCGGCCCGAGGAGAGCCACGAGCGCTTCGAGGGCCTCGTCGATGAGGCCGAGGAGGTGCTTCGCCGCCTCGAACTTCCCTACCGCATCCTGGAGATGTGTACCGGCGATCTGGGGTTCACGCAGGCGAAGAAGTACGACCTTGAAGTCTGGGCGCCGGCCGACGACATGGACGAGGGCCCCGCAGAGGGCGGCCGCTGGCTGGAGGTCTCCTCCGTCTCGAACTTCGAGGAATTCCAGGCGCGCCGTGCCGGGATCCGGTACCGCGAGGAGCACCACGAGTCCGCGGAGTTCCTCCACACCCTGAACGGTTCGGGGCTCGCCGTCCCGCGGATCGTCGTCGCGATCTTGGAGTACTACCAGAACGACGACGGCACCGTCACCGTCCCCGAGGCGCTGCGCCCGTACATGGGCGGCACAGAGGTGATCGAGGGTCACGACGCGGTCGGCGAGACGAAGCTCGGCGGGGAGTAGACGGGTCGGAGTCGCCTTCGGGCGGATGAGGGGTGTGAATCCTCCGAGGTCAGGCAGATCGAGATTGTGTCGTTGACAGACCGACTGGATGAACACTCCTGCTTTCGGCCGTAGAAAACCAATCTACAAGTCCGCAAGTTCATCGGCGAGAGTCTCTCCGTCGTCGAGGAGTTTCTTCGAGGCGCGAACGACCTCCGCATCCTGATGGCCGACGATTTCAACGAGCGTGTCGAACGCGACAGTACCGTCGAGATACAGATCGACGACCGTCTCGTGTAAGGGGTTCCCTGTTCTCATCTCGTTTAAATATCGCCGAAGCGATTTTTTGTGCCTCATCTGCGACCCCCTCGACTGGTTCCGCTAGATCCTCGGGGAACGGAACGGCGACGCACTTCGCATTCGTGTATACACCACTTGGACTAAAAATCGTGTCGCCGTTCCCGACGAAAACCACACGCGTCGCTACTGGTTCTCTAAGGCGTCGAGGACGCACGCGGAGGCGATTACCGCCTCCTTCGGCACGTCGCTCGCGTCGTCGATAGTGACCGTGTAGGCGTCGCGCAGCGAGAACTTCCCCTCGATGTCGCCGACGTGGTCGCCGTCGGCGTCGAATATCTCGTACTTGTTCGGAACGAGGTTCGCAACGGAGACGAGGTGGCGGAGCGCAGAGAACAGTTTATTCTTCGAGCGAATGGTCGCCAGCGCCTCCCCCGTGTCTGGGTCGCGGATCGTCCAGTTTTCCGCGAGCAACGAGTAGTCCTCATCGAGAACGACGACCTCCTCGCCGGTGCCCGCGTCGGTGATGGCGTAGTTCCCGGCGATGTCCATGATCCCGCCCGCCTTCACCGAGAACGCGTCGTCGTCGTCGCCGGTGACGAACGGGAACTCCTCTTTCAGCTTGAACATCTTCTGTTTCCCGCGCAAGACGACGTTGCCGGCGCTGTCGCGGACGGCATACTTGTTCCGGACCACCGACTGTGTCACCTCGTAGCGATCGTCGTCGAGGTTGACCGTGGAGATGTCGTACGCGCTCGACTCCGATTCGAACCCGGAGGGCTGGCTCATAGGTGTCGAGAGGGTCACGTTCGGAAAAAATCCTTCCGTTCGTCCCGAGACGGCGGTACCGGCTGGTCGATCCGGCGCCCGCTCAGGGCGTCAGTCGCCCGATCGAGAGCCACTCCACGTCGGCGTCGCGGACCGCGCCGTTCTCGGCGGTCTCGTCGTCGCCGCCGTCGCCACCGGCGCCGCTACCGTCACCCTCCACCATCGTCAGCGCGAACACCATCTCCTTGCGGACGCCGCCCGCGAGCCGCACGTCGAGCGAGAGCTCGCGCGGGGAGAATCGGTGGTCGCCCTCGACGACGCGCACGAGGTGCTCGGAGTGCGGCAGGTCCTCGACCGTCTCCACGTCGAGGTACGTCCGGAAGTCTGCGCCGAACTTGAAGCCGGTCTTCGGCACGGCGTCGGCCGCGCGGAGGCGCTTATAAACGGCGAGCCGGCGGTCGAACCGCTCGCCCTCCACGTCGCGGCCGCGGGCGACGACTGCGGCGACGGGACCGTCCGTCTCTGCGGCGCCCTCGCTGGGGGATTCGCCCGCCGTCCCCACCGACGTCGACAGCGAGAGGACGCCGTCGGCGGCGAGCGACGCGGCCTCGACTAAGGATAGCTGGACCGCGCCCTCGACCGCCGCGGCGCGGCCGGTGAGCGGCTGGCCGTAGAAGCCGCGCTCGTAGAGCCCTTCGGGGGCGTCCCAGACGACGACGCGGTCGGAGAGCAGGACGCCGTCGAGCTGGTCCGGGGGCTCGTAGTCGGTCGCACCCGCGATCTCCCCGCGCGTCGCCGCGAAGTACGTGATGTCGGACTCCTCGTCGACGACGGCGAGGGTGCGTCCCGCGAGCCCGGCCGCCGGCAGCGACTCGCGCTCGCCGACGACCTGTACGGGGTACTTCACGTCCCCCGTGTCGGGCGTCGAACCGCGCTCGTAGGCGACGAAGTCGACCGCGTCGGGCGCGTCGACGTCGCCGCCGGGCCACGGCTCGCGGGCGGGCGAGAGGTAGAAGCCGCGGTCGCGCAGGTCGGCGTAAACGAGGTAGCGTACCGCGAAGCGGTCGGCGGCGGCCGCGGACTCGACGAAGAAGCGCTCGAAGCCGACGGGGTCGGCGTCGGGGGTGAGGGAGACTCCCGAGAGGTCGCCCCGGAACAGCAGGTGAGCGGTCTCGACCCGCGAGAGCGCGATCTCGTTGCCGCCGAGCGGACGGCCGTAGCCGTTGGAGTCGTGGAACCGCTGGCGGGCGTCGCCGGCGACGTGGACCGCGTCGCCGCGCAGGTGCCCTGTCGGTTGCATATCCATCGACGGGTTCGGCCGGGGTAAGGGGGTTGCGGTCGGCGGCGGACGGATCGCGGGCTCTGCGGCAGCGCGAGCGCCCCCGATGGCGGGTAAGGGTAAAGGGCGAGTGGCCGGAACGGAGCGTATGAACGACACCGCCGGCCTCCGGCTCACGGTGCGTGCCGCCGAGAAGCGGGACGCGGGCCGGGGCATCGCCCGGCTCCCCGAATCCTCCCGAAAGCGGCTCGGCCTCCTCAGCGGCGACACCGTCGAGATCCGCGGTGAGCGCACCGCGGTCGCGAAGGTGTGGCCCGGCGGCGCGGACGCCCCAGAAGGATCCGTCCTCATCGACGCGGACACTCGCGCGAACGCCGGCGTGAAGGTCGGCGACGCCGTCACCGTCGCCGCCGTCGACGTCGAGGACGCCGACCGCATCGTGCTCGCCGCGCCCGCGGAGCTCGCCGACGTGGACGTGAGCCGCGAGGTGGTCGAGCGCGCGCTCGCCCGCGACCTCCGCGACCGTCCCGTCACCGAGGGCGAGGCGGTCCACGTTGAGCGGCTCGGCGGGATTCGATTCGTCGTCGCCGAGACGGACCCGGCGGGCACGGTGCGCGTCACGAGCCGGACCGACGTGTCGGTGAGATACGGGGACGAGGACGCGTCGCGCTCCGACGCGGGCGCGGGGCGGGATCGCCGGACTGCCTCCGGATCTTCGACGGGGAGCGGTCCCTCGTCCGACAGATCCATCGGCACCGACACCGCCAGCACCGACACCGCCGGCACCGACACCTCCGGAACCGACGCCCGCCCGCCCGGCGGCACCGAACCCCCGGCGGAACACACCGCGGGCGCGACCTACGAGGACATCGGCGGGCTCGACGAGGAACTGGAGTTAGTCCGCGAGACGATCGAGCTCCCGCTCTCGGAGCCCGGCGTGTTCACCCGGCTCGGGATCGACCCGCCGAAGGGCGTCCTGCTCCACGGCCCGCCGGGGACCGGGAAGACGTTGATCGCCCGCGCCGTCGCCAACGAGGTCGACGCGACGTTCATCACCGTCGACGGCCCGGAGATCATGTCGAAGTACAAAGGCGAGTCGGAGGAGCGCTTACGGGACGTGTTCGAGCGGGCCAGCGAGGAGGCCCCCGCGATCATCTTCTTCGACGAGATCGACTCGATCGCGGGCAAGCGCGACGACGGCGGCGACGTGGAGAACCGCGTCGTCGGCCAGTTGCTCTCGCTGATGGACGGGCTCGACGCCCGCGGCGACGTGATCGTCATCGGCGCGACCAATCGCGTCGACACCCTCGACCCCGCCCTCAGACGGGGCGGTCGGTTCGACCGCGAGATCGAGATCGGGGTTCCCGGTGAGGCCGGCCGTCGCCAGATCCTCGACGTCCACACGCGTCGGATGCCCCTCGCGGACGACGTGGACTTGGACCGCATCGCGGCCCGGACCCACGGGTTCGTCGGGGCCGACATCGAGGGGCTCACGCAGGAGGCGGCGATGACCGCCCTGCGGCGCGCCCGCGAATCGGACGCTGCGGCACTCGACGACGTGACGGTCGGGAAGGCGGACTTCGAGGCCGCCCACGCCGCCGTCGAACCGAGTGCGATGCGCGAGTACGTCGCCGAGCAGCCGACCACCGACTTTACGGATGTCGGCGGGCTCCCGGAAGCGAAGGAGAAGCTAGAACGAGCCGTCACGTGGCCGTTGACGTACGGCCCCCTCTTCGAGGCCGCCGACGCCGACCCGCCGACGGGGATCCTGCTCCACGGACCGCCCGGAACGGGAAAGACTCTCCTCGCTCGGGGGATCGCGGGCGAGAGCGGCGTGAACTTCATTCAGGTGGCCGGCCCGGAGCTGCTCGACCGGTACGTCGGCGAGTCCGAGAAGGCGGTCCGTGACCTGTTCGATCGCGCGCGGCAGGCGGCGCCTGTGATCATTTTCTTCGACGAGATCGACGCGATCGCCGCCGATCGCGACGCCGCTGGCGGGGACAGTTCGGGCGTCGGCGAGCGGGTGGTCTCCCAGCTGCTCACGGAACTCGACCGCGCGAGCGACAACCCGAACCTCGTCGTGCTCGCGGCGACGAACCGGCGGAACGCACTCGATCCAGCGCTGCTCCGGCCCGGACGGTTAGAGACGCACATCGAGGTGCCCGAGCCCGACCGCGAGGCGCGCCGGAAGATCCTCGACGTACACACCCGCACGAAGCCCCTCGTCGAGGGCGTCGACTTAGAGCACCTCGCCGACGAGACCGAGGGGTACTCCGGCGCTGAGATCGCCTCGCTGTGCCGGGAGGCCGCCCTGATCGCCATCGAGCGCGTCGCGGACGAGCACGGTGAGGCCGCCAACGATCACGCCGACGAGGTCGGGATCACCGCTGACGACTTCGCGGCGGCGCTGGAAACCGTCCGCCCGGCGACGCCGTAACCGATGAGCGCAGCGGGGGATCGCGAGGGAAATTCGCCAACGCTCCGCGGGCTCCTCGCCAGCGTCCGCGCGGCCGTCCGGTCGACCCCTCCAAGGGATCTCTTCCTGATCACCGTCCCGCTACCGACGCTGCTCGTCGCCGTGAGCCTCATGCCGGGGACCGACGCGTGGCAGCTCTCGCTGGCGACTGAAGGGGTGTTTGAGAGCCGGTGGGCGCTGTGGACCGCATTCGCGTCGAGCTTCGTTCATACGGACCCGGTCCACCTCGTCGACAACGTCGTCAACTACTGGCTGCTCGTCGCGGTCGCGTACCCCCTCTCGATCGTCGCCGGCTGGCGTCGACGGCTCCTCAGATCGGTTGTGGTCTACCTCGCGGTCGTCCCGCTGGTCTCCGCGTGGGCGACCATCGTCACGCTCGGCGGCGTGACCGACGCGCTGACCGCCGGCTTCTCCGACGTGAACAGCGCGCTCCTCGGCTACCTCGTCGCCGTCTGGTTCGCCGCGCTCGCGGCGGAATGCGATCGGGTTCGAAGCGAGACGCCCGCCGGCGTCGACCCGCGCTGGTCGGTCGTCGTCGCCTTCGCGTCGCTCGCGCTCGCGTACCTCGCGCCGAGCGGCGCCGGTTACTTCCCGCCGCTGCCCGCCGTGGGGTCGCTGTTCGCGGTCGGAGCGGTCCTCGCCGCGGCCGGGCTGTACACCGCGGTCGGGCGCCCGCAAGTGGCGGGACTCGATCTGGGGCCGGAACGCGAACTCCTGTACGTCACCGGCGCGAGCGTCGCGGCCGCCGGCGTGATCGGATCGCTGGTGCTCGTCCCGTTCGGCAGCAACGTGTTCGCACATCTCGCCGGCTACGTCGTGGGGTTCACGGTGCCGTTCCTCGGTGTGCTCGCAGACGGAACCGCCGGTCGCGGAGGCAGTTGAAAAGAAACGGCGACAGTTCTCCTCAGTCGTCGTGGGCGTGGCCGCCCGCGCGGTTAGCCTCTCCGTCTCCGGTCCCGTCGCTTCCCGTCGCCGCGAGGTCGCTGTCGGCGCCGAACTCGTCGACCGGCGTCACGCTGTAGTCGACCGTGAGCGTGTCCTTCGTCGCGCGAATCTTCCCCACGAACGTCGAGATATCTTCCAACCGCCCTTCGAGCACGAATAGCTCCATGCAGTACCGCGAGCCGACGTGGCTATGGAAGTTGGAGGCCACGAGCCCCCTCGTGTTCGTGGCGGAGCCGCATCATCCGCTCTTCGACGCTCGTGGTCTCGTAGTCGAAAAGCACCGTCACCACCGCCATCAGGTCTCTGTCCTCCAGTTTCGCGTCCTCGAACTCGCCGAGGAGGTTCCGGGAGGCCTCGCGGACCACCTCGCTGCGCCCGGTGTAGCCGTGTTCGTCCGAGAATTTGTCGATCCGCTCCAACAGCTCCTCCGGCATCGAGACGCTGACAACGGTCATATATTAACTGAACGCCGCAATCTTGTTAATCCTTGAGGTTTGGACGGCCACCGTCGCTGTCGTCGCTGTCGTCGCCGGCGTCGCCGTCGTCGCCGTCGTCGCCGTCGACCGGTAGATCGTCGGGTGACCCACCATCGATCCGATCCGAGAGCCACGCGTAGTGGTCGAGGAGGGCGCGCTCGCCAGCGTCGGTAAGCGCGTACACGTCGGCGAGCCCCTCGGTCCGCCGGTCGAGGAATCCCGATTCCACGAGCGAGGTGAGCGTAGCGTAGAACGACCGGGGATCGATCCGCTCGTCGTAGTGTGATTCGAGCCGGCTCTTCAGCGACTGCGCCCGCAGCTCGCCGGCGTCGTACAGCAGCGCGCAGAGGTCGCGGCGGCGGCCGCTGTGGAGCCACTTCGTCATACGCCCGGTTCCGCCCGGTGCCTCACGACCGTTTCGGTCGCGGGCGGCGAGCCGGTTGCGCGCGCCGGTCGCCCCGCTCCGGCGCTCGCGGATTCAGCCGCCGGCCAAGAGCTCGTCGAGCCGGCTGACGCGCCGGTCGCCGAGCACGCATCGCCCGCGGTCCTCGTGGCCCACGCGCTCGACGTGGACCGCGTCGAGCCCCGCGTTCCACGCGGCGCTCACGTCGCTTTCGCCGTCGCCGACGTAGTAGCCGCGGTCGCTCTGTGGGTTGACGTCGAGGTCCGTCATCGCCAGTTCGATGGGGTCCGGATCGGGTTTCCAGCCCGTCTCGTCGGTACAGCAGACCACCGCGTCGAACCGGTCGCTGAGGTCAAGTCGGTCGAGCACGGGCTCGGCGAGGAACCGCTGGCAGTGGGTGACGAGCCCGGTCGGGCCGCCGGTGTCGTCGACGCGGTCGAGCAGTCGGGCTGCGTCGTCGTGGAGGTACGTCGCCTCCGCGCGGGCGTCGGGATCCTCCTCGGCGTGGAACGCGGGCCAGAACGCGTCGGGGTCGATTCCGAGATCGCGGAGGGTGTCGCCGCGGGCGCCCCCGAGCCCGTGCCAGAGGACGTACGCCTCCCGGTCGGAAAAGGGGCGGCCGAGCCGGTCGCTGACGCGGTCGAAGACGCCCCGGGTGTACGACCACTCCGCGTCGACGAGGGTCCCGTCAAGGTCGAACAGGTGGAAATCGTAGTCGGCGACGGCCATGGGGCCGTCAGTAGGCGGCCGACTGGTAAGTGCGTTGTGGGGTCGCGAGGGAGACTGTAGCATGCGGAACGTCACTCCTCCCGCACGTGGACCGACGAGCCGAGGTATTTGTGCAGGACCTCGTCGACCGAATCGGCGTTGAACCGGTCGAGGTCGGCCGCGATCGCCGACTGCAGCGCGTCGAGGAACGCCTCGTCGGTACGGAGTTCTCGGAAGTTGGCGGCGACGACCTCGACACCGAGACGGTCGCTCGCCAGCCGCCGGAACGACGGTTTCGTCGCCGATCTCGCCGCGCCAGAGCCGGTCGCGGAAGAAGAGCCAGCCGTCGGTACCGGGCTCGTTGGCGGGCAGTTCCATCGTCGTCTCGAACCGATCCGGAGCGATGGTAGCGCCCTCGGGATCGAGACGGAACTCGACGCGGAAGACGTAGGCGGCGTTCATCGGGGACATCTCGATCCGTCAGAGCATAAAAGTACATACCCCTCGGTCGTGTCGGTCCGCATGTATGTTGAATCGTCTCCGCGTGCTTACCGAGCGCGCGTACCGCCGGCACCTCCATCGAGAGATCGAGGACGTACCGACACACGTCGCGATCATCCAGGACGGAAATCGGCGGTACGCCCGGGAGCGCGGCGACAACGCGCCCGACGGCCACCGGGCCGGCGCCGCTACCACCGAGCGCGTCCTCGACTGGTGCGCGGATTTGGGCGTCGCAGAGCTGACGCTGTACGCCTTCTCGACCGAGAACTTCGAGCGCCCGGACGAGGAGTTGGAGCCGCTGTTCGACCTGTTGGAGACCAAGCTCCGCGACTTCGCCGACGCCGACCGCGTCCATGAGCAGGGAGTCCGCGTTCGCGCAATCGGCGATGTCGACCGCCTCCCGGAGCGCGTGCGCGACGCGGTGGACTACGCAGAGCGCCGCACCGCCGACAACGACCGGTTCACGCTGAACGTCGCGCTGGCGTACGGTGGCCGCACCGAACTGCTCGACGCGGCGACGGCGATCGCACGCGACGTCGATGCGGGCGACCTCGACCCGACCGATGTCGACGTCGAAACCGTCGAGGAGCGGCTGTACGATCGACCGGTCCGCGACGTCGACCTGATCGTCCGGACCGGCGGCGACGAGCGCACCTCGAACTTCCTCCCGTGGCACGCCAACGGCAACGAGGCGGCCGTCTACTTCTGTGCGCCGTACTGGCCGGAGTTCTCGGAGGTGGAGTTTCTCCGTGCCATCCGCACGTACCAGTCGCGCGAGGAGTCGTGGCGGCAGGCCCGGGCGGAGCGGGCGGTCGCGCTCGTTCGGGCGGTCGCCGAGGTGGAAATCGCCGAGGCGCACGCGGTGGCGGGGCGACTCCGCGACCGGCTCCCGCTCGACGCCGACGCGCTCGCTGCCGCACTCCCGGGCGACGACGAGGACGCGGTCGAGGATAGGTCTGAAGACGGATCCCCGCCCGAAACCGCAACCGAGAACGCGGGCCAAACTCCGACCGGAGAACGCGACGCAGAGCCGGAGTCGGCGGACTAAGGAGTCGCAAAGAACGGCGAGAAAAGCGGACAGTCCCGCGTTACGCCGGGTTCTTCCGCGTCAGGTCGCTTCCGCAGATCGGACACCGCTCTTTGTTCTCGTCGAAGGTCCGGTTGCAGCCGACGCACTGGAACCGCCATTCGCGCTCCTCCGTGATCCCGTCGCGTGCAATCGCTTCGACGGAGATGTCGAGTCGCTCGGCGACGTTTTGCATCGCGTAGTCGTCGGTGACGAGCGTCGCGCTCAGCTCAAGCGCGGTCGCGATCAGCCGGGTGTCGGTGTCGGACAGCTCCGCGGCGTCGCCGGACCCGCGCGCAGCGCGCCGCACGTTGTCGAGGACTTCGGGGGCCGGGACGTGGATCGTCATGCCGGAGCCCTCCATCGCGTCGAAGCGGAGCGCTCCCTCGCCGGTGAGCTCTTCGTGCACTTCGGGCACCGAGACGACAGTGTCGTCGGTGGTGTACTCGTGAATAAACGCCGAGGTGTCGAGAACTTCCATTAGCGGGCGACGACGATGTAGTCTTTCACCGCCTGTACGTTCGCGACTGGCACCTTCAGATGGCCCATTTCGTCGACGTCGAAGCCCGATCGCTCCGGGCTGAGGTGCTCGTGGGGGCTCACAAGCAGGTCGGACAGCTCGCCCGACTTGAGGTCCATCGTGATGTTGTATAGGTCCCCAAGCTCCGTTCCGTCCGCGCTCATCACCGCCTTCCCGGAGAGGTTCTCCGCGAGGATATCGACCATGTTCGCACGGTCCCGGGCAACGGTCTTAAACTCCACGGGGGCGTCGGACGGGCGACGGACGCAACGGTCCCCGGATCGGTTCTCTCAGAGACCGCCGCCGCCGCTGCCCCCGGACCCCGGTCGGGCGCGTTTTGAAAGGCTTAACTGACGTCCGGGTCGAACGGAAGATAACCGACCTTTTCGGGGCGATCACTGATGACCGACCACACAAACGCGGACACTCTTCGGACGCCGATCGTCGCCGTGCTGGGCCACGTCGATCACGGCAAGACCAGCCTGCTCGACACGATCCGCGGCTCCGCCGTCAGCGAGGGCGAAGCCGGCGCGATCACGCAGCACATCGGGGCGACTGACATCCCGCTCGACACCATCTCCGAGATGGCGGGCGAACTCATCGATCCGACCGACTTCGACCTGCCGGGGCTTCTCTTTATCGACACGCCCGGCCACCACTCTTTCTCGACGCTGCGCGCCCGCGGCGGTGCGCTCGCCGACATCGCGGTGCTCGTTGTCGACGTTAACGACGGGTTCCAGCCGCAGACGGAGGAGGCGATCGACATCCTCAGACGCACCGGGACACCCTTCGTCGTCGCCGCCAACAAGGTGGACACGACGCCGGGATGGAACCCGCAAGACGGCCAGCCGATACAGCGGAGCCTGGAGGCGCAGTCGGAGCGCGCCGAGTCGATGCTCAACGAGAACCTCTACGAGATCATCGGCCAGCTCTCGGACGCCGGCTTCTCCGCCGACTTGTACTGGCGCGTGCAGGACTTCCAGAAGAACATCGGCGTCGTCCCCCTCTCGGCGATCACGGGCGAGGGCGTCCCCGACCTGCTCACGGTCCTGATGGGTCTCTCACAGCGGTTCATGAAAGAGGAGATGGCGATCGACGTGCAAGGTCCCGGCGAGGGGACGGTCCTAGAGGTAAAAGACGAGCGCGGCTTCGGCGCCACCATCGACACGGTCGTGTACGACGGCGTGGTGCGCAACGGCGACCAGATCGTCGTCGGCGGGCAAGACGAGCCGATCGTCACCGAGATCCGGGCGCTGCTGCAGCCGCGTCCCCTCGAAGAGATCCGCACGGAGAAGAAGTTCGAGAAGGTGGCGGAGGTCGGCGCCGCTGCCGGGGTAAAGATCGCTGCGCCCGACCTCGATCGGGCGATGGCGGGCGCGCCGGTTCGGGTCGTCCGCGACCGCCCGGTCGAGGAGGTCGTCGAGGAGGTGAAAGCCGAGCTCGCGGAGATCGAGGTGGAAACCGCCGAGAACGGCGTCGTCGTCAAGGCGGACACGCTCGGATCCTTAGAGGCGATGGCGAACGCGCTCCGCGAGGCGGAGGTCCCCATCCTGCGCGCTGAGGTCGGCGACATCGCGCCCCGCGACATCGCCGTGGCCGAGACCGCGAACCAAGACGAGCACAAGGCCATCCTCGGGTTCAACGTCGATCTGCTCGCGAACGCCGAGACGGAGCTTGAGAACGCCGACGTGAAGCTGTTCACCGACGAGGTCATCTACCAGCTGATCGAAGACTACGAAACGTACGTCGAGGAGAAACAGCGCGCCCAGCAGGAGACGGTGCTGGACAAGGTCGTCCGCCCCTCGCGGTTCCGCATCCTCCCCGACCACACGTTCCGCCAGAACGACCCCGCGGTCGTCGGCGTCGAGGTCATCTCCGGCACGGTTCAGAACAACCGCAACGTCGGATACTTCGAGGGTAACGAGTTCGAGCGCGTCGGCCAGCTCTCCGGCATTCAAAAGCAGGGCGACGACGTCGACGAGGCGCGCGCCGGCGAGCGCGTGAGTATCGCCATCGACGGCCCGACCGTCGGGCGCGACATCGAGGAGGGCGACACTCTCTGGACCGAAATCCCCGAAAAACACGCGAAGATCCTCGAACAGGAGTTAAAAGAGGAGATCACGGCCGACGAGCGCGAGGCGCTCGCGGCGTACTTGGAGACCAAGCGGAAGCGGGACCCCTTCTGGGGGAAGTGAATCGAGGATTATCGGCGTACTCGGGCGAAAAGATGCCGCAGTTCGTTGCTAATCTCAGTCGTCGTGGTCCGCGAGCGTTTGCTTGATCTGCTCTAGTTGAAGATAGGTGGCGAGGGCGAGTATGGTACTCGGCCACAGGCCGATGAACTGGCCGCGCTGCTTGTCGCCGCGAACGTAGTAGAAGTACAGCGCGAGGGCGACGGAGCCCATGGACGCCAGCGCGGCGGGTCCGAGGTCGCCGAGGTTCATCCCGGCCGAGGTCCGGTTCGTTGCCGCTTCGGATGCTTCGTTCATAATTTATAATGGCGTTCTGTAGTTAAATCACTTGCGCTGACACGAACGCCTCCGCCGCGATCTTCCTACTCGCGTCCCGACGCCGCAGACTGGCTGACGACCCGCGTCGCGGTCGCTTTCCACCGGATCGCCACGTCGTCGCCCGCGTCCAAGTCCAACCGTGCCGAGCTCTCCGCCGTGATCAACACCCGGAAGACCACCTCGCCCACCTCAACCCGAACCGTCGACACCGTTTTGCCCGCCACGATCTCGACGACCTCGCCGCGCAAGCGGTTCCGGGCGCTCGTCGAATCCGGATCGACTCGCTGGCTTTCCTTATAAATCGTCACCGCGTCTGCGCCGATCCGCACCTGCACGGCGTCGCCGACTGCGGCGTCGTCGTGGAGCCCGCGAACTGTGCCGACCGCGGTGTCCACCTCTGCCAGTTCGCCGTCGACGCGCGCGACTGTCCCGTCTAGCACCGTCTCGGGGACGTTGGCTGTCGCGGCCAGCACCGCTTGCAGGCGGTCGTACCGGTCGAGGAGGTCGCGGCCGGCCCCCGTCAGCCGACTACCGCCTCCGCCGGACCCCCCGCGCCGTCGCTCGACGAGGGTACCGAAGGCACCTTCGAGCGCCTCGATCCGCAAGAGCGCGCGAGCCCGTGAGCGCCCACAGCTCGGAGGCCGCACCCGCAACCGATCCGGCCTCGTGGACCGCTCGGAGGAGCGCGGCGTCGCGACCGTCGAACTCGGCGTCGCCCTCGATGAGCGCGGCTCGGCCGCGGCCCGTCCCGGCCGCTGTGCTCCCGTCCGCGGCGCTTCCGTCCGCGCGTTCGTCCATACCGAAGGCGTCGGCTCGGGGGGTGTTGGCGTTTTCCCTCCCCGACCGAACTCGGCGACTGCGACGGCGACGTAACCGGTCACGGGTAGCCACGCTCCTCGTTCCGGACGCGATCGGACGCCGATCCCGGGGTGAGCGACTGCCCGGATTCCGCTCCGTGGGGGACAGTAACCGATCGCGGTTATTCGCGTGCAGAAGCTATATTTGGTATCGGTCCATCGGTGTATCTATGACGATACATCGACGGCGATTCGTCGCCGCACTCGGTACGGGCGCAGTCGCGAGCACCGCCGGCTGCGGGGGGGCCGGCGGCAGCGAGGGGAGTAGCGACGAGGACGACGACCGGCCCGCCGTCGCCGGGGAGACCCTGACGCTCACGACGACGACGAGCACCTACGACACGGGCCTGCTCGACGCGATCCACGCCGACTTCGAGAAGCTGTACGGCGTAAGCGTCGACGCGGTCGCGCAGGGAACGGGCGCGGCCCTACAGTCGGCTCGCGACGGCGACGCCGACGTGGTGATGGTCCACGCCCGAGGGCTCGAAGACGAATTCATGCGCAACGGGTACGGCGTGAACCGCCGCGACCTCATGTTCAACGACTTCGTCATCGTCGGCCCGGAAAGCGACCCGGCAGGGATTCAGGGGATGGGCTCGGCGACGGAGGCGCTCACGACGATCGCCGATAGGGAGGCGTCGTTCGTCTCCCGCGGGGACAACTCCGGCACCCACACCAAGGAGCGCAACCTCTGGGAGGCGGCCGGCACCGAGCCCGGCGGCGACTGGTACCAGGAGACCGGCAGCGGGATGGGCGAAGCGCTGAACATCGCCACCCAGCAGGGCGCCTACACGCTCTCGGACCGCGGAACGTTCATCTCGCAGCGCTCGGAGATCGACCTCGTCGTTCTGGTGCAGGGTCCCATCGAGAACGGCCCGGAGATCCTCGCGAATCCCTACGGAGTCATGGCGGTCAACCCCGGTGTCCACGACAACGTCAACTACGACCTCGCGATGGCGTACATCGGGTGGATCACCAGCCCCAGCACCCAAGACGCGATCTCCGAGTACCAGATGAACGGCGAACAGCTGTTCTTCCCCGAGGCGATCTCGGAGAATCCCGACTTCCAGCAGTACGTTCCGGAAGGTTGGAGTAGCGACTCGTCTGACGAGTGAGCGTGCCGATCGAACCAGTCGCACAGCTGCTCTCTCCCCTCCTCGATCTCCCGTTCAGGGACGGCTACGTCTGGAGCATCATCTACGTCTCGCTGTACGTGAGCGTCACCGCCGTGGCGCTGAGCACACTGTTCAGCGTTCCCGTCGCCGTCGTAGTCGGGTTCTCCGAGTTCCCGGGCAAGCGGGTCGTGAAGTCCGTCGTCAACACGGGAATGGGGTTTCCCAGCGTGGTCGTCGGCCTCTTGGTCCTGTTCGCGGTCTCGAATCAGGGACCGCTCGGGTCGCTTGAGCTCGTCTTCACCAGAGAGGCGATGATCATGTCGCAGTTCGTACTCGCGACGCCGCCGATCACGGCGATCAGCCTCGCGGCCGTCTCCGGGGTTGACGACGGCGTCCGCGACGCCGCGCGCGCGCTCGGCGGCACGCGCCTCGACGCGGCCCTCGTCGTCCTGAAGGAGGCGCGGTACGGGATCGCCACCGCAATCTTGGCCGGCTTCGGTCGGGCCGTCAGCGAGGTCGGCTCCGTGCTCATCGTCGGCGGCAACATCACGAGCGCGGACGGGATTTCGAAGACCCGGACGCTGACCACTGCCATCCAACTGGAGGCGCGTCAAGGCCAGTACGAGACGGCGATGATCCTCGGCGCGGTCCTCGTCGCGCTCGTGTTGACCGTCAACGCCGTGGTCATTCACTTCGGCGACGGGGGGGTGAACCGCTGATGCTCCGGGCGACCGGCGTCTCGCAGTCGTTCGGCGGCGAGCGGGTGTTCGACGACCTCTCCATCGAGATCGACGCCGGCGAGGTCCTCGGCGTCATCGGTCCTTCCGGCGTCGGCAAAACGACGCTGCTTCGGACGCTCGCGCTCTCGCTCGAACCCGACGCGGGGACCGTCGACCTCGGCGGCACGGACGCGTGGACCGTCGAGGAGTCGGACCGACTCGCCCTGCGGCGGCGGGTCGGAATGGTCTTTCAGGAGGCGAGCCTCTTCGACGCCTCGGTGGGCCGCAACGTCGAATACGGGCTCCGGGTTCGGAGCCCGTGGGCCGACCGGATCGCCGCGACGCTGGGGCTCGCCGAGACTCCCGACGCGGTTCGCGAGTCGCTCGATGTCGTCGGGCTGACCGACAAGACGACTCAACACGCCGACTCGCTGTCGGGCGGAGAGGCCCAGCGCGTGTCGTTCGCTCGCGCGCTGGCGTACGACCCGGACGTGCTCCTGTTGGACGAGCCCACCTCCGACCTCGACCCGCGGAACACGGCCGTCATCGAGGAGGCGATCGACGAGGCCCAAACCCGGGGCATCGGCGTCGTCGTGGCGACCCACGACATGCATCAGGCGGAGCGCGTCGCGGACCGCGTCGCCGTCCTGCTCGACGACGGGATCACGGAGGTCGGCCCGACGGAGCGGATCTTCGAGAACCCGTCCGACGAGCGCACCCGGAAGTTCATCTCGGGCGAGCTTGTGTACTGACGCACACCGAGGAGAGACGGGGAATCGGCCGGAATCCGGCGAGCTATTTATAAGTGATCGACGACTCCGCGGTGAACACCGTCAAAGCCGCACAACCGCAGCCTCACACCTCTCCAGCCTCGCGGTTCGCGCTCTTCGAGCGCTCACCACGTCCAGCGAGAATCGAAGATTCTCTGGCAGCCGGCGCGTAGCGCCGGCGACGCCACCGCGCCGGTTGTTTATAAGCGATCGTCGCTGTCGCTCACGACTGTTTACATACGGTATTGCTGCCACCGATCGACTTCACCACTCCCGACATCGATCGAGAAGCACGCTTCGGCGACAAATCGTTTCAAACGAGGGGCTCTGTAGAAATCCTCTTTGTCAGATACATTATTGCCTGAAACAACTGGTCGCTGAAAGGTGCGTACTGACTGCTAACTATCTGTTAATCACGGTTTATTTCTGAATCATTTTGGTAAATACAGTGAATATTGACGAAGAGACCACCCCTAATTGATGTGACAGATCATAGGAGCTATCCGTTCACCTCCAGAGGTTGCTATCGTATGAATGAGAGCAACCGTGACCAGCTAATCGACTCCTACTTGAATGGTATGGATCACGAGGACAAAGAGTTGCTACGAGACGCCTTCGCGCCGGATATTGTACACGAACACCCCGTCCGCAACGTGAAAGGAATCGAAGGTTTTCTGGCATTTAAAGTCGACGAGCAGCCACCCCAGGAGTCCGAACACAAAGTGAGCCGCCGCATCCACGTTCCGGAGGCGTCCGTGGTCCAAGGACGAAAAGTCGGAACCGTGGAGGGGGAATCGGTCGACGTCCAGTTCTGCGACGTCTATGAATTTAACGCGGACGAATCGGCGATCACTACGCTTTCTGTTTACGTGCGGGAGTGAGCTATCAGCGAGGTAACGTCGATCCGTCTCCAAGGTCAATTATCGGAGTCCTTTATCGGTGGAATCAGTGAGCAATGGGGTAGTGCTCTTGAGAAGATTTCGACCGATCGCTGAGCAAGGACCAATCGGTTAGATGAGTCCGTTTTCGGAATGGATGGTGGACTACTGCTCTGTCTCTCACACCCCGTCTCTATCAGAGAGCGACAGAGTACAGTCTGTCGTGTTACATCGTTCTCCTGTACTGAGCGATAGAAGGTGCAAAGCTATCACCCGCAGATGATTCAACAGAGCCGTCGCTTCAGACGTCGAAGTCGAGTTTGACCGCATCACCGGCCTCAACGTCGCCCGGATCGACCACGTCGTCGCCGGCGGCGAACCCGGCGTGGAGGTGTTCGTAGGTGCGATCGATCGCCTCCACGATCACCTTCGTGTCGCCCGTCACCGGCATGAAGTTCGTGTCGCCGTTCCACCGCGGGACCACGTGGGTGTGGAGGTGGTCGATCGAGCCGCCGGCCGCCGAGGCGCCGAGGTTCTGCCCGGTGTTGACTCCGTCGGGGTCCACGTCGCGGCGCATCGCTGCGAGCGTCGCCGCCTTCAGTTTCGCGTGATCGAGCAGGGTCGCGTCGTCGAGGTCGGTGGGGTCCTCGCGGTGTTCGCGGGGGATCACCATCGCGTGCCCCGGATTGTACGGCGCGTTGTTCAACAGGACGTAGTTGCGCTCGCTGCGGGCGACAACGCGCGCGTCGCGGGCGTCCTCGCGCTCCGGCAGGACGCAGAACGGACAGCCCTCGATGGGGTCCGCGTCGCGCTCGACCCACTCGATCCGCCACGGCGCGTAGATCCGGTCCATCAGCCGTCGAAGTCGTGGATGCCGGCGGTCGTGATCTCGACGCCGTCGTCGGTGACGAGCAGGGTGTGTTCCGCCTGACTGACGAGCGCGTCGTCGGCCTCCTTCAGGACGGGGTATCCCTTCACCGCGTTCGCCTGCTTCAGCCGGCGCAGTGCCATCTCTACGCGGTCGCCTTCCAGCCACCGCGCCGCGAACGGGAGGTCGTCGAACGCCTCGATCTCGTCGAGGGCCTGTCGCGCGCGGCGGTCGCGGACGCTCCCCGACCCCTGTCGCTCGAAAATCTCCTCCTCGGTCCCCTCGCCGACCTTCCCGCGGCCGTCGGTGGCGAACGGCTCGATCGCAACCGCCTGTCCGGGCTCCAGTTCGACCGACCGATCGACGCCGCGGTTCGGGACCGTCGGCCCCGTGTGCGCGTCGTAGCGCTCGACGCCGTGTCCGGAGAGATTCAGGACGGGCGTGTAGCCGTACCCGCGGATCACGTCCTCGATCGCCTGCCCGACGACGCCGACCTCGACACCCGGCCCGGCCTCGTCGACCGCGGCCTCGAGCGCCATCTCGGCGGCCTCGACCAGCTCGGGGGTCCCCGTGTGGTCCACCGTGACCGCGGCGTCGGCGATGTAGCCGTCGACGTGGACGCCGACGTCGAGACACACCATCTCCTCGCCGAACTCGGTGTCGTCGTCGCGACTCGGGGTGGCGTGAGAGGCCTCGGGATCGACGCTGATGTTGACGGGGAACGCGAGCCCCGCGTCCTGCTCGCGGATGAAGTCCTCCGTCCACTCCGCGACCTCGAGGTGTGTCCGCCCCGGCTCGACCATCTCGCGGGCCTCGTTCATCGCCTCGACCAACACCGCACCCGCCTCCCGGTAGCTCTCGACCGCGTCGTCGTCTAGGGATCCGTGGCTCATGTCTCCGGGTTCGGCGACCGACCGCAAAGAGGTTGCGGAGGGGCGCCGCGGACCCTCACAGCGTCAGGGCACGGAGTCACGGCGCGGGGTCGGGGCTCGGATCGCTGCTCGCCGACGCCGCCTCGGCGTCGGCCGCTGCCTCGCCATTGGCCACCGCCTCCCTAGCCTTCGCCGCCTCTCCGTTTGCCGTCGGAAGCCACATCGTGATCAGCGTTCCCGTCGGCTCTCGCGTGTGGATCTCCAGTTCGCCGCCGGACTCGGTGACGATCCAGTGGACGAGCCAGAGCCCCAGCCCGCTCGCGTGTTCGAGCGCCGTCTCGCGGGCCTCCGAGAACACGCTCCGCTCGACCGCGGGGATCCCGGGGCCGTTGTCCGCGACGGCCGATGCGGTACCCCTCGCCGTCCGGATCGACGGCCACCTCGACGATCGGTTGGTCCCCGTCGTTGTGGACGACCGCGTTCTCCAACACGTTCCGGACCGCGGACTCCAACAGCTCGTCGGCACACACCACGGCCGCGCCGGGCGTCGACACCGTCACCGTCGCCCGCGGGAACGACGACTCGAGCGACTCGCAGAGTCGCGTGACCAGTTCCGACAGGTCGATCTCCGCCCGCGCGCCGTCCCTGTGGAGCGTGACGTCGATCTCGCGGGCTTGGTCGCTGAGGTGTGTCAGCGTCTCGACCTTCCGATCGATGATGTCGAGGTAGTCGTCGCCCTCCTCGTCGACATGGTTTCGGAGGAGGTTCGCGTATCCGCCGATAACGTTCGTGTCGTTCTTCAGATCGTGTCTGAGAACCCGATTGAGGACCTGTAGCCGCTGTTCGGACCGTCGGATCTCGGTCACATCGGTGGCGGTTATCACCACCTCTTCGGTGTCCTCGAACAGGCGCTCGACCCTCGTGTCGAACTGGCGCCAGTTTCCGTCTGCGTGGGCTATCCGGTGGTCGATCGCCTGCGGCTCGCCGGTCTCGAACGCGCACTCGAACGCGCGTTGCGCCTCCCGACGGTCGTCGGGGTGGACCAAGTCGATCACGGGCCGCCCCTCGATCTCCGCAGGCGAGTGGCCAAGCAGACGCTCTATCGACGGGCTCACGTACCGGAGCAGGCCGTCGGTTCCGCAGACGGCGATGATGTTCGGTGACTTCTCGATGAGCGCCCGGTAACGGCGCTGGAGCGTCTCGCGCTCGGTGACATCGCGAAACAGGAGGACGGTTCCGCCCGCCGCGGAGGTGGACCCGAATTCGGGCGGGCTCTCGAACTCGGATTCGACCCCGGCCCCGGACCCGCCCCCGGCGATCGAGTGGGCGGCGACCGTCAGAAAGCGGGGATCTGACCCACCGTCGACGGTCACCCGGAGATCGTCGTCCGGGTCCGCTCCGGGGGTGCCACGCGACCCGGCCCCGTCGACAGTCCCGTCGCGCGACACGAGATCCGTGACCGCCGGGGCGCGCTCGAACGCCTCGTCGACGCCGCAGCCGATCGCCGCGGACGGGAACAGTCGACGAGCCGGCCGGTTCAGGTCGACGACGCGACCGGCGTCGTCGACGACTACGATACCATCGGAAAGGTTTGCGAACACCGCGTCGCGAGCGATGGGCGAGAGGTCGAGGAGCCGGTAGCGGAATACGACCCAGCCGAGCAGACCGGAGGTGGCCGCGAACGTGACCGGCGTGAGGTCGACGAACCGGGGGCCGATCAGCCCCCAGATCCCGATGACGCCGACGGTCATCGGTGCGACACCGGCGGCGAGCAGCAGCGCGGCCTGCCGACGGAACACGCCGTCGCGGGCGAGCGCGGCGTAGCCGAGCACGGCGAAGGTAAACAGGTTCACGGCGTAAGCGTACGTCATGAACCCCAAGAGCGCGGGCGTCGGCAGGTACTCCATCACGAGGAACCCGTTCGTATCGGACAGCGACGGAGACGTGTAAAAAATCGGGTCGGCGCCGACGACGAAGATGCCGCCGACGGCGGTCGCGGGGACGAGACACAGCAGGGCGATGCGGCGCGGTCGAATCCACGCCGTCCAGTCGACGTAGACGAACACGAACACGGGCCAGGCGACGGTGAGCGCTGCGACTCCGACCCAGACGAGGCGGTTCCACAGCAGGGTCGCTTCGAGCGTCGTCGCCGACAGCTGCGCCGCGTACGCCAGCGACCAGACCCCGCTACTGACCGTGACACCAACGAAGCTCCGTACGAGCGGTATCTCTCCCCGCGACCGGTTCCGGACAGCGTACACGGCGAAAGAGAACGACGCGAGCGCTGCCACGAGCAGCGGAACCGTGTACGGCGTCGGTTGCCACACCATCGATACCGGGTGCATGACTGTGCCGGGTAAAAAGGAACCGGACCGAATGTCCTAATACCGCGGCGAAACCACGGAACGTATGCTCGAACCGGGCGATCCCGCACCCGCGATCGCACTGTCCGACCAGCACGGCGACGCCGTCACTGTCGACCCCGCCGCGGCGCGCTACACGGTCGTCTACTTCTACCCCCGCGCCGACACGCCGGGATGTACGACCGAGGCCTGTAGCTTCCGCGACGAGTGGGACGCCTTTGAGGGCGCCGACGTCGCGGTCGTCGGGATCAGCGACGACTCCGTCGGCGACCTCGAACCGTTCGCCGAGGAGTACGACCTGCCGTTCACGCTGCTTTCCGACCCCGACGGCGAGGTCGCGAGCGCCTACGACTCGTACGGCGAAAAACAGATGTTCGGTAACACTTTCGACGGTGTGTTCCGGAACACGTACGTGATCGACGCAGACGGGACGATCGCGCTCGCCTACGAGGGCGTTTCCCCCGAGAACCACGCGGTCGAGATCCTCGACGACATCGACGTACTGGACGGCTGATACGCCGCTCGCCTCGACTACGTTTCTAGAACAGCCCGCCGATCCGGGAGAGAAGCCGCGGTACCTCGTCGGCGATCGCGTGCCGCTTGAGGAGACCGAACCCCACGACGATGACGGCGAAGCCGGCGATCGTCAGCGCCGTCACGGGTTCGGCGAGCAGGACTGCGCCCGTCACCGTCGCTACTACGGGGACGACGTACGAGACGAGGTTGATCTCGAAGGGGCCCAGACGGTCGAGTAGCGTGAAGTAGATGACGTACGCGACCGCCGAGGCCAGCACGCCGAGGAACAGCAGCGCGCCGAGCGCCGGGAGCGCGGTCGACGGGAGCCGCTGGGGCTCGCCGAGCCCGAGGCTGAATCCGTGGATCAGCAGCGCGCCGAACAGCATCGCCCACCCGGTGAGCGCAACGTTGGAGAAGGTCGTCTCCACGGTGCGGAGCCCGACGCTGCCGACCGCGACCGCGATTACCCCGATCGAGATGAGTCCGACGCCGATCGTGACGCCACCGGCGAGGTTCGCGGGGTCCGGCTGGGCGACGAGCCCGACGCCGATGAAAGCCAACACTACGCCGAGCCCACCGCGCGCGTCGAGATCGGAGCCGCCGATCCAGGCGGCCGCGACTGCCGCGGTCGCGATGGGAACGAGGCTGTAGGTGATCGAGGCGATCCCGCTCGTCGTGTACTGCTGACCGACGAACAGCAGGGAGTTGTTAGCGGCGACAGAGAGTCCGCCGCTGAACCCGATCGCGGCCAGATCACCGCGGGTCCGCGGGAGCGAATCGGCCTCCGTCACAAGGACGTACGACACGAGAATCAGCGCCGCCAGATCGAACCGATAGGCGGCGTACAGCACGGGCGGGTAGTAGTCGAGCCCGACCTCGATGGCGACGAAGGAGGCGCCCCAAAGCAGCGCGAGCGTGAAGAACAGAACGATATTTCGGTGCCTGGACACGAACAGAGAGAGTGGTTCCGAAAGTATAGCGGTGTTCGTTTCCGCTCAGTAGCCGCGGACGATCAGGTAGTCTGCCAGATCCGCCAACAGCTCGCGGGACCCGCTCTCGGGGAGAATCTCGAGGTGTTCTTTTCGACCGTCTCGTCAGGTCCTCGGCTGTCTCGCGGGCGTACGCGATCGAGCCAACCTCCTCTAAGGCAGCCACCGCGTCCTCGATGGCCTCTTCCGTCACCTCCGCGGGAGTGTCGGCGTCGACCAGCCCGTCGACGTCGACGCCCTGTTGGCGGGCGTGGAGGGTGATCAGCGTCTCCTTCCCCTCGACGAGGTCGGAGCCGCGCTGTTTGCCCAGCTCTTCGGAGGCGACCGTCAGATCGAGTACGTCGTCTTGGATCTGGAACGCGCGCCCCGAGTCGATCCCGTACTGGTAGAGGGCGTCGACGACCTCGTCGTCCGCGCCGAGCAGGACGGCGGGCGTCGCGGCTGACGCCCCGTAGAGGACGGCGGTCTTCAGCTCGACCATCTCTAGGTACTCCTCCGGAAGGATGTCGTCGCGCGACTCGAAGGAGACGTCGAGCGACTGTCCCTCGCAGATCTCCGTGCAGGTGGTCGCGAGCATCCGCATCGCCTCCAGTCCGTTGGCGGGGTCCGAGCCGGTCTCCGTCATGAACTCGAACGCCTTCGAGTAGAGCGTGTCGCCGGCGAGAATGGCGGTCGAGATGTCGTACTGCTCGTGGACGGCCGGGACGCCCCGTCGGAGGTCGTCCTCGTCCATGATGTCGTCGTGGATCAGCGTGAACGACTGGATCACCTCGATCGCGACTGCGGCGCGCATCACGTCGACGGTGTTGCCGTCGAGGGCCGCGAACTCGCGGAAGTCCGCGCTCAGCGGGTCGGTGCCGGTCACCGCCTCCGCGGCCAGCGTCGTCACCGTCGGACGGAGCCGCTTTCCGCCGGCTTCGAGGATGTACCGCGTCGCCTCGTAGAGCCGCTCCGGGTGCTGTACCGGCAACTCCTCGTCGATAGCGGCGTTGACGAGCTCACGCCGCTCGCGGATGGCCTCCAGCACCCGCGCCTCCTTCGTCTCGCTCGTCATTCGGCGAGTTGGATAACGCTCCCGTTCTGCGTGACGTGCACGTCACGTCCGAGCTTGTACCCCTGCGAGGTCGCGAGGTCGACGTACGGCGAACGGCCCTTCAGCGTCTGGTGGGCCGGAATGAGGTGCTGGGGCTGGAGCGCGTCCAGCATCTCGTAGTGACCCTCCTCGCGGAGATGCCCGGAGACGTGGATGTCGTCGTAGAGGCGCGCGCCCTGCATCCGGAGAAGCTGTTCGCTCTGGTAGCGCTGCCCCTCGTTGGTCGGCTCCGGAATGATGCTCGCGCTGAAGACGACCTTGTCGCCGTTCTCGATTTCGTACGGGGTCTCGCCGCGACCCATACGGGTGAGCATTGCGCGCGGCTCGCCCTGGTGGCCCGTCACGATGGGGAGGAAGTTCCCCTTCCCCTCCTTCATGATGCGCTTGAACGCGCGGTCGACCGACTTCCGGTGGCCGTACATGCCGACATCGCCCTGGAAGTCGACGAAGTCGAGTCGTTCGGCCGTCCCGGAGTACTTCTCCATCGAGCGCCCGAGTAGGACCGGCTGGCGGCCGATCTCGCGGGCGTACTCGACGAGGGTCTTCACGCGGGCGATGTGGGAGGAGAACGTCGTGGCGACGATCCCGCCCGAGTAGTCCTCCATCGAGGTGAGCGTGTCCTCGACGTGTTTTTTCGCGTACGACTCGGAGGGCGTCCGGCCTTTTCTGCCGGCGTTCGTACAGTCCTCGATGTAACAGAGGACGCCCTCATCCTGCCGACCGATCTCGCGGAACCGGTCCATGTCGATCGGGTCGCCGATGACGGGCGTGTGGTCCAGTCGCTTGTCGAGCCCGTAAACGACGGCGCCTTCGGGCGTGTGGAGGACCGGGTTGATCGCGTCGATGATCGAGTGAGTGACGTTGACGAACTCCATCTCGACCTGCTCGGAGTCGCCGATGGCCATCGTGCCGCCCGCCTTCATCTTCACGAGGTCGTTGTCGACCTGGAACTTCCCCTCGTCGGCGATCTGCTGTTTGACCAGCTCGATCGTGTACGGGGAGCCGACGATGGGTGCGTCGTACCGGTGCGCGAGCTTCGGGATGCCCGCGATGTGGTCGAGGTGACCGTGGGTGGGGACGATCGCCTGGACGTCGCCCTCCAGCTCGCTCATGACGCGGTCGTCCGGGATCGCGCCCATGTCGATCAGGTCGAGGCTGTGCATGCTCTCGGTCTCCACGTTGTCGTGGATGAGGACCTTACTGAGGTTCAGGCCCATGTCGAAGATGACGATGTCCTCGCCCGCTCGGACCGCCGTCATCTGCCGACCGACCTCTTCGTAACCGCCGAGTGTCGCAATTTCGATTTCCATGATTTGTGGTGTCGAACGCCGTGGTGGGCGTCCATCACTGAAACCCCGCAAGGAGCCGTCAGCGCTACGTTTGTCCGCGCGTCGTTGAGGCCCCGCTACGGCCGAGCCGTCGTCGGCTCACCGTGTCCCGCGGGAGTGTGGTGATCGGAAGTACAGCAGCGCGTCTTAAAAACACCCGGGTTCGAGTGCGTCTCCCGCGATCGTCCGGTACGGCTCGTGCGGATGCATCTCGCGGTGGAATCGTCACGCGCTGTCAACGCAATTATTGTTGCCACGCGCACTCGGCGCGATGAACCGCGCCGTGATCCGACCGTGGCTCACCGTCGATCTCCCTCAGCGTCCCGATATTTTTATTAGTGCGACGGGCGGCGATATGGACAATGAGTGGACGACCCCTCGACGTGCTCGAAGCGTCGCTCGAGGAGCCGGTGACGGTTCACCTGAAGGACGGGACGACCTACTACGGCATCCTCGCCGGCTACGACCAGCACATGAACATCGTCATCGAGCCCGAGACCGACGTAGACGATCGCGTCGACGACGATCTCGACGGCGAGTTCGCCGTCGCAATCGAAGACACAACGATTATACGCGGCGATAACGTCGTCACCATCAAAGCATGACCGGCTCCGGAACGCCCTCTCAAGGGAAAAAGAACAAGACGGTTCACGTGAAGTGCCGCCGCTGCGGCGAGAAATCCTACCACGTCAAGAAGGAGCGCTGCTCCTCGTGCGGCTTCGGCGACTCGGCCTCCCGCCGCGGCTACGCCTGGCAGTCGAAGTCCGGCGACAACTGACGACCGCGCGCTCTCTCTTTCGGCGCTTTCGGTTCTCGTTTCCCTAGCTCTCGCGTCGGCGTTTCTTGCGGGTTCCCTCCGGCCTCTTTCTGACACTTTCTGGCTTCTTTGGTCCCCCGACGCGACCGCCGGGAGCCCAACCGTTAACGCCCGGGATCGCCGACGGCGAGTATGGATCTCTCGATCGTCGATCTCTCGCCGGTCCCGGCGGGCGGGACCGCCGCCGACGCGTACGCGAACACGGTGACAGCCGCGGAGCAGGCCGAGCGGCTCGGCTACTCGCGGTTCTGGGTCGCCGAGCATCACGGCATGGGCGATCACCTGGCCGGGACGACTCCCGAGGTCCTGCTCGGTCGTCTCGCGGGCGCGACAGACTCGATCCGGCTCGGCACCGGTGCCGTCCTGCTCAACCACTACAGCCCGTACAAGGTCGCGGAGGCGTTCGGCACGCTCGACGGGCTCGCGCCGGGACGGATCGACGCCGGCCTCGGTCGGGCCAACGGCTCGCCCGCGTCAGACCGGGCGCTCGGCACGGACCGACGCGTCGAGAACCCGGACGAGGACCACGAGGAACGTATCCGTGCGGTCGTGAACCATCTGTACGACGCCTTCCCCGATGATCACCCGTACGCCGACCTGACGGTCCCGCGCTCCGGTGCGGCCCCGCCGGTCCCGTGGGTGCTCGGCTCCAGCCCGGCGAGCGCGGCGATCGCCGGCAAGCTCGGCGCCCGGTTCTGTTTCGCTGCGTTCATCCGACCCGGGTTCGCCGAGCGCGCCTTCGCGGCCTACCGCGAGCAGTTCGAGCCCGCCGAACTCGGAGACGGTCCCGATGAGCCGTACGGGATGGTCGCGGTCAACGCGGTCGCCGGTGAGACGGACGCGGCCGCGGCGCGGCGCCGCGCGCCAGCGGAAGCGACCTTCAAGCGGATGCAGCGCGGCGTGGTGGGGACAATTCCCTCCGTCGAGGAGTCGATCGCGGAACTCGGCGGCGTTCCCGAGCCGACGCCCGCGACGCTCGATCCCGACGAATGGCCGCGAGCGATCTCCGGGAGCCCGGAGACGATCGAGGGACTGCTCGAACAGCTCGCTGACCGGATCGGCGCCGACGAGGTGATGATTCAGCACACGGTCCCCGATCACGAGGATTCGCTGGCGTCGCACGCGCTGCTCGCGGAGGCTGTCGGGCTGGAGGGCGTCGGGTCGGAGGGCGACGGGTTGGTAGATATCGATCGGTGACGGTCGCGCCGGCGTCTCTCCCGCGTCGTATCCCGCTCATTCGGTCACGGCGGATTTCGGAACAGCCCGTCGATCATCGGCAGACAGCCCGCGATCGCTGCGATCGCGGTGGCGGCCGGCCACGCGTCGAACGCCGCCGCTCCGAGGATGTAGCCGGCTGCGAACAAAAGCGGCATGCACGCGAGGATCAGGTCCGCCCGCGAGAGCCGATCGGGCAGACCGACGGCACGTTCCCCGGCCATCCCGCTCACTCCATATACCCCAGATCTCGGAGTTTCTGACCGATCCGACGAGCCTCCCCCTCGCTGATCTCGTCGTCCGACTCCATCTCTTGGACGACCAAGTGTTTCACGAACTCCTTGACCGATCCAAACGGCTCATCCTCGATGTACTCCTCGACGTCCGCGACGAACTCCTTGCGCAGCGAAACCGTCGTGTACTCGCTCATTGATTCGGATCACTCGCTCCGGTCTGAAAAAACTAAATTGCATATAATTATCTCTCTCGGCAGCGCGGTTCGGGAGCGGTGTGTCTCCTCGTCCGTGACGGCGCGATCGGTGTTTATAAGCGATCGACTCCCTCGCTGCGCGCTCGGACTCGCTCCCACGCGAGGTACGCGGTGATCCCGAGGAGGAACGCGACCCCGAGGTTCGTGGTGAGCGCTCCCGGTCCGAATTCGACGCTCCTCTTGTCAGATTGTCGTACTGTTCTTATTCTCCGCGAGTCGCGTCGAATGTCGGGTCGTCGTCGTCGACCATCGGACAGTTCCGAACCCGGAACTCGTCGAACCCGACCGACTCGACGATAGTCGTTCCCTCGTGACCACAAGCGACTGCCGGCGGTGCCGAGAAGTGTGGACACTGCTGGCAGTACGTCCGCTTCGAGATTACGCGCTCGACGCCGGCGTCGGCGAATCTTTCTCCGGCGCCGACCCTCCCTCCGGGATCGGACCCTGTCGTGTTCGTCTCCGAAACCGCGCCGCCGAACTCGCCGACCGAGCCGAACCCACCCTCTGCGTCCTCGTCGAGCGATTTCCAGATGTCCTCCTCCGTAAGGTCGCCGACGTCCATCCGCTCGAATGCCTCGTCGAGGGCCGCGTCGGTCTCGCCCGTTGCCGGGCCGAGTTCATCGAAGGGGTCGTTTGCTCCCGCCCGACTCGCATCCGCGGCGGAACGAGAGTCGGGCGCGTCCTCGTCCAACTGGGCGAACGGATCGTCGGATATCGTCGACCACGTCGGTATCGTCGACCGACTCGTCGTCGAACAGCACGTCCGCCTCGTCTTCGACCGTGTCCGTCTGGTCTTCGACCGCGTCCGCCTCGTCCTCGGTCACAGTCGACCGCCTCCATCGGCGTCACGGGTGCTCACGCTGCTTCCGTCCTCGGCTCCCGATCCGTCGCCCGCACTGCTCGCGGCGCCGGGTGGGGTCTCGCTCACGTCGCCGTCGAGCACCGGGCGGTCTTCGACGACCAGCCGCGAGGTACCGAGGAAGCCGGGGTTCGGCTCTAGCTTCGCGAACCGGCGGCCGCAGTGGGGGCGACTCCGGCGTCGTTAACAGCCCGATGTCGACGGTTTCGCGGCAGTCAGTGCAGTTGGCCTTTCGGATCCCCTCGCGGTTCGCGGCGGCGGTCAGGGCGTCGAGGCGTTCGCGGTCGGAGCGGTCGCGCTCAGCCGCCTCCAGCCGCCGGCGAACTCTGACGACCGCGCTCGCGACCCGCGAGAGCTTCTCTTCGATCTCGTCGAGGTCGTCGACGCGGGCGTCGAGCGCCTCCAGATCGTTCACTCGGGCTTCGAGGTCGTCGAGCCCCTCGGTCCGGGCGTCCAGCTCGTCGATATCGTCGGTCCGGGACTCGACGCGAGCGATCCGATTGTCGAGGGCGTCGATCGTCTCCTCGACCGCCTCGCCGACGGTCGCCGTCGCGGCCGCCTCGGCCTCCAGTTCGTCGAGACGATCGGCGACTGCGTCGAGGTCGGCCGCGATCGCGTCCAGCCGCTCGGCCGTCTCCTCGTGGGCGTGGTCGGCGGGCGCCTTCGACTCCAGATCGCGGTACAGCTCCACGAAGCGCTCTCGGAGGTCCTCGACCTTCTCGTCGACTTCGGCGTCGAGGTCGTCGAGCCGCGACTCGATCGCCGCCACCTCTTCGGCGTCCGGGACGTCGATCCCCTCAGAGTCCGCGAGCGCGACGATGGCGCGTTTGAGGAGTTCCTCGCGGTCGACGTCGGCCTCACCGGCGGCGGCCTCGACCGCGGCTTCCGCGGCCTCCGCAACCTCGGCGTCGGTAGCCTCGGCGGCCGCCGCGGCGCTGTCGCCCGCGTCGGTCGGATCGAGGTCACTCATCGAGGGTCCCTCGTCATCTACGCTCCGTTTAGGGAGCAGACTTAAGTAATCTGTCGCGTCATTCTCCGGATCGATACTCGGGGGCCGCTCACCGGATCTTGCGCACGTCGCTGATGTCGAAGCCGCCCTCGTGGATCTCGGTCTCGAAGCGGACGATGTTCTCGGACTCCAGCCGGGAGAGCACGCCGCGGAACTCGCGGACGAACATTGTTCTGGCGCGCTGCGAGCCGCCGCTCTCCCACGTGAACTGGAGGGTGCCGCCCGCCGCGTCCATCAGCGCGCCGAACTCGCGGTCGGTGATCGAGTCGGTGTTCACCAACACGAGGATGAGCCCGCCCCACTCGTAGGCCGCCTTCTTGAGCCCCTTCATCACCATCGCCACGTCGCTCCACTCGGTGTCGTCGTCGACCATCGAGACGAGATCGGTCACGGAGTCGATACAGACGAGGCTGTCGTCGGCGTGTGCCGACAGGTAGTCGCCGAACGCGGTGAGCACGTCCTCGTACTCGCCGCGGTCGCCCAGCTCCGTGATCGACGCCGTCTCGTCTTCGTACCAGTCGCGCGGGATCGGGCTGAGCTGGAAATACTCCGGCGAGAGGTCCCGGAACTCGATCCCGTCGATCGCGGCGTCGACGATCTCGTCGGCCATCGTGTATCCCATCTCGCGGGTGAGTGCGCCCGTGTCGGCGGTAAAAGAGAGGTAGTGAACCTCATCCGGGAGTGCCGCGTCGGCGGGGAGGTCGCCGTAGTAAAGGTCGAACAGCTCCGCGTCGGCGTGTCCGAGGGCGTTCATCGCCGCGCTGGTGTACAGGAACTCGCGCGCGCCGGCGCCGGACTCGCCCGCGAGCAACACGACGTTCCCCGGCGGCGCCCCGCCCTCGGAGGATCGAGTCGAGCCGGGCGACGCCGAACGGAAGACTCGGCATGTCCCGTATGGGAACGCCGCTCCGCTTAGTGTTGTTGCTCGTTCGCGGTCCCCGCTCGCCTCACTCCCGCCCCGTCACCCGCGCCCCGCCGTTGGCCGCCTCGACGACCGAGACCGACCCGTCAACGCCCGCCTCGTCGAGGGCGCGCTCGCCCGCGCTCGCGGCCGCAGTCGCGTTCGCGGCGTCCGTGATTCCGTATACGGTCGGCCCCCACGACGACTGCCCGGCGCCGAACACGGCCGCGGCGTCCGACAGCGATGCGACCACGTCGCCGACCGGCGGGCGGTAGACCCCGCCCTGTTCGTCGGCGTACCACGCACCGTTGAGCCGGCCGATCTCCGCGACTGCGGCGCCGAAGCGCTCGGCGTTCCCGGTCGCGATCGCGGGGAGCACGCGCCGGGTGACGATCCCGCCGATCCGGTCTGCGAGCCCGGGTTCCGCCCGCTCGACCGCGGTCCGCATCGCGTCGTCCTCGGCGTCACCGCTCCGGCCTGGGTCGGCGTCGGGGCGCACGAGCAGGAACCGCCAGTCGTCGGGGACGGCGTGGCGGGCGGCCACCGGCGGCACGGTCCACTCGCCGTCGGCGGGGCGGTCGGTGGTGAACCGTGCGGTGGGGTGGCCCCGCGTCGAGCACGAA
>Ga0065697_1000913_pt1 | contig 41691 bp, 38 predicted proteins | sample AntLakMe24m_08um_FD_59086 | JGI IMG/M metagenome (GOLD analysis project Ga0065697, IMG submission 59086) | Hypersaline microbial communities from Antarctic Deep Lake - 24m 0.8um v2 (version 3) | ecosystem: Environmental > Aquatic > Non-marine Saline and Alkaline > Hypersaline | place: Deep Lake... | reverse complement strand
TACAACCGCTTCGACACAGAACTCAGGCCGCAGAAACAGCTAGCCGAGGATGCTTTGTGAGGTACTGAGATTTGCATAGGAACGAACCGATGCACCACCCCGCAGCTGAACAGTCCCCACATGATCCCGACCCGACCGCCTGTACCGTCGACATCCGGCCTCCTGTCGTCGATCCGCCGTCACTGGCGGCAGTTAGCGTCGGTAGCAACGTCAGCAGTCCGGAACGACGCCGACAGTCCACTGCGAGTACGCTATGGGCGATCGGTAGCATCTCCATAAACTGGCACGCTTGCTGACCAGCACTCGACATCGGACGTGGTACGGGTCGGATCTCTCAGCTGCCAACACCGCACGGTCGAACCAGTCGGGACCGCCGGACCCCGCCGGCTGGCCTGACATCCCCCGCTGCATCCGTGATACATGAGTTCACAAACAGCCCCCACCCAAACAGGTCAGACGCACAGTGACGACCCAACAACCCCTCCAACAACCGACGGTGAGACGGCCTCGACGACGGCCGACCCCCTCTCGCTGGACCTCGTTTTCGAGGTCCTGAAAAACGAGCGCCGACGCCGCGTCCTGCAGTTCCTCCGTGAGCGATCGGGCACCGTCTCCCTGAGTGATGTCGCCGAACACATCGCCGCGATAGAAAACGACAAGCCCGAAAAGGCACTCTCCTCACAGGAGCGAAAACGCGTCTACGTCGGCCTCTACCAGTGCCATCTGCCGAAGATGGACGACACGGACGTCGTCGACTTCGATGGCAACCGCGGGACGATCGATCTCGGCGACAACGCCGAGCAGCTGTACCCGTTCCTGGAAGCCGAAGCCGAAGACCAGCAGCCGTGGCCGAAGTACTACCTCGGCCTGTCTGCACTGAGCCTCGCCGTCTTCGGCCTCGCACAGCTGGCCGCACCGGCGGTGCTCACGCCCGTGTTTGCGGTCTCGTTGCTCGGCTTCGCCCTTCTCGGCGGCGTCCACCTCTCGACGGCGTAGTGCCGCCACGGCCGGCCAACGAATCGATACCGACGAATAACTTACTTTTTTTTTGATAATCATATTACTCGTGTCGTTGTACTATTGAATTCAGCAACCAACGGTTCAGTATCTGGTTGATCGTTCACCGCTTGTCGGATTCTATTGGATGTGTGGACGGTATTCAGCGCCTACTCAGGTCGTCGAGGACACAGGAATCTGACAACCCATCTATAACAAAGCCGGTTGGGGTTCCTGAGAGGGTGTTGACAGTCCCGCTCCGAACAGCTCGGACCGTTTCCGATACCAAAACGATGACTACTCCCTACACCCCGCCGCAACGACAGCGAACCGACTCCAAATTATCCAACTCACAGCCGACCACTGGGAGGGCCGACTGATGTGTGGGATCACCGGTCGCATCCGTTCGGGCAACGCGGTCGAGGACCTGATGGCAGGCCTCGAAAACCTCGAATACCGCGGCTACGATTCGGCCGGGCTCGCCGTCCAGAACGGCCACGGCATCGACGTGCTCAAACGCGAAGGCGAAGCCGAAGTGCTCCGAGCGCTCGTCGACCAGCGGCAGCCGAGCGGTCCAATCGGTATCGGCCACACCCGCTGGAGCACCCACGGCCCGCCGACCGACGCTAACGCCCACCCACACACCGGCTCGACCGACCGTGTCGCGGTCGTCCACAACGGCATCATCGAGAACTACGACACCCTCCGCGAGGAGCTCCGCGCCCGCGGCCACGAGTTCACCAGCGAGACCGACACCGAGGTCGTCCCCCACCTCGTCGAGGAGTTCCTCGACGACGGTGCCGAACCGTTCGACGCCTTCATGCGGGCGGTCGACCGCCTCGACGGCAGCTACGCGCTGGCGGCGATCATCGATGGCACCGACGCCATCTTCGCGACCCGGAACGGCTCGCCGCTGGTGGTCGGGCTGGCAGACGACGGCTTCTTCCTCGCCAGCGACGTGCCGGCATTCATCGAGTTCACCGACCGGGTGATCTATCTCGAAAACGAGGACGTCGCCGTGCTGCGCCCCGACTCCTACGGGATCTTCGACCGCTCGGCGACCGCGGTCGAACGCCCGGTCGACACCGTCGAGTGGTCCTCCGAGGACGCCGAGAAGTCGGGGTTCGACCACTACATGCTCAAGGAGATCCACGAACAGCCCGCATCGCTCAATCAGACGATCCAACGGGCGGTTCGATCCCGACGACGAGTCGATCACGCTCGATGATTTCGAGCCGGGAGAGTTCAGCGACATCTCGCGTGTGGAGTTCGTCGCCTGCGGCACCTCCTACCACGCCGCCCTCTACGGTTGTCACCTGCTGGGCCAGCGCGGGATTCCGGCCTACGCCCACCGGGCGGGCGAGTACGCCTCAAACCCGATGCCGGTCGACGACGAAACGCTGGTGATCGGGGTCACCCAGTCGGGCGAGACCGCTGACACGCTTGAATCGCTCCGCCGACTGGAGGACACCCCGGCCCGGACGCTGGCGCTGACGAACGTCATCGGCTCTACGGCGGCCCGCGAGACCGACGACGTCCTGTATATCCGCGCTGGTCCGGAGATCGGCGTCGCGGCGACCAAGACGTTCTCCTCGCAGGTCACCGCCCTAGCGTTGCTCTCCGAGCGGCTCCACCGCGATATCACCGGCGAGCCGAGCGCGAAGTCGGCGTCCCTGCTGGGGTCGCTCGGCGCGCTGCCCGACCAGATCGAGTCGATCCTGGATCAGGACCCGACGGCGGAGCTCACAAACAAATACCAGGGGATGGATGCGCACTTCTTTATCGGCCGGGGGATCGGCCATCCGGTCGCGCTTGAAGGAGCGCTGAAATTCAAGGAGATTACCTACGAACACGCCGAAGGGTTCGCGGCGGGCCAGCTCAAACACGGGCCGCTGGCGCTGGTGACGCCGAATACCGTGGTGATCGCTGTCTTCACCGGCGACCACGACGACAAGACGCTCAACAACGTCCGGGAGGTCCAAGCTCGCGGGGCGTCGGTGATCGGTATCGCGCCGGTCGACGCCGACGAGGTCGCCGCAACGGTCGATGATTTCGTCCCGATTCCCTCTTCGACGCCGGAGCTCAACGGCCTGCTGGCGAACGTCCAGCTCCAGTTGCTCTCGTACCACGTCGCCAACCGGCTCGAACGGTCGATCGACAAGCCGCGAAACCTCGCCAAGAGCGTCACCGTCGAGTAACGACCTCAACTGCGGCATCCGACTCCTTTTCATAACTCCTCGATAGCGGTCGACGGCCGTCTCCGACAGCAGTGGCTAGTCGCCGACGCGCATTGTAGTTATAATAACATATTTTATAGCCGAACGTATACTCCGAACCGACTGTCGGGATAACTCCCGTCTCTACCCTACAATGAGCCACAGTTCGAATTCGGTATCCGACCTCCAATCGGATCGGCGATCGGATCGCGTATCGTATCTCTCCGACTGGCGGATGGCCGACTCGATCGGGACGGCCGTCGTCCTTTCGGTCGCCGACTATACGGACCGCCATCCAACCGATCTCCCCCTGTTGTCGACGGCCATCGATCCCGATGCACTCGACGCTCTCCTCGACGCCCGCGGCGAGTCGGTGGCGATCAGTTTCAGCTACGCTGGCTGTGAGGTATCGCTCAGAGACGACGGTGAGCTGACGATCCGGTAGCCGGTCAGTACTACCCTGACGTTTGGAGCTGCTGCCACGAGTAGTGACCCCCGTACGGCCGGTATGAGCCGCCTACCTAAACCGCGCGGTCGACAGTACCAGCCTATGTTTGGAACGGGCGGTATTCGCGGTGCAGTCGGTGAGACGATCGGAACGAAGCTAGCATTGCGATTAGGTCGGGCGCTCGGAACCCACGCCGAGTCGGTCGTCGTCGGCCGTGACGTCAGAGACAGCGGCCCCATGTTGGAGCATGCGCTGCTGTCGGGCATTACCGAGTGTGGCGGGTCGGTGATCCGCGTCGGTGTCGAGTCGACGCCGACGATCGCCCGGAGCGTGTCGTGGCTGGATGCGGATTTCGGCGTCGTGATCACTGGCTCACACAACCCCGCAGGGGACAACGGGTTCAAGATCCGAACCCACTCCGGTCGGGTCCTGGATCGGGACCGCTACCGCTCGCTCGTCCGACGGGCCAATGCCGGGACCGCACGGTCCGTGCCTGCCAACGGGATCGGCGGATCGACGTGCCGGTCTGATCTGCGCGAGCGCCACCACCAGCACCTCGTCTCGGCGTTCGACAGCGTCGCGGGGCTCTCGGTCGTCGTCGACCTCGGCAACGGGGCGGGGCGGCTGACCGCCGACGTACTGGCCGATCTGGGCTGTGACGTGACGACACTCAACGGCCACCGCGACGGGAGCTTCCCCGGCCGGGGTAGCGAGCCGACAGCCGCCGCCTGCAAGCGGCTGGCCCACACTGTTCGGGCGACCGGGGCCGACCTCGGGATCGCTCACGACGCGGATGCCGACCGGCTGGCTGCGATCGACGAGACCGGCTGGTTCGTCCCTGGCGACGAGCTGTTCGCCCTGTTCGCCACGCGCGCGGCGCACCGGGGAGAGGACGTGGCGCTCACCGTCGACACCAGTTCGCTCGTCGCGGAGGCGGTCGCCGAGGCTGGCGGCAAGACAGTTCGGACCGGCGTTGGCGAGATGGCGGTCGCCACCGGCCTGGATGGCGAGGGGATCGGCTTCGGCGGCGAACCCAGCGGGCTGTGGATCTGGGACGACGAGATCCGGTGTCCGGACGCCCATTTTGCCGCCTGCAAACTGGTCGAGTTGATCCGGCGTGAGGGGCCACTGTCGGCGCAGGTGGCTCCGTTCACCGATCGCTACACCACCCACCGAGCCTGCCTGGATGCGGCGGCAAAACACGACGCCATCGACCGTGTGCGGCGGCGGCTCAACGGCGAGTACGACCGGGTCGACACCACCGATGGTATCCGGATCGAAACCGACGACGGTTGGTTCCTGATCCGGGCCAGCGGCACCGAGCCCGTCGTTCGGATTACGGCCGACGCTGCCGACCGGGAAACTGCCGACCGACTGTTCAGCCGGGCCGAGCGGCTCGTCGAGGCGACGGCACTGTCGGTCTAAAGACTCTCGGTCGGTTCAGATACGGATAAAAATCAGCGTTCAGTTGTTATTCGGCGGGCACCGAGATGTACTCGTCTTCCCACTCCTTGCGCTGTTCGATCAGCTCTCGACCTTCTGGAGCGAGCTCGTAGTAGTTGGTGCGCTGGTCGTGGCGTCCTTTCTCGACCAGCCCATAGTCGACCAGCGTGTCGAGGTTGGGATACAGGCGGCCGTGGTTGACGTTGTCGACGTGCTTTTCGATCTCTCTGCGGACCATTTGACCGGAGGGGCGGCCGAGGCCTGCGATGACGTACAGCAGGTCCCGCTGGAAGCCGGTCAGTTCAAACATTCGGGTCATCCATATGGACGGTCACCCTGCACCGTCATTGTTAGTTACTGCTGAATGCGATATGTAGTAATTTACCGGCGCTCCGACCGGATACATACCGTTTGCGGCCCCTGTTGCTGCCAGGGTAAGCCGCGCTGAACAGTCACTCCCGCTTCCGGCTGGCGATTGCAACGGTTGCAACAGTGCACAATCACGGATTCAAGTGGGTCAGTAATCACTGAATGATCGCCTTACCAGACAATTATATGATATTTTTCTAGTCTCCGTGTTCGGTGCTCTCTCAGCGCGATGCTGTCATGTGAATTCTGCAAATAAATGATCATTCATACACTTTCAATTTGTNATGAATAAATCACTTATGTGGCGACTGAGTAGCAATTACATATGACTGCGTCGATTCGGCTGTTGGATGACAACCGACCGTCGACGGACTGTCGGAGCGGGAATCGATGACGGGGACCGACGATCTTCCCCGGCTCCTGCTTGTGGTCGTCTGCTGTCTGGCCCTTACAGCGGGAACTATCGGTGGGGATCCAGCTGTCGTGCCTACTGAGCAGGCTGCTACTCCGCCTGCGGCGGCCGCGGCCCCTGCGACGGCCACGGTCCCGGCCGACGGAACCGCCCAGCTGGACGGCCTTTTTGAACGGCCGGGCGACACTGTCGGTGAGCCGGACCTAGCGGTCGCGCTGGCTGATCCGGTCGTCGAACCCGGCACGGAGACGACCGTCGACCTCACGATCGTCAACACCGGGCGGATCGAACGCGGCGCGGAACTCGACGAGCCGACCGCCACCGCTCGCGGCGTCACTGTGACGGTCGACGACGAGGACGCCCCGGTCGAGGTCTCGACGGTCGAGACTGCGATCGGCTCCATTCCGCCGGGCGAGTCGGTGACCGTGCCGGTGAGGGTCACCGCTCCGGCGTCGGCTGACGGCGATGAGGGCGAACTCGAGGTCGACCTCGAGTACACCTTCACCGAGATCGACGACGACGGTACTGCGGACGACGAAAGCGAGAGCGACGAGTTCGATGTCGACATCGAGGTCGGCGAGCGCTCCCGGTTCGAGATCGAAGACGCCGAGACCGACGCGCAGGTCGGCACTGACGGCACGGTCGACGTCGAACTCGAAAACGTCGGCGAGGCCGACGCCGAAAACGTCCGGGTGACCGCTCGCTCGCCCACTGGCGGCGTGACGATCGGTGCGGGCTCGGGCGGTGGCACAGCGACGGGGAGCGACACACCACAGCAACCCGACGGCAATGGGGGTAGCAACGCGTCGCTGAACGAGCGAGCCGATATGTCGACGGAATCGGCGGCCTTCCTCGGCGAGCTCGACGAGGGCGACGACGAAACCGTGAGCTTCGATTCCCGGATCGACCCCGATCTCAGCGTCGAGAGCTACCTGCTCGAAGTTACCGTTGTCTACGAGGACGAAGACGGTATCCTCCGTGAATCCGCGACGCTGGCGACAGCCGTCGAGCCGACCGGTGCCCAAACGTTCGAACTCGACGGGGTCGACAGCACCCTCGAAGTCGGCGAGAGCGGGACGATCACGGCGACGCTCGAAAACACTGGCCCGGAATCTGTCGAAACGCCAGTCGTCCGCGCCGAACCCGCCTCCGACCGGATTGACATCGGCGAGAATCAGGTCGCCGTCGCCGATCTCGATGAGAACGAAACGGCCAACGTGAGCTTCGACGCCGACGTGAGCGGGCAGGCCGATCCAGGCCCCCGACCGGTGACCTTCACCGTCGAGTACGGGGTCGACGACGAGCGGCTCGATAGTGACCCGTTTGTCCGACGGGTGCCGGTCAGGGACGAACAGTCGGCGTTCACCGTCACGGCCCCCGATGCGGAGATCCCGGCCGGAACGACCGAGACGGTGCGGCTGAACGTAACAAACAACCGAGGCGAGCGGCTCTCGAACATCAACGTCTTTCTTTTCCCCGACGGGCCGCTTGCGGTCGACTCCGACGAGGCGTTTATTAGTGAGCTCGAACCGGGCGAAAGCGAGACGGTCGCGGTCGAGGTCACCGTCGACGAGACGGCCAGCCAGCGGGAGTATCCGCTCGAAGTCGACTTCCGTTATGATACCGAGACGGACGACGATCTGATTTCGCAGGTGTATCAGGTGCCGATCACCGCCGCCGAACCGCCCGAAGACGACGGCTTGCTACCCTCGCTGGTGTCGCTTTTCGGGGTCGTGGCGCTCCTCGTCGGCGGGGCCGTCGTCATCCGGCGGAGACGCTGAGATGTGGGACCCGAACCGGGGCGTCGAACGGCTCGCCGAGGGAACCGTCGACCACGCACGGGTAGTGCTCGTCGCTGTCGCTCTACTAACAGTTTTTTTCGCGGGCGGGCTGGGACTGGTCGACCAGGAGGCCGGGACCGACCAGTTCACCGAGGAGGTCCCGGCGATGGAGGCGATGGAGGAGATCGACGAGGAGTTCGCGGGCGATGTCGGCGACAGCGATACCACCGCCCAGCTGTTCGTCGAAGCCGACAACGTGGTCGCTCGACCTACGCTGATCCGGCTGCTCGAGACCCAACGGCGGCTCGAAGAGGACGGAACGCTCCGAATCGGCGAGACGACCAGCCACGCTGATCGGATCGCGACCGAGATCGATCCCGACGCCGAGACACCGACCGACCGTCGCCGGGCGATCGAGGCTGCAAGCGACCGCGAGTTGGCGACGGCGATCGAGGCGGTCGACGACGACCGGTTCGCCGAACAGGTCTCGACCGACTACAATCCGACGACACAGCGGGCCTCAATCACGCTCGTCACTGTTGAGTACGACGTGCCCGAAAGCGTCTCGACGAGTCAGCTCCAGACGCTTCAGGCCGACAGCGCCGCGGCCGTCGACAGGGTTCAGGGCAACGAGATCGGCGACAACGCCTATCTGTTCGGCGAGGGGATTCTCCAGACCGAGATCACCGCGCTGCTCACCGATACCGCGATCGTCGTCTTCCCGGCCGCACTCGGCCTGATATTGCTTTTTCTTCTGATTGCCTACCGTGATCCGATCGATCTGCTGCTCGGGCTGTCGGCGCTGCTTTTGACGCTCGTCTGGACGTTCGGCTTCATGGGCTATGCGGGAATCCCCTTCTCGGATGCCATCGTCTCGGTCTTTCCCCTCTTGTTGGCGGTCGGCATCGACTTCGGTATTCACGCGATCAACCGCTACCGGGAGGCCCGGCTCGGCGACTTCTCGGTCGACGAGGCGATGTCCCGCTCGATGGGGCAGTTAGGCACTGCCTTCTTGATTGTCACCGTCACGACGGTCTGTAGCTTCGCCGCGAACCTCACCAGTCCGCTTGGATCGCTCCAGGAGTTCGGTATCGTCGCAGCGGTCGGAATGACCTTCACCTTCGTGCTGTTCGTCATCTATCTGCCCGCCGCGAAAGTGACCGTCGACCGGCTCCGCGAGCGGCTCCCGGTTCCAGCGTTCGGCACGACGCCGATCATCACCGAGGGGTCGCAGCTGGCCCGCGGGCTCGCGGGTGGCGTCTCCATCTCCCGGCGGGCCCCGGTCGTGTTCCTCGTCATGGTGCTGCTTACCACTGGCGTCGCCGGTGCCTACGGGTCGGGCGTCGACACCGAGTTCTCCGAGGAGGCATTTTTTCCGAGCGAGACGTGGATCGACCGCTACGATCGGCTGCCGGAGCCGTTTGCGCCCTCGCAGTACACCTTCATCGAGACGATCGACATCCTCGAAGACGAGTTCGACGAGCCGACCGGCGGCGGGGTGACGATCTATATCGACCAGCCGGTCCGCCGGGACGACTCCTTGGAGCGGATCGACCGCCTCGGGCGCAATCCCCCCGATAGCTTCGCAGAGACGAGCGCTGGACAAGCCGACACTGAAAGCATCCTGACGGTCATCGAGCGCGAACGGGCAGCCGATCCAGCCTTCGACCGGCTCGTCGAGCGTCACGATCGCCTCGGGACTGGGGTTCCGGATCGAGATATCGAGGAAATATATGATGCGCTGGACGAATCCCCGCGGGCGAGTGAGGTCGACCGCTATCTCTCCGAAAACCGCGAGAGTGCGCGGGTCGAAATCGCGGTCGAGCCGGACGCCGATACCGCGACCGTCGTCGAGGACGCCCAATCTGTCGCCGACCGAACCCCACTGTCGGCGGTGGCGACCGGCGACCGTGTTGTCCAACAGCAGGTGATCAACGCGACGTTGGACTCGGCGATCCGCGGACTCGTCGTCGCCTTCATTTTGACGACGATCGTGTTGGTCGGTAGTTATCGCTTACTGGAAGGCCGGGCCGTATATGGACTGCTTAATCTGGTGCCTGTTGTCGTGACCGTCGGGCTGCTATTGGCCTCGATGCGACTGCTCGGCATCCCGCTTACGCCGATCAACGCGCCGATCCTCTCGATCTCGATCGGGTTAGGCGTCGACTACACGGTGCATTTCGTCCACCGGTTCGTCGACGAATACGAAACGCAGGAGACGCTTGCGGCGCTGTCGGCTACCGTCGCTGGGACGGGTGGGGCCCTGACCGGCAGTATGATCACGACAGTCGCCGGGATCGGTGTGCTGGGGATTGCGCTGATTCCATTGATCCAGGAGTTCGGCATCCTGATCGCTCTCGGCATCGGCTATGCGTATCTCTCGTCGCTGTTGGTGACGCCCTCGGTGATCGTCGTCTGGGAGCGGTTCGGCGACCGGCTGTCGGTGCCGCGCCGAGACTGACCCTCAATCGAGCATCTCGCTCGTTAGTGGTCGGCTATCCGCACGGTAGCGACCGTATACGTCGCGGGCCCAGTCGGTGACTTCGGGCGAATCGGTGTCGACGGCGGCCTGCAGACGGCCGCCGTCGTCCCGGAGGAGTAGGCTCACGACGCTGTCGGTGAGGGTGACCGCCAGCGGGACCGGGCCATCGTACACCCGGAGGCTGGCTGACTCGGCGTCGGCGAGCCGCCGGAGGAGGTCAGCGAGGGCGGCATCGTTCCTGACGGGTTCGATAGCGTCGGCCGAAAAGACCGCCTCGAAGTTGCCGCCAGCGTCGACCCACTCGGTGACCGCTTCAAGCATCCGATCGTTGAACGCATGGGACAGCACTGTCACCTGCTCGGCGTCACCCACGAGGTCGACGATGCGACCGACCGGCGCGCCCGGACGCGTCTGGCTGGGGACGGTGATCGTCGCCGAGCGGAGCGCCCGCAAGTCGAACGTCAGCTCTTCGGTCGGCAGCCACTCGATGAGCTCGCGGAGTTTCAGCTCGGTTTCGACGAGCTCGTAGAATTCGCTCATCCCGTCGGCGACGAGCCGACCGGTCGCGGTCGCCTCGTACCCCGCCCCCGTCCGGCTGATCCAGTTGCGTTCTTCGAAATCCCGGAGGATTCGCCCCAGCGTGGGTTGAGAGGCTCCGGTCTCCGAGCCGAGCTCCCGGCGAGTGTGTGGCTCGGCAGCCAACAGCCGCAGCACGTCAACCCGGTTGGGCGATAAGGCGAGAAATTCGAGCTCCTCAAGCACCGGGTCCATACCGTGATTTGTGGGCCGTAATAAAAGTCAGTTTCGCCTTGATTTCACACCGTGAAACCGAGTCCCGGTCTGAGGGAGTTTCAGCGATTGGCCAACTTTCTTGCTCTGAAATTCTTTCTGAATTAATTTATACGGCTTCGGGCCCTTTGTCGTAGTAATGAGAGACACACAATCATCGGCGGCCCGCTCGGTTGGCCGAGTGCGCGCTGATAGAGGGCAAGCGTGGGAGTGAGCCGGGATCGAACGCTGCTTCGGTTCCTGCTTGTGAGTGTCTTCTTCGGTGGGACATTCGTCGCGGCGAAAGCAGGACAGGCGTACGTCCCGCCACTGCTGTTAGTTGCCGTGCGGTTCGATATTGCCGCCGTCATCCTGATGAGCTACGTCGCCCTGACCCGGAGCCGCGCGGAACTCCTCCCGAAGACACCCGGCGACATCGCCGCGATTCTCGCCGCGGGGGTCCTCGCTATTGGGCTGGCAAACGGCCTCCTGTTCGTCGGCCAGGGGAGTCTCACCAGCGGCGTTGGTGCGATCCTCTTCGCGCTCGTCCCGATCTTCGCGCCGCTGTTCGCCGGCGCGCTGCTCGCCGACGAACGCCTGACGGCAGCGGGTGCGGTCGGCACGCTTGTCGGCCTCGTCGGCGTCGGCATGGTCGTCGACATCACGCCCGCGACGGTAATCGAAACCTTCAGTGGCGGCGCGGTGATCGTCCTCGCGGGCGCGGTGAGCCTCGCGATCGGGACCGTGTTGATCCGTCGGGCCGACTCCTCGCTGTCGAGTACGGTCCGGACCGCGTGGGCCCTGCCGGTGAGTGCCGTGATGCTCCACGCGCTCAGCATCGGCGCTGGCGAATCGACCGCGGCCGCCGAGTGGACGCTCGGCGCGGTCGTCGCCGTCGGCTACCTCGGCGTCTTTGCTGGAGCGGTCGCCTACATCCTCTACTTCGGCCTGCTCGATGAGGTTGGTGCAACCCAGTCGAGTCTGGTCTTCTACGCCAGCCCGATCGTCGCCACCCTCGGCGGCTGGCTCCTGCTGGGCGAGGCGCTGTCGGCGACGACGGTCGCCGGGTTCGGCGTCGTCCTTGTCGGCTTCGGGATCATCGGCCACGAGTCGCTCACGCCGGTGGTGCGGCGGGCCATCGGGCGGGCCGGTCTCCAGCAGTGGCCTAAAGCGGGGAACTGAGGAGATTCAACGATAGGCGATGACCGCTTCAGGCACGTTCGACGAGTCTGACGGCGCAGGCTATAGATCGTTGACTGAGGGCTGAGAAATCACCGGAGACATAAGGCGTCTTCGTGGTGGAAAAGGATGTCTCCGGTAGACTGCTTATATTCCGGTAACTAATAACAATGTCTAATAGAGTCGAATTAAGCACTAAAATTATGTATAATAGTTATGTATGTTCTCGTCTGGCTCGCGTGTTATCATTAGAGTCGCCTTCCTTTTGTTGTGGTGTTTACTTCGTCTCCGGTAGTTGCCCCCCGATGCGTCCATGGAGAGGACTCTCTACTTCGTCCTGCCCGATAGGCGATCCAGACGGGCCCCGTACCTACGGTGGCAAAAAAGGAGGAAACGAACAGAGTACCAGTGGTCGGTCGACCATCGTGGATCGAACCATCTCTGACTGCTCCTGATTGACATCCATTATGAAACGTAGAGACCGTGTAATATAGGTGGATAAATCAAGAATAAAATATATATTNCATGCGTTTTGCTCATGTTTTCCACATTCGGTTTCGACAATATCAGAGATCTTTTCCTTATTGTTATGCCTATAGAGGACTAATTTGGAATTTCTAACAAACAATTATATATACCTATCAAAGTATCTGTGAATGTATGTCATCGGATCAGACGCGACGTCGATTCCTCACAGTGACCGGTGCGACGAGTATCGCAGCACTCGCTGGTTGTACTGGTGGGAGCGACGACGACGGAAGTGGAGACGGGAGCGGAAGTGGGGACGACAGCGAGAGTGACGGCGGCAGCGGAGACACCGCAAACCGCCTCAGCTGGCACGCTGGCGGTACTGGTGGCACCTATTTCCCACTCTCGAACGAGTTCAAAACGGTCGTCGAGGCCAACTCGGACTTCTCGCTGAATGTCCAGTCGACGGGCGCGAGCGTCGAGAACGTTGGCAGCCTCTCCGACGAATCAGCCGACTTCGCGCTCATCCAGAACGACATCGCGTCGTTTGCCAAAAACGGAACGGGTATCGACGCCTTCGAGGGGAGCCCGATCGAAAACCTGCAGGGCGTCGCCACGCTGTATCCCGAGACGATCACGCTCGTGACGCTGGCTGGAAACGACATCTCCACGCTCAGCGACCTCAGCGGCGCAACGATCAACACCGGCGACCTTGGCTCGGGGACGCAGGTCAACGCGAACCAGATCCTCGAATCCGCCGGAATCAGCGACTACAACGAGCAGAACGCTGGCTTCTCGCAGGCCTCCGAACAACTCGCCAACGGCGACATCGATGCGGCGTTCGTCGTCGGCGGCTGGCCGGTCGGCGCGATCGAAGACCTCGCCAACACGAACGACATCGAGATCGTCTCGATCAGCGGCGACACCCGTGAGACGATCAAATCCGACGCCTCGTGGTTCGCCGACGACACCATCCCCGCAGGAACGTACAGCGGCGTCGACGAGGACGTCGACACCGTCGCCGTCCAGGCGATGATCGCGACTCACTCCGGCGTCGACGCCAGCACCGTCGAGACGGTCACTGCAGCCATCTTCGACAACCTCGGCGAGCTGTCGATCAAGACCGACTTCATTTCGGTCGACAGTGCGCAGGACGGCATGTCGATCGAGCTTCACGAGGGCGCGGCGAACTACTTCGACGCCTAACCCGTCGGTAGCCCACTGCGGTCCGTTTCGCAGACGGTCATGCGAGGACCGACAATATAAAAAAGATCGAATCGAGAACACGAATCGTCGCACCTGTGTCATGCCGGGCATACAGCACGCAGGGTCGAAACGAGCGAGACCGTTTCAGAGGTCACAGGGCATATGAATAACCGTTCACGGTCGACCGTTCTCGTTGTTGCCATAGCCGTGGGGCTCGTTGCAGTTGGTGTCGCCGCGGCGGTCCCCAGCGAGTCGGTACTGGTCGTCGAAGACATCGAGACCGACGAGGTGTACCTTTCCGAGCCGGTCGACGACGGAAGTACTGTCGCCCTCGAATACATGCATAGCGTCGAGAAATCCCGCGTTTACGACGAGTACCGTATCGACGGTACTACGCTGGTGAACACCCGCATGGAGTTCGAATCCTATGGCTGGGGGCTCCCTGCCCGCGTCGACGTCGAGAACGTCAACGGCACACTCGTCTATGCACCTGATGAGCCGATTACCGAACTCCGAACCCTGTCGGTCTCGCCCGGACGGATCGCTGGCCACACGTTGATCGTCGACGGGCAGCGACACGACCTCGTCGCCGCGACCAACGCCAGTGACGTCCGAATCTACGTCGACCGACAATCACCGATCGAGCAACTCTCATGACTACGACTACCCAACCCAATGGCGGTCCAGACCACGGGGGTACCGAGGAAGTCTCCCGCGAAGAGGCCGAGGAACTGATAGACGAGATCGAACGGCGTCGTTCCTTACAGGGCGTCGCTGCGGTGGCTGTCGCTGCCATCGGGATCCTGTTTTCGATCTTCCAGCTGTTTTTGGCCGCGCGGAGCTTCACATTCTCGATCCCGTTGCCCCTCATCGAGGACTGGACCGTTTCCCTCCAACTGCTGCAGGCCAACGCCATCCACGTCGCCTTCGCGCTCGTCATCACGTTCCTCCTGTTCCCGGGGAGTACGGGCGACGGGTTCGTCGCCCGCTATCTGGGCTGGTTCGCCGACGTGGTTGCCCAACAGTTCGATGACCCAAACCCGGTAACGCAGGTCGTCGACCGAGTTCGCGGCGTGTTTCGGTGGCTGTTCGTCGACCGCGACATGGGCCGGGTGACGCCGTTCGATCTGGTCTGTATCCTCGGGGCCGTGCTGTCGGCGTTCTACTTCCTGACGGAGTTTTCCGAGATACAGCGCATGCGGGTGTTCGGAATCGACTCCGGTCGACCGATCACCGAGGTGTACACGTTCCTTGACCCGGTTCTCGGTAGTGTCCCGTTCGTCAGCGAGTATTCATACGCGATGGCGCTCGGTGTGATCGGTGTGCTGCTAGTGCTCGAAGCCACCCGTCGAACCCTCGGACTCCCGTTGATGCTCATCGTTGCGAGCTTCATCGTCTATGCGCGCTGGGGGTACCTCATCGACGGCGGAACGCCGTTCCTCGGCATCCTTGCGATCAACGAACTCTCGTGGCCCGACATCGTCCAGAACCTCTGGTACAACACCGAAAACGGCGTGTTCGGGATTCCGGTAACGGTGTCTGTGAGCTTCATATACATCTTCATCCTCTTCGGTTCGTTCCTCGAAATGAGCGGCGCGGGCCAGTGGTTCATCGATCTCGCCTACGCCGCCACCGGCAAGCGCAAAGGCGGCCCGGCGAAAGCGAGCATCCTCGCCAGCGGCTTCATGGGGACGATTTCCGGCTCGTCGATCGCCAACACGGTCACGACGGGAGCGTTTACCATTCCGCTGATGAAGCAGTCGGGCTACTCGCCGGAGTTCTCGGGGGCGGTCGAATCCTCGGCGTCCTCCGGCGGTCAGATCCTCCCGCCGGTGATGGGCGCGGCGGCCTTCCTCATGGTCCAGTACACCGCAACCCCCTTCGCTGACATCATCATCTTGGCGACGATTCCGGCGATCGTCTTCTTCTTCGGCGTCTGGGTGATGGTCCACCTCAAAGCCGTCCAAGAGGGGATCGGCGGCCTCGAAACCGAGACCGTCTCACTGTGGGAGCATCTCAAGCGCGGCTGGTTCTACCTCGTCCCCATCGGCCTACTGTTGTACTACCTTATCATCGAACGGCTCTCGGTCTCGCGGTCGGCATGGTTCACGCTCGTCGCGCTCGTCGCGCTCGTCGCGCTCGTTTCGGCCTACAGTACCGAGACGCGTGGTCGACTGGCCGCGATCCTCGCAGGAGTTCTCGGGATCGAGGTGGCGAGTTTCACCCTCACAGGCGTCCCCGTTACCGGACTGCTGACCGGCGGCGCTGGCGCAGGTCTGCCGGTCGACGAGGCACTCGGGATCGTCGGCTCACGGATCGGCTGGTACATGATGCTCGCCGGGGTCGTGACGCTGCTCTCGAAGCCGGATCTCGAGGCCTCGTTCCTCGAGCTCAATCCGACTGTCACCGAGGCCGCCGACTCGATCGGCGAGCGGACCGACCGTGATCTCGGCGACAACCAGCCGTTCCAGCTCGGGATGTTTGTCGTCAAATCGATGGAGGAGGGCGCACGGACAGCAGTCCCGGTCGTCGTCGCGGTCGCAGCCGCCGGGATCATTCCCGGCGTCATCAGCGTCTCGGGGCTCGGGCCGAACCTCACCTCCCTGTTGCTGGCGCTGTCGGGCGGCTCCATCGTGATCATGTTGCTCGTAACTGCAGTTGCCAGCATCATCCTCGGAATGGGAATGCCGACGACGGTCACCTACATCATCCTCATCTCGATGCTCGCCAACCCGCTGGTAGAGTTCGGAATCCCGCTGCTGGCGGCCCACCTGTTCATCCTCTATTTCGGCGTCATCGCCGACATCACGCCGCCGGTCGCGGTGGCAGCCTACGCTGCAAGCGGGGTCGCCAAATCCGATCCGTTCCAGACCGGAATCAAGGCCTTTTCACTCTCGTTGAACAAGGCCGTCGTCCCCTTCGCGTTCGTGCTCGCGCCGGGGATCGTCCTGCTGCGCGAGAAGGCCAACGCCGCCGAATTGCCGATCCGTGATCAGTACCGCGTCGTCAACTTCAGCGATCTCGCCGAGCTCTCCTACTCGGTTCCGGAGATCTTCATCCCGGTCGTCGGCGTCTTCCTCGGCGTAATCGCGTTGGGGGCGACCGTGATCGGCACGCTGTACACCCGCGTCGACCAACTCGGGCGTGCGGGCTTCGCGCTGAGTTCGATCCTCCTGATGGCTCCAGGACTCCTCTCCGAGAGTGTCTTCGATCTGCTTGGACTCGTCGGCATGACCGTCTCGGTCGACGCGCTGCTGTTGGATCTGACGCTCCGGGCGGTCGGCTTCGTCGTCTTCGTCGGGCTGACGCTTCGGAATCGGCAGAAAGCAGGCTCGGGAACGGGGCCAGCGAAACGTACCCCGGTTGAGCCCGACAGCACGTAGTCGACCCCCGGACGCTAACGTGGCTTTCCGCTACGTTTAGCACAGTCGGGTGGTACTTTGAGGTATGTACGCGGCAATCGACCACCAGATCACGCTGGATCTCGGCGGTCGGAACTGTCGACGCCTCTACGAGGCCGCCCACGAAGGAACACCGTTAGTGAAGTCCGCCGCCGAGCGGCTGCTTGAAGCGGCCGACTCCGGCGACCGGGTGCTGCTATCGACCGGGTTTCCGATCGTCCCGCCGGAGGCTCCCGAGACCGACGGCCCGCTCGGAACCGCGGTGTTGGCGCGAGCGCTCGGGCAGCTCGGTGCCGAACCTGTGATCGTCGTCGAACCAATGGTCGAAGCGACGATCACCGCCCTTCTCGATGTTCTCGACTGCGAGTACCCAACCGAGATCGTCGACCCGGCGACAGCCACCGTCGAGTCACTGCTCGACCGACACGATCCCGGTGCTGTGGTGGCAGTCGAGAAACCGGGTCGGTGTGCCGATGGCAGCCACCGGAACATGAACGGAGATCCGATCTCACAGCACATCGCTCCCGTCGACGCGCTGTTCGAGGGGGCCCGCGATCGCGGGATTCCGACGGTCGCCGTCGGTGACGGCGGCAACGAGGTCGGGATGGGACTCGTACAGTCGGCGGTCGAAGCCCACGTCGACTCCGGCGAGACCATTGCCTGTGTGACGCCGGTCGACCACCTCGTCGTCGCCGGAGTCTCGAACTGGGGAGCCTACGGTGTTGTTGCCGCGCTGTCGCTCCTCGCTGGCGAAGAGCTTCTCCATACGGGTGCGATCGAGCGCCAACTGCTGGCGGCCAGTCTCGACGCGGGCTGTGTCGACGGGGTACGCGGCGAGTCGGTGCTGTCAGTCGACGGGATTCCGAGCGCGGTTCACGAAGGGGTGGTCAGCGTGCTCACCGAGTGCTGTGCGGCCGCGCTCGACGACTCGTAACCGATGTCGGCTGTCGTCGACCTCGCGTCAATTTCGGCGGCTGTGGGACACTGTGCGTTTAATTGATACCCGGCCGACGACGGTGACACGCATGGCTGCTGACCTCTCGCATACGATCCACCACACGTGCGGAACGTGATCGTCGACATCGTCAAATACACACGCGGTGGTCGCGAGTTCAAGCAACGGGAATACGAGCGCGTGGATTTCCTGGAGAACGGCTGGGTCCGATGTGTCAAACCGCGAAAACGCGAGGACGGCAATCGGGCAGTCGACTACTATCCGCCGCAGAACGGCAGCGAGATCTCCAGCGTCGAGCCGCCCGCCGACGCCAGTGACTGAAAGCGGCTACCGGTCGACCGGACAGCGGTCGATCCCCAGGAGTCGGTAGAGCAGACAGCGGCGCAGCCCGCCTTCGATGATGAGGACAGCCCCGAACAGACCGAGACCGAATTCCGAGAGGATCGGGACCGTGGTGTACCCACCAACCGCGAGCAGGGCGGCGAGCAGACAGCCGATCCCGACTGCGATCCGGAGCCTCGCATCGAGCGGGCCAACGTTCCGGTTCATACGGTCTCTTCGAGTCGACGCCGTCTATATGTTGCTCTCAGTGTGTCGGCTGCCGGATGGTTCTCTGTATACGAGTAGTGAATTAAATAGAGGGTCGACTGTTTTTAGAATCACATGTTCTGAGAAATAAAATCGGTTGGGGCGGATTTGAACCGCGGTCGCTCACTGGGTTCGCTCCCTGCTTCGAACCGCCCAGTACCATTTTTGATTCCACGGACTCTTTGTTATCACTCAGAGTTGCGAGGAATCAAAAAATGGGTTGGGGCGGATTCGAACCGCCGGCCTGCTCCGTGTGAAGGAGCCGTCATAACCTGGCTAGACCACCAACCCGCTACCGATTGCTACCTGTCGACCGGACTTAAAGGCTTCTTTCTACACGCGTTCCGACACCGACTACTAAAAAAGCGGAACTGCCCGATCAGGCCGTCTGCTCGTCGGGCTGGCGGGCCTGCCGCACACGCTGGAACCCCTGCTTGGCAGCAACGCGAACGCGTCCGGTACGCGTTTCCGGCTCCGGTTCCGCTTCGACCTCGTCGCCGAAACGAGCCCGCACTCGCCGGACTACCGGGGTCAACTCCTCGCCGAGGCCGAGTTTGAGGTGCGATGCGGCGCGACCGAGGTAGTACCGTGCGTCACTGAAGTGCTTGTTCATATCTGACCAGATGGCGGCAACAGATATAGTCTTTGTGCTGAATGATTTTAGGCCAACCTAAATCGAAGCCTTGGTTATTCTTTAGGCAAACCTAAAACCACGGTCGGCAGGAGTGGCTTCCCGCCGGCACGTGTATCGCCTCCGTCCTCGGGTCGACGGCACCGTGGGCTCGATCAATGACATGACCCGGACCGGCCGCCGCCACACACTCATCCGTCTGTCCCACACAGATCCCGGCGGCGGCCCCCGTTCTCCGCGACGCTACCGCCCTCCAGGAGCCCCTTCTCCGTCGTCTTCAGTACGTCGGCGACTCCTCGGGCACCTCATCGCGGGCGTTGACCAGCCGCGCGAAGGTGAACAGCCCATCCGACAGGCGATTGAGATACGTCACCGCCTCGGCGTTGATCGGCTCGTTTTGAGCGAGTTCGACCGCCCGGCGCTCGGCCCGTCGGGTGACCGCCCGCGCGTGATGCAGCGCCGCCCCGGAGTCGCCGCCACCCGGCAGGATGAACGACGTAAGCGGTTCGAGTTCCTCGTCGGCGGTGTCGATCCACTCTTCGAGCTGGTCGACGTGCTCGCTGCGGATCTGTGGATCGTCGTCGTCGGGCTCGGGGGTGGCGAACTCCGACTGGATGATATGCAGATGGTTCTGGACCGACTGGAGCCAGTCATCGATGTCGTCGTACCCACTCGGGCGAGCGGTTCCGATCAGGGAGTTGGCCTCGTCGACGACACCGTAGGCCTCGATCCGGGGGTTGGTTTTCGAGACCCGCGAGAGGTCGCGCAGGTCGGTCTCGCCCTCGTCGCCGCGACCGGTATAAATCGTCACCGTCGACCGCCTCCGCTCTCGGTTACAGACATACGACTCGCTTCGGTCGCAATCAGCAAGTAGTTTGGTACAGTCCGGTGGGCTGTCACTCGGTCGCGTGGCCCTCGAAGTCGGCAATCGTCGACCGCCACGACTCCGGGATCGGCACTGGCTCGTCCGCCTCGTAGTCGTACTGCACCAGCACTACGGTCGCGGTCGCGGCGACCGTGCCGTCGACCCGAAGCTCGTGGTCGAGCGTCAGGCTCGTCGTCCCGATCTCCGGCACCGTGGTCTCGACGACCAGCTCATCGTCGAGTTCGATCGGCTGGCGGTAATCGACCGACAGCGAGGCCACCGCGGTGCCGACCGACCCGAGGTCGACACCCAGCACCTGCTCGAAGTAGGCCACCCGGGCCGCCTCGATGTAGCTCACGTGAACCGCGTTGTTGACGTGGCCGAAGGCGTCGATATCACGGAAGCGAACCTGAACTGGCGTCGTAAACGGATGATCGAGGTCCATACACTCCCTCGGGAGGCCGTCCATATGTACGCTGGGAGCGACTGTCCCCGACACCGGCCAATGGCTTTAGTCACGACTTGACCGAACCGACGACCATGGTCTCCGCTAGCACAGCGACTCTCCCACGCCAGCGACGCGCCACCCCACGAGTGAATCGTCCTGCGGTCGACCGGAGGGCCGAACGATGACGGACCTCTCGGGACTGTTCGACCCCGATCGGGTCGCCGTCATCGGCGCAACCGACCGCGAGGGNTCTGTCGGCCGCGCACTCCTGGAGAACCTCGCGACCTTCGACGGCGAGATCGTCCCGATCAACCCGAATCGCGAGACGGTCTTGGATGCGGACTGTTACCCGACCATCGATGCTGCCCCAAACCCCACAGAGATCGACCTTGCAGTCGTTGCGGTTCCCGTCTCGGTCGCCGTCGACGTGGTCCGGCAGGTCGGCGAACAAGGAATTAAAAACGTCGTCGTCATCACCGCAGGATTCAGCGAAACCGATGAGGCGGGCCAACGCCGTGAGCGTGAACTGGCCGCGGTCGCCGCGGAGTACGATCTCGATCTCGTCGGCCCGAACTCCGTGGGCGTGATCAGCACCACAACCGGCCTCAACGGGACCTTTTTGGAGGGCCGACCGCCTGAGGGGTCGCTGTCGCTGCTGAGCCAGTCGGGGGCGTTCATTGCCGCGGTCATCGGCTGGGCGGCCCAGCACAACATCGGCTTCAACGACGTGGTCTCGCTGGGCAACGAGACAGTTCTCGACGAGGTCGACTTCCTCCGACAGTGGGACGACGACCCCGAGACCGACGTGATTCTGGCCTACGTCGAGGATATCGACGAGGGCCGAGCGTTCATCGAGACGGCCCAGGACGTGACCGCGTCGACGCCGGTCGTCGTCATCAAATCCGGCCGCACCGAGGCGGGGGCGGCGGCCGCGAAATCTCACACCGGTTCGATGGCAGGCAGCGACGAGGCCTACACGGCGGGCTTCGAGCAGGCCGGCGTGCTCCGCGCCGGGGACATCCAGCGCGTCTTCGACTTCGGCCAGGTGCTCGCAGGCCAGCCACGGCTCGACGGCGACAACGTCGCGGTCGTCACCAACGGCGGCGGGCCGGGCGTGCTGACGACCGACGCGGTCGACGACTCCAGCCTCGACATCGCCGAGTTCGGAGCCGACACCCGTGCCGACCTCGACGAACTGCTCCCCGCCGCGGCCGACATTACCAATCCACTCGATATCATCGGTGATGCCGACCTCGACCGGTTCGGGTCGGCGCTCGATACCGTGTTGACCGACGAATCGGTCGACGGCGCGGTCGTCCGTCTCGGTGCCGACCGCCCTCTACGAGTTCGATGCGCTGGCCGAGACGATCGGCGACCTCCAAGCCGAGCACGGCACGCCGGTCGTCGCCTGTCTCATGGGTGGCGAGCCCGCGGATCGCGCCGCCGACACGCTGGCTCAGTACGGCATCCCCAACTATTTCGACCCGTCCCGAGCCGTCGCCAGCCTCGAAGCCCTCGCCGACTACGGCGCGGTCGTCGACCGGGAGTACGAGCCGCCAGCCGAGTTCGAGGTCGACCGCGAGCGCGCCTCCGAGATCCTCGCCCAGACCGACGACCGCGATGTCGACTACCTCGGCGTCGAGGCGATGGAGCTCCTGGATGCCTATGGGATTCCGACGCCGCCGGGCGAGGTCGTCGAGAGCCCCGAGGCCGCCACAGCGGCCGCCGAGCGAATCGGCGGGCCGGTCGTCATGAAGATCGTCAGCCCAGAGATCGTCCACAAATCCGATATCGGCGGCGTCGAGGTCGGGGTCCCGACCGAGGCCACCGCCGACACCTACCGGATGATCGTCGACCGGGCGCGGAGCCACGACTCGGCGGCCTCGGTACTCGGGGTGCGCGTGGAAGGGTTGGTCGACCTCAAGGAGAGTACTGAGACGATCATCGGCGCGAAGCGGGACCCACAGTTCGGCCACCTCCTCATGTTCGGACTCGGCGGTATCTTCGTCCAGATCTACGAGGATACGGCCTTCCGTGTTGCGCCGGTGAGCAAACACGAGGCCCGCGAGATGACCGACGAGATTCGAGCCGCGCCGATGCTCAGGGGTGCACGGGGGCGGACCCCGGCGGACCTCGACCGCCTCGTCGAGACCATCCAGCGGGTCTCCCAGCTCGTCACCGACTTCCCCGCGATCACGGAGCTGGATATCAATCCGCTTGTCGTCGCCCCGGACGGCGTCTCGGCGATCGATGTGCGACTGCGGGTCGACAAGGCCGACCTCTCGCTGCCCGACTGATCGGCACTCGGTACAGTACGCCAACAGTCAATCCAATCTAGCTTGTGGCTATTTGACGCTCAATCGCGTTGGTGTCTTGTGAATGTCCTATGTCACAGCGTTTAACAGACACCACCGCACTCATCACCGGCGCGTCGTCGGGAATCGGGCGTTCGATCGCGCTCTGCTTTGCCGAGGAGGGCGCAAACATCGTCGTGGCCGACGTTCGAAGCGAGCCGCGCGAGGGTGGGACGCCGACACACGAACAGCTGTCGGACGCGGTGTTCATCGAAACGGATGTCTCGGACATCGAGCAGCTACGGTCGACGATCGACGAGACCGTCGAAACCTTCGGACGCCTCGACGTGATGGTGAACAACGCCGGGGTGTTCCCCGGCTCCCAGCCCATCGAAACGGTCAGTGAGGACGAGTACGACCGACTGCTGGCGATCAATCTCAAAGGCGTCTACTTCGGATGTACCCTTGCCGCCGAGGTCATGCGCGAGCAAGACGACGGCGGCTCGATCATCAATCTCTCGTCGATTGCGGGGGTGGTCGCCTTCGACGATTCGGCGGCCTACTGTGCCTCGAAAGGTGGGGTGACGAACCTGACGCGGGAACTCGCCGTCGAACTCGGCGACGACAGCATCCGGGTCAACGCGATCAATCCCGGTGTCATCGAAACGGCGATGTCGACCGAGGATGCAGCCGTTGCGGGAACGCTCGGCGACCGGATCCCATTAGGCCGTGACGGTCAGCCCGAGGAAATCGCCGGTGCGGCGCTGTTCCTCGCGAGCGAGGAGTCCGCTTACGTCACCGGCCACAATCTCGTCGTTGATGGTGGATACACGGCTCGATGACTCTCGTCGTGGAATCTCCGGACTGCTACATACCATCGTTTCCGTCGTAAACTGGTGGTCGACTGGTAGTCGTCTGTGTGGTAGACGGCTGGGATACCGAGCCGGGAGGAAACAATACAGATGCACCTGCCGACCGACGAGGTCCGTATGCAAGCTCCGATCGTTGAGGGGATCGTCGAATCCCTGCGTATCGGTGTCGGCTTCCTCTGGACCGCGGCGTGGGCGATCATCATGGGACTCGTGGTCACGAGTCTCGTGCAAGTCTACGTTTCGAAAGACCGAATGGCCCGCGTGCTCGGCGACGAGAATCTAACGGGACTGACGAAGGCGACGCTGTTCGGGGCCGCCAGCAGCGGCTGTAGTTTTGGGGCCGTCGCAATTGGCAAAGGGCTATTCAAAAAAGGGTGCTCACACCGTGAATTTTCTGGCGTTCATGTTCGCGTCGACGAATCTCATCGTCGAACTCGGGTTGATGATCCTGATTCTGCTCGGCTGGGAGTTCCTCGTCGCAGAACTACTGGGCGGGCTCGTCCTCATCGTCGTGATGGCGGGCATCGTTCACCTGACACTGCCCGAAGCACTGTTCGACGAGGTCAGAACGGAACTCAACCAGCGCGACCACGAACACGGCATCACCGAAGATCCGACCTGCGGCATGGAGGGCCGAAAGGAGCATACGATCGTGACTGACGGCGGCGAAAGGCTCAGATTCTGTTCGGAGGGCTGTCTGGAGAGCTATCGCCAACAGACCGTAAGCAGCGGTAACTGGCGGGACGAACTCCGGTCGTGGGGCGGCTGGTACAAACTTGGCAACCAGTATCGCAAGGAGTGGTCGATGCTGTGGACCGACGTCGTCGCCGGGTTCCTGATCTCGGGGTTCGTGATCGTCTTCGTCCCGCAGTGGGTCTGGAATCGGCTCTTCCTTCAGGGGGATGGCCTGCTTGTGACAGCCGAAAACGCGGTGATGGGGGTTGCGATCGCCGTCATTAGCTTCGTCGGCAGTATGGGTAACGTTCCCTTTGCGGTCGCCCTCTGGGGTGGCGGTGTGAGCTTCGCTGGCGTCATCGCCTTCGTCTATGCCGATCTCATCACGGTTCCCGTGTTGAACGTCTACCGGAAATACTACGGCTGGAGCGTCATGCTGTACATCCTCGGTGTCTTCTTCGTGACGATGGCCTTTACCGGCTTCCTGATGGAACTACTCTTTGATGCCATCGGCATCGTCCCGAATCTGGCCGGTGGCCAGACGGCAACCGAGCAGACCTATTTCGCCGTCGACTACACGTTCTACCTCAACCTCGTCGCCTTCGGGGTCTCGGGATTCCTGCTGTATGTTTACTGGCGAGGACTCGGAGCCCCCGGTCAGTACCGGGATCCCGTCTGTGGGATGCGGGCCGACGACTCCGGGCCGAGTGCCCGCTACGACGGTGAGACGTACTACTTCTGTTCGGAAACCTGCAAACGAGCCTTCGAGAATGAACCGACGGGCTTTGCTGATCGCGGGCCACGAGTCGCCGACGAGGGCCACGAACACGCACACTAGTCGGGGGTCGGGCTCCCCACTACGCCGAATGGGCGGAGTTAACTCGCCGATGTAGAGGCATCGGCTCGACGTGCCTGCCAGACGTTGGCACGGATACCCGCCCGATCGAGCGTCAGGTCGACCGAATCACCGGCCTCTAGGGCGGCGAGCTCGCGGCGGAGCCCACCGTCATCGTAGGCGACGACGTGGAACGTGCCCTGTGTCGAGGGGTCGACGACGGTCATTGTCTCGTGGGTATTCATCGAATCGACTATTTTGTACGATCGGGGTCTTTTTCGACTATTTAGTTCCGCCATGTAACTACAACACGGAGATAACAGTATAAACGTTCCGTATATATGGCCTAAAATGGTTACATTTGTATTAGGAGAGGAGCCAGCGAATTAGTCCCCTCCTCGATCGAACCCGTGAGGCGATAGCCGTGGTTGGTTAGACGTTCTCCATCGGGACACAGCAGATCGGTACCTTCGCGTGGCGGACGACCGATTCGGTGACACTGCCGATCAGATACCGTTCGACGCCGCTCCGGCCGTGGGTCCCCATCGACGATCAGGTCGACGTCGTGGTCCTCGCTGTACGAGCGGATCACGCGTGCGGGCGGTCCAGTACCGAGCTCGGCGGTCACGCCGATGCCGGTCTCACGGGCTCGCTGGCGAACCGCATTGAGGGCGTCCTCGCCGGTCTGTTCGAGGGCGTTGTACACACTGATCATCTCGCCCTCGCCAGCGAACCGGCCCGTGTCGACCGAGTAGATCGTGTGGACGGTTCCGTCGTAGACGTCGGCCAGCGTGATCCCCCAGTCGACGGCGGTTTCGGCGGCCTCGCTGCCGTCGGTCGGGAGGAGAATCTCCGAGTACTCGATGTCGACTCCGTCTACGGCCGCCTGTGGCGGAACCAGTAGGACCGGGACGCTCGTGGTTCGGAGCACCCTTTCGGCGACGCTGCCGAGGACGAGTCGTTTGAGCCCGCTCCGGCCGTGGGTCCCCATGACGATCAGGTCGATATCGTTGGCCGTGGCGTACTCGGTGATCGATCTGAACGGGCGGCCCCACTCAACGGCAGCGGTAACCGTTCCGTCGAGGTGCGACCGAGCCAACTCCTCGACGGCGTCGGCTGCACGGGTTGCTCTGGCCTCGAACAGCCCCTTCGGGTCGGATTCATCTTCGACACTCGACAGCGAGGGGTTGATCTCGACGGAGTCGACCACCGACAGCGTGTGGAGATCGGCCCCCACATCGGCCGCGAGACCGATTCCGTGACGGATTCCTGGTTCGGCCCCATCGCTGCCGTCGGTCGGAACGAGAATCGAGTCGATCGAGTTGTCCATAGGTTCCATTCGTCCATCTCGCCTTTATCAGTAGTTGCCGCCAGCGAGACAGTCAGCAGTTCGAGTACAGCGAACTGAAAAACCGGACCGCAGGTCGACCAAACCCTCCCAATCGATTATCCAGTAAGTTACTCGGTGTGTAGTTAATTTCTCACTTGGACTTACCGGAAATATTATGCGTGCGGCCGGTAGAGCGTAGATCATGATACGTGTGGGGGTGAACGGATACGGAACCATCGGCAAACGCGTTGCCGACGCGGTCCGTCTCCAGCCCGACATGGAACTCATCGGCGTGGCGAAAACCCGTCCAAACTACGAAGCCGAAACCGCTCTCCGGAAGGGATACTCGCTGTACAGTGCGATCCCGGAGCAGTCCCATCGATTCACCGAAGCCGGGATGGAACTCGACGGCACGGTCGAGGACCTCGTGGGCGAAAGTGACGTGATCGTCGACGCCACGCCCGCGGGCGTCGGTGCGGAGAACTGTTCGCTCTACCAGGAACACGACACCCCGGCGATCCTCCAAGGCGGTGAATCTCCAGAGACGGTCGACGGGAGTTTCGTCGCCCAGGCGAACTACGACGCGGCTGCAGGCGCGGACCTGCTTCGGGTGGTCTCTTGTAACACGACTGGCCTTTCGCGGCTGTTGGAGCCGCTCGACCGGGAGTACGGCGTCGAAAAGGCCCGTGCGACACTCATACGGCGCGGCGGCGATCCCAGCGAGACCGACCGCGGCCCGATCAACGACATCCTTCCGGACCCGATCACCGTTCCCTCGCACCACGGCCCCGACGTGCAGACGATCTTCCCCGACGTGGATATCGACACCCTCGGGGTGACTGTTCCGGCGACGCTGATGCACTTACACAGTGTGAATATCACGCTCGAATCCCCACCGTCGCGTGCGGCGCTGTCGGAGCTCCTGTCGCGGCAGTCCCGGCTATTTGTCGTGCCAGCACGGCTGGATATCGATGGCACTGCCACGCTCAAGGAGTTCGCCGCCGACGCCGGTCGACCGCGCGGGGATCTCTGGGAGAACTGTCTCTGGAAGGAGTCGATCGCACTGGAAGACAACGACCTGTATCTGTTCCAGTCGATCCACCAGGAGGCAAACGTCGTCCCCGAGAACATCGATGCGATCCGCGCGCTGGTCGGCTGGAAAACCGCCGCCGAAAGCATCGCCCTGACGAACGACCGACTCGGGATGGACACGGGGTCCTACACGAGATCACGGCAGCAGGGCACTCCACAGCCAGCAGACGACTAGCGACAGCCGATTCCGGGGTCAGAGCTGCTTTTGTTTCCCGGATTCGCGGCACGACTGACTCAATTAGTCGACCGGTACCCAATTGGTGGTCTCGTTTGGCTCTTGCCAGTGGACTGTCGGAGTCTGGAGTACCTTCTCAACCGCAGCAGACGATTTTCAAATTTGTGTTCTTATTGTTGAATAACGGAATTTGCTGAATATCTCGCAGTTGCAACTGTATTTTTGGCCGCCCTATGATTTATAATGATTAAAAGCGATAGTTTGCCAAGGTCGGCACTATATGACAGACATCATAACAGACAACGAACCAGTTGTTCGGATTTCGGATTCCGGTCCCCAGCGGAGCGTTCCGGAACAGGGTATCGATACCGACAGGACTGTTGTCGCAGTCGGGCCGACGGGAGTCTCAGCGATAGAGCCACTGTTGTCGGTGACGAAAGACGGAGAGACGGCCTTTTATACGCAGTGTTCGCCGGATGCGGCCGCGGAGATCGTCGAAAGCGTCGATGACGCCGCCGACGGTGTGGCCGCCATGGCCGACCGAACGCAGTCAACTCCGGACGCCGTCGTCGGCCACGATCCGACTACGGCTCGGCTCCCGATGCCACAGCTACCGGGACTCGATACAGGCGTGCGTACCATCCTCGGCGGTTGTGGGTGGCGTCGACCGACGAACTCGGCGGATTACGAGGCAGCAGGCGGGTTCGACGAGCCGGAGCCGGAGGCGGTATTGAATGTCGGATCAGCCCTTCGCGGTAGGGGGTGGGGCGATCTGTGCCACGACGCACCCCTCGCCGAGACGTGGGGGACTGTCCAAGAGGCCGATGGCAACACAGCGGTCGTCGTCAACGCCCACGGAGCCGACCCGGACAGACTGCTGTTGGAGAGTGCCCCCTTCGAGGTGCTTGACGGGGCCGCCGCCCTCGCCCGCACTGTCGAGGCCCACAGCCTCATCGTGTATGCGTCCGAGGCTGACGAGCACGCCGTCGAGACTGTTCGGGAGGCCGCCGCAAACTATCCGGAGCTCCCGGTTCCGGTCGACGTGGTGACTGGTCCCGACGAGTATCGGGCTGCCGAGCCGACGATGGCACTCGAAGCGATCGAAGGCAACCACCGCTTGGAGGCGCGGCTTCGGCCACCGGGTCCCGAAGCAGTCGGGTTGCACGGCCAGCCGACACTCATCCACACCCCCCGAACCCTTGCACAGCTCGCCGTCGCGCTCCGGGAGGAGGAGATCCCACAGACCCGACTGCTGACGGTCACAGGTGATGTCGACGCGCCAGCGACGGTCGAACTGCCCGAATCCGACACCCTTGCTGACGTTCTCGACGCGGTCGACCTGACTGGCACACTCAAAGCAGCCCGCGTCGGCGGTCGGTTCGGCGGGCTGACCAGCGACCTCGACGTGGGCCCCGACCCCGAGTCGCTGGCGGCTGCGGATCTCGGTACCGAGGGATCGATCCACGTCCTCGCTGCTGACCGGTGTATCGTCGAGTTCGTCGGGAAAACGGCCAGTTTTGCGGCTGACGAGAACTGTGGTCGCTGTGTCCCCTGTCGGGAGGGAACGACACAACTCGCAGGACTCCTCCGGGAGATATACGACGGGAGCTACACGCCCGGCAAGATCGAAGAACTGGTTCGCGTGATGTCGACCTCGAGCATCTGCGAGTTCGGAGTTCAGGCCGGTCGGCCGGTCCGAACCGCCATGAGCGAGTTCGAATCCGAGTTCGAGGCCCACGCTGACGGCCACTGTCCGGCCGGGCGCTGTCTCGACCCACTGGAGGTTTCAGTATGAGTTCAGAACAACAACAACAGGCGGAGATTCCGCCACTGACCGAAGGTATCGCCCCCGGAACAGCAACTGATCCGCCGGTCGGCAGCGAGGAGATTGCAACGGTGACCGTCGACGGAACCGAGGTGGTCCTCGATGCGGGGTCGACACTGCTCGACGCCCTCGATCAAATCGAGACCGATGACTACGTTCCGGCCCTCTGTCAGTACGGCAGACAGGAGATCGGCCCGCGAAGCGAGTGCCGCACCTGCATGGTCGAAACTGACGACCACGGCATCGTGCCAGCCTGTAGCTTTCCGGCCCACGACGGGATGACGATTCGGACTGCCGCAAACGAGGCAGCGGAGGCACGCGACGTGAACCTCGATTTGGTCCTGTCGGACCACAATCTGCGCTGTACGACCTGTGGGAAAAACGGTCGCTGTGAGCTCCAGGATGCCTCGATCGAAAACGAGGTCGAAGAGCCACGGTACGGCGTCCTCGACGACCGCGACGAGTACGAACCGCTCGACGACTCCTCGCCGTTCATCCAGATCGACCGCAACAAGTGCATCCTCTGTAACCGCTGCGTGGAGTCCTGCAACGACGTCCAAGTCGAGGGCGTCCTCCGGATCGAAGGCACGGGCAAGGACACCCGGATCGGCTTCCAGAACGGGGCCGAGACAATGGAAGACTCGACCTGTGTCTCCTGTGGCCACTGTGTGACCGTCTGCCCGACCGGCGCACTCGTCGAAAAGGGCATTGAGGACGCCACGACGATTCCGCTTCCTGGATTCACCCAGAAGAACAGCATCGGCAAAACCTACGAAAATACGGAGGAAGCCAAGGGTCCGATGACACCCAAAAAACGAAGCCGAACAGACGGAGACAGTCGACAGCGAGCCGCAACCCACCGACGATGGGACAGTCGACGTAGACGTTTGGGATAATGCCTCTAGTGAGAACGGGGGTGGGTGGCCATGACCGACAACCGACATGGCGAGACCGACGACCAGTTGGACGGCGTCGCAGGCTATATGCAGCAGGCCAAACAGCAGGCACTTAAAAACGTCGAACAGGTCGCCGAGGGCGTGGCCGCCGACACGATGTCGGAGGGAAAACTGTTCGAGATCGCCACCACAATCGGCGACAAACGCCTCGAAGACCTGACTGTCGAGGACACGACCTGCGGCTACTGTGCGGTCGGCTGCCGGTTCGATCTCTACTCCGACGGCGAGGAGATCCTCGCGGCCCGGCCGACCGCCGAGGAGGACGCCCCGGTCAACGGGATCTCGACCTGCGTCAAGGGCAAGTTCGGATACGACTTCGTCAACTCCGACGACCGACTAACCAGCCCGCTGGTCCGCGATGAGAACGGTGAGTTCCGCGAAGCCTCGTGGGACGAAGCATACTCGCGGGTGGTCGACGGGCTCGAATCGATCCGCGACGACCACGGCGCTGAAGCCCTCTCGCTGATCGCCTCCTCGAAGGCGACCAACGAGGAAAACTACCTGATGGGCAAGTTTGCCCGGCAGGTGCTCGGCACCAACAGTGTCGACAACTGCAACCGCCTCTGTCACTCCTCGACGGTCGCTGGCCTCGCCCAGTCGTACGGCTACGGCGCAGCCTCGGTCAGCACCGAGGACCTCGAAATAGCGGACTGTATCCTCTTGACGGGTTCGAACACGACCGAGGCCCACCCCGTGCTCGCGACGCGCATCAAACAGAACGTCCGCGACGGTGCCGACCTCTTGGTCTTCGACCCCCGAGAGGTCCAGATCGCCGAGTACGCCACCCAGTACAGCCGGATCAATCCGGGGTACGACGCGGTCTGGATCAACGGGATCATCCGCCACATTATCAACAACGACCTCCACGACGAGGAGTTCGTGGAGAATCGGATCACCGGCTACGAGCCCAAGGAAGCACCCGACCACGATGCAGCCGACGACCGCGAAGAGCGCGTCGACAAGCGAGAGACCGGATTCGAGGCCGTCACGGAGTCGGTCCAGGAGTTCACACCCGAGGTCGTCGAAGAAGTCACGGGTGTGCCCCCCGAGGAAATCGCCGCAGCCGCCGAGACGATCGCCGGGGCCGATGCCTGCGTCTTCGGCTGGACGCTCGGCCTCACCGAACACTCCCATGGGACCGAGAACGTCCTGGCGATGGCGAACCTCGCGGCGATCACCGGACACCTAGGCAAACCGGGCGCGGGCGTCTCGCCGTTCCGCGGCCAAAACAACGTTCAGGGAGGCGGTGGCGACATGGGACCGCTGCCCGACAATTTCCCGGGGTTATTCAGGATATCGCGGACGNNAAACTCCGAGCCAAATTCGAGGCGGCGTGGGATTGTGACGATCTCCCCGGACGTACGGCTACTACACGACCCAGATGTTCCTCGCGGCCGATCGGGGCGACATCCGTGGAATGTACATCATCGGCGAGAACGCGGCGCTCTCGGAGCCCGGAGTCAACCACGCCGAGAAAGTTCTCGAAGAGCTCGATTTTCTCGTCGTCCAGGACCTCTTCGTCAACGAAACCGCCCAGTACGCGGATGTCGTCCTGCCTGCCTGTAGTTTCGTCGAGAAAACGGGTACGTTCACCAACACCGACCGCACGGTCCAGATGGTCAAGCAGGTGATGGAGCCGAAGGGCGACTCACGGTCCGACTGGGAGATTCTCCAGGACCTCGCCAACAGAATGGGACGGAACTGGGACTACGAATCGAGTGCCGAGATTATGGACGAAGTGAACTCGGTGACACCGATCTACGGCGGGATGACCCACGAGCGGATCGAGGCCGAGGGGGGTCTCCAGTGGCCGTGTTGGGATGAAGACCATCCCGGGACGAAACGGCTCTACGAGGAGCAGTTCAACACTGACAACGGTAAAGCGAACCTCCAGGCAGTCGGCTACAGCGAACCCGCCGAGACACCCACCGAGGAGTACCCGCTGTCGCTGACGACGGGCCGCGTCCTCTACCAGTACCACACGGGGACGATGACCCACCGCTCGGACGGGATGATGCAGTACACGCCCAGCGACTTCATCGAGATCCATCCCGAAACGGCCGCGGGGTTCGACATCGAGAGCGGCGACCTCGTTCAGGTCGAATCGCGCCGCGGCGAGATCGTCGTCCCCGCGCAGGTCACGGATCGCGTCGGCCCCGACACCGTCTTCGTCCCGATCCATTTCGCCGAGAGCGCGGTTAACCGACTGACCGACGAGGAGCATCTCGACCCCGCCGCAGCGACACCGGAGTACAAGGTATCGGCCGTGCGCATCAGCCCCGTCGACGGGACCGCCGAGCCGATCGAGGCTGCCGACATCGAAGCCGCGGGGGGATGATTGATCATGGCGGAGCCAACCGACTCCTACCCCGAGACCGCCACCAACCGAGCCCGGAAGAACGGCGACGCGGGCGATGGGGATGGCCAAGCCGCCATCCAGGATGCTCTCGCAACGAACGGCGAGCCCCTCGCGGCGCTGATAAATAGGGGCGACGAGTTCGAGAACGCCCTCGAAACAGCGATTCTCGTCATCGCCAGCGCGGACGACGAGGAACTAGACGAGATCACCGACTCGACGGCGAACCTCGTCGCAGCCGCTGAGGGGCTGTCGACCGATGGTACAGCCACGTTGGCAACCGATCTCGGTGAGAACGCCGACGACCTCTCGAAATCGCTCGAAACCATCGTCACCCTCCAACGGGAGGGCCACCTCGACGACCTCGCTGCCCTCGCAACGGCGTTCACCGACTCGCTCTCGCCGGACGACATCGAGGCGCTGTCGACGATGCTCTCGGAGAACGGCCCCGAACTCGTCGACGCACTCGATACCGTCCTCGAACTCCAGCGGGAGGGACAGCTCGAAGCCCTCGTCGGGACGGCCACGACGCTCTCGGCCATCGAGATCGACGAGGACGCAGTCCAGGGGATGAACGACTTCCTCGGGGCGGTCGGCGAGGCCCGGCGCGACTCGGAGCCGGTCGGACTCCGCGGAACGGTTCGCCGACTTACAAGTCGAGACCTCAGAGCCGGACTGGGCTACCTCCTCGCACTACTGAAGGCACAGGGTCGTCGACTCAGGCTCGGCTAACATCGTCACTGTGAGCGACAATCCTACCACCCCAACCGTCGGTCTGTCCGCTCTGTGCGGTCGGCTGCCGACTCGTTCCTGGCGATGGGGGTCGCGCTCGCGGTGCGGCTGGCCCCGCGAACCCGAACGGTCGACTCTGTCGGAAGGGTGTCGGTGCCTATCGAGTCGGCGACGGTGACGCCGACCGACTCACCGAGCCGCTGGTTCGTCAGGACGACGACTTGCAGGCTGTTTCGTGGGAAGTAGCTTACGAGCGCATCGTCGACGGGGTGGAGGATATAAAAACGACACACGGCCCGAACGCGCTCGCCTTTCTCGGCGCGCCGCACTGCACGAACGAGGAGAACTACCTCCTCCAGAAGCTCGCCCGGAGTCTCGGGACGAACAACGTCGACAACCGCGCCCGGCTCTGCCACGTCTCGTCGACGCGAGCTCTCTCTGATCGTGTCGGCTGGCCAGCGACAACCAACAGCCTCTCCGACCTCGAAGCAAGCGACGTAATCGTCGTCGCTGGGGCGAACCCGGCCGAACGCCAGCCCATCGCGTTCAACAGTTTCGTCCGTCCGGCGGTCCTCGACGGGGCAACGCTCGTCCACGTCGACCCGGTCGGCAATCGGACGACCCGGCTGGCCGACTACCACGTGGCCCCGCGGCCGGGAATGGACGCGCTGGTGTTCGACCTACTGAGCGCTGCTGTGCTTGAGGGGGGTGACGGCGTCGACCGCGCATTTATAAGCGAGCGAACGCGAGGCCACGACTCGTTTGCGGCGTCGATAGCTGGACTGGACCGTGAGCGGGCGGTGGCGAGAGCAGGCGTCGACGACACAGCCATCGGGCAGGTTGTCGACCGTATCGCGGAGTCCGACCGCGTTGCCGCGCTCGTCGGCACGGGCATCGAAGGCGACGAAGACGAGCCGAACGCGGCGGAGGCCCTGCTGAATCTCCTGCTGTTGACCGGCAACCTCGGCCGCCGTGGAACGGGGCTGTACGTGCTCCGCGGGCTCGTCAACGAACAGGGCGCAACGGACGCCGGCTGTGTTCCCGACTACCTCCCAGGTCACCAGTCGGTGACCGATTCCGCCGCCCGCTCTCGAATCGCCGCGGAGTGGGGAATCGAGCCACCCCCCGTCCCGGGCAAGAACGCGAGCGAACTGCTCGCATCGTTCGGCGGCGACATCCGCGGTGCGGTCGTCGTCGGGGAGAACCCCGCGATTTCGAAACGCGACCCCGAGTGGATTCGCCGTCGACTGAATTCCCTCGACCTGCTCGTTGTGTGCGACATCGTGCTGAGCGAAACGGCCAGACACGCGGACGTCGTCCTTCCTGTCGCCGCCGGTGTCGAGAAGACAGGGACCTTCACGAATCTCGACCGACGCATCCAGCGGTCACGACCAACCAGAGCACCACCCGAGAAGGCTCGGTCCGACTTGGATGTGCTCCAGGAGGTGGGGAGCCGACTGTTCGCGGATCGAGGCCTGTTCGACTATGCTGACGTCGGGGAGGTGTTCGACGAACTGACGCGTGTCGCACCCACTCACACCGGGTTTTCGCACGACGAAATCGGCCCCGAGGGCTGCCAGTGGCCAGCCGACACCGACGGCGTACTCTACAGTGAGTCCTTCGAGACGTCGGACGGACTGGCGGTGTTCGGGACCGCGCAGTACATCGTCGAAACCACAGACGCGACCGTCGACTTGAATACAGCGGGTCGACTGCAGTTGGTGGCCGGTGGCCGAGCCAGCGAGTTTGAGCTCGACCACGCTCACTCCGATCGACAGCTGCGGATGCATCCCGCTGACGCACGCGACCGCGGTATCGAGTCAGCCGACAATATCGTCATCTCGAACCGACAGATCTCCGTCGAAGCGCCGGTCAAGATAACAGACCGTCTCCGGGAAGGCACCGTCTATCTCCCGGCTGCGGTCGCCGACCCGTTTCTCAGGAGCGAGGGGTCGACGGTCACGGTGAGACCTGCTTCGGAGTCAACGGATGATAACTGAGCAGCCGGTCGCGTCGGTGCGTGGAGTCGTGCTTGGCGGGGGGCGACAGCACCCGCTTCGCCGACGGCGATAAGGCAGTCGCGAGAATTGCGGGAGAACCAGTTATCTCACGGACCGTGACCGCACTGCAAGCGGCCACCCAGCGGGAGCCAGTCATCGTCGTCGGTACACAAAAAGAGCGAGCGACGTATGCTACCGCTGTCGAGGGAACCGACGTCCGGTTCGTCTTCGATGCACCCGCCTACGACGGCCCGTTAGCCGGGATCGTCGGCGCTGCGAGAGCCCTCGACAGCCAGTGGGTGTTCTGCTGTGGCTGTGATATGCCACTTCTCGCGCCGACAGCGGTGTCCTGGATGATCGATCAACTCCGCCATATAGAGACGACCCGAGAACCGCCAGTCGATGCTGTTGCTGTCGTACACCCGACCGGTGTTGTCGAACCACTCCACACGCTCTATCGTCGAGAGAGCGTGATCGGACTGCAAAAACGGCTCTCGAACACTGCTGGCCCCCGCAGACTGCTGTCGAAGTTCAATCGCGTCTCAACCGTTTCTATAGCCGACGTGCCAGCGCAGATTCCGATCGAACCGTCGACGACGAATATCAATACCGTCGAAGAGTTGGACCGGATCCGGCGCAAACAGTGACTCCTCGTTACTCTGATCGGGGGTATCTAGCTGGTAAGATTGCGATGTTCGTAACTCTCGGTTCTACTCAGATTCAGGTGACAGTACAGATTCCCTATATCAAAATACAGTTTATAAGTATGGTATCGGACAGTCGACAGCCGCTGGCTGAACCGGTATTTTAATTCATCGTGGTGCTAACGGGCTCATATGAGCCTCGAACTTGAACACGACTGTCCCACCTGCGAGGACAAAGAGACCTTCTATCGAGCTGCCAGTACGACACTCCACCTCGGCGAAAAGACGAAATGGCGATGTCCGAACTGCAGTTACACGTTCGTCAAAATCAACGGGATCGACAGTTCCGCGGTGTGAGTCATTAGCCATTGGTCACGGAGATCGTTCTGGTAATCGTCGACGGTGACCCCAGACGGTCTCGCGAAATTTCTCGGTTGCTGATATCTACTCGTGCATATTCGTGTGCGACAGAACAGCTGTTTCCAGATGGCGGTCGACTCTGTTGACACACTCACCTGTTTTCGATTTTTGGACGAGGATGCCATCTCGCCGAGGTCTATCCCGTGTTTCCCGAGAGAGGAGTCACCGTTCAACGAACGTGTATCCCTCGGCGCGGCTACCCTTCCCACTCTCGGTTGGCCCGTATCTGATGAACGCGACTGTAGCATGTGACAAAACCACCAAACAAGCGTTGTTGGAACACGCAAAACACGCCTACATAAATCATATAGAGATATACTAAACAACTTGTGGTCGTGGGAAGGAGCCGCTCACCGTAATCAGCCTCACTGGCCCAGACCGTCGATCACAGAGATTGAATAAGAAGAAAATCTCACACTGCCATTACAGACGTACGCTTGTAATTTTATCGAAGGACTACGCTTGTCCGCCGTATGCAGTGTACCACCGATGAGACGGTTGCGTTCGTATATACCGAACATCGGTCTGCCCAAAGCGTACCATTCTCGTCGTCCGAATCGTGTAGACGATTACAAGACGGTACTCCGTCGGTTTTCGATCCGTAGAGGGCGTTTCCCCGAGCCGTATGGGNTGACTGTAATAGATCTCTGTTCGAACATACCGAACAGCGCTGCCCGAGCGTGGTCGACCCAACCGATCCACCGAATCGTTATTCGAGTGACTCCGTCGACGTGTTCTCGTCCGAAACAGTGTGGTCAGTATGGGGGACTGCCCAACGGACGGCGTTGTCGATCACATCGAGGACGACCGGTTCGTGGTAGACGGGGTAGGTCTCGTGGCCCGGCCGGAAGTAGAAGATCCGACCGTTGCCGCGCTGATAGCAGCAGCCCGACCGGAACACTTCGCCGCCTTCGAACCACGAGACGAACACCAGCTGGTCCGGTTCGGGGACGGCGAACGGCTCGCCGTACATCTCGGTTTCCGGGATGACGAAGGACGTGTCGAGCCCCGCCGTAATCGGGTGGCTCGGGTCGACCGTCCAGATGCGCTCGCGTTCTCTAGACTCGCGGTAGGTCAGCGAGCAGGGCGTCCCCATCAGCCGCTTGAACGGCTTCGAGAAGTGCGCCGAGTGCAGCGGGACGAACCCCATGCCGTCGTAGATCCGTTGGCAGACGCGGTCGACGATCTCGTCGTCGACGTCCTCGTGGGCGCGGTGCTCCCACCAGACGAGCACGTCGGTCTCGTCGAGAACCTCCTCGGTCAGCCCGTGGTCCGGCTCATCGAGGGTAGCTGTCCGAACGTCGTGGCCGCGGTCGCGGAGTCCCGCGGCGAGGACCTCGTGAATCCCGCCGGGGTACACCGACGCGACCTCGTCGTTCGTTTGTTCTTCGAGAAACTCGTTCCAGACGGTAACTGAAACCATACGCCTACACTCTCAGCCCGTCTCCTAAACCTACCGCCCACCGTACCGTCGTCGGTCGACGGCGGCTGTTGCCCGCGTCTGTGGTGTTTTGAATGATCGTTCATGCAACTAATTTTCACGATTGTATGCGCGCAAAATACTTATTTACCTCTGGGCAAAACGGAGAAGTGAGAATGTTCGTCCAGCTACCCGAACTCAACGCTGCCGCATCGATTGATGAATGGACGCAGGCCGTCGCTGAAGGGAACGACGTCGACGAGGCCGTCGTCGAGGCCATCGTGACCGAAGTCCGTAGTCAGGAAGACACCGACGCCACGACGCCGACAGAGACGCCGTGGGACTCCGAAAGCTCCGGAATGACGTATATGTGGCCAGCCAACGAACACGGCGACTTCTAACCGGGCACTCCACCACGACACGCTGTTTTTGTGTGCTGAATCGGATTGTCGATATCGGCGTGCGGATAGCAGCCAAAAATAAGATCGACTGGTGCGTAGAGAGCCTTTCAGTCGTGACGGACGTCGACAGCGTCGTCTTCGAGGAGTTCGTTCCATTTGTCGACGCCAGCCTCGGCGACTGCGCGGTCCTGGGAGACTTCGCCGCCGGAGACGCCGATCGCGCCGACAATCTCGCCGTCGGCTTCCAGCGGGTAGCCGCCGCCGAAGACGACCATCCGCCCCTCGTCACGGGTGTCGAGCCCGTACAGTGAGTTTCCGGGCTCGGACGCCTCGGCAAGGTCGTGAGTCGGCATATCCAGCGCGGCCGACGTGTAGGCCTTGTTTTTCGAGATGTTGACCGACGCAAGCCACGCGCCGTCCATCCGGTGTTGGGCGATGAGGTTCCCCTCACTGTTAGCCACCGCGATCACCATTGGGTTATCGATTTCGTCTGCCTTCTGCTCGGCTGCCTTGATGAGTTGCGTTGCTGTCGCCAGCGGGATAGATTCTACCATGCAACTACCGATTTATTTCAATAGACTATAAGTGTTCGTATTTTTTGAATATTTACAGCATAAAATTGATCAGTCACCCTCGACTGGTTTTCGGCTGTCGACCGTCCCTCAGCTGCAGATAGCTGTCTACTGGATCGGATTGGCAGCCATTCGCCCGGCGACGATACCGGTAGCCAGCGAGACGCCGCTGGCGGATTTCTCGCGGGCGATGTCCGCGCCACCGACGATCGACCCGGCCGCATAGAGGTTTGCGAACTCGGGCTCACCGTCGGCGTCAAGCGGCTGCATCGATTCGTTGGGTCGGAGGCCGAAGCGTGCGTAGGGGTGGTCGCCGAAGGCGTCGTCGACGAACCAGTCGTAGCGGTCGTCGGGCTGAGGAATATAGCAGTCGAACACCGGCTCCTGGACACGCTTGCGGTCGGAGTCGAGCCCCTTGCCGACGAAGCCGCCGGTCGCCAGCACGAACTGTTCGGCCGAATACGGGACCTCGCGGCCCTTGTGGTCGACCCACACTGACTCGATCCGACTCGGATCATCCCTGTTTGTCTCGTAGCCGACGACCGGATTCCCAGTCTCAAACCGCACGCCTTCGGCATCGAGGGCCTCATAGAGTCGATCTTCGAGCCGGAGGCCGAGCAGGCTCGGCGGTCCCATCGGGATCTCGAAGACGTCGACACCGAGTCGGTCGCCGAGGTCGGCCCGCACCGCGACGGTGTGGTCGTCGCCGAGCAAGGCGGGAAAGCCGACGCGTTCGGCATCGCCGACGTGTGGGTCGATGGCTTCCACGAGTGCCTGCCGGGCCGGTGTGCCGTCGATCGGCTCGTCGTGATCCAGCGCCTTCGCAACGCGGGTGATCTTGGCGTCCGCGCCGAAGGCCTCGGCGAACTCGATTTCCGCGCCGGTCACATCGAACGGGACCCCAGCCAGTTCGAGGGTGTCGGCGACCTGTCGGGCGTCGAACTCCGTGAATGAGCGAAAGCCGACGATGGCCATCGGTCGGCTGTCGCTGGCGATCCCGGCTGCGACCGCGCGTGGATAGCGGGCCGTCGGTTTGACCGTCCCGCCGAAGGTGGGGATGAGCGCGTTTTTTTCGGTGTGACTGCCGAGATACATCTCACCGGTCATCTCGTCGAACAGTGCCAGCCCCTCGCGGAGTGCTTCGGGACCGAGAATCGAGTAGGGGTGGGTCGGTGGCAACGCCTCGATTTTCTTAAAAGGGGTGACGAGTGGACCGGTGTACTCGCCGCGAGACGAGCGAACGGTTCGGAAATCCTTCCGTCGTTGGGTGATTTCGTCGGCCTCGCCAGGCTCGCTTCGAGCGGGGACGTAGCCAAGGCCATCGATCAGTCCCGAGGCCTGCCGGAGCGAGGTTCGCTTGTGGCAGACCAGCCGCACGTCGGCCCCCTCGCGGGCGGCCGCGATCGCGCTCGTGATTCCGGCGAGGCCGCCGCCGACCACCAGCACCTCGCTTTCAATCGCCATGCAACCCCTCGGTCGGTTCGGCTCGACCTCCGTCGAAGGCCGCGTAGTCAACGCTCGGCCCGCCGACCGCGGGGTCTGCGTCGTGGTTCATCGTGGTGGCGTGTAGCAGATGGTTGAGCATCGCCTGGGAGAGTTGTCGACCCCAGAGCGTGTGTCGCTGACCCTTCCAGCGTTCCTGATATAGCTGGTCGAGCCCGTCGCGGGCGGTGACGGCGTCGTGTTTCGGGTAGATCTCGGCGCTGATCCGGTGGGAGCAAAACCCGCCCTGACAGTTCCCCATCGACGCGCGGGTCCGGAGCCGAATTCCGTTGGGGTCCGCACCCACGTCGTCGACAGCATCCTGGATCTCCGCGCGAGTGACGGCTTCGCACTCACAGACGGTTGGGTTCGGCTCGTCGGTGTCTAAGACTTCCGCGGCACGGTCCCCGAGCCGCTGTGTGCTCCGACGGGCAATCGGCGATCGTAATCCGAAATCGTCCATCCGATCTTCGAGCACCGAAATATCGCTGCTGCCGGGCAGCGGCTCCTCGTGGGTCCGGCATGCTGCGTCGACGCCCAGCACCTCGCAGACGTGGTCGGTCGCGGATTCGGCCATCTCCCGGTAGGTCGTGAGTTTGCCGCCGACGACCGAGCAGAATCCAGCTATTTCATCGCGCTCGGCGTGATCGAGGACGAAGTAGTTCCGCGTCACGTCGCCCGAGTCTTTGGTCGACTCGGGGTTCGGATCGTACAGCGGCCTGACGCCCCAGTAGGCCCGGATCATCCGCGCCTCGGCGGTGATCGGCACCATCTCGCTTGCGATGTCGATCATCATGTCGACTTCCCACTGTTCTTCGGGATAGTCGTCGGGGTCCTCTACTGGGTCGTCGTTGGCCCCCAGCAGGACGGTGGTTTCGTGCGGAATGATGGTGTCGCCCTCGGCTTTCGGCAGACAGCGGTTGATCACAGTGTCGATCTGCCGGACGTTGGTGA
>Ga0065697_1000204_pt1 | contig 42499 bp, 52 predicted proteins | sample AntLakMe24m_08um_FD_59086 | JGI IMG/M metagenome (GOLD analysis project Ga0065697, IMG submission 59086) | Hypersaline microbial communities from Antarctic Deep Lake - 24m 0.8um v2 (version 3) | ecosystem: Environmental > Aquatic > Non-marine Saline and Alkaline > Hypersaline | place: Deep Lake... | reverse complement strand
TCGGAGGCGCGCGCCACCGCATTAATAGGGTTTCAAAAACCGATTTATAATCCGTTTCGTCCAGTGCGTTCGAGCCTCAGTCAGCCGCGTTCGGCGTCGGCGCCTCGTCGTCGAGCCGGTCGCGATCGTGCGCCGCCTCCCAGTCGAGGTCCGGACCGCGCGCGATGATGCCGGTTGGGGTCACGTCCGGGTGCGTCGTGTAGTAGTGCTCCTTGATGTGCGCCATGTTCACCGTCTCGGCGACGCCCTCGGTCTGGTAGAGATCCCGCAGGTACGGCCACAGGTGCTCGTACTGGTGGACGAACTTCTTGTTACACATGAAGTGGGTGTGGTACACCTGGTCGAACCGGACCAGCGTCGTGAACATGCAAATGTCGGCCTCGGTCAGCGAGTCGCCGACGAGGTAACGCTGGTCGGCGAGGTGGTCGTTCCAGCGATCGAGCGCGCCGAACAGCTCGTCGATCGCCTCGTCGTAGGCCGCCTGCGAGGTTGCGAACCCGGCGCGGTAGACGCCGTTGTTAACGGGTTCGTAGATTTCGGTGATCACCTCGTCGACATCCGCGACGGTCGCCTCGTCGTCGGGGGTGGGCAGCAGCGACGCGTCGTTGCCGAGGTCGTCGAACGCAGTCGAGAGTATGCGAAGGATCTCGCGCGACTCGTTGTTGACGACCGTCCCCTCCTCGGTGTCCCACAGCACGGGGACGGTCACGCGGCAGGTGGCGTCGGGGTCGGCCTCGATGTACAGCTCTCGGAGATAGTCGCTGCCGTGGAGCTTGTCGGGCGTACAGCCCTCCTTCTCGGGAGTGAACTGCCAGCCCCCCTCGCCGCGGTACGGGTCGACGACCGAGACGTCGATCGCGTCTTCCAATCCGAGCAGCGATCGCGCGAGTAGCGTCCGGTGGGCCCACGGGCAGGCGTACGAGACGTACAGGTGGTACCGGCCCGCCTCGGGTTGGAATCGGTCGTCCGGCTCGGCGTCGATGTGATCCGGCACGTCGCTGCCGGCGATCCAGTTCCGAAAGGTCGTCTCGCCGCGCTGGAACGAGCCGTCCCCGTCGGTCGCCTCGTACGTGTCGGTCCGCCACTCGCCGTCGACGAGCTGGTTCATACCGATCGCACGGGCGCGAGCCCCATAACGTGGCCGGGGACGTGCGTGTCACCGGGTGCGTCGACGACGCCGACGGCAATATTGCCGCGTCGCGACGGGTTTATGAAACGGACGCGACTACCGATATGCAGTCATGGCCGCACAGGCGATGGATCGCGTTCCGCGATCGTGATGAGGTCTTCTTCGTGAGTATTGACACCGCGTGGCGAACCGACGCCTCCCGCCGGGGAGCCGCTGCTCCGCGAACCGCGCAGCCGTTGCGACCCGCAGCGTCGTCCGGCGGGGTGATCGCCCGATGCTGACCGGTCGCGAGGCGGTCGCCCGAGCCGGTATCGACGCCGTGGCGCTGAAGCCCGCGGAGTGCGACGTCTCCCGGGCAGCCGAACTCCCGATCGATCGGGTGACGATCGACTACGAGGGGCGCGAACACCTCCCGGACGCGGAGACGCTCGACCGACTGGCCGCGGAGGCGGAGCTGTACGTCACCACGCCGGTCCGGGCGGACGGATTCGACCCGCTCGGCGACGATTCGCTGATCGACAAGATTCCGGACCCGGCCCGCCGGGTGCTCGTGGCGGGCCACGGCGCGTACCTCTCGAAGGACGAGTCGTCGCGCGCGGTCGCTCCGCGGCTCGGAGCCGCGCGGCGCGACGCCCCCGACGCGTGGGTCGGCACGGAGGGCGTCGAGCGCGTCGCGCTGGCGGCGGGCGGGACCCAGTTCGAATTGCTCTCTCGGTCGACCGATCGAGACGTGCGTGGGCTCCGCGCCGCCGGGTTCGACGGCGAGATCGCCGTCTACGCGCCGACCGTCCTGACCGACGACGAGGACGTCGTCCTCGACGCCGTGGGCGCGTACGTCGCCCGCCGCCGGCCGGTGGCCCGCGCGCTCCCGGACGGGGACGGAGATGGAAGCGGAGACGACCCCGACACCGCCCCGCCCACGGACGCCTCGGCGACGGGGCGCACCCGAGAGGTGCTCTCGGCGGCCGCTCGGGACTTCGCGCTCGTCGGGTCGCCAGAGACGGTCCGCGAGCGAGTCGATGCGCTTCGGGAGGCCGGTGTCGACCACGTGGTCGGCTACCCCGCCCGCGGGATCGACGAGTTCCTGTTGTAGCGGCCGCCCGCGCCGCGCTCACCCCCGTCGTTTTTAAGACGTACCCGTGAAACGCGAGCCCATGAGCCGGCCCGACGCTCCGGCGGACCGAGACGCTCTCACACCTGCAGTCGCGGTCGTCGGCGGCGGCGCCGTCGGCGTCACCGCGGCCGCCGACCTCGCGGCCCGCGGCGCCGAGGTGACGCTGTACGACCGCAGCGACCTCGGCGCCGGAAGCTCCGGGCGCGCCGCGGGCGTGCTGTACGACGCGTACGCCGAGGACGTCGACGCCGCGCTGGCTGCCCGCGCGATGGAACGATTCCGGGCGTTCGACCGATCGCTCCCCGAATTCACGTTCACGCCGTGCCCGTACGTCATCGCCGTTCGCGAGGGCGACCCGGACGCCGAGGCCGTGCCGGCGATGGTCGACCGGATGCGCGCGCACGATCGCGCCGTCTCACTCGTCGACCTCGAGACGCTCGGCGAGCAGTTCCCCGTCACGACCGACGACCTCGCGGTCGCCGCGGTGGCCGAGGGCGCCGGCTGGTGTGATCCCGCGAGCTACGTCGCCGCCATGGGCGAGCGGGCGCGTCGCGAGGGCGTCGCCGTCGAAACCCACACGCCCGTCTCGCTCGCAGGCGACGGCCCCGAACTACGGGTCGGGGGTAGCAGAGCGGTAGACGGCGAAACGGTGGACGATGAAGGCGCGGATCGGAGCGTAGAGACCCGCTCGTTCGACGCCCTCGTCGTCGCCACCGGCGCGCACACCGCCGGTTTCCTCGGCGGCGCGAGGATCGAGGTTCCCGTGGTTCCCTACCGCGTGCAGGCGCTGACTGCCGGACTCGGTGGCAGCGGATCGGCGAGCTACGACGGCCCGATGGTGTACGACGCGACCGCGGGCGTGTATGTCCGACCGCATCCGACCGGTCTGCTCGCCGGCGACGGCACGGAGCCGGTTCCGGCCGACCCGGACGACTACGACCGGACGGGCGACGACTGGTTCGTCGAGTCGGTCTCGGCGACGCTCCGCGAGCGACTTGACGCAGTCGGCGAGGACCGTGCGGTTGGCGCGGACGGCCCAGCCGTCGAATGCGCGTGGGCCGGTCTCTGCACGGCGACTCCCGACGGCGACCCGCTTGTCGGGGCAGTCGGCGACCCCGCCGACCGCGTGTTTGTCGCCGCCGGCTGGCAGGGCCACGGGTTCATGCGCGCGCCAGCGATCGGCGAGCTCGTCGCCGAAGGGGTGTTGGCATCACTCGGCGGGATCGAAGCTGAGGATCCGGACTCGCCGTGGATCGACGCGTTCGATCCCGATCGATTTGACGGGAACGAAGAGTTCGACATCGCGGAGGGGATGTCGGTGGAGAGCCGGGTCGAGGAGTGAGAAAGGGGAACTCGGACTGGGCCGGGATCAGGTGTCGTCGGTCGAATCGCTTTCCTCGTCGTCCTCCTCGACGACTGCCACGTCGCGCGCATCGTCCTTCTTCGGGATCTTCACCTGGAGGGTTCCGTTTCGCGTGAGCGTCGCGTTCGCCCCCTGGGGAGTCACGTTTGCGTCGCGGGGAAGGTCGGCGCTTCCGGAAAGCGAGACACCGCGACCGGGGAACAGCATCTCGTAGCCGTCGTAGAAGTCGCGGAAACGGTCGAGTTCGACCTCAACGGTGTGATCGAGGAACGTCACGTTCAGGTCCTCGCCGCGGACGCCCGGGGCGTCGAAGACGACGAGATAGGCGTCGTCGCTCTCCAGGAGGTCGTACGAGAGCGGCCGCCGCTCCTGCATCTTGCTCCACCCGCGGCCGACGCGTTCGAGGGCGCGACGGACGACCGACCGGCCGGTCTCGACGAATCCGCTCACGGGTTACACCTCGATCTCGGCGAGGTCGCTCCCGCCGCAGTACGGACACGACAGGTCCTCGACCGCGTGGTCGTCGGGCACGTCGTACGTGTAGTGGTTCTCGAACATGTCGAGCTCGCAGTCGTCGCTCTCGCATTTGACCTCCATCGTCGATGGCATATACAGAGGTGTTGTGTCGGCGAGGGCTTAAACGGCGTGGCGGCGGCGGTCCGGTTCGACTGGACGCGCCGACTCCGCGAGGGCGATCAGATCCCTGCTCCGCGCAGCCGCTCGGGGACGACGGTGCGCTCGGCGAGGAACACGACGAGCGTCCCGAGCGCGACACCGACGAGGAAGCCGGGACCGTACGGGAAAAAACGGGACCTCGAACGCGAGCGCGGCTCCCAGTCCGACGGGGATGGCGAGGATCGCGGCGCCGAAGGCGACGTACGTCAGCGTTTCCAGTCGATCCGGCGGGAGCCGGTCCCGCGCCACCCACGCAGCCGGTCCGAGGATGACCGCGGTCGCCGCGGCCCAGCCGGCGGCGAGTCCCCACGGGCGCGGATCGGCGCCGTAGAACTGTACCGCGGCGTACGCGCAGACCGCGCCGAGCGCGACGTACTGTCCGACCCGCTGACGACGGGACTGCGTGTCGTCGGCTGGAGATGGATCCGGGTCCGGAGGAGGCTCGGAGGGCATATCGGCCGATTCCGCGAGAGCGCTTATAAGCGATCCGGGGAACCCCAGACGTTCCGCACGCTTTTCCCGTCTCGGCCGACTACGGTGGGCCAACATGACCGATTCGCCCGCGTCGGGCCGGGGTTCGCTCCCGCCCGACCCGAACGACCTCTCCGTCACCATCGTCGACGGCTACGTCGACGAGCCAGCGCACTTCGGCGTGCCGCCGTACATCTCGACGTATCCGCGGTACACGGCCGGCGCGCTCGTCGACGCGGGCGTCCCCGAGGAGTCGATCACCTACCACACGATCGACGAGCTGCGCGAGGACCGGGGCAAGCACGCCGACGTCGCGAACGCGGACCTCATGGTGTACGTCGGCGGCATGACGGTTCCCGGGAAGTACGTCGGCGGGACTCCTGCGGAGCCGGACGAGGTGCGCGAGTTGGGGTGGACTGCGGACGGTGTCACTCTGCTAGGCGGCCCCGTGCGGTTCGGCGTCGGCGAGGAGAACGCGGGCGCACAGGAGACCGAGCGCGACGATCTCGACTACGACTTCGTCGCCATGGGCGATGTGGAGGCGGCCGCGTACGACCTCGTTCGCGAGGGGTTAGAGGGGTTCGGCAACCGGATGCGCGACAACGCGGAGATCGACCGCTGGGCCGAGAAGGGCGCGTTCGTCGTCAAGCAACACCCCAACCACCCGGACTACCTCATCTGCGAGATGGAGACCTCCCGCGGGTGCGCCTACCGGTGTTCGTTCTGTACCGAGCCGCTGTACGGGAGCCCGGCGTTCCGGGAGGCGCAGTCGGTCGTCGACGAGGTCGACGCGCTCTCCGATCGGGGAGTCAAGCATTTCCGGCTCGGCCGGCAGGCCGACATCCTCGCGTTCGGCGGCGACGGGGAGGCGCCGAACCCCGACGCGTTGCGCGAGCTGTACAGCGGGATCCGCGAGGTCGCGCCCGACCTGCGGACGCTCCACCTCGACAACATGAACCCGGTGACGATCACCGACTACCCGGAGGCCTCTCGCGAGGCGATCCGCGTGATCGCCGCACACAACACGCCCGGTGACACCGCGGCGTTCGGACTCGAATCGGCCGACCCGGTCGTTCAGGAGCAGAACAACCTGCTCGTCACCGCCGAGGAGTGTTTGGAGGCGGTCCGCGTCGTCAACGAGGAGGGCGGCTGGCGACCGGGCGACACCCCGGAGACGACCCCCGGCGCCGACGACCGAGTGATGGGGCCCTCGACCGGGCCGGACGCCTCGCCGCGGCTGCCGAAGCTGCTCCCCGGGATCAACCTCGTCCACGGGCTCGCGGGCGAGCGCCCGGAGACGTACGAACACAACAAGGAGTTCCTCCAGACGGTCTACGACGAGGGGCTCATGCTCCGCCGGATCAACATCCGGCAGGTGATGGCGTTCGCCGGCACGGAGATGGCCGAGACGGGCGCCGACATCGCACAGGAGCACAAAGACCAGTTTCAGGCGTACAAGCGGGAGGTCCGCGAGACCGTCGACAACCCGATGCTCGACCGAGTCGTCCCGCCGGGAACGGTCCTCCCCGATGTCCATCTGGAGTACCACCAAGACGGCAAGACGTTCGGCCGGCAGCTCGGCACGTACGCGCTCCTCGTCGCCGTACCGGGCGAGCGCGAGCTCGGCACCGCCATCGACGTGGCGATCACGGACCACGGCTACCGCTCGGTCACGGGCGTCCCGTACCCGATCGACGTCAACGCGGCGTCGATGGACGAGCTGACGGCGATCCCCGGAATCAACCGGAGTAAGGCGGGCGACATCGTCGTCGGGCGGCCGTACGGTTCCCTCGACGAGGTCGATTCCGGCGTCGCCGACCTCTCACGGTTCGCTGTCGCCGACGACGTGGACGTGGCAATCCCGGGACGAGACCGCTCGGGATCCGGCCCGGGGCCGGCCGCGCGCTCCCTACTCGATCGGCGCGACGGCTCTTCTGTCGGACGTGGAGACTGAGGCGATGGCGACGCCGGACCTGAGGTCGTCGGTTACCCGCGTCGCGGTCGACACTCGTGCGCCCGGCGGGACGACGAACGCCTATCTCGCGGGCGGCGCCCTCGTCGATCCCGCGGCTCGCACAGAGACGCTCGACGCGGCGGTCGGCGTCGACGGAGAGAGCGGTAACGGAACAGAGGGCGGCGCAGTCGACGCGATCGCCGTCACCCACGCCCACCCGGATCACGTCGGCGCAGTCGCCGAGTACGCCGACCTGACCGACGCGTCCGTGTTCGCGCACGCCGACCACGTCGACCGGTTCGCGGCGGCGACCGGCGTCGAGCCAGACGAGACGTTTCGTGACGGCGATCGCGTCGGCAACACCTCCGTCCGCGCGGTCGAGACGCCGGGCCACGCGCCGGATCACGTCGCGTTCGCGGTCGAGTCGAGGGGTGACGGAGACGGCGACAGCGACGCCGGTGCTGACGGCACGCCCTCCGAACTCCTCTGTGGCGACCTCGCGATCGAGTCGGGAAGCGTCGCGGTCGCCGCCCCCGACGGCGACCTCCACGAGTACCTGAACAGCCTCGAACGCGTCCGCGAGGCGGGATACGGCCGGCTGTACCCCGGACACGGTCCCGTCATCGAGGACCCGAATATCGTCTGTCAACGCCTGATCGACCACCGGCTGGACCGCGAGCGGGTAGTCCTTGCGGCGGTCGAGGCCGGCGCGAGCGACGTGGACGCGGTGGTCGACGCCGCCTACGAGAAGGATCTGACCGGCGTTGCGGACCTCGCGCGGGCGACGGTCGTCGCTCACCTCGAAAAACTGGTCGCGGAGGGCCGGGTCGGCCGGGAGTGGACGGATCGGGCCGATATCGACGCGCCCGGAGAGTAGGCGTTTCCGTCGGCGTCTGATTCCTGTCGTCAGAGCTCGGCTTCGAGCTGGGCCGCCAGCGCGTCGAGCGGCGTCTCCGTCACGTCCACGAACCGGCCACCGACAGCCTCGACGCCGCCGTCCGTCTCGGGGTCGTCACCGACGTGGACCAGCGACGCGGGCGCGACGCCGAGGGCCTTGGCTGCTGCCTCGAACGCCTTCGGATGGGGTTTTCGCCAGCCACAGCCGATGCTCGTCGTGACCGCGTCGAACTCGCCGCGGAGCCCGGCGCGGATCAGCGTCTTGGGAACTAGCTCGGGTACCGCACAGTTCGAGAGGAGACCGACAGGGCCCTGATCGGACACGTCTCGGACGGCTTCCAGCGCGCCGTCGCGCCGGGTCACGTCGGGGTCGAACGCCGCGACGACGGCGTGCCGGACGACGTTGTCGGCGGCCTCGACGCCGCGGGAGTCGAGCGCGTGCGCCACATGAGCGGGGAGCGGGACCTCCGCGCCCGCCGGGGCGTCCACGTGTCGCTCGCCGTACGCGACGTGCCAGTCGTCCGGTACCTCGACGCCGCGCGACTCCAGTTCGCGGGCGACGATCTCCGCGGGGTCGGACGGGTACTCGACGTCGACGAGGGTCCCGAACAGATCGAAAGTGACTGCCACGATACCGGGACTACGGCGAAAACGGGATTGAACCTGTCGGTCGGTGCGGTCGATGCCGCGTTTCGAGGTCGTCGGCGCTCCCGGGCTCTCGGCAGGGCGACGCCCGTCAGAACATCGGCGCGACGTGGAGGGCGTAGAGCCGGTAGAGCCCGGTCACCCACGCGCACAGCCAGAGGAGCATGAACCCGGCTACGCCCGCCCGGAGCCGTGCACGCCAGTGACCCATATCCTCGTGTATTTCGTCGATGTCGACGTCGGGATCCTCGTAGGCGTCAGCATTATGCTTCGCCTGCAAGATTCGGGCGATTCCCGTGAGGGCGAATGCCAGGAGCGCATACGCCTGCACTCCCAGAAACGCGTGGATCACGGCGAGCCCGGACAGGTGGACGAAGAGCCGCGGAATCATCCACCCGACGATCGGGACGGTCGTAAGTACCAGCCCGACGCCGATATATCGCAGGTGCCGCATGAGAACGGTCCACGTCACGGTCTCGGTGTCGATCATAATCCATGCCCCGTACAGCAGGAACGGGAAGCTCGCAGTCACCGACAGCCCGGCCACCGCCGCGATAACCGACTCGTCGACCATTACCCGCGATTGGATCTCCGGCGCGTAAAACTCCCCGATCCGCGGCTCCTCGGTCTGGCTCTCGGGAGCGGATCGCCCCGGACGCCCATCGCCCCGTCGGTAGACGAAAACAGTTAGCGTCCGGAGCACGTACCGGCGGACAATGGAGGACACCTCGACCGAACCGGATCCGGAGTCGCCGCCGGACCGGTCGCCGGACGAGTCCGACGGCGGCGAATCTCCCCGAGGCGACGCGTCCCACGAGAGTAGCGGCGACGCTCCCGACGACGCGGACGACCTTGCCGCACTCCGCGAGCGAGTCGACGAGGAGTACGACTTCGACGAGTTCGGTCCCTCGGACATGGCTCGGATGAGCGCGGAGGAGTGGGATGCCGCGTTCGATCCGGACTCGTGGATCACCGGTGACCGGCTGCTCGACCGCGCCGAGGCGGAGTTGAAGTCTCGGATCGCGCGCCGGGACGTTTTCGGCGTGTTAGAGCGCGTTCGCGAGGACGGCGAAGACCGGCTCCTCGTGTACTCCGACGAGGGGTATGCGATCGTCCGACCGACGGGCGAGGTGACGGGGCAGGGAACCGTGCTCCGTGACATCGAGCCGATCGTCGCGCTGGCGGCGATGGAATCGTACGACGTGCCCGAACCCCCGGACGACTGGTCGCTTCCCCATCCGGACACGGTCACGGAGGGCACAGGCGAGTTCGGCAACCTGATGATCCAGGTGGTCGCGATCGTGCAGGTGCTCGCGGGAGCGGCACTGCTTATCGCCTCGTTCGTCATCGACCTGAACACGATCGTCGCGCCGGCGATGGGGATCGTGTTCCTGCTCATCGGTCTGCTGCTCTTCGTCATGGTCGCGAACGCGCGCCTCTCCGATCGGTTCCGTTCGGAAGAGTATCGCGAACGGCTGCGAGCCCTCCGGCAGGCGAAGGAGCGCCCCGATTTCGTCCCGGTCGAAGGCGGGGTTGGTGAACGAGGATACGCGGGACGAGTGAAATGCCGATATCGCGGGACAGAGGCCTTGTAAGCCCTTCCAAGTCGACGAGTTCAGTCGGTGGGTTTAAGCGCACCCCGTCCCGAGTGAACCTGTATGAAAAGGCGGGAATTCGTGCGCACGGCCGGCGGTGCGACCGCCGTGGCCGCGGCCGGTGCCGGAGCGACCGGAACGGTCGCCGCACAGGAGCTACAACCGGTCTGGCCGAGCGCGGTCACGGGTGCAAACCTCGGGACGTACCAAGACGCCCGCGGCGAGAGCGAGGTGACCGTACAGGTCGGCGCGGGCGACAGTGGCCTCGCGTTCGACGCCACTAAGCTGTGGGTGGACCCCGGGACGACCATCACGTTCGAGTGGACTGGGAACGGTGGCGCACACAACGTGCAGAACGTCGAGGGGCCGGCCAGCCTCGACAGCGGTGATCCGGTCGGCGAGGAGGGTGCGACCTACGAGTACGAGACAAGCGAGGAGGACGTGGGGATAACCCACTACCACTGCGTGCCTCACACCGCGGTCGGCATGCACGCCGGCCTCGCCGTCGGTGAGGACATCGAGACGGAGTCGGCCGGCGGCGGCGGGAACACCGGGTGGCCGGAGAACATCGCCCACGTGGGCGTCCCGCTTCACGCCCACTGGGTCGGCATCGCCGCGATGCTCGGTATCTCGCTGACCTTCGTGTTTACCTTCTATCTGCTGAAGTACGGTGAGTCGGCCCACACCGGCCACGGGGGTTCCCAATGAGCTCCGGCGGTTCCTCGTACGGTGACATCCACCGGTACGAGCCCGCACGTGAGAGCACCGCCGCTGCGATCGCGATCGTGCTCCTCACCGTCATCGAGGTCGTATTCGTCTCCCTGTTCGTCTACGGGCTCATGTCCGCGTGGGCCTCGACGGAGTTCGGGAACATGTTCGCCGGTGCGTTGCTGGCGATGATCTTTATCGACCTCGCGTTCATCCTCCTGCTGTACCGCAAGGAGTTCCTCCCCGACGTGATGATCGTGAAGAAGCGCCGCCGCAAGTGGGAGGACCTCTACGTCCGCGAAGAGGACAAAGACGGCGTCGGCGTCGACACCGGTAACCTAACCGAGACGCTCAAGCGGGCCGTCTACCCGTATTACAAGAAGTAACCTGACAATGAGCCTCAAAAAACAAGACGAGATGGACCACAACGCGTGGCTCAAAGAGCAGGACCTGACGGTCATCGAGACCGCGTTCCTCACCACGCTCATCTGGCTCGACAAGCGGCTCCGGCATCGTCGACTACCTCGAGCTGCTGGAGACGATGTACTACCGCGCGAACCTCCAGATGCCGAAGAGCCACACCGAACAGTACGACCTCGACAACAAGTTCTGGTACTGGTACCCGCTGTACTCGCTCGGGTCCCTCTCTATCATCGCGTATCTGGTCGCGGCGGTCACCGGCGCGCTGCTCGGGTTCTACTACTCCCCGTCGACCGCCGGCGCCGCCGCGCAGGGCGACCCGACGGCCGCGTACGACTCCGTCGTGATGATCATGAAAGACGTCCAGTTCGGGTTCATGCTCCGCTCCCTCCACAGCTGGGCCGCCCAGTTCATGGTCGCCGCAGTGTTCCTGCACATGCTCCGCGTGTACTTCACCGGGTCGTACAAGGAGCCCCGGGAGGTCAACTGGATCCTCGGGGTCATCCTCATCGGCCTGACGCTTCTGTTCGGCTTCTCCGGGTACGTGCTCCCGTGGAAGCAGCTGTCCTTCTGGGCCGCGCAGATCGGCGTCGAGATGGCGCTCGCGACGCCCCTTGTGGGCGAGTGGGCGGCACAGCTCCTGTTCGGCGGCTTCACGCTCGGACAGGCGACGCTCGTGAGAATGTACATCCTGCACGTGTTCGTGTTGCCGTTCGTGGTGACGGGGCTCATCGCCCTCCACGTCGGCATCGTCTGGGTGCAGGGCATCGCGGAGCCGCACTAATCCAATGACCGACAACGACACCCCCATGACGGACGGAGGCACCGACGAGGAAGCGCGCACGGACGGCGGACCGCCGGCCACCGTGCCGCCGGACGATGAGACGCCCACCTGGTCCGAGCGCAAGGAGCATTCGCAGGGGCTCGCACAGCTCACCTACCAGTACTTCGAGCGCTCCCGCCGCGAGGACGAGGACCTCCGCACCGAGTCGACGTACGTCGAGCGCGACGTGCTGGGCTTCCCGACGTGGCCCCACGAGACGCTTCGGAACCTCGCGATCACTAGCTTACTTCGTCGGGATTATAATCCTCATCGCGGCGCTGATGCCGGCGCACTACGGGGAGCCGGCGAACCCCGGCTCGACGCCGGCGATCATCCTGCCGGACTGGTACCTCTACTGGTCGTTCGGGCTGCTGAAGCTCAACCCGCTTAACCCTGAACTGGCCGTGCTTGGCGGGAACATCGTGATGTCGAACGAGTTCCTCGGTATCACCGCTCACGGGATCGTCTTCGGCGTCATCGGGCTCGTGCCGTTCCTCAACAAGGGGAGCGCGCGCCGTCCCGTCGAGCAGCCGTTCTGGGCCGCCGTCGGCGTGACGGGCGTTATCCTGTCGTTCACGCTCGCGGCGCTCGCGATCCAGAACTTCTTCCCGATCACGCTCGACCTGCTCCTCACCCTCACGTTCATGCTGCCCGTGCTCGGTGGCATCATCACCTACGCGGTGTTGAAGACGATGCGTGAGGGGTACGATGTACGGCCTGAACCGGCGGTACTACATGCTGCGCCCGCCGAAGTAACGGCCTCGAACATCCGGTTCCGTTTTCCCGCCGCACACTCCCTCGATGTCATCATCAACCGACCACGACGACGCACAGGCGTTCGACGAGACGGGCGATCCGATCGCTGCAGACGAACGAGAGGATCCCCGTAGCGAGCCGACTGGGCCCCGAGTCGGGGCCGACGGACGCGAGGTCGTCGTCCCGTTCCGCCTGTACAAGGCCGTCACCGTCTTCTCGACGCTGGCGGCTGTGGTCGCGTACCTGATCGGCTTCACGCTTATCGACGCCGCGACGATGCAGATCAGCTTCATGCGGACGACGATCGTCTACCTCCTGAACAGCGCCGGGCTCTACCCGTCGGACGACGCCCTCGTCGCCGCGCTGGCGATCGGGGGCATCGCGTTCATCGTCGGAGGGACGGTGGTGTACGTGCTGGGGACACGGTTCCGCGGCCAAGGGATGGGAAAGTCTCAAGACGACTCCGACGAATCGTAGGACAATGACAGACGAGTTCATGAAGGGGTTCGCCCTGTTCGCGCTCGGTGGCCTCGGCTGGCTCACTTTCGGCGGATGGTACCGGACGCCCTCGTACTACGACATCGTGCAGCTGGTCAACCCGGCCGAGGGCGTCGATAGCGCCTACGGAGAGATCGGTCTCGTCGCCGGCAACGCGTTCTTCTGGCTGATGATCCTCGGTGCGCTGACGTTCTGGGTGCTGATCCCGGCGAGCCGCGAGCTGCGCGCCGCCCTCGACGACGACGCCGACGCGGCGAACTGACTCCCTAGCTGTTTCCTTCTTCGGACCGGGTGCTGACCCGTATCTCGTTTTGCAGTTCTCCGTCACCGAGAGGCCTCTCCTTTGCGCGCCGCATCGACGTGTCTCTGTGGGCCCGCACGGCGACGGAAGTCGGACGGAAACGAGAAGGGATCCGCGACGTCGAGGAGCGGTCGCTACGGGAAGGAGAGGTCGATGTGCGAACGCGAGTGCGACGGAGACGAGAGCGACGGCGGAAGCGATACGGAGACGATGGAAGGCCGTCGGTCCCGGTATCGCCGGATTATGCGATGACGAACTGGTTCCAGATCCCCGAGACGAGGAACCACAGGGCGTAGTAGGAGGCGAACACCAAGACGAGCAGCGACGCGGCGATCGAGCTCTTCGGGGCCTCGATCGACATGTCGTTGCGTGCCTCAACGTTTCGCGCCTCAAGCTCGAACAGGTCGGCGATCAGCATCGTGATCACGATCACCGCGAGGATCGTGCCGCTGACGGGCGCGTCGAGAACGAACAGAAACGTCAGAAGCATCAGTCCGATGTTCGTGAACGCGTGAGGCGTGTACGGTTCGACGCTGTCGCCGTCGCTACCCTGGTCGACGTGGTGCCGGTGTGCGATGTGTCGGGTCGCGAGGTTCGCGACCGCCATCACGAGTATCGCGTACGGCAGCATCGGTCCGACTTCGGACAGCCAGCCGAGCGGAACGAGGAACTGCAGTGGGTCCATACCCACACATCTGGTCACGAGTTATTAGAGTGTTTTCCGATCAGCGCGCTCGCGAGATCCCCTCGGCGCCGCGAACGCGACTCGATCGACCGTCTCGATCTCGATCGGTCGGTGTGGCTCAACGGTGACGCGTCGCTCCCCGTCGGTCACGAGCGCGATCGGCTCGCCCTCCCGTTCGACCGTGAGTCGTATCCGGTCCGCCGCGACCCACGCGTCGGTCCGGGTGCTAAACGGGGCGATCGGTGCGATTGAGAGCCCGCCGTCAGGCTCTACGAGCGCACCTCCGGCAGCGTTCGCGTATCCGTCGCTCCCCAGCGGCGTCGCGACGACGACACCATCGGCGCGGACCGACTCGGTCTGCCCGCGCGGGAACTCGACCGCGAACTCCGAGATTCGTGCCGGCTCGTCGGTGACGACGGCAACATCAAACGCGGCCCGCGAGTGCGGGTCTGTCCCACTGTCGACCGCGAGGACGGGATGACTGACGCGCCTGACGGAATCGTCACCCGCCGACTTGTCGAGCAGCCGTCGAAGGACATCGACGGCGCCGTCGCGATCGAACGCGAGCCGACGGTCGGTAACGGGGATAACCGTACAGTCCGTCGCTGCGACGACGGCGTCGCGAATAGCCTCGTCGCCGACCGCCACGAGGAGGTCGGAGTCGGTATCGTCGTCACCGATCGTCCTCCTCTCGGNGCTCGTGCTTGCGGGGCCTGTGAGGTGTCCCCCGGCGTCCCGGACCGCGTCTCGGAGCTCCGACGGTCGTCCGTCGTCGCCGACGACGGCAACGCGGCGTTCCGACGCTTCCATGTCCGAGGATGCGATCGGTGGGTGTGAAAACCTCCCGGTTCGCGGCGGGCGAGTGGGGCTAGAACGGCCAGTCGCCGGTTATCTTCATCCCCGTCGCCTTCCCCTCTTGTTCGAGCGCGCTCGCGATCTCGTCGGTTGGCTTCCGCGCGGTCGACACGTCGTCGCCGGCGAGGTCGACGACGAGCGCCGTCAGGAGGATCGCCTGCTCGCGGAGGTTCCGAGACTCCAGCTTGTCGAGCGTGTCCGCACCCGTGTGTCCCCCAGCCCCCGGCCGCGCCCCCTCCGTCTCACCGGAGACCATATAGCCGGGGATCCCGCGCTCGACGAACGGCCAGTGGTCGCTGTGGGGGACCTGCTCCTCGCCGAGCGCGATCGGGTGATCGAACCGGTCGCTCACGCGCTCGCCGGCCGCCTCCAGCGGGTCGAAGCCGTGGTGATCGAGCTTCAGGGTACGACCGAACACGTTGCTATCGACGTTGACGACGGCCTTGACGTGGTCGGGGTCGACGCCCGCGGCAAATTGGGAAGAGCCGACCAGCCCGACCTCTTCGGCACCGAAGCCGACGAACCGCACTCTCGTGTCGAGCTCCTCTTCGCGGGCCGCGAGAGCGTTGGCGACCTCGACGATCGTCGCGGTGCCGGCGCCGTTGTCCATCGCCCCCTCCGCGAGGTCGTGGGCGTCGACGTGGCAGGAGACGACGAGGTACTCGTCGGTGTCGGGACCGAGGTCGGCGACCGCGTTCCCGCTCGTCGCGTCGGGCGTCTCGCAGTTGACTGCGACGGTGAGGTCCTCGCCCTCGCGTCGGCGCGCGAGGCTCGCGCCGGTCTCCTTCGAGACGCCGACCGCCGGGATATCGCCGATCGGCGCATCCGCGGTGCCGACGCTCCCGGTCGGCGGCAGCGTCCCCTCGACGTGGTTCGCGAAGACGAAGGCGGCGGCACCCGCCTCCACCGCGTGGTAGTACTTTTCGCGGCGGTGGATGAACCGGTCGACCGAGTCGGGGGTGTCCGACGAGACCATCACGACCTTCCCCGTCAGATCGTCGTCGAAGTCCTCGGGGACGCCGTACCCCAGATCGACGAACTCGCCGGTCGCCTCGCCGCTCGGGCTCCGCGGGAGCGCGATGCAGGCGTTTTGCCCGCTCGCGACAACCTCTTCGTCGCGTCGGATCTCGCTGTCGCCGCGCTCCCAGCCCTGAATCTCGAATTCCTCGATCCGCGCGTCACGCGCGCCGGCGTCGGACAGCGCGTCGCGGGTCAGTTCGAGCCCGGCGCGCTCGCCGTCGGAGCCGGCCATGCGGTGATCGATATCGACGAGTGATTCGAGGTGATCCCAGCCGGCGTCGCTCGTGAAGGTGTCGCCGATCCAGTCGGTCATGCGTGTGGGTGGCCGGGGCGCGGCTCAAGCGTTTCGATGGCGGTGGACGGGGCCGGTGTTGGTGGGCTGTCGCGGCGGTCGGGGATTGAACCGACGCGGAGCGCTACGCTCCGGGACCCACCGGAAGGAGCATCGCCGCGGCCTCGGCGGCCGCGAACGTCGAGTCGTACGCGTGGTTCAACATGAGGTAGGTGACGACGCCGAGCACGAGCGAGAGGAGCCACGCGCTCGCGGCGATCCGGCCGACCCGGCGGTGGGGCGTCTCGTTTCGAAGCTCCGCCTCCGTGTGGGTAAGTCCGAGGACGACGGCGTAGAGGACGACGGGAACGGCGACGACGGAGAGAATGATGTGAATCGCGAGCATGAGGAGGTACGCGTAGTAGATCCAGTCCCACAGCGGAACCCACGCGTACGCCGACTCTAAGACGAACTCACGCGTTCCGCCGCCGGCAACTTTCGGCAGGTACAGCCCGAGAAACACGAGGATGAGTGTGAACGATGTCGTCATCGCCGCCGCGTGTTTCTTCACCTCTCCGTTGCGGATCCAGTACCAGCCGAGCGAGAGCGTGACGATCGTGACGGTGTTGACAGCGGCGATGGCGTGTGCGAAGAGGTCGACGGTACTCCGCGTCAGTTCAGGGAACAGCGCCTGAAACTGGGGGACGAGGAACACGCCGCCAACCGCGCCGTAGCCGATGATGGTGAGAAGTACGGTGATCGCGCCGGCCCGCTCTTTGGCCCGGTCGCGAACGCGAGCGGTGGACATACGCGGAGTTGTCGCGGGACGGTTATTTCGCTTTCGAGGGCGGAACGGGTCGCCGGCTGTCGGCGGTTCGGTTCACCGATGAGTCCGCTTATCCGTCAATGACGCCCGTCGCGGTCGCGACCTCGATAGCGGCCGCCTCGTTGATCCCGCCCTGCAGGATCGTGTACCGGTCGCGGATCTCGTGGGCGCTCGTGAGCGCGGCGATCAGCTCCGCATCGTCGAGTCCGAGTTCGGCGGCGGTCGTCGGGGCGTCCAGCGCGGCGAGCGCGTCGCGGATCGCGCTCCACTCCCCGTTCTCGCCGCTGTGGAGATACTCGGTCATGATCGAGGCGACGCCAACCTGATGCCCGTGGAGCGCCCTCCCCGGTGCGCTTCGGTCGAGCTGGTGGGAGATGAGGTGTTCTGCGCCGGAGGCGGGTCGCGACGAGCCCGCGATCGACATCGCGACGCCGGAGGAGACGAGCGCCTTCACGACGACCCACGCCGACTCCTCTAGCCCGGGGCGGAGTCATGTCGGCGTTCTCGACGAGCAGCTCCGCGGTCATCTCCGAGAGCGCGCCCGCGTACTCGCTGTACTCGACGTTGCGAAGCCGGCGAGCGAGCCGCCAGTCTTTCACCGCGGTGTAGTTCGAGATGATGTCCGCACAGCCCGCGGTGGTGAGCCGCCACGGGGCATCCGCGATCAGGGTCGTGTCCGCGACGACTGCGAGCGGCGGGTCGGCCGCGACCGAGTGGCGCGTGTCGCCTTCGGGGATCGAGGAGCGTCCCGAGACGATCCCGTCGTGGGAGGCGACCGTGGGGACGGAGACGAAGCCGACGCCGAGGTGGTCGGCCGCCATCTTCGCGATGTCGATCGGCTTCCCGCCGCCCAAGGCGATCAGGTAGCCGGGGTCGACCGCCTCCGCGGTCTCGGTGAGCTTCTCGACGGCCTCGAAGGAGGCCTCCTCGACGACGGCGGTCGCGGGGTCGTCGAACTGCGCGCGCACCCGGTCACCGGCGATGTCGTTCGGTGTCGGGCTCGTCACGATCAGCGGCCTCCCCGTGAGGTACAGCTCGCCGACCGCCTCCCCGAGGTCGTCGAGGACGCCGTGGCCCACGAGCACGTTCCGCGGGAGCTTGATCCACGTGGTCTTCTCGAACATACCGGGCGGTCGGGCCCGTGGGTGAAAGCCGTTGTCCATGCGGATCGTCGGCGTCGGGCGATTCTAGCTGCCGGAGACTCAGACCCCCAGCGTCGCCAGTGCCGCCAGCGTCGTCGCCGCGTCGTAGAGGAAGTAGACGCCGAACCCAGCGAGCACGACCGCGGAGCCGACCGCGACGATCGGTGCGAACGTCTCGATCCGGCGCTCGGCGGCGACGAGCCCGGTCGGGAACCCCACGATCCACGTTAGCACCCCCAAAAAGAACCCGCCGATGAGCGCCGGAGAGCCGGTGGCGACCACGAGCGTCCCGGCGAGATCCTCGCCGACGACGGGGAGTCGGGCCAGCACGTCGAGCTCGCCGGGGCGGAGGAGTCCGACGCCGATCGTCAGCCAGAACAGCACTTGGTACGGGTTCGTCAGGGCAAGTACCAGCGCCTTGCGGAACCCCTTGCCCTCCGCGACGGTGGGCTCGGCGCCCGAGGTCGGACGGAACGACGCCCGGGCACCGCGGGCCGCGCCGATAGCGAAGTACAGCATGAGGACGCCGCCGATCGCGATCATAGCGCCCTGCAACAGCGGGAACGACTCCACGACTGCGACGACGCCGAGGTACGCGAGCACGAAGAAGATCGCATCGGCGGTCGCAGCGCCGAGGCCGGCCCAGAAGCCGGCGAGGCGACCGCGCAGCACCGACTCCTCGGCGATCACGGCGTTCATGGGTCCGGGCGGGGCCGCGAGCGCCAGCCCGAAGACGACGCCGGCGCCGAGCGTTACGAAGAGACTCACACCGTTCAGGAGGGTCGTTTTCGTGAAAAACCTCGCGAACGAAAGCTGGTCGTTACGGTCGGCGAACCCGCACCGATGTACGAGTGTGGGCAATGAGGTCCCAGGTATCGGAATCAGCCCGCGTCCTCGACCCGGATCGAGCGGGCGATCTCGGCGGGGAGGCTCTGCTCGCCGGTCGGTGTCGTCACAGTCACCATCCCGAACGGGGCGACGTCGACGACCTCGATCTCGGTGCCCGGCGTGATTCCGGCGTCGGCGAGGTACTCAAGTTCGTCCTCGTTTCGGTCGGAGACGCGGGTTACGACCACGCGATCGCCCTCCTTGTGGTTCGCGAGGAGGGCGCCGCTCTCCTCGTCGACCGGTTCGAGGTCCGCGCCCGGGATCGGGTCGCCGTGGGGATCGACGGCGGGGTCATCGAGGGTCTCCGCCACGCGCCGCTCGAACGCCTCGGAGATGTGGTGTTCCAAGGCATCCGCCTCCTCGTGGACTTCGCTCCAGTCGTAGTCGAGCCGCTCGGCGAGAAACGCCTCCAACAGCCGGTGGTGACGGACGATCTCTAGAGCGACCGCCTCGCCCTCCGCCGTCAGCTCCGTGCCGCGGTACGGCTCGCGCTCGACGAGTCCACGGTCCTCCAGTTTTCCCAACATGTCGGTGACCGACGGCGAGGTCTTGTCGAGGTACTCCGCGATCGCCGACGTCGAGACGGGCGGACCCTGCTCGGACTGGAGGACGTAGATCGCCTTCAGGTAGTCCTCCATCACGTCGCTCAGCATTTATAAGTGATCGCGGCCGGTGCCGGAAATACCTACCGGGAGTCGGCGCGCTCACTCGTCCTGCAGTTCCGCGTCCCGCAGCGCCTCGTTGAGGTCCTCGCGGACGCGCTCGCCGGTTTCGCGGTCCATCGCGGTGGTGACGATCCGATTCTCCTGCACGCTGGAGCCGTCCCGCAGGAGGAGCCGAATGTTCCCGTTGGTCCCGGCGCGCGTCGCCTTCGCACGTAGTCCCGTCCGTGAGCCGGTGCCGCCGGCGTCGATCGGCCCGGGGACGATCTTCTTGACATGCGGATGTTGCGCGACCGTGCTGACCGCCTTCCGCCCCTTGCGATCGCCGATGAGCGTCGAGTGGGACCCGCCGATCTTCTCGCGCGGTGGCGTCTCGACGATATCCAGTGCGCGGTCGCCGCGACGGGCGAGCACCCACGAAACGACGGGGTTCGCGTGCTCGCGATCGCCGTCGGACTCCTCGTCGACGCCCGCGTCGGGGACGCGGTAGAACTCGTGGTGGACCTGCGCGCGCGTCTCGCGGAGGGGCTCCCGGGCGCCGGCGGCGTAGACGGTGTCGGGTCGCTTCCGGCGGAGCTCGTCGGCGACGCGCCCGGCGAAGTTGCGGAGCTGGATCTGGGTCAGCTGCTCGTCGGTCTCGGGACGGGTGGTCACGGTCGTCTCGCCGACGACCTCGTCCTCGTCGAGCATCGTGAGCCGGGCGCGGTCTGCCTCGAACTCGACGACGACGGCGTTAGCGTTGGCGGTGTTGCAGGTGAGACAGTAGTCCCCGGGCTTGCGAAGCGGGGTTCCACACCGCCGGCAGTTCATAACGAACGGAGGAACGTGACGGATAAAAGGTCGTCCGTTCGACGTAGCAACCAATATTAGTGACCGCCGCCTCGATGAATGGTATGGACACCGATCGCGGCGGACCGGACGCCGCCGACGGGACGGAGGAGCCGGGCGAACCGGGAGAGCCCGGTGACCTCAACGACGGATTGACCCTCCCCGGGCCGGATCCGCCCGCGGACCTCGTCGAGGGAGCCGTCGACGAGGGATGGGCGATGCAGTTATTCCGCAACGGACGAACAAACGCGCTGATCGCGTGGGCGATGGTGACGGTGCTCGCGGGGGTGTTCGTCGAAAGTCTGTTCGACTTCGACTTACTCTCGATGGCTCTCATCGGGAGCATCGCCGCCGTCGTGGTCGCGCCCGCGGTCGCGGCGCGCACGCCCCGCGCGATGCTTCCCTGGGAGCTGCTCGGGCTCGCGCTGTTGCCGATACTCGTGCGCGCGCTGCTCGGCGGGGAGCTCGGCATCTTCGCGACGTACCTCGCGATCGCCGCGCTGGCGCTTGCGATCACCGTCGATCTCCACATGTTCACCACGCTGCGGGTGACCCACTGGTTCGCGGTCGTCCTCGTCGTGATGACGACGATGGCGACCGCGGCGGTGTGGACTATCCTCCGGTGGAACGCCGACCGGATGTACGACACCGCCTACCTGTCGACGAACGAGGCGCTGATGATCGAGTGGATCTACGTCACGCTGGCCGGGATCGTCGCCGGCACCCTCTTCGACGCCTACTTCCGGCAGCGCGGGGTGCGGCTCCGACGCGCCCTCCAGCGGGTGGTGCGTCGATGAGTTTCGCTCGCATGTCGCTCCCGCGACCGTCCGTCGCCAACCAGCGACGGCTCACCCGCGGGATGCAGATCCTTCTCGTCGCAATCGTTGTCTACGGCGTAGTCGCCGGCGAGCCGAAGGCGATCACCAACGGAGGACTCGGGCTGTTCGTCACGTTCGTGCCGGCGCTGGCCGAACGGAACTACGACATCCCGCTCGATCCGTGGCTCGGCGTGTGGATCACGTCGGCGGTATTCCTCCACACGCTGGGATCCGCGTGGTTCTACGCGGAGATCGTGTGGTGGGACCACCTCACGCACGCGCTCTCGGCGACGCTCGTCGCTGGCGCGGGATACACGGCGCTGCGCGGCGTCGACCTTCACAGCGATGCGATCCGGATCCCGACCCGCTTCGCGTTCGTCTTCATCTTCGTCGTCGTCCTCGCGTTCGGGGTCGTCTGGGAGCTATTCGAGTTCGGACTCGATATCGTCGCCGACGTGACGGGGGTCTCCATGCCGCTGGCACAACACGGGCTCGACGACACAGTGCTCGACTTAATGTACAACTCGATCGGAGCCCTGATCGTGGCGATGTTCGGTCAGGCGTATCTCTCGGGGCGTAGCCGAGACTGTTAGGGATGGCCTGTTCTCGATCCGCGACGAGTAGGGTCCGGCGTTCAGGGGTAGGCTCAGCGTAGGCACGCAGCCACGACCCGCAGTGCGGCCTCCCCGCGAACTTCCTTCGCGAGCAGCGGGACTCGCTTCACGTCGCGTCCGCGGAACAGGTCCGTGGCCCGACGCAGTGCCGCCTGCTGGACCTCCCATCGGCGCGCACAGAACTCACAGGAGTCCGGGTTCGGCTCGACGACCCACTCGGGGTCGATCGCGGCCCCGCTCCCGTCGGTCACGTCGCCGACGCCCTCCATCACCCGGTTGACGACGAGGGTGTTCACCGGAATCCCGAACTCGTCGAGGCGCGCGACGAGCCGTTCGGACTCGGTGACGCTCATCTCCTCGGGGATGGTCACCACGCGGAAGTCGGTCTTTTCGGGATCCTGCAGCACGCTCCGGAGGCGCTCGATCCGCTCGCGGAGCTCGTCGAGGTCGGCAGAGGGATCGGGGTCGTCGTCCCCGCCGCCAAACATCCCCTTGATCCCGTCCATCATCCCGGAGAATCGGTTGCGGAGTTTCATCACCCGGCCGATCATCGAATCCATGATCTCTGGGAGTTGGAGCAGCCGGAGGGTGTGGCCCGTCGGTGCGGTGTCGACGATCACGCGGTCGAACCGCGGGTCGTCGAGGTACTCCAGCAGTTGGCGCATCGCGGCCGCCTCGTCGGCGCCGGGCATCGTCCCGCCGAGTAGGGAGCCGAGGCCGCCGTCGGCCTCGTCGTCTGCGGGGCCGTCCGGGTCGCTCGCACCGCCCATCATTCCGCCCATCGCGTCCCCCATCTCGCCCATCCCGCCGAGGGGGTCGCCGTCGGCGCCGAACATCCCCTCCTCCATCGCGTCGTCGGGGTCGATCTCGGCGGCGTACAGCGGCATGTCCTCGCGAATGCGCGCTGGTTTCGCCGGGATCTCCGTCTCGTAGGTATCGGAGAGGGAGTGGGCCGGATCGGTGGAGACCACCAAGGTGTTGACCCCCGCCCGCCGCCGAGGCGAGTCCGGTCGCGGCCGCCATCGTCGTCTTCCCGACGCCGCCCTTCCCGCCGTAGAGGACGTAGTCCGGGGCGTCGACGCCCGCCGGGAGGTCCGTGGCAGCGTCCGTTTCGGTCGGGAGATCAGCGTCGCTTGCGGGGTCGGCGTCAGCGGTCTCGTTGATCTCCGGCTCCTCGACGCGATCCACCGGCTCGACGTCGATATCGTCCATATCGGGTCGTGGGTGCGGCCCGCTTGTGTACTCGTCGGTCCGGATATGTCGGCGTTGGGTGGTGATCGGGCCGTTCGGTGGTTTGATGTGACCTATGTATCGATCAGTACAGCCCCTGGCCTTAGACCTCTGTAATACCCGATCTGATGTTTTCGACGGTTTCGTCGTCCAGTTCGAGTTCGGGGTGCGAACTGTTCGCGTGTTCTTCGGCTTGAGCCATAACCTCCTGTTCAGTCTCGGATTCAATAGTCGCGTTGCACCCGTCTATGGGGCATTCCAGTCTCATCATAGTCCAATCGTAGGTTAGGTGTTACCGCATAATTGGTATTAGGTCTCTAATGGAATATACGCACACTCTACCGGGCCGACTCCACAAATCTCAACGATAATGGCAGGGTTACTGGCGATAGGTTCGCACCCTTCACCTAACGGCTGTTTCAGACGATAATGTGTCTGAAAAATAGGATTTCTACAGAGCCATAAGCAACTGTTGCTAGCGGCGCGATGGCTACCTCTGACGCCTCATTCGGCCACTTATGAGTAATTGACAACGAGTCGGTGGTGAACACCTCCAAAGCCCCACGTCGCCGAGGCGGGCGGCACGCTCGTTGCGCGCTTCAGTCGCTCACTCCGTTCGCTCCCTCCAGTGCTTCCGTCGTCATCAGAACGCGAAGCGTTCTGATTGGCTCACGAGAGCTCTGCTCTCGTGAACGCCTCCGCGCTCCTCACGGCTGCCCCTTTGACGTCCCACCCGACCGCAATGCACCGCACCTCACGCCTCCCCAGCCTCGTCGGCCACTCTCCGCTTCGCTTCGAGTGGCCGACTCCCTCGCACGCGCTCCTCGCGGCCGCCAAGGGCGGCCGCTCGCAGGCGCGCGCCACCGCTCGTCATTTATAAGCGATAGCGCTCACGCCGCCGCCGTAGACGCACCTTTTAGGTCGCCGGGGGTCGCGGATTCGGTATGATCGACAGGCTGCTCGGACGCGCCGGGCTGAAAGAGCGGATCGAGGAGTTGGAAGAGGAGAAACGCCACCTCGAACGCCGCGCCGAGGCCGAAGAGCAGCGCCGGTCCGACGCGGTCGCCGACCGCCAGCGCGCCGAGGAGCGCGTCAACGAACTCGAACACCGGATCGAGTCGCTGGAGGAGCGCCTCGACCGCACCGAAGGCGCGGAGGAATCGGTCGAGTTTCGGCGCGTCAGCGATCTTCACGATCCACGACTGGCCGATGCACTCGGGCGTTTCCGCGCCGTCGAGAGCGACGACCCCGAAGGGCTTCTCACCGCCTTCGTTCCGGACGACGACGCGGTACCGTCGAGCGTCGCGGAGTGGTTCGGCGACCGAACCCGTCTCGTCCGACGAGCCGCTCCCGCAGTCGTCATCGCCGACGACACCGGCGCCGTGAGCGCGGCGCTAACGCCCCCGATCGAGCCGGCACCGTTCGACCGGTGGAGCGACCGGTTCCGACTCGACGAGTCGTGGTTCCGCCCGACCGGACGATTCGCCTTCGCGCTCGTCCGGTCGGACACCTTCGCGCTCGGTGTTTACGAGGGCGACGAGCGGGTCGCGTTCGAGGGGTTCACCTCCGACGTGAAGGAGGCGCACTCGAAGGGCGGCTTCTCGCAGGGCCGGTTCGAGCGCCGCCGCGAGGGACAGATCGACGAGCACCTGAAGAAGGCGACCGCAGCGCTGGCGGATCTCGACGCCAATGCCCCGATCGATCGGACGATCGTCGTCGGTGAGCGAAGCGTGCTGGGCGAGGTCAGAGAGCACGCCGACATCACCGATGTCTCCGACGCGACCGGGAAGCCGCGAAACGCGCTCGACGACGCGTTCCATGACTTCTGGATGACGCGGATCCGCGCGATCTGAGGCGGCCGTCCTGCTTCTGTCCTCAACGCGCCGACTCGTCTCGTCAGCTGGCAATTCGTGTCAACAAACTCACTAACAGCCCTTAATCCGCCGCGCACACTACGACACGCATGACACGGGCGGAATCGTCCCCGGGCGTTCGAGCCGTCGTCGCGCTCCTGATCGTCGCGTTGGCGGCCACCCTGATCGCACCGGTTGCGGTCGGCGCGGAGCACGTGGACCACGTCGACAGCGCGGTCGTCGACGGCGAGACGAACCCCGCCGTCGAGTCGTTCTCGGGGCACTCTCAGGGCGATCCGGGGCCGGCGGCACAGACCGCCGGAGACGACGCCGACGTGATCCGGCTGCGAAACGAACTGGCCCAGACCGACGAGCGCGGGACGGTCGGCGTTACGACCCGGGCGGAGATCCCCGACCGCGTCACGGAGCTCGAAGTGACGCTGCTCAGTGCCGCCGACGGTGACGCCGACATCGAGGCCGACGGGTTCGTTCCGGCCGACGACGCCGGGCCCGACGAATCGGTCTGGGAGTGGGACGGCGATACCGCCGACCCCTCGCTTACCTACGCCATCGACGCGAACGACACGATTGAGGAAGAGGGACCGCTTGCGGCCGACGGCGCCTACCGCTTCGTCGACGCGGGCGAGTGGGCGCTCGTCAGAACCCCCCGCGTCGGCGCCGCGTGGTCGTACACCGGGCAGTACGAGGGGCAGGTCCGGCTCGACCGTGAGACGGTCGCCGCGGGCGAGGGCGTCGCCTCGCAGTCGATGGCGTTCCTCGGGCCACACGAGGAGCACGTTCGAGAGGCCGCAGGCCAACAGTACCGGCTGATCGTCCCCGATGCAGCGGATCCGGTCGCCTCGCCCGACGAGGTGTTCGGTGCCTTCGAGAACGCGTCGACCGCGCTGCAGGTCGGCGCCCGCGACGAAACGGTGGTCGCGTTCGTCGCCCCCACGGGTGAAGTGTCGTGGGCCGTTCGCGGGCTCCAGACCGGCGACGCGGACCTGTGGGTTCGGGACGGGGAACCCGCCGGCACGGCCGCGGACGTCTGGACCCACGAGTACGTACACACCCGGCAGGCGTACCGCACCGAGGCGAGCGGCCAGTGGATCACGGAGGCGAGCGCGACCCACTACGCCGCGCTGTTCGCGCTCGACCGCGGCGCTGCCGACTTCGACGCGTTCGAGCGCACGCTGGCTCGCGGCGAGCGCGAGCCCGACGCCTCGGCGGTGCTTTCCAACCCGACCACGTGGGACGGACACGCCGACTACACGAAGGGTGCGCTCGTCGCCGGCGAGATCGACCGCCGGCTCCGGGCCGCGACCGACGGTGCCGCGTCGCTCGCGACGGTCCTCCGCGAGTTGAACGAGGCCGACGAACCGGTCACCAACGACCGTCTCCTCGACACGGTCGAGGCGGCGGCCGCCGAGGGCGCCGACGACGCGACCGCGGCCGAGATCCGCGACGAAGCCGAGCGCCTCACGACGACGCGGGCGACCACTGAGACGTGGGATCGGGACACCCACGCGGCAGCGTTCGGCGAGACTCCCGCACAGGTGGGGTACGGACTCGCAGACGACGGAGTCAGAGCGACCGGCGAGTACCGGAACCGGACCGTCGCCCGCGACCCCGTCGAGCTTGTCGTCGGCGAGTCGCTCGAAGCGGCGGTCGTCGCGTCCAACACGGGCGGCGCGACCGGGAGCTACGACCTGTCGCTCTCGGTCGACGGCGAGCCGGTCGCGAACCGGTCCGGGGCGCTCGACGCCGGCGCCGAGACGATCGAGCGCTTCGAGCACCGCTTCGGATCCACGGGGGAGTACGAGGTCCGGATCGGCAGCGAGCGCCTGACTGTCACCGTCTCCGAGCCCGCGCGGCCGCTCGTCCGGGGGGTCTCGACCGACCGCGACCGCGTGCCCGCCGGCGAGTCGGTCGTCGCGACCGCGACCGTCGGCAACGACGCGAGCGTTCCCGCGGGCGGGGAGATCGAGTTCCGAGTCGGCAGTGGGACGGTCGCGACCGTACCGGTGCGGCTGGACGCCGGCACGGAGACGACGATCGAACGCGAGGTCACGTTTGACGGCGGCGCGGGACCGCTCGGCGTCGGCAGATCCAAGAATGTGACCGTACGCGTCGTCGGCCCCGTCGACGAGGCGTCGACGACGGTGGCCGTCGAAAGCGAGAGGCCGCTCTCGGCCGACGGCGCGCCCGGGTTCGGTCCTGCGGTCGCCCTCGTCTCGGTAATCGTCGCCAGTGCGGCGCTCGCGCGTCGCGGTCGGCGGGGGACGTAACTGGGTGAGAGAGGGAATTTAAAAGGGGGCGTCCGGGCCTTCGTCGGCGTCTGGGGTCGGGTCCGTTCCGCCGTCGGCTCCGTCTGCCGCTGTCGGGACCAACGCGCCCACGTCACGCTCCCACGCCTCGATGCCGCCGCGGAGGCTGTCGACGCGCACATTTTGGGTCCCTGCGTAGCTTCCGATGAGCTGGGCCGCCTGCCGGCTGGCGACCCCGTGGGGGCAGACGGTGACGATCCGAGCGGCGCCCTCCAGTTCCGCGATACGGGTCGTCAGCTCCGGGAAGGGAATGCACTCGCTGTCGGGAATGTGCCCGCGGTCGAACGCGCGGCGATCGCGGATGTCGACGATCCGGAGGTCGGTGTCGTCTGCGTCGACGGTCTCGGTCTCCTCGTCGTCGAGCAGCGCCGCCAGCTCGTCGGGGTCGATCTCGCCGTCCATCAGGGGAGCGGGCAGAGGCTGGCGGTGATGACGGCGCGCTCGTCGGTGTCGTTCCGAGCGCCGTGGACGGTTCCGCGCTCGTTCAACACGACCGCGGGCGCCGCGAGCGACTCCTCGTTGTCCCCGCGAATGAGGGTCGGCTCGCCTTCGAGGACGTGGAAAACGTTGGTGGCGTCGCCGTGCTCGTGCGGCTCGACGGTTGCGCCCGGCCCGAGCGCGAACGCCTTGACGAGCACGTCGTCGGTGACGGCCAGTTCCGCCGTCTCGACCTCCCCGGCGTCGGGTGCGAGCCCGTCGACGGCGTCCGCGTATCGATCGATCGTCATACCCTGTCGTCGCCGGCGTCGATATAAAAGTCGTTTGGCGGACTACTCCCGCGCGCCCGGGGGAAGCGGGTCGGCGTGGTCGGCGATCGCCTTGGCGACCCGGTGCGGCTCCTCGTGGACGACCCAGTGGGTCGCCGTGTCGAGGATGAGGAGTCGGCCGTCAGCGCAGCGGTCGACGCTCTCGCCGGCCAGTCGCGTGGAAAGGAAGCGGTCCTTCGCGCCCCAGATCACGAGCGTCGGGACCTCGACCGTCTCCGTCGCCGGCGTCGGACGGTCGCGGACGATCGCCCGGTACCAGTTCACCATCGCCTCGAACGCGCCCTCGCGGTTCCACGCGCGACGGTAGCGTCTGAAGTCTTCGCCGCTGAACGTCCCCGGATCGCTCGACTCCCGAAGCCCCCGCACGGCGAGGCGCCAGTTCCCGGCGCTAGCGACCGCCTCGGGGAGCTTCGGGAGCTGGAACGCGAGCACGTACCAGCTCTTGAGCCGCTGGTCCCACGAAGTCCGGAGCGCGCGCTCGAAGACGGTCGGATGCGGCACGTTGACCGCGACGAACTCCGAGACGCGGTCGGCGTGGTGAAGCGCGAGCCACCACCCCACCGCCGCGCCCCAGTCGTGGCCGGCCACGGCGGCGGTCTCGCGGTCGTACGCGTCGATCAGGCCGACCACGTCTCGCGCCAGCGCGTCGATACGGTAGTCGCTCACTGCGGACGGTTTCTCGGAGAGGTTGTAGCCACGCTGGTCGGGGACGACGACGCGGTAGCCCGCGTTGGCAAGTGACACGATCGTCTCGTGCCAGCCGTACCAGAACTCCGGGAAGCCGTGGAGCAACACCAGCAGCTTCCCGTCTTCGGGTCCGGCCTCGACGACGTGGAGCCGGACGTCGCCGACATCGACCACCCGCGATTTCCCCGGCACCTCCTCGGGAATCTCGTCCGGTGGCACGGTCTCGTCGAGCGCCTCGACCCCGAGGAATCGGGCGCCGGCCGGCTCTTCTCCGCGGCTCGTCTCGCTCGACGCGTCGCTCATACGTCCCTATCGGTCCGCGAGCGCCAAATAGCTACGTTCCGTCGAGAGCGTCCGTGCGTTCGGCGTCGTCTCCTGAACCGAAATCCTCAAGCCGCTGGCAGACCGCTGTCAGGTATACTAGTGATTCTGACGGTCGACCCGACGAGCCGGGGAGTCCTCGCTGGCACCTTGACTCGAGGGACGTTTGCGCTCCGTTCCCTCCGGGACCGGGATCCGGCTCGATCGGTCGGCCCGACTCGCGATTCGGCGGCGTCAGAACCTGCTCTCGCATAATATGGTATCGGACACGTCGACCTCGGACACAGCGGTATCGAACCCAACGTCGTCGGATTCAACCGATTCAGATTCAACCGATTCAGATTCAACCGGTTCGGATTCGACGGACTCGACCTCAACATCGGACGGAGCGGTATCAAACGTCCTCCTCGTCACGATCGATTCGCTCCGGGCGGACGCGATCGGTCCCTACGACAACGATCGATATTCCCCGGTGCTCTCGGATCTCGCCGCCGACGGAACCGTCTTCGATCGGTCGTTCGCGACCGGCAACTGGACGCCCTTCTCGTTCCCCTCGATCCTCGCCTCCGAGCCCGTCTTCGCCCGAAACGGCGACATCGGTGTGACGGGCGCTCGCACGCTCGCGTCGGTGCTCTCCGAGGCCGGAATCGCGACCGGCGGCTTCAACGCCGCCAACGGCTTCCTCACCTCTCACTGGGGGTATCCCGAGGGGTTCGACGAGTTCGAGCCGTTCGTCACGAGCGTGGGATCGAGCCGGTACAGTCGGTACCTCGCGGCCCACCCGACGGTCGAGGCGTGGATCCAACTCGCCACGTCGCCGTTCCGCCGTCTCGGCTCCAAGCTCCGGGGCGAGAGCGACGATCGTCCCTTCCTCGACGCCTCGCGGATGTTCGACGTCGAGGACTCCGCGACCGAGTTTGTCGACGACACCGACGAGCCGTTCTTCCTGTGGGTCCACTACATGGACACCCACACCCCCGTACGTCCCCGCCCCGCGGTACATCCGCGAGGTCTCCGACGGGCTGATCGGCACCCACCGGATGCTCCACGCCCACACGCGCACGAGCCTCGGCTGGGAGGTCGGCGAGCGGACCCTCGGCGACCTCCGAACCCTCTACCAGGCCACGGTGCGACAGGTCGACGCCAGCGTCGGGCGCCTGCTCGACACGCTTGAGGCGGCCGGGATCGCCGACGAGACCGCGATCGTCGTCGCCGGCGACCACGGCGAGGAGTTCCAGGAACACGGCCACCTCGCGCACTACCCGAAGCTGTACGACGAGCTGATCCACGTGCCGCTCATCGTGAACGTCCCCGGCGAGGACGGCGGTCGCCGCGTGTCCGAACACGTCGGGCTCGACGCGATTCCGCCGACCGTCGCCGACCTGCTCGACGTCGAATCGCCGCCGGAGTGGCGCGGCGAATCCCTCGAACCGGCGGTCAGTGGCGGCGAGTCGCCGGATCAGGAGCCCGTCGTCTCGGTCACCGTTCGGGGAGAGGAGGTGACCGAACAGCCGATCCCGCGATCGCTTTCCGACGGCGACCTCCTCGTGAGCGTCCGCGACGCCGAGTGGACGTACATCGAGAACGCGGACACGGCGGAGACGGAGCTGTACCACCGACCCTCGGACCCGACTCAGCAGGAGGATCTGTCGGCGGACCCGTCCGACGAGGCGCTCGCGGTCGTCGAGCGGTTCGCGCCGATCGTCGCGGACCACGTCGCCGAACTTCGCGACAGACAGACGGACGCGGAGGCGGCCGACGACGGCGAGGACGAGGAGGTCGACGAGCACCTCGAGGCCCGCCTCGAAGCGCTCGGCTATCGGTGATGATCCGGTCGGCCCTCCGCAACCTCGTTAGCGGACCGTTCGCCGTCCAGATGCGCCGGTTCGTCATCGTCGGCGCGTTCACCGCGGGGATACAGATGAGTCTGTTGTGGCTGTTCGTCGATATGGCCGGGGTGAACTACCTGCTCGGTGCGACGATCGCGATCGAGATCACGATCGTCCTCTCGTACGTGCTCAACAACGCGTGGACGTTCCAAGCGAGTCAGAACACCGGCACGACCGAGTACCTCCGCGGCCTACTCAAGACCAACTTGGTCCGCGGGACGGCGATCCCGATCCAGCTCGGCGTCCTCTACGCGCTCGTGGAGTGGGGAGAGATCATGTACCTCGTCGCCAACGCGATAGCCATCTTCCTCAGCGGGCTCTACCGCTTCGTCCTCGACCGACAGTGGACGTGGGGATGACCCGTCGGGGGCCGCCATGACGCGTCGAGCTATTTAAAAGGGAGTCGCGGCTCGATGCGGGCGACGAGGTCCCTAACCGTCTCCTGTTTGTAGTAGCCGACCACCGACGCGAGGACGATGAGGAGGATGATCGCGAGTCCGGAGAGGAACCGTCCGTCGGCGATCCTGCCGCCGGCGTAGACCGTGAACACGTACGCCGGCAGTCGACCGACGCTGATCACGGCGATGAAGGTGGGGAGCTTCCACTTCGTGAGTCCACTTAAAAAGCAGATCGCGTCGTCGGGGAGGCCGGGGATGATAACGAACGCGAACAATCCCGGAACGCCGACGGTGTCGACGAATTCGTCGAAGCGGGTGACCACGTCCTCGTGGAGGATGTCTTCGACGAACGACCGGCCGTACCGCTTCGCGAGCGAGAACGCGATCGCGCTCCCGATGAGGACGCCCGTGATACTGTAGACGGTGCCCCAGAACGGACCGAAGAGGTAGCCCGCAACGAGCGCGACGACCTGTCCGGGGATCGGCGCGACGATGACCTGAAGCGCCTGAATGGCGATGAACACGAGCGGAGCGAGGACGCCGAACTGCTGGAGCCACAGCCGCAAGGCCTCGGTGTCCGTGATGAAACTCGCGTACTCGCGGACGAAGAGGTAGAGGGCGACGAACGCGAGCCCGACGGCGACGACGGCGAGGATCCCCCGCCGCCGATCCGACGCCGAGGCGAAGAGTTGCATTCGTGTTACACCCGGCCAGCGGTGGACTTGAAGCTTGTCAAAGTCGTAGTTGTGAGGTGTCGATCTCGTCGTGGTGGCAGACCGTTCATGACCTCCACCTCGGTGGTCGTCTCGTCTGGACTCGCCTCCGCGTCCTCGCGAAGGCCGGCTGGGTCGCTACTGACGATCGCGGCGACCTCGACGACCACTGGTCGATCACGATCCGCGTCGTCGGCTACCTCGCCGGCTACGTCGACGTAACCTCATCCGCCCGCTTCCCGCGAGAACAGAAATCTGAAGACGATACGTAATCAGACTTCCTCGATCAGCCTGTAGAGTTCGTAGACGATCTCGTCGATAAGCCGGTCCGTCTGCTCGACATTGGCATCGAATTCCTCGGCGCGCTCCTTCTTCCGCAGGTGGTTTTCTAGTACGAACCACTGTGAAAGAATAGTGATTACAGGAGTCGGTTCCATAATCAAGCATAAGTTGATTGGCATAGAATCTCGTAATATGTCTTTAATTCGGATAATTACTCAAACTGGACCAGGAGGGGTCATTACAACTATTCTTACATATGGCACTGCGAGCTACTGGCTTCCTGACCTAGCTAGAAGTGAGCTAGTGTTTAGCGCAGCAGTTACCGGATTTCTATTTATGCTCATTCTGGAACTGCTTAGCAAGCCAGCGATTTCCTTTCTCTCGTTTCCTATTATTCTTCAGGTGAAAAGAGATATGGAGAAAAAGAACAGTCAAGAGAATTTTATTGATAAATATAAAGGAAACAGAGAAGATCTTGACAAGTTTGATGGTCAAGTATTTCGATATACTTGTCTATTCTATTCTGGATTGCTTGCTTCCGTAGTCTTCGGAATTCACGCGTATCTGATAACTGGTCGACTAATGAGTCTCGGGCTTTTTGCCCTCTCTCTACTATCCATCCTCATATTATGTCTCTCTTCTTTTATGAAAATCAAAAGGACTATTCAAATGGCTCCAGTGATGTTAGAATAGATGACTATCACGAAAATTCATTCTCGCGAATTTGCAAAAGAAGAGTACGGGGGGTTTGAACACACAAACATCGAAGGTGAGAACCTACTAATACAGGGGGGCAACCGAACAGGAAAAACGCTCACTTTCAACGCGATTCTGTACAATCTCCTTGGTTCGAGGGAAACCATTGAGCTGTCCACCGGTCGGAACAACAACGTATCCCTACACTTCAGTGACGGAACGGAATTCCGCCGAGGTAAGCTGGGCGCTCAGTTTAGAAGGGGTGATATCGAGAAAAGTGAGGAGGAAGCACAAGAAGCACTCGCGGACTGGTTAGCTGAAGATCCATCCACTGAGGTCTCCAGTTCACAAGTTATCAAAAACCACTTCGTACACTCGCACATCGAACAAATGCCGATTTCGCGACTGTCGGAAGACGCCCGACTGGATCACATTAGGTCGGCAGTCGATCAAGGCACTCAGGAGAGCATAGAAGAGACCGATCAAGAGATTGATCAGCTTGAAGAGAGGATTGCAGAGATCAAGCAGACTCTACGTCGAAGAGAGGAGGATAAACAGGAGCGAGATAGTAATCTCCGTAGCGACGAAAACCAACTGGAAAAATACGAGCGGATTCAGTCTCTTGCCGAGTCTGGAGAACTTGAGGAAATCATCGAGACAATTGAGACGAACGAAGAACTCCAACAAGATCTCTCGGAAGCTTCCCAGAAGCAGGATTTCTTACAACGCAAACAGAGGAGTAAGAGAAAAGAAAAGAGACAATGGGAACGGTATCGGGAGTCAGAGAGGAACGGGATAATCGCCGAAGCTGTAAATGACTTCGTCTGTCCCGCCTGTAGTGGACACGTCGATACGGAGTTAGCCGAGAATCGACTGAGTCGGTCTCGCTGCCCGTTCTGTGCTGTGAAAGATCGCAGTGACGAAATCAAGGCAGACATCGATGAGAAGATCAGCCGGTCGGAAGAAGAGTTAGAGGAGATTGAAGAGGAACTGGAGGAGATTGACTCAGAGTTAGAAAGTGTCGACAAAGAGATCGCAGAGATCCGTGAGGAACAACCGGCACTGAGTGATGTCGACGGCCGAATTGAAAGGGTCATTCGGAATAATGACTACGACTTCTCCGCTATCGTTGAGGAAATCGAGGAGGAACTGGAACGCTATCAGTCGAGTATTGACGAAATCGAGGAAGTGATCTCGGAGCAAGAAAATAAGATTGAGGAGTTAGAAGCCGAACTAGAGTCCTCTGAAGAACGGCTGGAGGAGGCTAAAGACGAGGTGGAAGAAATGCGAGAAGACAGCATCAATGCAGAGATTGAGGAGTTCTCAGAGGAGTGGCAGGAGATCTTCGAGAAAATGGCTGGCGAAATCGGACTGGAGATCCAGATGATGCAGGATGGCGATATCGAGATCCCTGGAGCTGAAGGACCCAGAAAGTATGACCGAGCAGGAGACTTGAGTGACGCAGAAATCACATTTATGAATATCTCCTTTGCGGTTGCGTACAACCGTTTTGTGCGGGAGTCAGATACGACTGAATGGTCAACTATCGTTTGCGACGAACCGTTCTCGAATCTCGATGCCGAAGGTAGAGTGAATCTACTGGAGTTCATCGAATCGTGTGACGAGCAGATAATTTGTACGTCATCTGATAAGAGTTTATTGGATGAGTTCCCCAAGACGGGGCAGCTGACTCGTCACCGAATCCAAGCATCTCTCGGGAGGTATACATAATGAAAGACGAAGAAGCGAAGAACCATCCCCATCTGCTCATGCTTGATGAGTTTGATGGGGAGATAGATGGGGAACTAAAGTACCAAAAAGTCCTCTACAAGTATCGAGTAAACGCACTTGAAGAGGAAGACTGGGGATTCACGAGGGAGCGGTGGGGCCCGACTGATCCGGGCTTCACGGAGATTATGCAGTCACTGGATGATCTAGATCTCACCGAACTGGACAAGGATGATCGAATTCACATATTCTGGTTAACAGAAGGCGGGAAAGAGGTCGCAGGCGGACTCAAACGCGGATTGAGTAAACTAGACCCGGGTTTCAAGCCACGGATTCAGACCATCTTGGGGATTGCAGAATCTGACAAGGATCGCCCAGGCTCAGATATCGTCGGAGACGAGGTTATCCAGGAGGCGAAAGAAGAGACGGAGCAGTCGCAAGTATAGACAGCTCCTCTTTCTAGATTGTTTNGNTAGGCTAGGTTCGTCTCTATGATTTCTATATAGGAAGTTCGTCAAACTGCTTAGCCGTCAAAACCGTTTAGAACTGGTCCCACGGCGCTGCTTCAGTCACCAGCCAGTGCGCCCCGATCAGGTCGGTCTCGATCTGCTCTCGCTTGTGCTTCGCATCGCCGTCGTTGACGATCGCGTAGCTGATCACCAGTTCCTCGTTGAGCTTCTCGACACTTTCGACCGTCCGGAGGTGGTTCTCCAAGCCGTCAGCCACGTCGTCCACGGCCGGCAGTTCGATCGCCGTCAGCCGGCCGACGAGCGAGTTCGTCTTCGTCGCCATCTCGCAGAGGTCGCGAAGACGCCGATCTCTTCGCGATCAGTCGTTCTCGAACACCGATTGAAGCTGACGAGGGCTGTCGCTAACCGGTTGAAAGTGCGGGAGAAGTGGGCCGGCACGAATTTGAATACAGACGAGACGTTCCGGGTCGCTCCCTGCGGTCGCTTCCCGGGCGTGCGACTCGTCGTCCCCCGCTCGCTTCGCTCGCGGGGACGTGGTTACGGCCACCCGAAGGACGTCGCTGCTCAGATTGAAAACGGATGCGGGAGAAGTGGGCCGGCACGAATTTGAATCGTGGTTACGGCCACCCGAAGGCCGAAGGATACCAAGCTACCCCACCGGCCCGCATTTTCAGGAAGGCCGTTCGTTCTTTTAACCTTTCCGAAAGTCGGGGGCGATCGGGGATCGATCCCAACGAGAACCGGCCCCGATCCCCCGCCTCACGCCTCGAAGTACCGGTCGCGATGCGCCCGGCAGCCGGGGTTGAACGCGGCGTCACACCGGGGACAGGCGTCGTCGTCGGGCTTCCCCTGGCTGTCACCGGGCGAAGCCCGGTTGCCCGAGGGACTCTGTCCCTCGCTGCCAGAGGCGCTTTGCGCCTCTCTGTCGACGGCGCCGAGTTCGCTGAGTACGCCCCACTCGAGGTCGCTGTACCCCTCACCCTTCCCGATTCGGGCGCCGTCGGTCGTGACGCCCACGGAGCCGGCGACCACGAGGTCGACGTGCGGCACGTCCTCGGGAGCGACGGGCGTGCCGTGCGTCGAGATGCCCGAGACGGTGGTGGCGTCGTCGACGGTCGGGCCGTCGGCGTCGACATCGGCGGATTCGGAGTCGACGGACCCGACGTCGACGAGATCGGCGGGGTCGATCCGGAGGAACGGGTCGGCGTCGCGGAGCCGCGGCTGCGCGACGTACACCGTTTTTCCGTCCCTGAGCGCGGCGCGTCGCACGGGGAGCTGCGGCGCGTCCGGATTGCACTTCAGCGTCGACGCCGACGCCCACGCGTCGGTGTCAGTTAGGCGGTCGCACGCCGCGTCGGCGCCCGCGAAGTTCGGGATTCGGTCGTGGGGTGGGAACGGAAACCGGGCCTCGCCGCGCTCCTCGAACGCGTCCCAGACGGTCTCGCGGACGGCCTGTTTGTCCATGCGAAAGAGACGGTCGGGGACCCCAAGTAACGCCCCGAACGCGACCCCGAGAAGAGAACGTCTCCCGTCACGGCTCGGTCCGTCCCGTCTGTCGATTGCTCGGGATCTACCGTCGCGTTTATATATCAGATCGGTGTTGATTCGACGTATGTTGGAAGACGGACTCTCGTACCCGATACGCGGCGACTGGATCGGACGGATAATCATCGGCGGCGTGTTGGGGTTCCTCTCGGTACTCCTCCTCCCGGCGTTCGTCATCGTCGGGTACCTCGTTCGCGTGCTCGAACAGACGATCGACGGCGAGGACGTGCCGCCGGAGTTCGACGACTGGGGTGACCTCCTGATGAAGGGGGTAATCGGATCGGTGATCACGATCGCGTACACGGTGATTCCGGTAGTTCTGTACGCCATCGTCGTCGCGGTCGTGGGCGGGACGAGCGGTGCGATCGGCGGCGACGCCGGCGCGTTCATCGGTGTGGTCGGCGTGCTGCTCACGCTGGCGTTTATCCCCGTGCTGTTCCTCATCTACTACGCCGTTCCCGCCGCGCTGTCGGCGTACGCGGCCCGCGACGAGATCGGCGCCGCGTTCGACCCTGACCTGCTGAAGCCGGTGCTGTTCAGCACCGAATACCTCGTCGCGGTACTCATGCCCATCGTCGTGGCGGTGATCACGTGGATCGCCACCGCGGTGCTGGCCGTCACCGTCGTCGGTCTCTTGCTCGTCCCCTTCGTCCAGTTCTACGGGCAGGTCGCGGTGTTCCGGATGTTCGGATCGGCGTTCGCGAGCGTGAACGACCGGATCGATTCCGGTTCGGTCCGCGGCGCCGGCGACGTCGTCGACGACGACGCCGGTTCAGCGGTCTAATCGGGTGTCCGGGAAGCGACGGCACCGACCCGGCCGTCGCTACGACGTTTTTTTGAATCGGTCAATCCTCCGAACGCGGTTATGAACCGGTCAGTCGTCCACGTGCGCGTTCGAGAGAACGCTGGACCGCAACGGGGAGGTCCTCCCCGTTTGGGCCGCACGACCTCGTCGACGGTCTGCCGCACGCTCGGGTCGACCGCAGGCTCAGTCGTCGTCGGTGGCCGACCGGTTTCCGACTCGAACCGTGCGGGTCGCCTCCACGTCCTTCCGGTTCGCGTCGAACTCGGAGAGTACGTACACCAGACCGCCGAGCATCACCACGCCAACCGGGAGCAGCACCAGCGGCGTTATCCGGGTGGCGCCCCACACCGTCAGCAGCGAAGCGGCCACCACCAGCACCGTCGTGGCGTAGTACATCTGGGTGCGGACGTGATCGATGTGGTCGGCACCGGTGAACGTCGACGAGAGGATCGTCGTGTCGGAGATGGGTGAGCAGTGGTCACCGAAGATGGCGCCGCTGAACACGGTCCCGATCGCGACGGGGAGCAGTGCCGGCGTGGCGCCGCCAACGCTCCACGCCAGCGGGACCGCGATCGGCGTGACGATCGCCATCGTTCCCCAAGAGGTGCCCGTCGAGAACGCGATGAACGCGGACGCCACCAGCACGACGACCGGGAGCAGCGTCGGCGTCACGAAGTTCTCCGCGATGTTCGTGACGTAGATACCCGTGCCGAGCGCGGTGGTGACGGAGCCGATCGTCCACGCCATCACGAGGATCGTGAGCGCGGTGAGCATCATGCTGAAGCCGTCGATCACGGTCTCCATCGCCTCGTCGAGGTTGGCGATGCCGCTCCCGACGCCCATGACGAGCGCGACGGCGACCATAGTGAACGTTCCCCACAGGAGCGCGTCGACGAACGCGGCGTTGCCGGCGATTTCGAACACCGACGCGCCGGGCTCCGAGCCCCCAAGTCCCGTGTAGGCCGCGCCGCCGACCACGACCGCCATCAGCGAGAGGGTCGGCACAGCGAAGTACCGGAGCTGCGGCGAGTCGGTGAGCACCTCTCCGAGGCTGTCTTCGGCGCTTTGCATCGGAATCGCCCCGTCCCGCAGGAGCTTCCCCTCCGTCGCGGAGCGGTGCTCGGCGTCGAGCATCTCGCCGAAGTCACGCCCGGAGAACACGATGATTCCGACCATCACGACCGCAAACAGGCAGTACATGTTAAACGGGATACTCTGTAAGAACAGCGCGAACGCGCCGGGAACCTCGCCGGCCTCGACGGAGACGCCCGCGGCGCTGTACCCCTCTCGGATCATGCTCAGTTGGTACGCGACCCAACTCGAGATGCCGAACGTCGCGACGGGAGCGGCCGTCGAGTCGATCATGTACGCGAGCTTCTCGCGAGAGATCTGCACCTCGTCGGATATCTCTCGCATCGTGGTGCCGACGATCGCCGTGTTGGAGTAGTCATCGAAGAACCACAGCATGCCGAAGAGCCACGTCGCCCCGCCGACCTTCCGTTGGGTGTCGAGGCTGGAGGTCACCGTGTTGGCGATGGCGTTCGCCCCGCCGAGCCGCCAGATGAGCGCCACGCCGGCGCCGAGGAACAACACGATCAGCATGATCTTCGCGTTGAATGTGCTCTCGCCGATCGAGGAGACGAGCCAGTCCAGCGTCTGCGCCACGCCGTGGCTCGTCGTGAAGATCACGCCGCCGGACCAGATCCCCAAGAACAGCGAGAGGATCGGTTTCCGCGTCACGATCGCGAGAACGATCGCCAGAAGCGGCGGAACCAGGGAGATGGCGCCGAACGTCTCGGCTCCCGTCATGCGCCTACCCCCGAGCGATCCGGGACGGACGACGGAGACGAGCGGCCCTCGACGGACGATCGCAACCCTCGCCGCACGCGTTCCGGGGCGTCGACACGAGTTTTTGTCGGCTTCGTCGGGCCGATACGACGGTTCCGAGTCCTCGTCGGGAGAACCATGGTACAGTGACCCACACTATGCCAGAGTACATAATTATAGAGCGCCTACATAATTTACATTATACATGTTTGAGATGGGATATCCGTTTGACGTAGCGACTGGTTTGGTCCTCGACCGACAGACCAGTCGAGAATCTATTCAGCAGCGTCCACCGTCGCCGCCCGGCCGGTGCGCATCCGCTCTCCGTCGGGAACGCATCCGAGACCGACGACGCGCCTTTTAAACCGTTCAGCCGCCCACGTACGGGTATGTTCGAAGACCGGCCGGACCGCGACGCCGAGGTCGTCCTCGTGGGGCGCTCGAACGTCGGCAAGTCCACGCTGATGCGCGAGCTGACGGGCCACGACTTCTCGACCGGCGGCAAGCCCGGAGTCACCCGCCAACCGAACCACTTCGACTGGGCCAGCGAGAGCTTCATGTTCACGGACCTGCCCGGGTTCGGGTTCATGTCTGGCGTCGAAGAGGAGCACCGCGAGGCGATCAAAACGAACATCGTCCGCTATCTAGAGGAGAACGCCGACTCGATTCTGGCGGGCGTCGTCGTGATGGACGGGAAAGCCGCCGTCGACATCATCGACCGCCACGCCGAGCGCGGGAACATCCCCCACGACGTGGAGATGTTCGGCTTCTTAGAGGACGTGGGCGTCGAGCCCATCGTCGCCGTCAACAAGACCGACAAGATCGACGACCTCGACGAGCGGCTCGACGAGATCTGTGATCGCCTCGGGCTGTACCCGCCGTGGCAGCAGTGGTCTGACCAGATCGCCCCGATCTGCGCGAAGCGAGGCGACATCGAGGCGTTAGAGGAGTGTCTTCGGACCCGCTTCCACGAGCACAACCGCGACGACCTGCTGAAGTTCGTTTCGTGAGGGAGGCCGATCGGCCAGAGCAGTCGTCTCGTGAGCGGCCGCACGCTCTTTTAAGTAGCGAGCCGACGATCGCATCCGCATGAACGCCCGTCCGGTCGCGGCGCTCGGCGTCGCGCTCACGACGTTTCTCGCCGTCGCCGCGCTTCTCACCGACCTCCTCGCGGCTCGGATCGCGTTTTCCGCGATCGTCGGGCTCCCGGTCGGGCTCATCGCGGGCGCCGCGGCGGGGATCGCGACGTGGGCTCGCCTCTGGCACTCTCCGGGGACTCGGCCGCCGCTCCTCGGAACCGCCGCGTTCGGCTACGCGCTGCTCGGCGCCGCCGCGGTCTCGTACGCCGTGCCGCCGGCTCGCAGTTTCGTGAGCGTCGGCACAGCCCTTCCGTTCGGCGNCGTTTGTGCGGTCGTCGCGTTCCTACTCGCGCGCCGGTACGACGACCGGATCGCGTGAGCCGACGGGAGAAACCGAAAAGTCACCGACCTCAGGCGAACACGACGAACCGGAACAGCCACAGCGTGACCATCCCGCTCGCGATGGTCGCCATCACGTTCTCCGTGCGCCATGCGACCGCGCCGGCGACGACGCCCGCGATCAGCCGTTCGTCGACGAGCGTGGCGGCGACCGAGGGTCGGATCGTCACCAGATCGGGGAACACGAGCGCCGCGAGTACCGCCGGCGGAACGTATCGGAGCGGGCGCTTGATCCGGGTGGGCACCTCGTCGATCCGCCCGAACAGGTGGATGAAGGAGAGCCGGAACCCGTACGTCGCGATCCCGATGAGGACGATGGCGAGCCAGACTTCGAGCGAGCCGCCGATGGGAAGTGGGGATCCGCCCGTCACTCGCCGAACACCTCCGTTAGCAGGCCGACGAGGATTCCGGAGACTGCCCCCGTGAGCAGGCCGAGATTCAGGGGGAGCCCGGCGGCGACGACCGCGATGGTACCGCCGGCAACGGCCGCGGCGGTGGTCGGCCGGTCCTTCATCGCGGGAACGAGGAGCGCGAGGAACACCAGCGGGACCGCAAATGTCAGCCCCCACGCGTCGGGGACGCTAGCGCCGACGACGACGCCGACCACCGTCGCGATCTGCCAGACGACCCACAGCGTCGCGGCCGCGCCGAGGTAGTATCGCCACCGGCTCCGCTCCGGGTTCCGCTCGAACTCCGCGACCGAGAGCGCGTACGCCTGATCGGTGAGCACGTACGCGAGTCCCGCCCGGAGCCTGCGACCGTAGTCCGCGAAGTGCGGTGCGATGGAGGCCGAGTACATCACCATCCGGACGTTGATCACGACCGCGGTGCCGACCACGACCGCGAGCGGCGCGTTCGATCCGATCAGCTCGATCGCGGCGAGTTGAGAGGCCCCCGCGAACACGATCACGGACATTCCGACCGCCTCGGCCAGTCCGAGCCCGGCGTTGACGGCGGCGATGCCGGCGACGAGTCCGAACGGGACGATCCCGAGCAGCAGCGGCGACACGTCTCGGACGCCGGCCCAGATGTCACCGTCAAAGGAGTTGCCGTCGAGGAGGTCTCCGTCCACGGTCACTCTCGGGGGTAGACGGGTTCGTCGTACTTCGCCGCGAGGTGGTCGGCGTGTTCCAGCTTCACGTTGGCCTTGCGGAACGTGCCGAGCAGCGAGTGAATCTCGCGTTCGGTCGGGTGCGCGCGCCCGAGTAGCCGGCGCACCAACAGCGCGTTCTTGTCGCGGTGGTGTTCGCGCTGGCCGGTGGCCTCGAGGAAGTCGCCGAAGAACTCGTGGAAGCGCTCCACGTCGGGCTCGGGTGCGCGAGTGACCGCGGTGTCGGGCAACTGCGTCTCGTCGACAGTGAGATCGCGAAGCTCGTAGAGGAGCACGGTCGCGGCCTGCCCGAGGTTCAAGACGGGGTAGTCGTCGTCGGCCGGGATCGAGCACACCTCGTCGAGCTGCGAGAGCTCCTCGTTGTTGAGCCCGCGCCCCTCTCGGCCGAAGACGATCGCCGTCGGTGCGTCCACG
>Ga0065697_1000215_pt1 | contig 42705 bp, 40 predicted proteins | sample AntLakMe24m_08um_FD_59086 | JGI IMG/M metagenome (GOLD analysis project Ga0065697, IMG submission 59086) | Hypersaline microbial communities from Antarctic Deep Lake - 24m 0.8um v2 (version 3) | ecosystem: Environmental > Aquatic > Non-marine Saline and Alkaline > Hypersaline | place: Deep Lake... | reverse complement strand
TGAGTCCCGCCCCGNCCGCACCGCAACCGCAGCCTCACGCCTCCCCAGCCTCGTCGGTCACCCTCCGCGTTGCTCCGGGTGCCCGAGTCCCTCGCGGGCGGTTCGCGCCTGTTGGGCGCTCACCGGCGCGCCACCGCTGTCGGTTTATAAGTGGCCGACGCCGTCTCTCCGGGTTTATAAGCGACTCATTCGCCAACGTCGTCGCCGCGCAGTCCGTCGACGAGTCCTCTGAGCGTCGCGAGCGGGTACTGGCCGGGCGCCGTTGCGTTCGCGGGATCGACGGGCGCGTAGCCGATTTTCGAGCCGTACAGGGGGGTGACCGCGCGGGTGTGCCGGCCGGGTTCGCCCATGCACATCGTCGCGACGCGATGGCCCGCCGCGGTCGCCTCGTGGGTCGCCTCGATCATCGCGAGCGCGTCCTCGGACGCGGCCGCGGTCGTCGCCAGCTTTCCCACGTCGCCTTCGGCGGCCGCGTCGGCGAGCAGGTCAACGAGCGCCGCGGGCTCGGGCGTCGACTCAAAGTCGTGGACCGAGACGACCACCGCGACGTCTGTCTCGCGGGCCGTATTCCGGAGTGCGGTCGCGTGTGACTCCTCTCCCTCCGGTGCGTTCCCGCGGAGGGCGGCAAGCTCGATGTCGACGGCGGCGACTGCGTCGTGGGTGAGCGCGGTTGTGAGCGCGTCGTACCGTCCGAGGTCGTCGGCCTCGCCGCCCTCCCACGACGCCCGGTTCGTGACGAGCAGCGGGAGCTCGCCGTCGTACGTGTCAAGCTGGGCGAGCGGGTCACTCGCCAGATCCATCCGGAACTCCACGGCGTCGGCGTGCTCACGGGCCTGCGGCTCCTCCGAGAGGTCGGCCGTGCTCGCGGTCAGGACGAACTCCTCGAACATACGCGAGGCTTCCAGGGGCGGGGACTTATGTGTGTACGTCTGGCGCGAAACGGAACCGACAGCGTCAGAAATGGGTCGTCCGGTCAGCTCAGGCGACGAGGCCGTCCTCGGCCTCTAACAGCTCGTGGTACCGGTTCCGGATGGTGACCTCGCTGATGTCGGCGACCTCCGAGACGGCGGCCTGCGTCGTCTTCTCGTTGGTGAGGAGGGCGGCGGCGTAGACGGCGGCCGCGGCGAGGCCCACCGGCGACTTGCCCGAGTGGACGCCCTTCTCCTTGGCGTTGCGCAGGAGGCTCTTCGCGCGCATCTCGGACTCCTCGGAGAGCTCCAGGTCGGAGGCGAACCGGGGGACGTACTGCTCGGGGTCGGCCGGCTTCACTTCGAGCTTGAGCTCGCGGACGACGTAGCGGTACGTCCGGGCGATCTCGGCCTTCTCGACGCGGGACACGTCGGCGATCTCGTCGAGGCTGCGCGGGACGCCGGCCATCCGGGCGGCGGCGTACACGCAGGAGGTCGAGACGCCCTCGATAGAGCGACCGGGGAGCAGATCCTCGTCGAGCGCGCGGCGGTAGATAACGGAGGCCGTCTCGCGGACGTTGTCCGGGAGGCCCTGCGCGCTGGCCATCCGGTCGATCTCGCCGAGCGCCTGCTTGAGGTTGCGCTCCTTCGAGTCGCGGGTGCGGAACCGCTCGTTCCACTTGCGGAGCCGCTGCATCTTCTGGCGCTGGCGCGCGCCGAGCGACCGACCGTACGCGTCCTTGTCGCGCCAGTCGATGTTCGTCGAGAGCCCCTTGTCGTGCATCGTGTTGGTTGTCGGGGCGCCGACGCGGCTCTTCTCGTCTTTCTCTCGGGAGTCGAACGCGCGCCACTCCGGCCCGCGGTCAACCGAGTCGGCCTCGACGACGAGCCCGCAGTCGGCGCAGACGCTCTCGCCGTGTTCCTCGTCGTTGATGACGTTGCCGTCGCACTCCGGACAGCTCAACGTCTCGTCAGTCTGTTCCGATTCCTTCTCGTCTGTCTCTGTTCGGGAGCGACTCCCCCGCGTGTGTAGTCGTTCACTCATGGCTAAACCCCCTCTCGGTAACTGAACACGGCCCGAGAGCGATCTTGTCCAATAGAGGGCGGAACCAAACTTAAAAACGACCGGAACGTGTCGCCGGAATCCCGACGAAAGGACACGATCTATCACGTGTTTTCGGGGATATCGCCTGCCGACCGAAACGCTTGGGCCGGCAGCGTCCGATCCGCTCCCCATGAGCGATCCACGCGTCGTCTCGCTGGCACCGAGTGCGACAGCGACCGTAACCGCTCTCGGCGCCGCCGAGATCCTGGTCGGCGTCACGAACCACTGCGATCTCTCGGAAGACGCGGGCGCCACGCACGGGATGGATTCTCCCGCTGCCCTCGGCGGGTGGCTGAACCCCGACCTCGACCGCGTCGCCGACCTCGATCCCGACGCCGTCCTCACCAGCGACGGGCTCCAGAGCGATCTCGCCGACGACTGCCGCGAGCGCGGGTTCGCCGTTCGGCACCGCGAGCCCGCGACGCTCGACGAGGTAGTCGCGACCTTTGCCGCCCGCGGTGCGGACGTGGGGCGATCTGAGGCCGGCGACCGTCTCGCTGCCGAGGCTCGGGAGCGACTCGACCGGATCGCCGGCGCGGTCGTGGATCGCCCGCGCCCGATCGTCTACTGTGAGGAGTGGTCCGACCCGCCGATGGCCGCCGGCAACTGGGTCCCCGACGCCGTGCGCGCCGCCGGCGGCCGATACCCCTTCGTCGACCCCGGCGAGCGCTCCCGCGAGGTCGACCTCGCCGCCGTCGAGCGGGCCACCCCCGACCACGTCGTCGTCCACGTCTGCGGCCACGGCGATCGGATCGATCCCGCGACCGTCGAGGAACGCGACTGGGCCGTCGACGCCCCCGTCCACGTGATCGACGACTCCCTCTTGAACCAGCCGAGCCCCGCGCTGATCGACGGCGTCGAGCGGCTGGCGAGGCTGTTCCATCCCGAGATCGAGACGTATTCGTAGCCGGTCGCTCGATAACGGGTATGCGAATCGGCGTCGGCAGCGGCAACCCGGTGAAGCGGCGCGCGGTCGAACAGGCGCTCGGTATCGCGACCGAGTCCGGCCCCGGAGCGGATCCCCGCGACGCCGAGTCGTCCCTTCTCGACGGCCTCCCCGACGACCCGGAGACGGTCGCGGTCGAGGCCGTTCCGGTCCCCTCCGGTGTGAGCGAACAGCCGACCGGCCACACCGAGACGATCGCCGGCGCGGAGAACCGGGCTGCGGCCGTCCTCGACACGGAGCCCGACACGTACGACCTCGCGGTCGGTATCGAGGGCGGCGTCGCCCACTTCGACGGCGCAGACGGAATCTTTCTCGTGATGTGGGCCGCCGTCTCGGACGGGTCACGGGTCGGCCGCGGCGCGGGGCCGAGCCTGGAACTCCCCGCTTCAGTCGCCACCCGGATCGAGGACGGGGAGGAGCTCGGCCCCGTGATGGACGACGTCCTCGACACGACCGGCGTGGCGAGACGCGGTGGCGCCGCTGGCGCGCTCACAAACGGCCGCGTCGACCGCGCGGGCGCCCTCGCGACCGCGGTCGCGAGCGCCTTTGGCCCGTTCGTCTCCGACGTATACTGATCCTGTCTCCGACGTGTACTGATCCGGACCACGGGCACCCCCGACGTTCGAGGATCGTACCGAAACCCGGTGGTCGTCCCCCCGCTGTGACCTCTTCAGCAAGGAAAATCGCATGACTGCGGCGTGTTAACCCGGTCTACCAACCGCCTTATCAGGTAACACGACCTGTATCGGGTATGAGCACGGTCCAATCGGACGCGGTCGCCGTCGAATCAGCCGGCCTCTCCGCGAAACAGGCGAGCATCCTGCGGTACCTCCGCGAAAACGCCGCCGAGCAGACGTACTTCAAGTCGCGGCTGATCGCCGACGAGCTCGATCTCTCGGCGAAGGAGGTCGGTGCGAACATGAGCGCGGTCGCCGACGCGGCCGCAGACATCGATGTCGAGAAGTGGGGCTACTCGTCGGGGACGACGTGGATGGTCACGGCGTAGGAGCGCAGTCCACCCTCCCAGCGAGCGGGTCGATTACGGGTCGTACGCGACCAGCGACGCCGCATCGTCTGCGAAGGCGACGGCGTCAGCGTCGAAGGAGTCAGCGTATCGAACCACGAGCGTGAGTAGCCGCTCTGGTTCGGTCAGCGTGTANCCGTCGGTCCGGTCGAGGAGGCCCGGCCGCCTCGAGGTCAGCGGCGGCGGTGCTCGACCGTCGGCCGGGAGACGCCCAGTTCGGCGGCCAGTTCCGCGCCGGTCGCTGTCGGATCGCGCAACAGCGCGAGTATCATCCCGCGAGGGGTGTCGCGCCGAAGGTACCCGAGCGCGCGCTTGTCGAGCCCGTCAAACCTGCCAGCCGGGAAGTACCGACGGTAGTCGGCGTCCTTTGTCGACTCGATTTCACTGTCCTCCTCCAGTTTTTGGAGGTGGTGTTGTGCCTCCCCAGTTCCGAGGTGGAGGTCGTCGCGGAGCTTCGAGAAGTGAGCGCCGGGGGTCGTCGGCACGTACCCGCGGATCGCCTCGCGGGTCTCGTTCGTATCGGCTTGTTCGGTGTCGTCGTTCCCGGTTCCGGCGCTCGCGGTCCCGACGAACGGTGCGGCGGCTCCGATGGCGGCGAACCGCCGGAGCGTCTCGCGTTTCCGTCCGTCGATCCCGTCGGTCACGAAACGTAATAGTATTTGAATCGACAAAAACACTTCGTTCGGGCGTATTGGACGGTGTCACACGATCGACGCCGGTCGTAAAATCGTTGACGACGGCGGTGAAAGGTCTCGCTCAGCTCTCGCGCTCGGTCTCCACGTCCTCGTCGACGGCCTCTTCGTCCATCTCTTGGATGACCTCGTCGGCCGACTTGATGTCTGCGCCGGCGCCGCCGGCCTTGACCGCCTCAGCCTCCTTTTCTAGCTCCTCGACGTCCATCTCCGCGGACTCCTCGATCTGGCCGAGGATCTCGTCGATGTCGTCGAGCCCGAGCATCTTCCGGGTGTCGGCGTCGAACTCCTTGCCGTCGAGCCCCTCCATCTCCTGAACGTCGGAGCCGGACAGCGCCTTGCCGTAGCGACCGACGAGGCTGGTGAGCTCCTGCGGGAGTACGAACGTCGTGGATTCGCCCTTCCCGATCTCCTCTAAGGTCTCCATCCCGCGCTCGATGATGGCGCGCTCGCCCATCGACTCGGCGGANCGGGCGCGGAGGACGGTGGAAATCGCGTCACCCTGCGCTTCGAGGATCTGGCTCTGCTTTTCACCCTGTGCGCGAATGATGTTGGACTGCTTGTCCCCTTCCGCCTGCTCGATCGCGGAGCGGCGTTCCCCCTGGGCTTCGAGGATCATTGCCCGACGGCGACGCTCGGCGCCGGTCTGTTGTTCCATCGCGCGCTGGACCTCCTGTGAGGGGCTCACCTCGCGGACCTCGACCGCCTCGACGCGGATCCCCCACTCGTCGGTCGGCTCGTCTAACTCTTCGTTGATGCGGTCGTTGATCTGATCGCGTCGGGAGAGCGTGTCGTCGAGTTCCATGTCGCCGAGGACGGCGCGGAGGGTGGTCTGTGCGAGGTTCGAGACGGCGTTTTTGTAGTCGTCCACTTCGAGGAACGCCTTCTTGGCGTCCATCACCTTGATGTAGACGACCGCGTCCGCCGTCACCGGCGAGTTGTCCCGCGTGATCGCCTCTTGCTGCGGGACGTCGAGTGTCTGGGTCCGCATGTCGAACGCGTAGGTGCGGGAGACGAACGGCGGAATGAGGTGGACGCCCGGTTCGAGCAGCTTCCGAAACTCGCCGAACACCGTGAGCGCCTCCTTGTCGTAGGCGTCGACGATCTCGACCGCACTAACGATCGTAACCGCCACTACCAACACCGCGAGCGCCGCGACGCCGTAGACGAGGCTCTGGCTGAGGAGGGCGAAGCCGACGACGAGCGCACCAGCGAGCGCGGTGTACTGCCAGACGGCGTCCGGGATCGACCCCGTCGCCTTCCCGATCTCGAAGGCGTCGCCGCGCGGACCTTGTGTTCCCATAGCCGACCTTACGGGCCGACGCTGTTAACGGTTGTCACGAGGGGACCTCTTCACCGACGTATCGCCGAGGCTCGTCTCCGAGATACCGGAAACGCCCGTGACGGTCGGGCGGCTTTAAGCGCTCGGCGCGCGCACACCGAGGTATGCCAGCCGACGACGACGTCGACCACGAGTTCCGCACGCGAAGCGTTCACGCCGGATCGAGCCCGGACCCGGCGACCGGCGCGCGCGCCACACCCATCTACCAGACCACCTCCTACGAGTTCGAGAACGCCGATCACGCCGCTCGGCTGTTCGCGTTAGAGGAGGCCGGCAACGTCTACTCGCGGATCATGAACCCGACGAACGCCGCCCTCGAAGAGCGGATCGCCTCGCTCGAGAACGGCGTGGGCGCGGTCGCCACCTCCTCGGGGATGGCGGCGTTCGACCTGGCGACATTCATGCTTGCGTCCGCGGGCGACAACATCGTCTCCTCGTCCGCGCTGTACGGCGGCACCTACACCTACCTCACGCACTCGGTCGAGCGGCGGGGGGTCTCGACGCGGTTCGTCGACCCGCTCGACTACGAGGGGTACGCCGACGCGATCGACGAGGACACCGCCTACGTCCACCTCGAAACCATCGGCAACCCCGCACTCGTCACCCCGGACATCGAACGGATCGCCGACATCGCTCACGACCACGGCGTCCCGCTGTTCGTCGACAACACGTTCGCGACCCCCTACCTCTGCCGCCCGCTCGACCACGGCGCCGACCTCGTCTGGGAGTCGACGACGAAGTGGCTCACGGGCAACGGCACCACCGTCGGCGGCGTCCTCGTCGACGGCGGCTCGTTCCCGTGGAGCGAGTACGCTGAGAAGTATCCAGAGATCGCGCAGGACAACCCCGCGTACCACGGGATCAACTACGTCGAGGCGTTCGGCGACGCGGCGTTCACGTTCGCCGCGGTCACCCGCGGCCTGCGTGACTTGGGCGACCAGCAGTCGCCGTTCGACGCGTGGAACACCCTCCAGCAGACCGAGTCGCTCCCCCTCCGGATGGAGCGCCACTGCGAGAACGCCGGGATCGTCGCCGAGTACCTCGACGAGCACGACGACGTGGCGTGGGTGAACTACCCGGGCCTGGAGAGCCACGAGACCCACGATGAGGCCAGCGAGTACCTAGAGGGCGGCTACGGCGGCATGATCACGTTCGGGCTGGAGGGCGGCTACGAGGCCGCGAAGGGGACGGTCGAGAACGCCGATCTCGCCTCCCTGCTCGCGAACGTCGGCGACGCGAAGACGCTCGTTATCCACCCGGCGTCGACGACCCACCAGCAGTTGACGGAGGAAGAACAGGAGGCCGCCGGCGTCACCGGCGACATGGTGCGGCTCTCGGTCGGTATCGAGGACCCCGCCGATATCGTCGCCGACCTCGAAGCGGCGATCGAGCGCGCGTCGGCGTAGTCGGCCGCGAGGCAGCCGTTTTCCCTTATAAATCGTCGGTGTCGAACTTCCAGAGCCCGGCCAGCGGCGGTGCGATCGTCCAGAACACGAGCATCGACACCGCCGAGATCTGCTGGTTGACGGCCTCGCCCGAGAGTAGCTGGCCGCTAAGGAACGCGTTGGACAGCAGTTCGACCCCGGTTATCGGGTTCGCGACCTGTAGGAACACGCTGACCTGCTGTTGGGAGACCGGCAAGGGGTTGATCAGCCCCGCGTCGGCCGCGGCACCGAGGAACTGTCCGGTGATGGCGCCCCACAGCATCACGAACAGGACGTAGATCGCGACCCCGCCGATGAGCGCCTGTCGCTGTGTCGTCGCCGCGGCCGAGCAGCCGACCGCAATCGCGACGAAGACGACGCCGAGGACCGCGGCGAAGACGGTGTACCCGAGGTACGAACCGACGTTGAACGCCTCGATGTATCCGAGCTGAGAGAGTGCAAGCAACACGAGTGCCGGGAGAAGGAAGCCGGAGAACACCGCGAGCGACAGCGCGGCGCCCCGCCCGACCACCTTTCCGAAGACCACGTCAGCGCGGGAGTGCGGCAGCGACAAGAGTAGCTTCAGCGAGCCCGACTCGCGCTCGCCGCTGACGGCGTTGTACCCGACGACGACGCCCACGAGCGGGACGAGCGTCGTCACCAGGAAGGGGCCAACGGCGGCGCTCAACAGGAACTCCGTCGCGAACTGCTCTCCGGGCGGCGCGAAGACGTACGCGAAGACGGCGACGAGCAGCGAGAACAGCGCCACGAGGATCAACATCCCCCGACGAGCGCACGGTGTCTTGGAAGTCCTTCTCCGCGATGGCGGGGAGGCTCATCGGTCCACCTCCTCGGGCTCTTCACCGGCACGTTCATCCGGATCGCCACCGTCCGCACCCGGCGCGTCGCCCTCCGTGTACGCCAAGAAGAGGTCCTCCAGCGACGCCTCGCGGGTATGGAAGTCGGCGACGGCGATGCCGGCGTCCTCTAAGGCGCCGATGACCCGCGTCTTCGCGCCGTCGGCACAGCTCACGACGAGCGTGTCGCCGTCGCGGTTGACGCGGCTCACGCCGTCGAGATCGCGGATCGCCTCGATGGCCGCGTTGCCCGTGTTGTCCGCATCGTCCGCGTCGTCCGCGCCGCCGCCACTGATCGCGATCTCCAGCGTCTCCTCGCCGCCGACGGCCTCGCGGAGGCCCTCCACGGAGTCTTCGGTTACGAGCTCCCCCTCGCGGAGAATGCCGACGCGGTCGCAGACCGCCTCGACCTGTTCGAGGATGTGCGAGGAGAAGAAGACGGTCGCGCCGCGGTCGGCCTCGGCCCGAACGATCTCGCGCATCTCCTTCGCGCCCGCCGGATCCAGTCCGGAGGAGGGCTCGTCGAGGATGAGCAGGTCGGGATCGCCCGCGAGCGCCATCGCGAGCGCGAGCCGCTGGCGCATCCCCTTCGAGTAGCCGCCGGCCTTGCGGTCGGCGTCGTCGAGGAGGCCCACGCGGTCGAGGAGGGCGTCCGGGTCGTCGTCCGCCTCCTTCGAGCGGACCGCGAACTCGACGTGTTGCCGCCCCGTGAGTCGGTCGTACACCGCGAATCCGTCGGGGAGCACGCCGGTCCGCTTGCGGATCGCCACGCCGTCGGTCGTGGCGTCCTGTTCGAGTACGCGCACCGTTCCCTCGGTCGGCCGGACCAAGTCGAGCACCATGTCGATGGTCGTCGACTTGCCGGCGCCGTTCGGGCCGAGGAAGCCGTACACCTCCCCCTCCTCGACGGTGAGATCGAGGCCCCGAACGGCCGTGACATCGGCGAACTCCTTGGTCACGCCCCGCAGTTCGATGGCGGTCATACCGCCCCGTTGCCGCGTCGTCCGATAAAGGGTTGCGGGTTCGCTACTCCTCGGGCGGCCACGCGACCCCGCGCTCGGCGAGGAGACCGGCGAACTCCTCCTCATCGACCACGGGCACGCCCTCCGCGTCGGCGTCGTCGCGCTTCGAGCGTCCCGGACTCTCGCCGGCGACGAGGTAGTCGGTGTTCCCCGAGACGCTCGACGTGGCGTCGGCGCCGTGCGCCTCCACGTGCGCCTGCGCCTCGCCCCGGGTCGTCGACAGCGACCCGGTAAACACGAAAGTCAGTCCGTCGAGCGCGTCGCCGGTTTCGACGTCGACCGATTCGGGATCGACCCCGCGCTCGCGGAGCCCATCGATCGCCACCCGATTCTCCGCGTTGTCGAGGAACGTCCGGATGGATTCGGCCACTTCGGGCCCCACGTCGTCGACCGCGCGAAGCGCGTCCTCGTCGGCGTCGAGAATCGCGTCGAGGTCGCCGAAGTGCGCCGCCAACGCCCGGGCGGTCGTCGCGCCCACGTCCGGGATCCCGAGGCCGGCGAGGAAGTCGTCGAGCGGCGGGTCGCGGGTCGCCGCGAGCTCCGCGATCAGGTTCTCGGCGCTCGTCTCGCCCCACCCCTCCAGCGCGGCGAGGTCGTCGACGGCCAGATCGTACAGGTCCGGCAGCGACTCGACGAGGCCGGCCTCCCGGAGCTGTTGGACGCGCTCCGGGCCGAGCCCCTCGATGTCGAGCGCGTCCCGTCGCGCCCAGTGTTCGACCGCCCGTTCCAGCTGTGCCGGACAGACGAGCCCGCCGGTACAGAACGCGAGCGGCCCGTCGCGCTCGACGGGGGCGTCACAGATCGGACACGTCTCGGGGAAGACGTAGGTCCCCTCGGAGCGCTTCTCGACCACCTCGGGGACGTAGGGGATCACGTCGCCGGCGCGGTAGATCCGAACGCAGTCGCCGACGTTCACGCCGAGCGCCTCGATCTCGGCGGGGTTGTGCAGAGTTGCCCGCGAGACGGTGACGCCACCCACGTCGATCGGGTCCAGCTCCGCGACGGGAGTGAGCCGGCCCGTCCGACCCACCTGCACCGTGATCCCCTCGACGATCGTCGTCGCAGTCCGGGGCGGGAACTTGTACGCGAACGCCCAGCGCGGCGCCCGCGCGGTCGCCCCGAGCGCCTCGCGGTTCGCGCGGTCGTCGACGGCGATCACGACCCCGTCGATCGCGAAGTTCAGGTCCTCGCGGTCGGCCATGAGTCGGTCGCGGTAGTCGAGCGCGCCCTCGATGTCGTCGACGCGCTCGACCCGGTTGGCGCGTCGAAGTCCGAACGCGTCGAACGTGTCGAACTCTTCCCAGTGGGTGGCGGGACGGTTGGGGGAGTCTCCCTCTGCGTCGTTTTCCCACCCCAACACGTCGAAGAAGAAGATATCGAGGGGACGCTCTGCGACGACCGACGGGTCGAGTTGGCGGAGGGTGCCGGCGGCGGCGTTGCGTGGGTTCGCGAACGGCTCCTCGCCGCGCTCCATCAACGCCTCGTTGTACGCCTTGAAGGCGTCGCGGGGCATGTAGGCCTCGCCGCGGACCGCGAGCCGGCTCGGTGGGTCACCCCGAAGCTTCCCGGGGACAGATCGGATGGTCCGGACCTGCTCGGTCACGTCGTCGCCTGCGGTCCCGTCGCCACGAGTGGCGGCGCGAACGTATTCGCCGTCCTCGTAAATCACCTCGACGGAGAGGCCGTCGAACTTCGGCTCGCAGACGTACTCGACCGCGTCCGAGTCGAACCCCTCGGCGTCGAGCCCCTTCCGGACGCGCCCGTCGAACTCGCGGACGGCGTCGGCCTCGGTCGCGTTGTCGATCGGAGCGCGATCGGCGCGACGTGTTCGACAGTCGCCAGTTCGTCGAGCGGCTCGCCGCCGACCCGGCGCGTGGGGGAGTTCTGGGTCGGGAGGTCGAACTCGTTCTCCAGTTCTTGCAACCGCGTGAACAGCCGGTCGTACGTCTCGTCGGGAATCAGGGGGTCGGCCTCCAGGTAGTACCGGTGGTCGTGCTCGCGGATCGCCGCCCGGAGCAGCGACGCCTGCTCTGTGGCTTCGTCTTCGGAGAGCGCTCCGACCGGTTCGAAGTCGGTCGGCGGCGCCTCGACGTAGGGGTTCTCGTCCGGATCCGCGTGCCGGGGCGACGAACTCGTCATCGGCCGACCCTTGCAGCGGCTCGGGTTAAAAACGACCGTTCGGGGTCGTCCGCGCGCAAGCGGTCACAGGCGGCGTGTGCCCCCTTACGCGACCCGCTCGCCGGCGGCGAACACTGCCTCCGGCTCCTGCCACGCCGCCACGTCCTCGGTGGGGTCGGCCTCGAGGACGACGAGGTCGGCGCGGTACCCCTCCCCGATTCGGCCCACGTCGTCGAGCCCGAGCAGATCCGCGGCGTTGACGGTGGCGGCCTCGAGCGCCCGCTCCGGCGAGAGTCCGTGCTCGACCATGTACGCAAGCTCCCGCGGGATGTCCCCGAAGAAGTTGAACGGGGTGCCGGCGTCCGTGCCCATTGCGATCGGCACGTCGGCCTCCAGCGCGTGGCCCCACGCGTCGTCGAAGCGGTCGGCGGCGTCTTCGGCCTTTTCGACGGCGTCCTCCGGGATCCCGGACTCGACGCCGTGATCAACGATTCCGCGGAGCGCACTCGCGGTCGGCACCCAATAGGTCCCTCGATCGGCCATCATCTCGGCGGCCTCGCGGTCCATGAAGGTGCCGTGCTCGATACTCGAAATCCCGGCCTCGACCGCGTTCTTGATCCCTGTCTCGCCGTGGGCGTGAGCCGCGGTAGGAGTGTTCGTCGGAGCGGCGGCATCGGTGAACGCCGCGAGTTCTTCGGGAGTCAGCTCCGGGGCGCCGGTCACCGCGCCCTCGGTAAGGACGCCGCCCGTCGCCATGCACTTGAGCACGTCCGCGCCCGCCTTCAGCTGCTCGCGGGCCGCCTTTCGGACCTCGGCCGGACCGTCGGCCTCGCGGCCGAACCAGTTGCCGTGGCCGCCGGTCATGATCACGTTGCGGCCGCAGGCGAGGACGCGCGGACCGTCGATGTCGCCGGCGGCGACCGCCTCGCCCGCGTCGAGCGCGAGCGTCCCGCGGCCCCCCAGATCGCGGACCGTCGTGACCCCCGCTTCGAGGGCGTCTCGGAGGTTGCCGGCGGTCCGGTAGCTCGCGGTGTAGTCGCTGTCGGAGACCGCGGTGGCGACATCTGGTCGCCCGTCCATCATGACGTGGACGTGCGCGTCGATCAGCCCCGATGCGACCACCGAGCCGCTCGCGTCGGTCTCGGCGTCGACCGCGTCCTCACCGCCGATCTCGTCGACCGCGTCCGGCCCGACCGCGACGATCTCGCCGTCTGCGACCGCGACATCGGCCTCGCGAGTCCCGTCGACGTCAGCCACTTGTCCGCCTCGAATCACGTGCATATCTCCACGAGGGAGCGTTCGACTCGTAAACACTCGGGTCGCGGTAGTCCATTACAACTGCGTTTGTGTCACACACCCATACCTATAACCGGAGGGCCGCCGATTTTCCCGCCATGGCAAACGACAGACAATCAGGCTCTCCCGGCGGGCTGTACGAGCAACGCATCGGGACGCCGACGACAGACGACGAGGTGAACGGGTTCTGGCTGTTCGGGTTCGGTGTGCTGCTCGGACTGGCCGGAGTCCTCCTGTTTTTCCTCACCGAGTCGGCGACGACCGCTCGCGGGATCGCGTACGCGCTCGCGGCGCTGGCTCCGCCGTTCATCATGCTCGGCGCGGTGATCCGCTTCCCGCTGCGGCGGGCGGGAACGTTCATCGGATACCTCGGGACGACGGTCAGCGTCCTCGGCGTCGTTTGGTTCGTGAACATCTTCCCGGACGGCTGGTCTACCGCCTCCGGCGAGCCAGCCGTGATCGCCGTGTACGGAATCGGCCTCACGCTCATCGGGCTCGCGGGGACGATCGTCCCGCTCCTGTCCGACCCGGTCTACGAGGACTACGAGCGGATGCAGGGCGAGGCGGCGGCCGCGACGGCCGAGCGCGACGAGACGAGCGCGGAGTTGGCGTCGACCCGCGAGGAGTTGGATGCGACCGAATCGGAGCTTTCGGCGACGAACGAGGAGCTGTCGGAGACGGAGTCGGCGCTCGAAGCGGCCCGCGCGGAGACGGCGGCGCTGCGGGGGAGCAAGGCGCGGTTCGAGCTGTTCGAGGACGCGGGCGGAAAGCCGCGCTGGCGGCTCCGCCACCGCAACGGCAACGTCATCGCGACCGCCGGGCAGGGGTACAGCAGCCGCGGAAAGGCACAAAAGGGCCTCCACAGTGTCAGGCGGAACGCGCTCGGCGCCGGGATCCTTCGGATCGAGACCCCGGTCGCGGAGGCCGAGGCGATCGCCGTCGACGACGGTCCCGAGCCCGCGGACGCCGCGGACCCGAACGTGGCCGTCCCGAGCGACGACGAGGCGATCGCGAGCAAGGCGACCTTCGAGCTGTTCGAGGACGCGGGCGGGGAATGGCGCTGGCGACTCCGCCACGACAACGGGAACATCATCTCGGACTCCGGCGAGGGGTACGCCTCCAAGTCGAACGCGAAGCGCGCGCTCGGCCGGGTCCGCGAGCACGTCGCCGCCGCGGACTACCTCCGGGTCGACCCGACCGCCTTCGAGGTGTTCCGGAACGCCGGCGGCGAGTGGCGCTGGCGGCTCATCCACGAGAACGGGAACGTGCTCGCCGACTCCGGCGAGGGGTACTCCTCCCGGTCGAAGGCCCGGCAAGGGCTCGACAGCGTGCAGTCGAACGCCGCCGAGGCGGCCCTCGAAGCGGTCGGCGACGACGGCGTGGCCGGTGACGCCGACGGGAACCCGAACGCGACCTTCGAGCTGTACGAGGACGCGGCCGAGGAGTACCGCTGGCGACTCCGCCACCGCAACGGGAACATCATCGCGGACTCCGGCGAGGGGTACGCCTCCGAGTCGAACGCGCGGGACGCGATCGGGCGCGTCCGCGAGTACGCCCCCGACGCCGACGTGTTGGAGGTCGGCAACGCCGCCTTCGAGATCTACGAGGACGCCGCCGACGAGTGGCGCTGGCGGCTCCGCCACCGCAACGGGAACATCATCGCGGACTCCGGCGAAGGGTACGCCTCCCGGTCGAACGCGGTCGAGGGGGTCACGGGCGTGAAGGCGAACGCCCCCGGCGCGGAGGCGGAGACGGTCGAGGCGGAGGAGTAGGTCGGCGCTGACCCGGACGTTTTTTCCGGGGTTCTTTTAAATAGTCGATCAGGACGCCGCCAAGAGCTTCAGCCGTAGCTCTCGCTCGTCGATCTCGTACTTGAACGCGGGGTGGCCGTCGACGAGTACGTAGGGGACGCGCTCGCCGTACTCTTCGGCCAGTTCGGGATCCTCGTCGACGTCGACCATGTCGAGGTCGATCGTCACGTCGAGGCCCTCGGCGACCGCCTCGATGGTCTCGCGGGCCGCGACGCACAGCGAGCAGTCCTCGCGGGTGTACACCGTGACGGGGACGGTCTCCGAGGCGTCCGTCTCGCTCATAGGCGGGCGTTCGGTCGGTGGCGCCGAGTCGTTTTCGATCAATCGGGTTCGTGATCGTGGGTGTCAGTACGATCACTCTCGTCGACGCACGACTGCTCGCTTATAAATGGCTGATTGCCGATTGGTGGTGAACACCTCCAAAGCCCCAGCCGCGAGGATTCGCGTGACTCGCTCGTTCGCTTCGCTTACGCGATTTTCTCGTACTGCTCGGAGAGCTTCTCGGCGGCCTCGTCGAGCAGGTCCGACTCGTACTCGTCGAGTTCCCACTCGACCACTTCCTCGACGCCGTTCGAGCCGAGCTTCGCGGGGACGCCGAACGCGGTGTCCTCGTAGCCGAACTCGCCGTCGAGTACGACGGAGCAGGGGAGCACCTCGCCGGTGTCGTTCAGGACCGCCTCGACGGTGTGCGCGACGCCGGTGGCGGGGCCCCACTGCGTGGCGCCCTTGCGACTGATCACGTCCATCGCGGACTCTTGGAGGTCTTCGACGATCTCCTCCTTCTCGTCGGCGTCGAAGCTCGGGTCGCGACCGTCAACGCGCACCTTCGAGAAGACGGGCGCCTGCGCGTCACCGTGCTCGCCGAGAATCGTCGCCTCGACGTTCTTCACGGGCGCGTCGAAGCGCTGGGAGAGGACGTACCGGAAGCGTGCGGAGTCGAGCCGCCCGCCGAACCCGATCACCTGACCGCGGTCGCGGTCGCCCGCCTCGTACAGGTGCCGGTTGAGCAGGTCGACGGGGTTCGACGTGGTGACGGTGACGAAGTCGTCGTTGTGCTCGGCGAGCGACGAGCCGATGTCCTCCATGATCGGCGCGTTGTTGCCCGCCAGATCGATGCGGGTCTGGCCCTCCTTGCGCGGGATGCCGGCCGTGATCACGACCACGTCCGAGCCGGCGGTGTCCTCGTAGTCGCCCTGCCGGACGGCCGTGTTCGAGTCGTAGGCGACGCCGTGGTTCGTGTCGGCCGCCTGCCCGATCGTCGTCTCGCGCTGGTCCGGGATGTCGACGAAGACCAACTCGTCGACCACGTCCCGCAGCGCGAGATTGTACCCGGCCGCGGCCCCGACGGTCCCCGCCGCACCGATGACGCTCACTTTTGTCATACCGTGTGAAGTCGTGTCGGGCGGCGAGTAAACGTTTCGGAGCCTCACGAACGGATACCAAAGTCTCGACGGATCGCGTCGCGAAACCCCTAACTCCGACGGCCGCACACACCCACTCAGTGCCGACGTTCCGCTACCCGTGCCCCGGCTGTCGGACGACCAACAGCCTCCACGACGCCGACTGCGACTTCGAGGGCGTGAGCTGGCCGACCATCGAGAAGGCGTACACGGATCTCCTGACCGTTCTCACCGCCGAGCCGGACGGAATGGCCGAGTCCACGCTCCGCGAGGCGATTCACAGCGAGTGGAGCGGGCTCCACAAGGCCGCGCTCGGCGCCTTGGAACGCGAGCAGCGCGTCGTCGAGGATGGCGACCGGCTCCGGCTGCTCACCGCCGCCGAGTTCAAGGAACTCGTCTCCGAGCCGACCCGGGACCCCATGCGAACCGTCTACGAGTACGGCTCCGTCCCGGGCTGCCACGACAACGCCGTCTTCGCGATGGTCGCGTGGTACGAGATGGTCGGGCTCTCGTGGCCCGAGACCCGCGAGAACGTCGTCGAGTGGCTCCGCGAGTCCGGCGCGTGGGACCGCGGTGGCTTCGAGGAGTCGACGCCCGAGGAGCTCGTCGACGCCAAGCGCCACGTGTACGACGAGGGCTACGGCTGGAAGGAGAAGGGACAGGCCGCGAAGCGCGTGATCGAGCGGCACGTGTAGGCCGCCCGCGACGGCCGCCGGGCGCGTGGCCCGCGTCTGCCCGGCTTTTTAAGTTCGCGCGCGGCGTCTCGCCACCGTCGACGCATCCGGAGGCGGGCGCGGCGTCGATCGAGGGCGACGATCCCCCCCGACTCCCCGGCCGTCGCCAACCCCCGCCGCGCGCTCGCCGTAGTGATCGGCGTCGTGTTCATCGATCTGGTCGGTTTCGGAATCGTGATCCCGATCCTCCCCTTCTACGTGCGCTCGTTCGGCGTCAGCGACGCCTTCATCGGGTTGCTCGCGGCGTCGTACTCGCTCGCGCAGTTCCTCGCGGCGCCTACGCTCGGCCGACTCTCCGATCGGATCGGGCGCCGACCCGTCCTGCTCGCGTCGCTCGCGACCGCCGGCGTCGCGTGGGTGACGTTCGGCTACGCCGGGGAGTCGGGCGCGCGCTTCGGGACCGCCGCCGCGCTGGCGACGCTGTTCGCCTCCCGGACGCTCGCCGGGGCAATGGGCGGCAACATCGCCGCCGCGCAGGCGTACGTCGCCGACATCACGCCGAGAGATCGGCGAGCGGGCGCGCTGGGGCTCGTCGGTGCATCGTTCGCGCTCGGCTTCGTCTTCGGTCCGGCGATCGGCGGCCTGCTCGCCGCCGACGCCGTGGTCGCCCGCGCCGACGCCCTCCTCCCGGCGTTCGTCCCGGCGACGGCGTACTCGCTCCCCAGCTTCGCGGCGGCGGGAATGAGCTTCCTCGCGGTCGGCGTCGGGTTCGTGTTCTTAGAGGAGCCGAAGCGGACGCGCCCGACGGAGGAGGTCGAGGGGCGACACACGACCGCGATCGGTCAGTTCCGCAATGCGCTCTCCTCGGTGACGCTCCGGCCGCTGACGGTCGCGTACTTCGTCGTCGCCGTCGCGTTCGCGGGCGTACAGGTCATGTTCATCCCGTACGTCGCCGACGCCTTCGGCTACGACGCGACCGCCGCGGCGTTCCTGCTCACCTACGTCGGCGTCCTCGGCGCGGTGAATCAGGGCGTTCTCGTCGGGCGGCTCTCGCGGGTCGTCCCCTCGCGAACGCTCGTCGCGGCCGGTTCCGTGATCCTCGCCGGCGCGCTCGTCGCGATCCCCGCGACCGGACTCGTCGACCGGGCGGCCGGCGACGTCGCTCTCGGCGGCCCAGCGTGGCTCACACTCCCGCTTGTCGCGCTCCTCATCGCGCTCGCGGCGCTTTCGCTCGGGAACGCCCTCGTGAACGTCTCGCTTGCGACACTCGTCTCCGCGTCGGCCGGCGACGCCGAGCAGGGTGCCGCCTTCGGCGTCACGCAGGGCGCGTCGAGCCTCGGCCGGACCGTCGGCCCGCCCCTAATGGCCGTCCTCTACACCGTCGCCGTCGCGTCGCCGTTCCTCGTCGGCGCGCTCCTTCTCGTTCCTGTGGCCGCGGCGTTCGGACGCCGAACCGGGTGACCGCCGGGCGAATCGCCGCCGCACGATAGCTTTACGCCGCGCGTGTCCTTCGTGACCGACACATGCTCTCCGATCTCGTCCCGGCGTGGCCCGTCATCGGCTCGCTCGCCGGCGGGGCGGGGGCAGTCGGGCTCGCATGGGCGATCCGCGAACACCGGGGCCGCCCTGGCGTTGACTGGTTCCTCGGTGTGTTCGCTGCGCAGGCGACGTGGTGCTTCTCCTACGGGATCGGCTTGCTCGTCACGGACCCGACGCTTCGGGCGGTGCTGGAGGCGATGACGTGGCTCGGGATCGTCTGGGCCGGCATCACCTTCCTCGGATTCGCGCTGGAGTACACCGGCCGGAGCGACGTGGTCCGCGGCCGGCTGTTCGGCTCCGTGGTCGGCTTCGGACTCCTCTCGACGGTCCTTCTCGTCACGAACTCGCTCCACGGGGCGTTCTGGACCGGGTTCGAGTTCGAGCCCGCATTCGGCGTCGCGACGGTCTCGTACGCGTTCGGCCCCTGGGCGTACCTCGTCGTCGCCGTCGAGACCGTGCTCGTCGCGAGCGCCGTCTTCCTCCTCGTCGACACCCTGCTCAGCTACGGTCCACTGTACCGCCGAGAGAGCGCCGCGGTCGCGCTGAGCTCGCTACCACCGGGGTTCGCACTCGTTGCGTGGGCGCTGGAGATCGGACCGGTCCCCCAGCTCCAGCTCGCGGCCATGATGTTCGTTCCGCACATGCTGCTGGACGCGTACGCGTTCAACCGCGCGGAGATGTTTGACCGAAATCCGACGACCAGCCGCGCCGCCGAGCGCACCGCGATCGACGACCTCGCCGACCCCATCGTCGCGCTCGCACCCGACCGTCACGTCGTCCGGCTCAACCCCGCCGCCGAGTCGCTACTCGGTGTCGACGCCGAGACCGCTCGCGACCGCCCGCTCGACGAGTTCATGGCAGTTCCCGGCCTCGACGACGACCGCGCCGCCGCCGAGCCGGACGGGGGCGACAGCCACGACGACGGCACCCGCGAGACGATCGCGGTCGACGACGGCGCCGCCCGCCGCACCTACGCGGTGTCGACATCGCCGCTGACGGACCCCAACGGGACCCACGTCGGGTATACGATCGTCTTTTCGGACGTGACCGAGCGCGAGCGGCGCCGCCAGCAGCTTGAGGTGCTCAACCGGATCTTACGCCACAACCTCCGCAACGATGCCGGAGTCGTCCACGGCTACGGCGAGATCCTCCGCAACCGCCTCGAGGATCCCGAGCTGGTCCGGATGGCCGACGCGATCGAGCGCCGCGCGGGGGCGCTGGCCGCGCTCGGCGAGAAGGCCGGCACCGTCGAGCGCCTCGTCGGCGACAGCGACGCGAGCGCCGTCGCGGTCGACGAGATCGTCGCGTCTGCCATCGCTGACGCACACGAGCGCGATCCCGACGCGAGCGTCGAGTCGAACCCCGTCGACGGCGACTGGACCACGCGCGTCAGGGTCGACGCGCTTCGGGCGATCGTCGAGAACACCGTGGAGAACGCGCTCGACCACCACGACGGCGAGGGGTCCGAGCGCGACGACGGCGGACCGTGGGTTCGGGTGTCGCTTCGTCGGGAGGGGAAGGAGAGGGGAGAAGGGGAAGGCGACGCGATCGACAACTCCCGGTTCGTCCTCACCGTCGAGGACGACGGCCCCGGCATCCCCGATCACGAGATTGAGGCGGTCGAGTCCGGCCGTGAGACCGCGCTCGAACACGGGTCGGGGCTTGGGCTGTGGGTCGTCGAGTGGGGCGCCGCGGCGATCGGCGCCGACGTCGACTACGCCGACCGCGAGCCGCGAGGGACGCGCGTGACGGTGTCGATCCCGATCGTCGGAGAGACGTGAGTCAGAGAGAAGAGTCGGTCGTCGACAGATCCAAAAACGTCGTTTTCGGCTGTTTCAGTCGCTCTGGATGCGAGGGGCTAGCATGAACGTAACGTGCCCGAGCCCCTCAGCGAACCCGTAGTGGAGCTTGACGGGGAACTCCTCGCCGAGCTCGATGGTGACCTCGGCGTCGGAGGGAATCGCCTTGTTCATGTCCTTGAGATAGTCGAGGCTGAACAGTGAATCGGCGGGACCGGCGGTGAGCGCGATGAGGTCCTCGCGTGCGAGCCGCAGGTCGACGTCGTCGGTGTCGCCCTCGGCTTCGATGAAGAATGCCTCGTCGGTCTCGTCGACGCGCAGGCGGATGTGGTCCGAGACCATGTCGGCGGCGGTGATCCCGCGGTTAATCTGGGCGCCCTCGACGACGATCTCGGAGGCGAGATCGAGGTCGGGGATATCCGGCTCCTGTCGGATGGAGTCGGGGTCGATGAGCGCGAGGGTGTAGGAGAGCCCGTCGATCTCGATGTGGAGCTTGCGGGTCTCCTCGTTGAGTTCGAGGTGGATCAGGTCGCCGGAGTTGGCCATGCCGGCGATGTCCTCTAAGCGGGCGAGATTGACGCCGATGACGCCGCCGTCGGCCTCGTAGGACTCGAACGCGGCAGCTTCGAGAGTGAGATCGACCATGCCGACGTTAGCGGGGTCGACAGCCCGAATGGAGAGCTCCTCGTCGTTTAGGCGGATCTTACACTCGTCGACCAACACGCTCACCGAATCGAGCGCGTCCTGTAGCGTCGACGCGCCTACAATGGCCTTGAACATATACGTTCGGCTAGGGCGGTATCACCTAAAAAGGCACCCGATCGGACCGGCACGGAAACGCTCAAAGCGACCGGATCAGCCGGGCGATGACGACCGCCAGCGTGACCACGATTCGCAACAGTCGGAGGCGTTCGAGCCGGTATTCGACCGGGTCGGAGTTGCAGTTCTCGTCGGTCTCTTCGTCGCTCTCCGGCCGATCGCTCTCCGGCCGATCGCTTTCCGGCCGATCGCTTTCCGGCCGATCGCTCTCCGGCCGATCGCTCTCCGTCTCCTCGGGAGGGCCGACGCCGTCGCCGGGGCAGTTGCTGTCGCCGGGACGATCGTTTTCGTCTCGGTCGTTCCGGGACGATGCCGGTCCGCCGTTTTCTTCCAGTTCGTCGGTCGCGCTCGATCCGTCGGTCGCGCTCGATTCGTCGTTTGGGCTCGATTCGTCGTTTGCGCTCGATTCGTCGTTTGCGCTCGATCCGTTGATCGAGTCGTTCGGCGTCGAGAGTGTGGATATCTCGTCGTACATGGAACCAACTACGGCCGAATCGACGACCGCACACGACAGTACGACGTTAATTCATATGTATTCGAGCCGAACGCAAGGCGGAACTGAAAGTTGTCGAACGTCGGCACCGATCGAGGGCGCGACTGGTGGTATCGCTCGGGCGCTCAGATCAGCGGCTCGACGATCTCTCGGCCCTCGGCGAGCAGGTTGTCGACCGCTGCGTCGGAGTCGGCCTCGGCGTACACCCGTAGTTTCGGCTCCGTGCCCGAAGGGCGGACGAGCAGCCACGAGCCGTTCTCCAAGAGGAGCTTAAAGCCGTCGAGGGTGACCACTTTCGCGACCCCATGGCCGGCCACTGATTCGGGGATGTGGTCCTCAAGGTCGGCGAGGACGCCCACCTTGCGGTCGTCGGGGCAGTCGAGCGACACCTTCCCGGACGCGATCGCCCCGTGCTCGTCGAGCAGGCGATCGACCCGGTTGTCGAACGGCTCCGCGGCGTGGGTGCCCGCGGCGAGCAGCGCCATCAACACGCCGTCCTTCTCGCGGACGTGGCCGCGGAGGGTGAATCCGCCCGACTCCTCGCCGCCGAACAGCGCGTCGTGCTCGCCCATCGCCTCGGCGACCCACTTGAAGCCGACCGGGGTCTCGTACACTTCCTCACCGTGCGCCTCCGCGATGCGGTCGACGAGGAACGTCGTCGAGACCGTGCGGACCGCCGGCCCGGAGTCGTTCTCTAAGAGCCGGTCGTAGCAGGCGGCGTAGAAGAGGTTGGCGTCGAGCACGCCGCGCTCGGGCGTGACGACCGCGATCCGGTCGGCGTCGCCGTCGTTGGCGATTCCCATGTCGACATCGCTGTCCGGGTCCGTCACGCGGTCGGCCAGCTCTTGGAGGTGCGCGGCCGAGGGCTCCGGCGAGTCGCCGCCGAAGGTCACGTCGCGGTCGCAGCGCAGCCGGACGACCTCCGCGCCGGCCGATTCGAGGAGCGCGTCGGTGACGCCGCGCCCGCTCCCGTGCATCGCGTCGTACGCGACGGTGAGCCCGTCGAGATCGACGCCGTTGCCTCCGGTTGCAGCGCCGACGACCTCGCGGGCCGCGTCGGCGTGGTCGCTCACGAGGTCGACGCGGGAAACCTCGCCGTGCTCGGCCTCAGGGAGGAGGTCGGGCTCTGCGAGGCGGGCGACGACGTCTTCAGTGACCGCGGGGAGCGCGGGCGCGCCGTCGTGCGGGATGAACTTCACGCCGTTGTACTCGGGCGGGTTGTGGGAGGCGGTGACCATGCAGGCACCAGCGAGCCCGCGGTCGACGATGGCGTAGGCGATCACGGGCGTCGGGGTGTCACGCTCGGGGAGGAGTACGTCGAAGCCGTTGCCGGCGAGCACCTCGGCGAGGCTCTCGGCGAACCCCTCCGAGGTCTCGCGGGCGTCGTAGCCGACCGCGACTGGCTCGTCGTGGCCCGCCGCCGCGAGGTGGTCGGCGACCGCCTGTCCCACGATCCGCACGCGGTCGTCGGTGAAGGTGTCGAGCGTCGCCCGCCAGCCGTCCGTACCGAAGGCAATCTGGTCCATATCGACCACGTCAGCGGCGGGGACAATAATGCCCGGTGTCCCCTTCCCGGTCACGGACGTTGCCGGAACGAGCTGCCGGTGGAGGTTTATAAATAACCGGTGAGAGCGAGAGATCCGTCTCTCGTAGACCGCCCGCGTTTTTGGTCTCTCACCCCGAACCCGACGTATGACCCGAATCGTCGCCGTCTCCGGCAGTCGGAGCGCGGACAGCACCACACGGGCCGCGCTGTCGGTCGCGCTCGACGCCGCGGCCGACGCCGGCGCCGAGACCGGGATGATCGATCTGGGCACGGTCGATCTCCCGCTGTATCACCCGGCCGAGGACGTACAGGGCGACAGCGAGCGGCTGACGCGGCTCGTCCGGGAGGCCGACGGCGTCCTCGCGGGCACGCCCGTCTACCACGGTTCCTACTCGTCGACGTTCAAGAACTTCCACGACTTCTGCGGCTCCGACGAGTACGAGAACACCGCGGTCGGGCTCCTCGCGACCGCCGGCGGCGGGTCGTACGGCGGGACGCTCGAACACCTCCGGTCGACGTTCCGGAACGTCCACGCGTGGACGGTCCCCCACGAGGTCGGGATCCAGGGAGCGTCGAGATACGTCGAGACCGGCGAGGAACCGCGGATCACCGACGACGACCTCCGGCGACGCACGGAGACGCTGGGCCGGGTCGTCACGGAGCACGCGGAGCGGCTGCGGGGGTGAGCACAGCGGCGGGGAGGGCGCGTGACCACGGCGGCACCCACGAACGGTAGGGATTTGTGCGGTGAGACGAACCCTCCGTCGATGGGTCGTATTCTCCCCGACGAGTTGGCCGAGCGCCTCGGAACAGACGACGAGCCGTTCCTGTTGGACATCCGACCCGAGTCGGACCACGAGCGGGACGCGATCGACGCGAGTCGGAACGTGCCCGTATACGACGACCTCCGGGCCGGCGACGAGTCGGCGCTCCGGCGCCGGCTCGACGAGATTCCCGACGACCGGGAGATCGTCACCGTCTGCAAGATGGGAGTCGTCGCCAAGCGAGCGACGCGGGTGCTCGACGAGGCGGGCTACGACGCGTCGACGCTGGCGGGTGGCATGAGCGGGTGGAACGGGTACGAGCGGGGCTCGCTGGGGTATCGGATCCGGTCGCTGTGGTGGCGGCTACGGGGATGATGCGGGACAAAGTGGCTTCGGGGATGATGAGACCGCCGACCCGCTGGGCTTTTGACCGGCTCGCGTCTACGACGCACATGACCGAATCGGGGGACGACGACCGTGTCCGCTAACCGAAAGGGCGACCGCCGCGAGCGCGAACTGGTGAACGCCCTCGACGGCGCGGGATTCGCCGTGATGCGCGCCCCGGCCAGCGGCGCGGCCACGGAGCGGGAACTCCCGGACGTGCTCGCCGGCGACGGCGAGACGTTCTACGCGATCGAGGCAAAGTCGAGCGCGGGCGACCCGATCTACCTCACCGGCGAGGAGGTGGAGGCGCTGCTCTTCTTCGCGCGAAACTTCGGCGCGAAGGCGCGGATCGCGGTCCGATTCGACCGCGAGGACTGGTACTTCTTCCACCCGGGCGACCTGTACACCACCGACGCGGGGTCGTACCGGGTCAAAAAGGAGAAAGCGCTGGGCGACGGTACCGACTTCCCCGAGTTCGTTGGCGATACCGAGAAGGTGACGCTCGACGAGGTGGGCACCGGTGGCACCGCCACCGAGGACGGGCCCGATCCCGAAACGGAGGAGCGCCGGGGAATTCTGGAGGCGGTTCGAGACGGGCACATGCCGGTCGAGGACGCGCTCGACGTGCTGTGACCCTCTCGCAGGTGGGTACGCCGCGGCTCCGGACCCACTCGCTTATCCCTCGCGGCGTCGAATGTCGAGGTGAATGAGCGAGGAGTTCGTCCTGCTTGAACCCGAGGACCAGCCCGGCGACGAGTGGGAGAAACTGGACGTCTCCGACACGGAGGCCGACCGGATCGCCCGCCGGCAGGACCGAGAGTTCGACGAGTTCCGCAAGCGGATCAAGGACACCGAGCAGTTCAAACTGCAGGAGTCGGTGTTCGACGACGCGACGCTAGCGGCCATCTACAAGCTCGTACAGGACGGCTACGTCGACGCCTTCGGCGGGCCTGTGTCGACCGGGAAAGAGGCGAGCGTCTTCGAGGCGCTCGGCGGACAAGCGGGCGAGCGGCCGGAGCCGGGCTCGGCCGCGGCGGGAGGCGGTCCAGAGGGCGTCCATCCGGAGCGCGAGGTCGCCGTGAAGGTGTACCGGATCAACTCCTCGAACTTTCGGCAGATGCGCGACTACCTGGAGGGCGACCCGCGATTCGAGGGGATCGCGAGCGACAAGAAGGCGGTCGTACTGGCGTGGACCCGCAAGGAGTTCGCGAATCTCGAACGCGCACGCAAGGCCGGCGTTCGGGTGCCCGAACCGATCGCGGTCCAGCGGAACGTCCTCGTGATGGAACTCGTGGGGCACGCCGAGGACCGCGCCCGCCGGCTCTCGGAGGTCGACGTCGAGAACCCGGAGACCGCCTACGAGGTCGTCCGCGAGTACATGCGCCGGCTCTTCCGCGCCGGGCTGATCCACGGCGACCTCTCGGAGTACAACATGATCATCCACGAGGGCGAACTGGTGATCATCGACATGGGACAGGCCGTGACGGTCCACCACCCGAACGCCGGGGAGTTCCTCGACCGCGACTGCGAGAACGTGGCGACCTTCTTCACTCGGCAGGGGATCGACGTCGACCCCGACGACCTCTACGAGTACGTGACGGAACCGGAGCCGGACCCGAGCGGGGAGCCGGAGTCGGGCGGAGAGTCGAAGTCGGGCGGAGAGTCGAAGTCGGGCGGNGAGTCGAAGTCGGGCGGAGAGTCCGACAAGTAGATCGCGGTGAACTCGTCCTCAAGCGGCCGAAGACCACCGTCACACGGCCACACACCGCTCACGGCGGAACACGTTTAAAAGGCTTCGCCGGGTATTCACCCATATGCAACACGTGACGGTTCCGCAGGACCGTATCGGCGTCGTCATCGGCGCCGGCGGCGAGACGATGCGAGAGATCGAAGAGCGGGCGAACGTGCGGCTCGACATCGACTCGGAGTCGGGTAGCGTCGCCATCGAGGAGCTTGACGACCCGGTCGCCGCGTTGGTGGCACCGGACATTATCAAGGCGATCGGGCGGGGGTTCAAACCGGAGACGGCGCTGTCGATCCTCGATCACGACCTCCGGACGCTCGATCTGATCGACCTGTCGGAGCACACCCGCAACGACAACGACCTCCAGCGCAAGAAGGGCCGGATCATCGGCGAGAACGGTCGGACGCGCGAACTCATTGAGGAGCTGTCGGGCGCGAACGTCGTCGTCTACGGGTCGACCGTGGGCGCCGTTGGCCAGCCCGAGGAGCTAGAGGTCGTCCGCCGGGCGGTCGGGATGCTGCTGGACGGCGCCCCGCACGGCGCGGTGTACTCGTACTTAGAGCGGATGTCGAACGAACTCGACGACGACGTGAGCTTCAACGCGCCGCAATAATTGGTACTCGACGTCGACGTTGACGACGCCGTCATCGTTCATTTATAAACGACTGCGACTGGCAGTGCGGTGAACACTGCCAAAGCCCCAGTCGCTCGGCAGTACGCGATCGATGACTCCGCAGTGAATACCTTCAAAGCCCCAGTCGCGACGACTCGCGGCCTGTCGGCCGCTCGCAGGCGCACGCCACCGCGGTTAGTTTATAAGCGATCCACGTCCCAGCGCTCGATTCGGATATCTATATAAAGGGTCGTGTGAACGTGCCCCATACCTAACGATACTCCCCCACCGTGTTGCGTTTTCCCACGGAGTGAGCAAAGGGTTTATATAGAATCACAAACAATCAATGGTTGTAATGTCACAGCGCCAGCGGATGGGCAATCAGCCCATGATCGTACTTTCCGAGGAGTCACAGCGTACCTCCGGAAAGGACGCTCAGAACATGAATATCACGGCCGGCAAGGCGGTCGCGGAGTCCGTCCGCACCACGCTCGGCCCGAAAGGGATGGACAAGATGCTCGTCGACTCCGGCGGGTCCGTCGTCGTCACGAACGACGGCGTCACCATCCTGAAGGAGATGGACATCGACCACCCGGCGGCCAACATGATCGTCGAGGTCAGCGAGACGCAGGAGGAGGAAGTCGGTGACGGCACCACCTCCGCTGTCGTCGTCGCCGGTGAGCTCCTCGATCAGGCCGAGGAGCTCCTCGATCAGGATATCCACGCGACCACGCTCGCGCAGGGATACCGTCAGGCCGCCGAGAAGGCCAAGGATATCCTCGAAGAGGAGGCCATCGAGGTCTCCGAGGACGACCGCGACACCCTCGTCCAGATCGCCGAGACGGCGATGACGGGCAAGGGCGCCGAGAACTCCAAGGACCTCCTCGCCGAACTCGTCGTCGACTCCGTCCTCGCGGTTCAGGACGACGACAGCATCGACACGGACAACGTCTCCGTCGAGAAGGTCGTCGGCAGCTCCATCGACAAGTCCGAGCTCGTCGAGGGCGTCATCGTCGACAAAGAGCGCGTCGACGAGAACATGCCCTTCGCGGTCGAGGACGCCGACGTGGCGCTGTTCGACGGCGCCATCGAAGTGAAGGAGACGGAGATCGACGCCGAAGTCAACGTCACGGACCCCGACCAGCTCCAGCAGTTCCTCGACCAGGAAGAGGAGCAGCTCCGCGAGATGGTCGACCACCTCGTCGACATCGGTGCCGACGTCGTCTTCGTCGGTGACGGCATCGACGACATGGCACAGCACTACCTCGCGCAGGAGGGCATCCTCGCCGTCCGCCGCGCGAAGTCCGACGACCTCAAGCGCCTCGCCCGCGCGACCGGCGGCCGCGTCGTCTCCAACCTCGACGACATCGAGACGGACGACCTCGGCTTCGCCGGCTCCGTCGCACAGAAGGACATCGGCGGCGACGAGCGCATCTTCGTCGAGGACGTCGAAGAGGCCAAGTCCGTCACGCTCATCCTCCGCGGCGGCACCGAACACGTCGTTGACGAGGTCGAGCGCGCCATCGAGGACTCGCTCGGCGTCGTCCGCACGACGCTGCTCGACGGGAAGGTGCTGCCCGGCGGCGGCGCCCCCGAGGCCGAGCTCGCGCTGCAGCTCCGCGACTTCGCCGACTCCGTCGGCGGCCGCGAGCAGCTCGCCGTCGAGGCGTTCGCCGACGCGCTGGAAGTCATCCCGCGCACCCTCGCCGAGAACGCGGGTCTCGATCCCATCGACTCGCTGGTCGACCTCCGCTCCCGGCACGACGCCGGCGAGTTCGGCGCCGGTCTCGACGCCTACACGGGCGACGTGATCGACATGGAGGCCGAGGGCGTCGTGGAGCCGCTCCGCGTCAAGACCCAGGCCATCGAGTCCGCCACCGAGGCGGCAGTCATGATCCTCCGCATCGACGACGTCATCGCGGCCGGCGACCTCAAGGGCGGCGGCTCCGACGACGGCGGCGACGAGGGCGGCCCCGGCGGCGCGCCCGGCGGCATGGGCGGCATGGGCGGCATGGGCGGCATGGGCGGTGCGATGTAAACGTCCGATAGGACAACACCACTCCCACACCGACCGCAATCGCTTCGCTAGACCGACCCGACGACCGACCGTCGCGCGCCCCTTCGGGCCTCGACGACACGCAATTTTTATCGAGCCGACTGATCGCGGAGCCCTCGGCTCACGTCTCGACCGACGTAGCAGTTGCTCTGCCAACACGACGATAACACCGGTGTAACCACCCGACACGGGTGTTCGCGAGTCGTTAAGTGTCGTCCGCGCCTCCGATCGATCCACGAGACGGGTTCGCCGCGAGCGCATGTGAGGCGGCGCGATCCGTTCGATTTGATACATAATGTCACAGCAGAAAGCTGACTACGCAGACGACACCGAGATCGACGAGACGCTGGACGAGACAGCTGACGACGCGACCGTCGAGGAGACGGTCGCGAACCTCGAAGAACGCGGCTTCGATGTCATCGTTGTCGATGACACCGACGAGGCGCTCGACGCGGTACAGTCGCAGATCCCCGCGGGCGCGTCCGTCATGAACGGTCACTCGACGACCCTCGAAGAGATCGGGTTCGACAACCTCCTCGGCGAGGGCGACCACGAGTGGGAGAGCCTTCCCGACCAGATCTGGAGCATCGACGACGACGCCGAGCGACAGACCGCGCGTCGAGAGTCGCAGACAGCCGACTACTTCCTCGGCGGTATCAACGCGATCGCGCGGACGGGCGAACTCGTCGCCGCCGACCTCTCCGGCAGCCGGATCGGGGCGTACCCGTTCGCCGCCGGTAACGTGGTCATCGTCACGGGCACGAACAAGGTCGTCCCGACGCTTTCGGACGCGCTCGACCGGCTGGAGTCGGTCGCGTACCCGCTGGAGAACGAGCGCGCACAGGAGGCGTACGGCGTCGAGTCGTCGATCGCAAAGCAGCTCATCTACCGCCGCGAGACCGAGGAAGGCCGGACGACGATCGTCCTCGTGCGCGAACGGCTCGGGTACTGAACCCGGAACACGCTCCGCCGTTTCGGCGGCGACGCGTCGCGCGTTCTCTCCCCCGGTTTTTACCGCAGGAGACGAGCCGGAAGGATCCACGCAAGCAGAGCGAAATGATCAATCGCATCCACCGGATGTGACAGGACTCGAACCACGCCCAGACGTGCTCGTTCGCTCCGTTCACTGCGCGCGACTGGTCTCGTTCGAATCCCTCCCGATCGGTTCCCTCACCGCCTCGCTGTCGCTCGGCGGTTCAGTGCACGGGCCGGGAGGGATTCGAACCCCCGACCGTCCGGTTAAAAGCCGGACGCTCTCCCTAACTGAGCTACCGGCCCAGACACGAATCCGTAGGATGAGACCACGGATAAACGTTTAGAAACCGCGTGCGGCGAGGGGGGTCGCCCGTCGACCCGAAACGGTTTCCCGGGGCGCACCCTCGCCGACCGCATGAACTTCGACATGCGCGCGTTCGCCGCCGACCTCTGCCGGTTCGCCTCGACGGCCGGCGAGGAGGCGGCCGCCGCCGATTTCGTCGAGGGCGAACTCGACGCGCTGGGGTTCGAGACGTACGCGTGGGACGCCGACCCGGAACTCCTCGCCGATCACCCCTCCTTCCCGGACGACATCGACGAGTCGGACGTGGCGGGCCGACGAAGCGTCGCGGGCGTGCTCGCGCTCGGCGGGAGCAACAACGGCAACCCGAGAGACGACGCCCCCACGATCGTTGTAAACGGCCACATCGACGTGGTGCCGGCCGAGCCCGCCGAGTGGTCGAGTGACCCGTTCGAGCCGGTGTGGGGGGAGAGCGGGAACAAGAGGGAGGGCAACGACACCGTCGAGACCCTCACCGCCCGCGGCGCCGCAGACATGAAGTCGGGGGGCGCGGCGTGCATCGGCGCGGCGCTCGACGTTCGAGAGGCGGTCGCCGCCGGTGCCGTTGATCTCCCGGACGCGGGGCTCCGGATCGTCGTCGAGGCGGTCGCCGGCGAGGAGGACGGCGGGTACGGAGCCGCGACCGCGGCGCTCGCGAATCCCTATCCCTTCGATCGCGACGCCGCGATCGTCGCAGAGCCGACGGAGCTTCGTCCCGTGGTCGCCTGCGAGGGGTCGCTGATGGCGCGGCTGGAACTGGTCGGGCGGAGCGCCCACGCCGCCACGCGCTGGCGGGGCGAGGACGTGCTCCCGCGGTTCGAAGCGATCCGCGAGGCGTTCGCCGAGCTGGAAACGGAGCGCGGCGAGACGGTCGATCATCCCCTGTACCGCGAGTTCCCGGTACCGTGGCCCGTCGTCTGCGGGACGGTGGAGGCCGGCTCGTGGGCGTCGACGGTGCCGGCGACGCTGACCGCGGAGTTCCGGATCGGCGTCGCTCCGGGCGAAACGGTCGACGAGGTGGAAGAGACGTTCCGCGCGCGGTTGGACGACGTGGTCGCGGACGACCCGTGGCTCCGCGAACACCCGCCGACGTTCGAGCGGTTCTCGGTGCAGTTCGAGCCCGCCGAAATCGCCGTCGACGAGCCAATTGTCGAGGCGGCTCGGGCGGGAATTGTCGAAGCGGGGCTTCCGGACGCGGAGCCGACGGGCGCGACATACGGCGCAGACTCCCGGCACTACATCGCGGCGGGGATCCCGACGGTCCTGCTCGGGCCCGGAAGCATCACGGAGGCGCACTATCCGGACGAGACGATCGCGTGGGACGAGGTCGAGCGCGGGCGAGAAGCGATCGCGGCTGCGGTCGGCCGGTTCGCGGCGGGCTACGCCGCGTCAGACTCGAAGTAGTCGGCGAGCGCCTCGGCGACGAGGTCGCCGGGGTCGACGTTCCGGTTCGAGGCGCGGCGTCTGAGCTCCACGTAGGCGTCGAGCGGGAGCCGGATCCCGACGTGGCCGAGCTCGACGCCGGCCTCGCGGACCGCGGTCTCGATGTCGCTCCCGTCGTTGACGGCGGAGGCGATGGAGCGCACCTCACGAACCGTGAGGTCGCCGTCGATGGTCGCCCACGCCAGCAGGTAGCGGTCGGTGCCGCCGAGGCGCGCGACGTGTTTCGCCGCGCTCGGCGCGATCTGTCCGCTCGCGACCTGTCTGCGGATCGCCTGCGGGAGGTCGTGGACGCGTGCCCATTTGCGGATGAACGCCACCGAGACGCCGTCACCGGCACGTTCGGCGGCTGCTTTGTACGAGCCGACGCCGCGGACGAGCGCGGCGCAGGCGGCCGCCCCCCGAAGCATCAGCACGTGGTCGTCGTCGCCGACATCGCCGGCCGCAAAGCGGGCGACCGTCTCGGCCGCCTCGGCGACGCTGTCAGGATCGTCGGGGTCGAACCCCACCGCCTCGGCGGCGCGCTCGCCCGTCACCGCCGGGTCCGACCGGACGACGGGCTCGCCGACGGGAGAGCGTCTGTCCGCGGGTGACTCCTCGTTCATACCCTACCTCTTCGGGTGCGCGCACATAAGCGGCCGGCACCGGGGCAGGTTTCGCTGACGACGACGACGGCCGGGACGGCGTCTCGCCGCGCCGTCACTCCGGTGTCTCGGCGCGTGCGCCCCGACGAGGAGGCCTTTTACCCGCCGACCGAGACCCCTCGACATGGACGAACGCGTACACGAGCACGCCGAAGTGCTCGTCGATTGGAGCGCACGCATTGAGGCCGGCGACGACGTTGTCGTGAGCGTCGCCGAGGATGCCCACGACCTCGGCGTCGCAGTCGTCGAGGCGCTCGGCGAGCGGGGCGCGAACGCCACGACACTGTACGGGTCGGCGGAGATCTCGCGGGCGTATTTAAAAGGGAGTGAGCAGGGCAGTCACGGCTTCGACGACGATCCGGCCGTCGAGCGCGCGCTGTTCGAGGCCGCGGACGCCTACCTCCGGATCGGCGGCGGCCGCAACACCACCGCGACCGCAGACGTGTCGAGCGAGACGCGGCAGGCGTACGCGAAGGCGCGGAAGGACGTGCGCGAGGCGCGGATGGACACCGACTGGGTGTCGACGGTCCACCCCACGCGCTCGCTCGCCCAGCAGGCCGGTATGGCCTACGAGGAGTATCAAGAGTTCGTCTACGACGCCGTCCTCCGCGACTGGGAGGCACTTGCCGACGAGATGGCGGCGATGAAGGAGGCCCTCGACGCGGGTGAGGAGGTCCGGATCGTCACCGATCGCGACGACGCCCCCGACACCGATATTTCGATGTCGATCGCGGGCCGGACCGCGGTCAACTCTGCCGCGTCGGTCGCGTACGACTCACACAATCTCCCCTCCGGTGAGGTGTTCACCGCCCCCTACGACACCGAGGGCGAGGCGTTCTTCGACGTGCCGATGACGATCGACGCGACCCGCGTTCGGGACGTGCACCTCGTCTTCGAGGACGGCGAGGTCGTCGACTTCTCGGCGGGCGCCGGCGAGGACGCCCTCGCAAGCGTGCTCGACACCGACCCCGGAGCCCGGCGACTCGGTGAACTCGGTATCGGGATGAACCGCGGCATCGATCGGTTCACCGACTCGATCCTCTTCGACGAGAAGATGGGCGACACGATCCACCTCGCGGTGGGACGCGCCTACGACGCCTGCCTGCCGGAGGGCGAATCGGGCAACGACAGCGCGGTCCACGTCGACATGATCAGCGACGTGAGCGAGAATTCTCGAATGGAGATCGACGGCGAGGTCGTTCAGCGCAACGGTACGTTCCGGTGGGAAGACGGGTTCGACGGCTGATCGAGCAGCTACTGCCCGTCGAGCAGCCGCACCGGGTGTGCGGGCCGACGCGAGAGCAGCGCGTCGAGCTGTTCGAGACACGACGTACCGCTGGCGACGACAGTCCGATCTGCGGTCTCCTCCGTCGTGAACTGGTCGACGAGCGACTCGCCGACGTCGACGCTCAGCTCGTAGTACTCGGACTTGTAGCCGAAGCTCCCGGCCATCCCGCAACACTCCACGTCCGAGGTCGTTACGTCGAACCCGGCGTCTTCGAGGACCGCCACCGTGTGCGGTTCCAGACCGAGCGTGCGCTGCTGACAGTGGCTATGGTAGGCAATCTGCTCGCCGTCGCCTTCCGGGAGCGCGTCGATGTCCGCGCCGTTCTCCAACAGCCCGTAGACGTACTCCATGACCTCGTAGCTGTGCCCGTCCAGCGCCTCGTAGTCGTCCTCGGGGAGGAGCCGCTCGTACTCCCGGTGGAACATTGCGAGGTCCGACGGCTCGATGACGACGACATCGTGGCCCGCCGCGACGGCGGGGGCGAGCGCGTCGTAGACGGCTTCGGCGTTCGACTGCGCGGTCGCCACCATCCCCTGCGAGAGCGGCGCACGTCCGCTCTCGCCGGCGGCCGGGACCTCGACGTGGACGTCGAGCGCCTCGAGGACGCGGACGGCGGCCTTCCCGCGCTCGGTGCGCACGTAGTTCGTGTACGCGTCGGGGTAGAGCGCGACCTGCCGGCGGGCCTCGTCGGGACCCACGCGCGGCCCGCGATCATCGAACCACTCGACGAGGGACTCGCGCTCGAACGCGGGGAGCTCGCGGCGGCTGTCGACGCCGAGAGTCCGCTCCATCAGCGAGCGAGCGGGGCCGGCCTGTGCGACCCAGTTCGAGAGGGGCGCGAACGTCGACCCGAGCTTCGCGAGCGTGTCGAAGTTCCCGAACAGGCGTTTCTGCAGGTCGACGCCGCCGGGCTCTTCGTCCGGAGTGAGCCCCTCCACGAGGAAGTCGAGGTCGCCGTCCTTCCCGCGGTTGATGCGATCGCGAACGACGGTGTTGATCCACGGGATGTCGATCTTCACCGGACACTGGTTCACACACCGACTACACCCCGTACAGAGGTCGTTGAACTCGGCGGCGCTGTCCTGTCCGTGGACGCCGGCCTCCCAGCCGGTGGCGATGCCGCCGGAGTACGTCTCGCCGCCGAACGCGTGCCCGCCGACGTGCTGGAAGTTCGCACACGAGTTCGCGCACGCCGAACACCGGATGCAGTACAGCGTCTCCCGGAGCTGGTCGTCCTCGCGCATCTCCATCCGACCGTTGTCGATGAGCACGAGGTGGAACTCGCGGTCGTCGCCGGATTCAAGCTCAGTCTCGCCGAAGGTCGGTGAGTCGCCGGGCGGCGTGAAAAGCGAGAGATACGAGGTGATGTCCTGTCCGGTCCCCGACCGACCGATGAGCTCCACGAACGGCTGGAGGTCCTCGACGCTCGGCACGACCTTCTCGACGCCTGCGACCGCGACGTGGGTGTCCGTCGACTGCACGCATTTCCGGGCGTTGCCCTCGCTCGTGACCAACGCGAGCGTCCCGGTGTCGGCCGTGACGAAGTTCGCGCCCGTCATGCCGACCTCAGCGTCGAGAATCTTCTCGCCGAGGTACCCACGGGCGAATCGCGTCAGTTCCTCTGCGGTTTCGAGCGGCTCGTCCGGCTCGAACACCTCGTTGAACAGGGCCGCGATCTCCTCGCGGGACTTGTGAATGGCCGGAGCGACAATGTGCGAGGGTGCCTCGTCGGCGATCTGCAAGACGAACTCGGCGAGGTCGGTCTCCCAGACGTCCGCGCCGCTGGCTTCGAGGGCGTCGTTCACTTCGAGCTCCTCGCTAGTCATCGACTTCGATTTCACCACGTTCCGGCCGTCGACGACATCCGAGATGTATCGGTTCGCGTCGGCGGCGTCGTCGGCGATATAAACGGTGCCGCCGTTGTCCTCGATCGCTTCGGTGACCTCGTCGATGAGTTCGGGGAGGCGCTCGATGGCGTCCTCCTTGATCTCGCGAGCCTCGTCTTTGAGGGCCTCGTAGTCGTCGAGGTCCGCCGTGGATTCGTACCGCCCCTCGTTGAACACCTGCGTGTTCTCGTGGACGCTGTCGCCCTCGGTGTCGAGGAGGTGGCGGATGTGTCGGGCTTTCCGCTTGCGGTTTTCGACGCTCATCTATCTGTCCTCCAGAAGGACGACGGTGACGTCTATCGGCCCGTGTGCGCCCTTTACGAGCCCGCCCATATCCGCGGTGGCGCTCGGTCCGGTCGCGATGATGGCCTGCCCGGTGCCGCCGCGGATGTCCTCGGCGAGGCGGTCGAACGTCGCGTCCATGTCCGGGAGGATGTCGCTGGCGGCGACGACGGCGACGTGTTCGTCGACGTAGAGGCTCACCGGTTCCTCGCCGTTGGCCCCGCCCTGAATGACCACGGAACCGTAGTCGGCGATACCGTATCCGGCGGCGGTGACGCCGGTCGACGCGGCTTCGAGGTCCGCTACCGACGGCTCGGTCTCCACGGTGTCCGGCAGCGAGAGGTTCTCGAACGGGAGTGGAGCGCCGACCGCTGGGGAGTCAAGAAGCGGAGCGAGTGACGACTCGAACTCGTCGGCCGTCGTCCGAACGAGCTCGACGCCAACATCCTCGAGGGACGACTCGAAGGTCGCGATTGGCTCGACTGACATAAACAGACGTTTCTGAAACAGCCTAATGGGTGTTTCCCCCAACGCACACTCACAACCAAATACATAATATATTTTAATTACTGAATCAGCGGCCTGTATTGCGATATTCAGTAGATACTGTCAGATAAAAGTAAAAGATTACATATACCTCGTTGTTAGACGACGAAATACGGTCGAGAACTCTAACCATGACAAACGTGATCTCACTGGCGCTCGTCGGTGTCATCCCGATCGGCGTCGCGTTCGTCCTGCTCGCCGGTCTCCGGTGGTCGGCGGCCCGCGCGATGGGGGTCGGGTGGCTGCTCGCCGGAGGTATCGGGCTGACGTACTGGAGTATGGAACCCAACTGGCTGCTGGCGTCAGCTGTCTACGGCGCGCTACAGGCCGTCGATATCATCCTCATCGTCTTCGGCGCCATCCTCCTGATGAACTACCTCGAAGGGAGCGGCGCCATCGCCACAATCAGGTGGTACTTCGGACAGATCGAAGAGGACAGGCGCATTCAGGTGCTGCTCATCGGTCTCGGCTTCATGACTATCATCGAGGGCGCGGCGGGATTCGGCACACCCGGTGCGCTCGCCGCGCCGCTTTTCATCGGTCTCGGGTTCCCGCCGCTGGCCGCCGCGGTGTTCGGCCTCTTCTTCAACGCCCCGAACCCGCCGTTCGGCGCGGCCGGAACGCCGGTGATCGGCGGGACGGGTGCGGTGATCGAACCGGCGCTGTCGGGCTCGATGGGCGTCGGCGAGTTCCTCTCGATGATCTCCGCGTGGTCCGGCGTCATCACGGGGATCACGTACGTGTTCTGGGGCCTGCTCGGGGTGTTCTTCCTGACGTACTGGTTCGGTGACGCCGACGGCGGTCGGAGTCTCGGAAACGCCGTGCGTAGCACTCTCCCAATCGCGCCGTTCGCGCTCCTGCTCGGCGCCATCACCGGCGGGACACAACTGGTGATCGCGTGGTCCATCGGCCCCGCGCTCCCCGACATCGCCGCCGGGTTCGTGGTGCTCGCGGTCGGCCTCGTGCTCGCGAACAACGACATCCTCATCCCCGAACGGGAGTGGGACTTCCCCGCCGAGTCGACGTGGACCGACACGTGGCTCGGCGGCCTCGATCTCGACGAGGTCTCCAGGGACCAGCCGAAAAAAGGAGATGTCCGTGCTGCTGGCGTGGACGCCGTACCTGCTCGTCGCGCTCGCGCTGCTCGTCACTCGGTGGCCCGACCTCGCCGTCGCCGGCACCGACGTCCTCGGGTGGATCCAGAGCTTCTCCGTCAGCATCGACTCGATCCTCGGGACGGAGCTCGGGTACACGCTCCAGTACCTCTATCTCCCGGGAACGATGCCGTTCATTCCGATCGCGATCCTCACCGGTCTCCTCCACAAGATGGACACCAGCGAGATGGGGACGGCGTGGCGGCGCTCGATCGAGCAGGTCGCGCCCGCCGCACTCACGCTCATCATCGCCGTGTCGATGACGCAGGTGATGATCCAGTCACAGACGAACACGGCCGGCCTCCTCGGCATGATGGAGGCGCTCAGTCGCGCGCTCGCAATGGGCGCCGGCGGCCTGCTCCCCATGGTCTCCCCGTGGGTGGGCGCCATCGGCTCCTTCATGACCGGGAGCAACACGTCCTCGAATATCCTCTTCAGCGTGCTCCAGTACAACGCCGCTGAAACGGTCGAACTCTCCCGGACGATCGTCGTCAGCCTTCAGAACGTCGGCGGCGGCCTCGGGAACATGGTCTCGGTGTTGAACGTCGCCGCCATCTGCGGTGTGGTCGGGATCACTGGACGCGAGGGCGATCTGCTGCGGAAGGCCATCGTTCCGATGGCGCTGTTCGCGCTGTTCGCCGGCGTGTTCGGGATGCTGCTGACGTACGTCCTGGTCCCCGGCCTGTTCTGATCGTCGGGGCGTATTTCGATCTGTTGGCCCTGTTGGAATACGCAACTGCAGATACATCTCGGCCCTGTGGCGATCGGCACCGGTACAGCGATGGTCGATAGCGAGAGTGGGTGAAGTAGATCCGTTCGGGTGATAAGTTGTCTTCGCTGTCGCTCGTCGCCTTTTAAATATCGCATCGACACCGCCGAACTGCGACACCCATTCCCGACATCGCGCACAGTTGTTCCGATACTGACCGCAAGCGCGCCAAGACGTGTCACCCGATCGTGACACAGTGTCGGAGAGAAGACGACCGAGTCCGTATTAGCGCAGCGCGTCGAGGTGGAACTCGAAGGCGGCGACGGGCACCTCCAGGTCGTGTTCGACGAGCACGGCGGGGTGGACCTCGCCGATCACGCCGACTACCTCGCCGTCGATCACGACGGCGGCGGTCCGGCCGTCGATGAAGGAGGGGTGTTCCGTGCGCGGGGTCTCCAGTTCCGCTCGGAAGTCGTCGCACACAGCCTGTAGCCGGCCCTTCGCGGCCTCGTAGGAGGCGTCGCGCCGGGCGACCGCGCCGGCGACGTGGCGTCGCTCGGCGACGTTGGTGTTCTCCGAGTCGTCGCGCTCGGCCGCGAAGCCGACCTCCGCGACGTCCTGCGGGTACGCGTTGTGGGTGTTCCGTTCGAGCAGCATGACGAGCGACGGAATCGCCCACGTCCGGAGTTGGGTGTACTCCTCGCTGTACGGCTCCGTGATCTCGACCGGGTTGCCGCCGCCGAAGGCGTCGCTTCCAGCCTCCAGGTTCATCCGGTCGTAGTTCTCGGTCCCGCTCGTCATGTGGAAGTTGAGCAGGTCCTCGAAGCCGAGGCCGACGAGGCTCGTCCGGACCGCGTCCTCCAGCCGGGAGCGCTCGTGGCGCCCGCCGACCGTCCCCACGTCGGGGTAGCGCGGTTCCAAGTTGTCGAACCCGTACGCTCGCCCCACGTCGTCGACCAGATCGAGGGGGTGGAGCACGTCGACGCGGTACGGCGGAATCTCGACCTCGTAGGTCACGTCCTCGTCGAGGGTGTAGGAGGCGTCGAGGCCGGCGCGCTCGAAGCAATCGACGATCTCTTCGGGTTCGAAGTCGACGCCGAGGAGGGTCTCGATCCGATCGTGGCTCACCGACTTCTCGTCGGTGTCGAAGTTCGGGCGGACCAGCTCTGCGCCGTACTCGCTCGGAGCGGTCGCGCCGTCGGCGTAGTTCACTTCGACCTGCTCGATCGTCGCACCCCGCGCCGAGAGCGCGTAACAGACGATGTTACACATCCGGTCGATCGTCCACTGGTCGGTGCCGGTGAGCTCGACGAACAGCTCGCGGGAGCCCGTCGTCACCTCGGTCCGCTTCCCGTTGATGACGGGCGGGAACGAGAAGAGGCCGAGCTCGTCGTAGATCGCGGGATAGCGATCGAGGCCCTCGACGAGGTCGGCGTACGTCTGGCCCGTGTCGTGTTCGGCGAGCACCTCGTTCGGCGTCAGCTCATCGTTCGCGTCCAGCGGGACGAACGACACTCCGTCAGGGTCGACGCCGCGGTAGGTGATCGACGGCTCCGACCCCTCCTGCAGCGGCGCGCCCTTGACCATCGCGAGGTCGTGGATGCCGATCGCACCCTTCGCGCGACCGCGCCCCATCGTCGCGTGGAGCTTCTCCTGCAGCTGGATCAGCGAATCGAGCGCCCCCTCGTCGAGGTCGACGCCGCGGATCACGGCGCCGGTGACGTACGGGCGCTCGTCCGGGACCGACTCGTCGACCTCGATGGTCCACTCGGGGTCGTTCGTCTCGGGGACGTAGACGCCGCGGTCGTCGCCGTAGTGGTAGCGCAGCGAGCGCGCGACGCCCTCGACCGAGAGCCGGTCGAGCCGGTCGGGCGCGAACTCGAACTGAAGGAGGTCCTCGTCGGTCTCTCCCTCGAACTCCAGCCCGAGCCCGAACAGGTCCTCCTTGAACTCCTCGTCGCTGGTGTCGGTGCGACCGGTGAGCCCGCGCAGCTCGTCGGTGTCGATGTCGACGACGGGCATCAGTAGCTCACCTCCGCGTCTCGCAGGAACTCGATGTCAGCCAAGGTTCCGTGGAGATCACGGATGTCCTCCGCACCAGTGGTGAGCATGGCGAGCCGTTCCAAGGCGAGCCCCCACGCCATCACGTCGCAGTCGACGCCGAGCGGACCGGTGACCTCCTCGCGGAAGACGCCCGAATTACCGATCTCGATCTCCTCGCCGGTCTCCGGGTGTTCCCCGAACAGCTCGAAGGACGGCTCCGTGTACGGGTTGTAGTGCGGCTTGAACCGGATGTCGGTGATCCCGAACTGCCGGTAGAACTCCTCGAAGGTGCCCATCAGATCGCGCACGGAGAGGTCCTCGGCCATCACCCACCCCTCGATCTGGAAGAACTCGAGGAGGTGCGTCGGGTCGAGCGTATCGTTGCGGTACACCTTCTCGACGGAGAAGTACCGCTGTGGGGGTTCAAGCTCTGCGCCCGCGATCCCCGAGAGGTATCGCATCGACAGCGACGTGGTGTGCCCGCGCAAGGCAAATCTCGCGGGCGAACTCCTCGGACCACGGCGAAGTGGTAGCCGTCGCCGTCCGTGCCCCAACCGTCGCGGTGGGCCGACTCGACGCGGCGAATCAGCTCGTCGGGAATGTCTTCCATCGGGTCCACGTCGAGTGCGAACCGGTCCCAGTGGGTCCGCGCCGGGTGGTCCTGTGGCATGAACAGGCAGTCGTTGATCCAGAAGTCGCTGTCGGCGTGCGGGCCCTCCATCTCCTGAAAGCCCATGCCGACCAAGACGTCTTTCACGCGGTCCGCGGTCCGGCGGAGGACGTGTTTCCGACCGCCCCGCGTCGTCGGCGCGTCGGCCTCGACGTTGTATTCCGAGAACTCCACGTCGCGCCACTCGCCGCTGGCGAGCAGTTCCGGGGTGACCTGCGCGACCGTCTCCGTCGCCTCGATCGCCCATCATCAGCGCGTCGACGCCGTCGTCGGTGAGCGTCACCGATCGGGTCACCGACTCCCCGTGGTCGACGAGCCCGCGGGAGTCAAGCTGTTCGAGGACCGCGTCGGCGGCGTCCGGAGTCTCGCCGTCAGCGAGCGCCGCGAGTGCGGCCGCCTCGGAGTCGGCGTCGGGGTCGGCGTCGGGGTCGACCCGAAGCTCGCCCGAGTCGATCGACCCCGAAGCCCTTGCGTGCGAAGTTCGATAGCGCGATGTCGACTTCGGGACCGTCGAGGTCGGCCTCGCCGATGACCTGCCCCATCGAGACCGCGGACTCGTCGGCGTCGAGCGCGAGACCGGCACGGTAGAGCCGCGTCTCGGGGAGTCCGTCGTCGACGTACCGTCGACCCTCGTCGGTGAGGCCGAGCGTCTCGGCGGCGGTCTCGACGACGGAGCAGAGCCCCTCGTCGCGGAGATCGAAGGCAGCGCCGGTGACCGTCTCGGGCTTCAGACCGGTCTCCGCCGCGATCTCGTCTATCGTCCGTTCGTCCGTCGCGCTCGCGGCCTCAAGGACCGCGAGCTGTCGTTCCGGGAGTCGCATTCGAGTTGTCTTCATAGGCGTGTGGCTGGTTGGTAACGGTTCCGGCACGTCGCCGCCGATCCCCCGGTTTCACCGTCCCGCCGCTGGACGGATCCGCCGCGCGCGACTCACGCGAAAACGAATCCGAACCCGAACGCGTCGCCGTCGGCTCCGCTGGTGATGCTCTCTCCGGCGCGTTCGAGTGCCATGGCATCGCGTGGCTATCGATCCGGGATAGCTGTTTCGCTCGCCGATGAAAATTTCAATATCGATACGCGTGGGCGGAACTTTATATATTCGTTCGACGCCAAGACGGTATGAGCAGCGTAACGGCGGAATCAGGGGGTCACGAGGCAATCTCGGAGACGGTCCGCGTCGAACACGGCGACGCCGACCTGTCACCGAGCCGTGCCGTCATCGAGGCCGTCGCCGGCGCCGCCGGCGTCGACCCAGTCGACCTCGCCGACGAGGCGGGGGTCGGTCCTCTACGACTACGTCGACTTAGACGCGCTGGACACGCTCGTGGCTGGACACTCCGGAAGCGGCGTCGACATCTCGCTTTCTGTCGCCGGCTACGAGGTCAGCGTCGACGCGACGGCGGCTGTCGCCGAGCGCACTCGGTAACGGGCCCACATCTTCATCGAAAGTGGCGTCTCACGACTTCTCCGACCCTTCTCGCTCCCGCAGCGCCGCGATCCGATCGCCGAGCGGCGGCTGCACCTCGAACCACGTCGACCAGTCGCCGGTTTCCGGTTCGACCCCGCGGACCGCCGCGACTCGCTCGAACGCATCGGCGACGCGACCCGCGCCAACCGCGTCCGCGGCGCGGTCGTCGGCCACGTACTGCACTCGTCGACCGACCCAGAACGCCGTGAGCCCGACGGCGACGAGCGACGCGAACCCCGCGTCGAACGAAACCGTCGCGGTGACGATCGCCGCCAGCACCCCGACCACCGCTGCGATCGCAACAGCCCGAAATTCGCCGTAGTATGTCCCGACGCGGCCGGCCTCGGCCGCGAAGAGACCGATCACGACATCGTCGTCCACGTCGTCGAGTACGGCCTCCGAGAGGAACAGCACCCGTCGACGGGGCGGGCCGCGGACTGCTACCTCGATGCGGCCGACTCCCTCATTCCCGTTTTTCTCCTCCGTCTCGTTTTCACCGCGGCGCTCGATCGCGATCCGATCCACGTCGATCCCGGCCGTTTCGCGGAGGTATTCGAGGCGGCCACGCTCTGCGTCGGTCGGCTCTCGAAGATCGCGGAACCGGTCGGCCGCGTACAGCGGGCCGATCTCGACGGCGAGGAACGACAGGACGGCGACGCCGACGAGGAACGCGACCGTGAGCATCGTCAGCGGTTCCGTCCCGGAGCGACAAAAAGGCGCGACTTTGCGGCCCGCCAGCAGTTCGCCACCCCGTCAGCCGGGGACTCGCCGAGCGAGTTCGCGAACCGCTTCCGCCGCGGCGCTGTCCGGCGCGGCGTCGACGACCGGTCGCTCCTCGGCGACCGAGCGGCCGACGCGCGGATCGGCGGGGACGACCGACGCGGGC